>Ga0315907_10005058_pt1 | contig 14556 bp, 5 predicted proteins | sample LakEriMetagenome_3_FD_203525 | JGI IMG/M metagenome (GOLD analysis project Ga0315907, IMG submission 203525) | Freshwater fungal communities from buoy surface, Lake Erie, Ohio, United States - Buoy 12 MA123 | ecosystem: Environmental > Aquatic > Freshwater > Lake > Lake biofilm | place: USA...
GTCCTCATACGAAGGCGATGCCTTGCTCCCGCCCATGTAGCCCACGGCGGTCTCCACCACCCCCGGCGTCTGCCAGAAGCGTCGCTCAGCCCCCCAGAAGCAGCCTGTTGCGAAGTAGCCCGTCTCAATCATTGGTGCATCGTGCCATACCTCGGGAATGTGGTCCGCAAGATCAAATTTGTATTGGGAAAAGCCCGTTGCTCACGGTTTGCGCTGGATATCCACCAAAAATTCAGACTCTGGTGCAACAGCCGTTACGAGCAGCTCATCGCGAGCACGGGTGCAGGCGACGTAGAGCAAGTGCCGCTCAGTTTCATAAGTGAACTTGAGATCTGCGTCGTCGCCTACCTCCTGTAGGCGCTCTTGGAGCGGGACGATTTCGTCGTCGCACGCCATCACCACGACTCCACGAAATTCAAGGCCTTTTGCTAGGTGCATGGTCGCTACGGAAACATGGCCTGAGACGGTTGTCACCTTCTGGTCAAGCACCCTGTAGGCGAAACTCGCACGCTCAAGAGTCTCGGTGGCGCGAGAGATCTGTGCGTCAGAGCGAACGAAGACTCCGAGCTCATGAAGCGCGTAGCCGGCATTCAGGCGATCTTTGACCCATAGCTCCACAAAACTCGATTCTTGTGCCTGATCTACCGCTATCAGAATCAGCGGATCAGGGCCATTGAAGACAGAGACGGTGCCCTTTCTCGTTTCCACATTGCCGTCAACGTCTGTAACCTCAGAATCAAGCAGGCGGTCGGCATGGCCGCGAATCTGGTGTGAGGTGCGGTAGTTGACACGCAGGTTCTTTGAGCGCCCGCGAACCTCTACACCCTGCGCCTTCCACGAGAACGGCAGTTGGAAGATTCGCTGGCCAGAGTCGCCGGCAAAGAAGAGCCCATTCGGCGTTGCGCCTGCTGCAACTGCGAGATAGCGGAGGGCCATCACGGAGATGTCCTGCGCTTCGTCCACCACGATGTGCTGGTAGGGGCAAGTTCCACCGGCTGCGAGACTCGCGATGAGGCTTGAGTAGATGCCTGCCTGCGTTATCTTCTTCAAGCTATTGAGTTGCTCAAGCACAGCGGAGAAGATCTTCCAGAGCGTGGCGCGCTGCGGTTCGGCAAGACGGGACTTGCGTCCAAGGCGTGGCACATCGCGATACGCCTCCCACGTCGTGAGTTGCCAAGCGTCAACAATCTGGCTCCACTCGGACCAGATAAATGAGTTTGAGAACTTGTGGTCTCCCACCACCTTTGTGGCAGCCTCTAGCAGAGCGCGGATCTCAGCCTCAGCAGCGACAGCAGCAGTTCCGCCTTGCGACGTGTAGATGCGCTGGGCTGCAGTATCAAGCGCTTCCACATCAATTCGCTCACCTAGGCGTGGTTCAGAGCTGATTAACCGCTGGAGCTTTGTGCGTAGTGCTGCTGCAAGCGTGTCAGAGAACGTCGTAAGAAGAACTCTTCCCTCTGGATTGCTTCGCACCAAGAACGCTGCTCGGTGCAACGCAACTACGGTCTTGCCTGTTCCAGCTGAGCCCGTCACACGCGCAGGGCCGTTGAACGTACGTTCAACAAACTGCCGCTGGTCAGGATGTAGATAGACAATCCATTTCTCCCACGGGAAGTCAAGCGCGGTTTGCAGTTCTTCTACGTTTGAGACGACGCGGAATCTGCGCTGAGCATCTGGGTGATCGAATGGGTCTGCGACAACAACCGGTGTTGGAACTACAGGAGTTCCGCCGGTTGCAAGCTCAAGTACTGCCTCAGCAGCTTCAGCAGGAAGGTGCTCAGAGAGAGCAAGGAGCTGATCGTCATCTGCGGCAAGGAGCCGCTCAGTCCACTCTTCTGGGACTCCGTAGTTCAGCAATTCATTCGAAGTTCGTCCGGAGAGTGGCTTCTTTTTTGGTGCTGCAGGGCGCTCTTTGTGCACATAGACGGGAATGACTACTTCTTCAATTCTCTCTTGCACCTCAACGAATTGTGCGGCGCCGGTCTTCGGATGCGTGAGAAGGCGGCGGCGTTCAGCCCATGCATACGCAGGGTTGTGATGATCTACGTAACAGAGCATGAAGCTGCCAGCGGTCTTGTGGACGATGATGCGGATGCCATCGTTGACGCGAATCGACCAGAGATTCTTGTCGTACGCCTTCTCAAGCTTGTGGAACTTCAAGCTTGGATGCGCAGGGTTCATCTGGAGATCAAAGGCGGCGTTTTTTGCCGCCTTCTGTTCATCGCCCGTTAGACGAGCGAGGCTGTCAACGAAGGTGTCGGCGATGCGGAACTCCATTACGACGTCTTGTAGACCTTCATCACTTCGTCGCCGAGATGGTTAATCACCTTCACCGCAATCCTGCCGCTCTTTGGCTTAGCAAACGGGCGGGAGACCGCACTGTGAAGGCTTTCCCAGGCCTCTTCATTGATCTCCGCTTTTAGCGTGCGTTTGAGTGAGTCGTATGGGTCATCAGCGCCCAGGAAGTATGCGTGTCGCACGAAGAAACTCTCTTCGTTGTAGTCCGTATCGATGAACCAGCAGGCAATGCCGTCTGGTCCCTCACTCACCACTTCGCCTGTTTGCGGCTTAAAGACGTCAACACCCTTGACCTCAACGCGCAGACGCCCATCCTTCTGTTCTTGCAGCTCAATGTCTGGCTCGCCGAACACCACAAATAGGTTTGCCTTACTCGTCTCCTTTAGCTCGCTCCCCATGTGCAGATCGGCATTCATACGCGCCTTCAGCACGGGGATTGCGCCGAGCTTGTCGAACTCCGTGGCGTGCGCCTCGTAGTTGAACGCACAGGCAATTAGGACGTGGAAGCCACCGTCGCTCGCCTCACGCGCAGCCTCAACGAGGTCTGCCCTGAGCACAGTTCCGAACTCAGGGCCTACGAAGATCGCCGCGCGGCGTTCTCCGGTCTCGTCCATGTAGCGCCCTTCGGCGCAGACCATCTTCCCGGACCATGGAACGACGGAGGTGAAGTCAATCTTGCGACTCTTATCAGCCTGCTGCACGCCTGCAGCCTTCAAGTTCTCAAGAATCATAGAGGTGAAGCGCTTACCCAGCGCAGAATCACCCGGTGAATTCAGTGGATCTACCAAACTTCCATCGACATCAACGATCATTGATCGATGCGGTGAAAGGCTTTCAACTGTGAAAGGCCCTGCCACTCGTACTTTTTTGCTGTCTTCGAATGGTTTGTCGTAGAGTAGTTCATAGTCTGCTTTTGCCGCGATGGAGTTATCAATGGCGTTCTGCCTCGCAGTTCTTTCCCTCCACCAATCGGCATGAAGTGCCTTGATTTCGGATGGCCAATTTGGCTCGGCCAACCTCGGCACTTCCCATTCCTCCCATGTCGTATCAAGTGAGGCATTGAGTCGATCAAGCAGTGGGCTGAACTTCAGTTCCCACTGGTCCCAGTACACATCAATTTCGACGTTGTTGGCAATTGCTTTTAATGTAACGTGTGGCACCCGCTCATAAACGAAACCCTGCCGAATGTTTCCTTCTGTTGGTAGCGAACTTGGAGAGGTTTTCGAAATCTCCGCCTCTTTCACCTGGCCAGCCCGAGAATCTGCGAGTAAGTAATATGGGTAGCGCGCGCCCATGATTCGAGACCTAGCAATCGCCAGGGCGACGCGGGACGTGTCAATCGTGATCCAGCGACGGCCCCATTGTTCTGCCACCGTCGCTGTCGTCCCCGAGCCACATGTTGGATCTAAGACGATATCGCCCGGATCTGTTGTAAAGAGGATACATCTCTCAATAACTTTTGTTGCAGTTTGCACTACGTAAAGCTTCTTTGATGCAAAGGTGCTTTGAATTGTATCCGACCACATATTGGTGAACGGTGTTACAGGATAGTCTTCATCGTAACGAATATATGTAAGTGTATTACCTGCAGCAAAAAAACGATTTGCCCGACTTAGGCGATCCATTCCAATGACATGAGTTTTCCAATGGTTGTTTGTACCGACGCGATATTCATTTTTTCTCCATGTGTATGGTTGGCTACCCGTACTAGTTGCACCTTGTGAAGAAAGAGTTGACGATTGAAAACGCTTCCAATCTGTTCGACCTGATTGGATTGCGCTGGTAGCGCTTGTAAAGGATCCGTCTGTGAATTGCGCGCGGTTGAATCCGGATTCAAGCATCTCTTCAGGCCGTTTCGTCTGAAGCGGTCTAACTTTGCACTGTGCTTTGCTCTTGGCATACCACAACAAGAAGTCACACGTGTTTGCTAAGTAGTCTGTTGCCTGAAAAGCTCCTTTTTTGAATTGAATCTGACTGATGAAGTTGTCTGCGCCAAATACCTCATCCAAAAGCATCCGGACTCTATGGACATTTTCGTCGCCAATTTGAACAAAGATGGATCCGCTGTCATTCAGCAAGACATGGGCGGCACTAATGCGATCGCGAAGATATGCAAGGTAGCTGTGAGTATGATCTTTCCAGGTGTCTCGATATGCTTTTACCTGTTCGGGCTCGCGGGAAATGTGCGATGCATCCCCGTCTTTAACATCTCGACTTTGCGTCGACCATTGAAAATTGCTGCCGTAATTGATGCCGTATGGTGGGTCAATGTAGACGCATTGAACTTTCCCATTCATCCCCTCACGATCAGCTAGGCTCGCCATTACCTGGAGTGAATCCCCAAGGATCATCCGGTTCGTCCAGTTCTGATCATGCTGATAGAACTCAGTCTTATCGGCGCCGTCCGGGACACCATTGAAGTCAGAGAACAGGTCAAGCTGCTCGCCTGATGACGGTTTCCCCGCCTTGGTCTGCGCCAGAAGGTCGTCAATAAGCACCTTCGGGTGCACCTTTTCCTGGATGTAGAGCGGAGTGTGCTGAACGGCAAGATCCGCGGCATCTTGAGCGTCTTTTCCACGCCAGACCAGCTGAGGGTCGAGGTCAACGTTGCGTGGGTAGCGAAGCACCTTTGGGGCGGCGTCGGCAGCACTGATCAGCGACTGTGCTTCGGCAGTCGGGTTGTTCTTGCGCTTATCTTCGGTGTGCTTGAAGGCCTCAACCTGCTTCGGCTGCTTCTCTTTTGCCACGTTCCCTCCCTATCTTCCTAATTGATCTTAGGCGTGCTTACGGCCGTTTCGAATGCTGATTGCACCTTCGCGTCGAAGTCATCTTCAAGCGCGTAGATCTCCTTGAGCTCCACAAAAGCCCAGCGTCCGTACTCTTTCAGATGATTGACGCCCGGAATCCAGTACGTCTCTATAAACGTCTGCTTATCCTTCACGTCCTCACCGCGGAAGCCTTTGACTTCAACCACCAGGTGCAGCGGATCTTCAGAGCCGTGCCCGTCGTCCACCAGCAGGATGAAGTCTGGGATGTACCGTCGGTTTTCGTCCATGTGTCGGTACGGCACCTCAAAGCCCATGTTCTGATTCTTCACGTAAGAGATGACTTTTGGATGCGCCTCCGCCACGCGACAGAAGGCGCCTTCCCAGTTGCTATCAAGGACGTGATAGTTCAGCTGTGCCTTCTTTGGTTCGGTCACGTGATAGCTCTTGGACGAAGTGAAGCGCACGTTCGCACTGGTACCTTCAGGATTGTATGAATCCAGCAGCACCGTCACCGGGCGCTCTGCGCTAGCGGTGCTGCGAACAATTGCCGCTGCAATGCGTTGACAGGCCATATCAGCGAGCTGTTTGTACATGAGCTGCGCTTCGTAAGTGCCGCCAGTGCAGACCAAGTACTTGTCGAGCCACTCGGTGGTGAGGCGCTTGATTTCACCGAAAAGGTTGAGTGCTGGGTCTTCACCAGCTCCACGCCAGTGGTTGTAGATAAGGTGCTGTGTGAGGTGGTAAAGAACCGTTGAGCGGCGGGTGTCCTTCAGATGCGCAAGATCAAACGTCTCCTTCTTTCCAATGATCCCAGAAACGTCCGTGGACGCCGGTCCAACTAGGTCTGGGCTGAGGACGAGTTTGGAATCTTCATTGAAGTTCGCGGTCAAGCGATCATTTGGAAGATCCACCTTGTAACCGACGACGCGTGGGAACTTGATCTCTAGCGTGTCGCGCTCTGGACGCATGGCTTTCACTTGAATCGTCTGGCGCGGAGTCTGCGGCTTGGCGTTGACTGCCTGCGCTGCAAAATCAAACGGAATGCCGAAGACGTTCGCATATTCCACGTTGAATAGACCTTCTTCGTTCAAGTCGTAAGACTGACGGCGCAGTGCGCGTCCAATCACCTGCTCGCAAAGAAGTTGCGTGCCAAACGCTCGCACGCCAAGCACGTGTGTGACGTTGTTGGCGTCCCAACCCTCTGTGAGCATGGAGACGGATACGACGCAACGGATATTCGCGCCGAGCTGGCCCGCCTTTCCTACAGTGTTCATTACCTCGCGCAGCACCTCTTCGTCTTTGATGTCGTCAACGCTCTCCTGGCGTCCGGAGCGCTCTACTCGCTCACGTCGGAAGCGTTCAATCTCCGGCGCAAGAAGTTTCCGGAAGCTCGGATCAATCGCTTCACCAGATTCAATTTCTTGCGAGTCGATGAGCAGCGTGTTCATGTGTGGAAGTGGGTTACCGTTGTCATCAAAGTTACGGAACAGCTTGCAACGCCCGTTTTCAAGGATCGTTGAGCCGTCTTCCGTCGTTCGCTCAAAGCCAGACACGTAGTCATACACAAGCTTAGAGATGGATGTGTTCTGGCATACGATGATGAATGCAGGCGGAACACCAATATTGCTCTCTTCCCAGAGCTTGAATGTCTTCTCATAATTCCCGTAGAGAACCTCAATCGCGTTTTGTAACTTGACGGGTAGCTTCAGTGGGTCGTATTCGCCCGCGGTGATACGGCCCTTCTTCGGCAGTTCCTTGCCAACATGTGCCCAGATGTTTCTGAAGATCGGTCCTTCTTCGGCGGCAACGTTGTCGCCGATTGGCACGCGCGGGAGCTTGACGATCCCGCACTCAATAGCGTCCATGAGTGAGAAGTCGCTCGCCACCCAAGGGAAGAGGGTCCCCTCCACGTAGCCAGATCCGCTGAGGAAGAACGGGGTAGCCGAGAGATCAAGGACGTTTCTCACGCCTACTTTACGATTCAGCGCTTCCAGGCCATTGATCCAAAGGCGAGCGGCCTCAGCGTTGCGCTCGGCCTCTTTTCTGTCCTCGCCCTTCAGGTCGCCATCCGGATCCTCATCTTCTGTGACAGGTTTTTCGCGATAGCAGTGATGTGCTTCGTCATTAATGACCATCACGTTCTTCATGCGCAGTAGCTCAGGAACAACGCGCTGCAGCATCTGACCTTCACTCTCTGTTGTGATGATGTCGTCTCCAGTACGCCCGCGCAGGAACTCTCGTCCACCCTTTGAGATCTCGAATACCTCGCGGCGCTTGAAGGCGTGGTAGTTGGTGATCACTATCTTCGCCTTGTTGAGATCTTCGTACATCTCCATCGGGACGAGCTGGCGCGTCTTGTAGTAGTTGTCTGGGTCGTTCGGGCGTAGGACACGGAGTCGGTCTTTAATCGTGATGCCTGGGGTTACGATCAGGAAGCCGGTGGTGAACGCCTTGGAGTTTGGATGTCGTACTGCATTCACTGTCTGCCAAGCAATGAGCATCGCCATGATTGTGGTCTTACCAGCGCCTGTCGCAAGCTTTAGCGCAATGCGGAACAGCTCTGGATTGGCCTCGTCATTGGCCGCCTTAAGCTGCGAAAGAATTGCTTTGCCGCGAACGTTGTTAGGCGCAACCTCTGCAAGCCAGATCGCAGTCTCCGCGGCTTCCACTTGGCAGAAGAATGGGCGCTCGTTTGCAAAGTCGCCTGAACGCCAATACTCAAGTAAGCGTGCTGTCTCTGGAGTTACACCCCAAAGACTCTTGCCGAGTTGGCGCCACTCTCCAACTTCTTGGCGAACTGCGCGAATCAACTCAGCGGACTTCCCGTATTGCTGATCTGCTGTTGTAAGCCCAGTACCTTCGTCAAGCACGGCGGCGGTCTGTCCTTCGGCCTGTCCCTTCTTTTTGCTTGTTTTGCGCGGCTTAGGAATCGGCGTAACGAAGTCGGCCGGTCGCCTCTCTTCATTGATGAGCTGGGTTGGTTGGCCGTCGGAAGTTAGCGCCCAGTGCCGTTTTGGTTCCTCATAGGGAGAGTTCAGGATCGGTTGTTCGAAGAATTCTGCGCTCATTACGCTTCGCTCTTCTTCAGCGCAAAGTTCACTTCGTAACGATAGAACGTTACGCTTGGCACAAGAGAAAGTGCACGCTTAAGTCGCTGATCATCTTCTAGGGCAATGATGACGCCTTCAACGAGTTGACCCTCTTCGGCTACCTGATCTTTGACGTAACCCATGTACCTAAGGATCTGGCCAACAACTGCATCGCTCGCACGACCCTTCTTCAGCTCAACAACGAGAAGCTTCTTGCGATCTTTGCTGATGGCAAGGATGTCAATTGGGCCTGTGTCGGTGCTGTACTGCTGTCCAACGAGCGTGCCGTCTTCACTAAAGATCTCGTAGTCTGCGCCAAGCGGAGTCTTGCTCCAGTTAACAATGAGGAAGTCTTCCAAATGCTTCTCGAGCGCGAAGGCGCTTGGGTCTTCGATGGTTGGATCAGAGGCGCGGATGGTGGTGCGTTGGGTGCTTAGATAAACTCCGGGTTCTGGCGTGCTACCAGCAACAAGTGCTTCAATTTCCTCGGCGTACCGGGTGAGGTCACATGTAGTGGTTCTAGAGCCCACAGTGGCTTGAAGTGGTTCCGACATTGATTCCTTTGATAGGGCCCGGTCATTCCAACGCACTGCACGACGGTGTGGCATCGGCCCAGCTGGAACATAGAAGTATTCGCCTTCAATCTCTCCCGCAAGATAGAGGCCTGTGCCGTCCGGAACGAGCACGACGTCTCCAGGCCGCATCCATTTTGAGAGCGTCCAGATTGATCCCAGCGCCATGCCCGCGCTGACGCGGCTCTTACCTGGGTTCGCCTCAAGGAAGGCCGGGCGGAGGTCCATGTTGAAGTCGGTCCACTTATCAGGCAGGCGCCCTGAAAGGTCCACCTGGAGGTTGAAGTCGGTGCCAATGAAGCCGCCGACTTTCGCCTCAGCGAAGTGGGCATAGCTCTTGCCAGGAATAACCCTGCAGAACCTTCGGCTCATTGCCCCCTCCTCTCCTGGACCCCAAACCGGTACTCGCCCCGTACGGGGCTGATGGTAGAGCCTGACGTTACTTCAGGACTGTGTCAGTTACATGGCACGCATGAGCACGCGTGCCGCGGCCGTGGTGGCCTGACTTATTGTTTTTCCCGCTCCAAAAACGCCGCAAACGGGTTCAGGGACCTCACGTGCTTGAGGCTAGAGGGGACCTCGTCGAGGAGCTTGGGGGAGGCGGCGACCACGGCCAGGGCACGGGCGCGGGAGACCGCCACGTTGAAGCGGTTGGCGGAGAGGACAAAATCTGCACCGTGGCGCGCGCCTTGAACGGAGGCGCGAGTCATTGAGTAGATGACCACGTGTGCCTGATCACCCTGCGCCTTGTCCACGGTCTGGATGCGGACGTATGGGCGAAGGTCTACGCCATCCGCACGGTTCATTCGCTCACCAAGCGCGAACTCAATTCGCTCCACCTGAGCGCTGTACGGAGCGATGATCAAAATGTCCGGGTCTGAGGCTAAGAGCGGATCTTCATCAACTTCCTGCGCGGCAGACGAGAAGCGGGTTGTGGTTCCGTCACGATGCGTGATGGTGCCGCGCGTCACAAGAGTGTGTACGAACTCAGCAATTCGTTCGGCTTCCTCCATCGACCACGCACCCTCGTGGTTGTGATCCACGTTGAGGTAGAGCAGCGGTCCGAGCGGAGCACTCTCGCCGTCGAGCGTGACCGCTTGTCGTTCCTGTTCAGGTAGCGCAGCAGTGAGCCGACCTTCGTAGAAAGTGTCGCCGATAAAGTCGGCAATCTTCGGGTGCAGGCGGTAGGTGCTCTCCAGGAAGACGCCGTCTGCCGGCTGCACTGTTTGCACGTCATCGCCGAGCCAGTGCGCCATCGTGGAGATGCCTGACGGACCTGGAGGGTGATGGCCCTTCGTCACCATTGGCAGCTGCTGCGGGTCGCCGAGCAAGATGATCTTCTTTGCGCAGCGGGATAAAGCAACTAGATGAGCTGTGGAGAATTGACTGGCCTCGTCAACTATCACGACATCAAACGCGCCGGCGACAGCAAGGTTGGAAAATGTCCATCGCGTTCCGCCCACCACAGCGCCAGATTGATCTTGAAGCCAATTACCCAGCTTCTCACCAGCAGCATGCTTCCAAGAAGGGTGACCATTATCTGCAACACGAACGAGCTGTGCGTCAACCCCTGAGTAGCCAATAGGAATGTGAGTTGTCACTTTTGCTTGCGCGGTTACTGCAACTTTCTCGCCACGCAGCACTAATTCTCTGATTATCTTCCCGCCAAGGAATGACTTACCTGTACCCGGTGGGCCCTGCACAACTAGTACATCACCTTCGCGCATTTCCATCGCTGCACGAAGACCTCTCTCTACACCAGCTTCTGAAGAATCTAGGCTGGAGAGACACAAAGGGGAATCTCGATACAAAAGATTGCGAGTTATACGCGGTACATTGCTTGGGCCGCCAATCGCCGCTTCGCTGAAATCCGCCATAGCTTCCTCCGGCTCTGACGAAACCTGGCGCAGAGACTTAGTCACATACGTTGGGTGTACAGCTAACGCGTTTGTGTCCCAGTTTATCCACACTCTCTGCGCCGACAGGTCCAGCGCAGTAATTCTCCCTTCAATGATTGTGCTGCCAACTACTGCCTCTACGTCGTCTTTAGGCTCCAGCGTCACTAGCTGTTCGGGGAACGTGTATCCGTCTCCGAGGACAGGGGTAATGTGTCCAATCGATTTTGGTTGATCAAGTAGCGCATGGCCTGCCGTTTCCTGCAACTGGTCAATGAACGCTCCAACTTTCTCACGTGCGTCAAACCCGGTTAGGTCGGCGCACCAGCGATGCCATTGGGCCTTTGCGGAATCGCCTTCTAACTCATACCTAGCCGTCAACTCACGGTGCGCAGCCTCTGCCGCTTTCAATCGTGCTCGAAGTGCGGCTCTCTTCTCTTGCTTCCTCAGCGCCTGCTCAGACGTTTTCCTGATTTTCGCCGGTCGGGGTAGTGGCGCCCATTCCTCTTCTGGATACTCGTTGACATACGCGGCACGAATGGATTCGAGCCAGGCGTGCAGGGCAATTAGCGATCGGCAGTCATCTTCGTTGTACCCGCGCAGAGTGTCTAGGTTGGACTGCTTGTCTTCCGAATCCTCTGCTACGAGGTACTTGAAGTAGGCGATCGCGGGGAGCTTGACCTCTTTAAGGGGAATGGTCCGCGTGAACTTTGTGATCTGCTCGAGCTCCTTTAGTGAATAGCGCTCCACGCCGATGGTTGCCACGCGTACGGTGATGTCGCGCAGGTCAACCCAGCGCAACCGGTCGTAAACCTCTTGGCCGATCCCATACTCATCCACAAGCCGCCTGAACGTGGATGGTTCGAATGGGCTGAAGTGGAAGACGGGCACCTCCGCGCCAACCTCGACCGTGCCGTCGCTCTCTGCGATTGCGATAGTTATGGAGAGCTGTTCGACGAAGTCCACGAAGAGACGCTCTTCTTCGCTCGGCGTCTCCGCAAGTGAGTGCGCGTAACTCCCAGATGCCGCCACAAGGTTTGGACCGTTCACCACAAAGCCTGTAAGGATGGTCTTGGTCTCAAGGCCACCCTCTTCGCGCTCGTTGAAGTCGTATCGCTCAAAGTCCATGTAGATGTTGAGTGCGGCAGGTGACGGCAGCGCCGCGAAACCACGTCGCACCTCTTCACGTTCAAAGATGCCGCGCGTTGGAGGACGCAGCTCGCTCAGCGGCTCAGGAAGATCAAGGCTCTTCTCTTGGAGATCGGCCTGACGCATCAGGTGTTCGCGCCGATCCTTCACTGGGATCGCTCGTCCTGCCGTATCTCCCGCTACCGCGAACTCACCCACGGTGCTGATCCCTGTGGCGCGCAACGCTCGGCGTTCGTCCTTTCTCAACCCGGAGACAAGAACAAGGTCACGCTTGTCGCGCCACACCGCATCGCAGTTGCGCTCCCAGGAACATCGATCGCAGTATTTCACCGGTTCAGGTTCTTGCGGCAGCTGGTCACCGTTTGCATCCCATGCCAACTCAACGCGCTGCATGTGCCTACGCGTGTACGCACCGAACGATGCCGCGGAAAGACTCCGCAGGCCCTTCAGCTCTGGGCTCATCGTTGAGGCGTGTGCTTCCTCTTTGGCTGAACCGAGGAAGAAGTGCATCTGATGTTCGCGACGATCTGTCACCGCGATCCCCTGGATCGCGTCGATAAGTTCCGCGTAAAGTGCAACTTGTAGGAGCGCGGTCGTCGCGAGTTCGCCACTGAGCTTCACATCAGCCGCTTCATACCGATGCGCACCGATAGGTGTTGGCTGCGGAGTGGAGGTGCTTGCCGTAGCGTGTCCTGTCAGGCGGCGGATGACGTCACTGCGAACCAACAGGTCCGGTTCACCGTTCCATCGCCCATGACTGATGCGCCCGCCGTGAACCGCTTCGGCGCCCTGCTTGATTGCCGCAAGCGTGCGTGCCTCACGCTCCTCGTCACTGCCCGTCTGGCCGATTTCCACCACCTCCACGCCGAGCGCAGTAAGCCGTTCAATCCACTGGTCTTCGTGGCTCTTGCCGAGCTGCGACCTCAGCGCACGAAGCTCGTCCTTGAAGACAATCGGCCCTGGCAGTTCACCCGAAGCATGCTGAATATCACGCCATAGCGAATGACCGCAGAGCGCCTCCGCGAGGAGGTGGCGCTGGTAGAAAGATTGCTGTTTTGAACTCATTTGACCCTCACTTGCGACTGCCACGCTTGTTCTCTGTCCAGCATAAGAATTCTGGTTCTAGAGTGTTTGTAGAGCACGCATTGAAGGCGCCGTATTTGCGTCCTGTTCGGCTTGACACGCCGGCTGGAATCTGTCGGACATACCCAACTCCACACTTTGGACATGATTGGGCATTTTTGCCGCAAAAAAGACACTTGTGCTCGCGATCTCCTTGCACCAGACCCGCGTCTCGGCAGGAAGGACAGCGGAAGGCTTTACCGCGACAACGCGTGGAAGAGCATCCATAGAACGGTCCAAATTTGCCGACTCTCAGCTTCAGTCTGCCGCCGCCGCACAGAGGGCAATCTGCGACGCGCGTGCCCGCCTCTGACGGCAAGACCCAAGCGCGGTAATCAGGCTTCTCTAGCTCGTCGACAAACTGTGATCGGCGGTGGTCGTCGGTCAGGATATAGGTCCTGCGGCGTGCCCGAGTCGCAGCCACATAGAAGAGACGGCGCTCCTCGGCGTTGGCGATTTTCTGCTCTGTAGCTAACACTAGATTCATAAGCGGGTCGTCTTCAATCTCTTTCGGGAACCCATACTTGTCCGTGATGACATCAGCGATAACAACAAAGTCTGCCTCCAGACCTTTTGCCTTGTGTACCGTTGAAAACGAAGCCTTCAGTCCGCCAGGGATCTTCCCTTGGTCTTTGAGGCGCCTCTCAAGGAACCGATAGCGTCCCAGCACGAGCACCGATGCTTCGGGTGCCTCGGCAGCAATCCTCTGGAACACGTCCCCTAGTGCCTTTGTGCCCGCTTGCGCTTCAGACTGCGGGCTTGGGTCCTGTGTCTCCAGATGTGAATTGTCGGCTGGGATTTCCACATCCACATCTGGCACTGCTTCCGTTAGATTCGCTAATGCAGTTGTTACTGCTGCTCGCTCAATCACAGACTTGCTCGCCGCCTGGCTACTGATGATCTCAATAGACGGGCCATCGTCTGCTCGTGCTGCAGTCAGACTCTTGCGCAGCTGTTGCGGATTTTCTTGGATGAATTTGCTCGTTGCCTGCAACGTAGAGGTGCCAAAACGATGAGTCTGTGTCAAATCTACTCGTTGAGTGTCGCCGTAGATCTGTTCAAACTCCACCATGACGCCAATGTCGCTCCCTGCAAAGCGGTAGATGGACTGCCAGTCGTCTCCAACAGCTACAAGCCGACAGTCTGGGTTCTGCGCCAAGATCGCGCGTACAAAGGCGGCACGTCCGCGCGAGATATCTTGGAATTCGTCAACGAGCAGATAGTCAAGCTCTACAGTGGCTAGACCGCTATCCAAGATTTCAGTGGCCTCGCGAATCATGTCCGCGTAGTCAATCGTGCCTGTGTTGGCAAGATGGGACTGATATTCACCAAAGACAACCTCGAAAAGATCGAGAAATGAATGCCCGCGTTGATCGGACTTTTTTAGTTTGCTCTTGCGAATCTCGGTGAGCGTTAGTTGGTTCTCCTTGTAAATAGAAAGAAAGTTCTTCAGCAGAGTCACTACTGGCGCGATTATCTCTGCGTCCGAAAGGATCTTGTTCCGAGCCTCTTCGTTAATCGGGGTGACTTCAATACTGATGGCCTCCAGTTGAGACTGGAGTGCCTTGGGAATGGATACTCCTCCGTCAATGGCGCTGAAGGTTTCGAGCAGCTTAGTTCCGTTCTTGGCGTGTAGAGAGCGCTTCCAATCCATTCCAGCGCG
>Ga0315907_10005060_pt1 | contig 14551 bp, 15 predicted proteins | sample LakEriMetagenome_3_FD_203525 | JGI IMG/M metagenome (GOLD analysis project Ga0315907, IMG submission 203525) | Freshwater fungal communities from buoy surface, Lake Erie, Ohio, United States - Buoy 12 MA123 | ecosystem: Environmental > Aquatic > Freshwater > Lake > Lake biofilm | place: USA...
GGTTATTTTTTAAGTCGTAATAAGTTAATCGCTCCGTTGTAGCTTTTTTCCCCACATTCGATTGAATAGAAATAAACACCATCAGGGAGTGGTTCGTTATTTTTTGTTCCGTCCCATTCATTTTGGTACTCCGTTGTTTCATAAAGCGGCTGACCCCAGCGGTTGTATATTTTCACGGTACATCCACTGATTTGATTTGGATTGTCGATCTTCCATGTATCGTTTTGACCATCCCCATTGGGTGTGAGAATATTTGCGATTTCAAAATCTCCGGAACAGGTTGTTACAGCTAATTCAAGGATTACCAAGGAATCACAACCGGATGCAGTGCTCAAGGAATCCACATAAATACCACTTTCTGTTAAGGATGATCCGTTGAATGCGTAGCTTTCCCCTTCACAAATGGTTGCATTCACATTCGTGGTTAGTGGGGGATTAATATACAAGGCTAAAATAACAATAGAATCGCATCCTCCGATTGCACTTAAGGTATCAGTAAAAATACCTTCTGCACTCAGAATTGTTCCATTGAAATTATAACTTGATCCCGAACAAATGTTTTGATTTACAATGGAGGTAAGTGTTGGACTGTATTGAAGATTTGTTAAGATTACACTATCACATCCGTTCACCGAATTCAAAGTGTCTAAATAAGCACCCGGCAAATTGTAGGTATTTCCGTTAATGGTATAACTTCCACCTGAGCAAATGCTAATGGATTGTTGTGTTAGCGGAATCGGCTGTGAAAACGAAAGTTGTGTAATGATCACACTGTCGCACCCTAAAGGCGTTAAGAGTGAATCAATGTAGGTGCCTGCCTGAGTTTGTGGCGCGCCTTGTAAGACTACACTTGTTCCTGCACAAGCTGTTAAGTTGGTATTTACAGTTACTGGTAAACATGGCGTTGCACAACCTGAAGCATCAAAGGTGTATAATTGAGTGCAGGCTCCATCTCCGATTTGAACGGTGTAGGTTCCGGCAATTGCTCCGGTGTAGGTTAACACTTGGTTTTGATTAACTGTTCCTGCTTGGGCAATGACTCCTAAGGGATTCGTAATGGTATACGAATAAGGCATACCACTAAATGCATTCATTCCTCCTGCTGCAGAAAATGTCACGGTACAGGTGTTGTTGTTGTAGCTGAAGTTCGCAGTAAGAGATTGTAAATAAACCACAGGAATTCCATTTTCAACGGTAGCCGTTCGGCAGTTGAATGTACCCCAAGATACAGGTTGGTCAGCCGCAGGGGAGAGGTAATACAAGGTGTTGAATTGAGGATTTCCAAAGCTACCGTTTCCATTTCCGTTGTTTACAAATACGCCATTCCCTTGAATCGAATCAATGTAAGTAAATCCGGAATTCATAACGGGAATAGGCACTGGATTGGTTTGGTGAATCACATAGCCTGGGGTTATACAGCTTGGGAAAGATGCGGTGGATTGTCCGATCCCATTCAATAAAATTCCAGGAGTAATTGTATCTCCGTAACAGACATACAAGGTGTCGCCCAAATTGACATCAGAATATCCTCCGTTTGAACTGTTTGCAAAAATATCCCCTGCATCGCTGGTTAGCTCTTTGATGTATTCAATGATGTATTGGCCTTCATCGCCTGGTGATCCGCCGTCAATTTGTATGGCATATACTTTTCCTGAATCCAGACAACATAAGGTTTCTTGGTGGCCGTTGTAGTTCGCTGTTCCTGAAACCAAGGGAGTAATCGATGGGGTATATCGCGTACCGTCAACGGTGTAGGTTGCTGGTCCGAGCCCTCCGTAACAATTGGTTCCATTCAATAATTCAAATACATTGAAGCGCAATAAATTCATTCCAATGTAGGCACGAATGCTCAATTCTACAGCGCCTGATGGTGGTCCCACGAAATAATGCCACACGGTTTGATCGGCACGATTCGCTTGGTTCGGGTGGAGTGGGGGTTCGCCTGCTAAATATTCTCTACAGGCCAAAACGTTCGACCCTGCTACTGCTTGAAACGTTGGGTTAGTGCCTGCTGGAATTACCGGGACTTCATACAAGGTGTCTAACAAGGTTAGGCAAAGAATATCATTTCCGGGCGCATTGTTAGAAGGGTCGCTTACGCTTGGGTCAAATACCCAAGAATTTATGTTTTGAGCACTTAATGGTGTAATCGCATCAGACGGGTCAATCATACCGAAGTATTTGTAGCCTGGTTCAAGACAGGTTCCGTTAACAATTGCAGACGGGTCGCCACCGAGGAAGCTGTTTGTTCCTCCTTCATCGGAGGCAATGTACTTTAAATTAGAACAAAGAAAATCATTCGGAACACCAGGTCCGAAGGCTTTGTCATAACCATATAAGGCGGCGCTTTCGCCATAGAGGGCACTTTGATAGTCTCCTTCAAAGGTAATTCGACCAGAATTCGGGGCCACAAAGTTCAACCAAACACTTTCATTCATGGATGGATTTCCAAGTCCAATGTGCGGGTAGTCGTATGCGTGATATTCCGTTGGATTCGAAGAAGTATGTTGTTGTCCGGTTTCACCGGCCGCATTTCCGCCGTCTAGGGCGCAACCAAACGCGAGGTTGGTTGTAGGCGCATTGTTATTTGCTGAAGAAATCGCATTGGTGCCGAAGTTAACGGTATTAGAAAGGCACGGGATGTCTTCCAAGTTTGGTGCACCGCCACCCAGGCCATCAACACGCAGTTGGTAGTACCCGTGTTCATTTGGGCCATCGGCAGTGAATTGAATGTAATAGGTTTGTCCAGGTATTAGTTTTTGATAGGAAATAAAGGGGATGGGGTCGCAGGCATCAAACACGATTTCAGCTTCTGGATCAATGCCCAATAAGTCTATACCATCTGAGAAATCAATGTGGGAGAGGTATTCAAACTTGTTTTTAACGGTTTGACCGGTAACTACATGAACACCGTCGGTACAATTCATTCCATCGGCTGCATGATAAATTTGGAAATAGGTTCCGATATCTGTACCTCCCAAGTCACTGGTTATATTAACGCTTCCCGTGGCTGGGGCAACAAATTTTGCCCAAAGGGATCCTGCATTTTGTACATCCTGAGCGGCCGGTTCATTGGGCTCTAGGGTGGCGTTACAAAACCCAAAGGTATAGGTGGTGTTCAGGCTTAATTGCTGAGCCGCACAAATGTTGTCTTGCATATAATTGACCACCAAGGGAAGGCGCTCTACTTGCAAATTGATGGTATAAACTTGCGCGCAACCTCCGTCTTGGCTTGCTGCGGTAAATGAATAATTTAAAATACCAACCGCTGCGGGAACTGGCATGGTTACATTTTGAAGGCCGGTTTGACCGTCGGTTAATCCAAGTACGTCATAATTTCCGGCGTCATCGTTTTCGTAAGCTTCCCATGCGAGGTTAATGCTTGTTGGAACATCATTAACGCAGAGGTAGTTGTGATTAAAGAACAATCCGTTGTTTGGGGAAAATGTTCCTCCGGGTGTGGACATCGTGTAAGGTCCGTTGTCGTTGTTTTTGTATCCGTAATTAAAACCGAAGATACCAAACAATGCTGGGTTATTATTGGTTAAACCGAGGGTATTGTCGGTACCTGTAAATTCCCATACAAAATCAGAATTCCCAAGAAATAAGCCATCGCAATCCACATTGGAAAGTGTTTGTACGCTAAGTACACGTACTTGAACAATCGCTTGGGATAAAAAGAGTGTTGGTAGTAGGATGAGTGAGAGTAGTAAGTTCTTCATAGGCTAATTAATCGATAAGCAAGGTACAAAAAAAATGTTAAAATGGTTGTTTTGTACTTGAAAGCCATGAGGTCAAGCTACGTGATAATGCGTTCGAGCTTACCTTTTCGTTTAACGATGTTTTTATAATCCCATTGAATTATAATTGCCTTTTGAAGCCAGTGGGTTAATGCGCTTGGGTCAATTTCGGATATATCGGTATAAAAAATGGAAGCGTCTTTAAATTTGTTCCCCCGCACATTTAGCGCCTCTTCCTCAAAATCAGCTCCGCTCCAAAACATCAGTCGAATTCCTTTTTTTTGTTTACTAAACCCTACAATGGGATTGCCTTGGATAAACCAAACGGGGTGACGGTGCCAAATTTTAAATTCGGCCATGGGTAATTCGCGATTCAGGATTTCAAACAGAAAATCACAAATTGTTCGATCCGTTTCAGATAGATTGCTTAAGTATGTTTGAATGGTGGGGGGATGGTGTAAAATGGCTTTTTATTTGTTGGGTTTTAAAAGGAACCGGTAACCAAGAAATATAATTAAACTGAAAAAAATACCAACCGTGTTAAATTTAACATCCTCAATGTCAAAATTCCCATGTATCCTTTTACCAATTAATCTGATTGATATTTTATTGGAAAAAGCTTGAGCATATTCGATTAGAATTCCAAAAATTAATAAACCAAAACAAATGATTACCCAACGATTTGGAAACATAAGGGTGAGTACGATCGAGGCACAGAAATAAAAAAGAGCATGGAGTTCTTTATCAAAATGACTAAATACACCAGGTAAACGGATGATAAATCCAACAATGGAAAGAAAGGTTAAAAATAAAAGTAGCAGAATTCTACTTGAATTTGACATAAAATGAATTTTTGAAGAACAATTTTGCTTCTATTTTACTTATTTCTTAATGAATGACTTATGAAAACAAGCAACCCTTCTATGGACAAAATTATTATGAAGATCAGTAAAAAAATATTGTTTTTTACTTCATCTGGCTGGAACCTCCATAGCTAACAATTTTTAATTCGAGCGGTACTCTTTTGAACTTGTTTATTGCTTGGTTCATTGAATCAAATATCCATTGAGATGGGTTTCCAAAAGCTCCACCCCCGACGAGGGTAAGATACACATTCCGGTTACCAGTGCTTTCATAATTAATTAGAGCAGCACATAACGTAGCTTCGTAAGTTGCTTCTAGAATAAGGCGTGCAAAAATCTCCCAGTTTTGAGGTGATATTCCCGAATACGCTACTGGCAAAGCTGAACAATATACTTGTGAGACAATGTTTTTGGCTCCGTTTAAAGTTACTTGTGTATTCCATTGAATTCCAACTTTGAGTTTGCTTTTCAGTGTATCATATTCATCAGATGACTTCGACTGTATAAGCTTAGTTGCCAGACTAAGTCCTTCTATACTTGGCAGAGCATATCCATTATTCATCTCCCATAGGTGTAATTTAGAATTCTCTAGTTCTCTTCCAATCTCATCCAAGCAATCGATTTGGTTTTCTCGAGATTGACCTATTTGACCATTCACTTGGATAAAATAGTTTCGGTAAATTGTTCCGGCGCCGCAAGCAATGGCACATGCTGGACCTTGAGTATAATCGTTTTCGTAAATCCCCACACCTCTCTCTGGAGAAATATGCGGCCCGACCATTTCGAGGAGATTGAATTGAGACGCTGCTTGGAATATGGCACCATTATTTTTTGAGTCTTGATGCATTGACTGGACATTTCCAACGACCTCTTCAATCTTTAGTTTTTCGCTGTAAATTTCGATGTTCGTTCTTTTTCTGAGATTTTCGAGAGTTACGATTTCTAGTTTACCCACTTTTAGCTCTCTTCCATTGACTTTTGAGCGTAAGCGATCGCCATCTATTTCAAGTTTGGAGCGTACATTGTCCATCGTACCTTCCTCAAATCCTAGGAGTCTTTCAAACCACATTTACTATCTACTTTTAATTACCATTAACGGTTGGCGTGTAGGCGCCTGATTTTGCAACAACTTATACCTGCTAATTTACCAATTAGCATAACAACTCGCAAAAATGGCGCTTGAACGCTGTTATGGGCTGGTTTTATTGTTTAATTATTTTGAACACTTGTTTCTTATTTTCTCCAATAATCAACGCATAGATTTTTAGGTAATTTATGTGTGAATTAATTAAATTTTTCTAGCCACTCCGAATATTCCTTTTCGTTTTCAATGGTTAAGTTGTAATGTTCTTTTTTAGAAACATAATTACCTAAAAATCTATCCGTTGAAAGATTGAAAGCAGACACTTTTACTATTGAAGGACAGTCATAATGACAATTCATAATATTACCATCAGCATCGTAGGTAGTTTCTTGCTCGGCTAGTAAATAGATGTTTTTTTCAGGTAGAAAATTAACAGCTGACCAGCCTGTGGAAGAAGAGATGAGTTCTTTAAAGGACAGTTTTCCTTTTTTGTATAAAACATCATAATATGTGTACGTGATTCCTGATCCGCATCCTGAGTGTCCTAGGCATAAAATACTCCGCTGACGTGATGATAACTTAAAACGTAACATCTCGCTCTCCACATTTCCCACCAATCCCGACTTGGAATTTGGTTCAAGGGATGAATTAAACACTTCTTGACACTCTTGATTTAAGACAACTAACCATTCTTTGCCGCAACCGCTCTGATCTGGGTCATCGTTTAGAAAGTAAAAACGAAGGTTTTGATCATCAGTCACTTCGAGATCAATGGAATCTCTAATTAGATAATTTTTATTTTTTTTCGCAATAAAAGAAAGTGGAGAGCAAACCTTTCTAGACATTAGGGATGATGGTCGTTGATCACTACTTCCACTCATTTCATGTTCTTCCTTTGGAGCATTAGTACATGAGAAAATTAACGCACCTAGGAGTAAGAATGAAGTATATTTAGCTAATTTCATTTTAGAAATTTAAAGGTAAAGATATTTTTACAAGTGCATCAATGACAGTAGTAATAACGGTCGGCAGCTAAAAGAAGTGGCGGGTTTGGAGCACAAAACTGTCAGCCAGCACTAAACTTAAATAGAAGCACAAAGCTTCATTTAACCACTGAACCGCCAATTTCTTGTAGGTGCTGTTATGGGCTGGTTGTATATTCGATTGTCGGCAAAATAGTCACAATGAATACCTGAGTTTTTATTCATTTAAATATTTTTGAATTTCGTCCAAATTAAACGAAATAATTGTTCCATCAACACTCATACAAGCACCACTTAAACCAAAAGTAACGCTAAAATTAATTTTATCGTCATCGAAATAAATTCCTAATTGGTCAAAGTTGAATGGTGTAAATGAAGCCCCTTCAAAACAATCTTTTGTTTCAGGGTCATTTGAGTATAACTTGTAGTCCTTTTCAATTTTAGAGTTAATAATTGAAAGCAATTCATTTTTATTTTTATTAAAAAGCAAAGGGTTTTTAATTTGAACGTAGCTTCCGTTTTCTTGCTTCTTAAATACAGAATACTCATAAGAATATCTGCCTTTATAATCAGGATAACCCTTTGAGATTGTTTTGTATTTTTTGTACAAACAAGTTTTAGTTAAAATTGGGTCACCACCGTCTTCATTTTTAGATTCTTTTTCCGTGCAAGTAAGCTTGTTTGATGTAATAGATGTTTCTGTGTTTGCAGACTCGTTTTTGCTATTATCAGTCACTTTCAGAGTGTCTATAATAGAATTTAAAGTGTCTTCTGTCATTGTTTCTTCTTTTTTGTCAGTTGAACCACCGCCACAACTTGTCAGAATTACAGAAGCAAAAAGAATTGCTCCGAAAATTGTCATTATTTTTTTCATTTTCCTATTTTCAAATTATTGTTTCTACTCGTAAGGCTTTTCAGAATACTCCCTGTTTTTATGAGTGGTTTTCTTGTCTCCACTTTTTTGTCTGGCACTTAAGGTGGTCAGCCTGGCTTGAACCGCTATTTTGTATTTAAACTTGCCCATAACGATTTGCGTGTAGGCGCATACCCAGAGGATTGTGCTTACACGCTGTTATGGGCTGGTTTCTTTTAATATCTTATATTATATTTGTTTTAATACATAGTATATCGATAAAAAATTATTCAATTAAGTCTATGCCTCATATTTAAATTAAGGACCAGGTATAAGGCCAAGTTCAACATATTCTTTGTTTTCAAAATCTTCAGTAAACATAATCGGAATCGTGTTTTTTTGAATATTTACGCCGTCTTCACAATTATATCTCCCCTCATAGAATAATAGCCCGAATTTAGTGTAACCATTTATTTTAATTCTGTTTGAAATTTGCTCAAATCTTTCAGAATAAAGATTTTTTAAGTCTTGAAAATTTACTTTTTCGGAATGGCGGGGTTCGTTTTTGTACTCATAACTTTCTCTGATATAAATTTCAATTAAACTATCTTTTGAGATATAAATACCTTTAACATCCCATTCACTTGAAAAATCGGAAAGTTGATCACAGCCCATTTCACTTTCGAAGAGCCAACCATCTTGTTTAATATTAGCCATAATATCTTCTTCTATATTTTCTTCTTGCTTATCGTTCTGATTGCAACTAGCAAGAAACGTAGAGAATATTATCAATAAAGACCAAATTTGTTTGATTTTAAATGTTTTCATATTGTTTAGATAAATTAGTCCTACTCTAATGGATTTTCGGAATACGCCCCGTTTTTTAGAGTGGGTTCTGGACTCCACTTTTTATTTCAAATTTATTAAAACTAGCCCATAACGTTTTGCTGCTACCCGAAGGTGGCGATTTCGAAGCACTTCACTTTCAATTAAGTAGAAACTTTGATAGAAGTACAAAGCTTGAATTAACCACTGAATCGCCACTTTTGGGTAGGTGCTGTTATAGGGCGTTGGACTAATTTAATTGCTGAATATACTTCTTTTGGGTTTTGGGAAGAATTTCCACTGGTTATTGATAGAAACAAATCCATTATATTCGAAACCATTTTCATCATTAATCTCATTAAGAAAAACTATTCTATAAATTTTGACATTCGGTTCATAGAAAGTTTTCCATTCCTCCTTGAATTCTGATGTTGAGATTGAATCATACTTTACAGATTTAAAAATTTTAACACCATTATTTATTGTATCAGATTCATCTTCTGAATAAACGTATTTTATCATTCCAAAATCTGTTAAAAAATCCTTGGTTTTACCTGAATTGAAATATTCATCCTTTATTGAGTTTATCCAATTAAAGTAAGTTGTCGCATACTTTTCTTTAAAAACAAGTTTACATTCCGCTAAGGTTGGAAAACTGATTTTTAACATGTCATATTGAGATTTCGAGGATAAATAATTCTCAAAGTACTTAACGTTAGGATTATCATCAATTTTTTGAGAAAAATTACTGCAACTTGAGATGAAAATAAAAGAAAAAAACATAATCATACCTTTACTACTGTTATAAAAAAGGTTGAATGCTTTTTGTACGGTACTATCAATTGCAAAATTTATATTCATTTGTTTTTTTTAAATAAAAGATTAATCAATGACTTATTGTCGTTTTGTTTTTCCATTGGAAAAATTGGAATTTGCATTTTTTGATTTATAGTATTTTGCTCTTCTTCAACTGCTGAAATATTTTTTCTTGTTAACCACATCGCTACTTTAAAATAAAGAAATGCTCCAATTGCTGCAAAGCCAAATAAGACAAGCATTCGTACAGTGTAGGCCTCAATTTTATCCATGAGCGCAAATGAAGGAAATGTTCCAAATATACCCCCAATGAGTATTGATCTCAAAACTATACCTCCGTTATATATTAATTTATCTGATTTTTCAAATTGTGAATATGGCTTCGAATTTGTTTTGTTCCATTCTAAACAATATGGTGATTTACATTGAATATGAGTCACTCCCAACATGGAAGTTGAACCCCTTTGATAACCTCCTGTCATTGATTTGCCACATTTACCGCACTTAATATTAATGTATGTTCCCATATTCTGTTTTTATTAATGCCCTATAACGGTTTGTGTGTAAGCGCCAGGCGAGAGTACACACGAAATTGTCACCCCTAAGTTAGAAACTTTATTTATGTAATAAAACGAAAAGCGAAGCCACAGCTTCGCTTTTTCAATAAAAATATCCCTCGTTTGCGTTTACACGCGGTTATGGTTGGGCTTATTCTTTTATTACCTTAAAATTCTGTTTATTTACGTCGCCAATATTTAATTGGTAAATTCCTTTTGATAAGTTCCTTAATTCAACCACTGTATTTATTGAAGTTATTTTCCCTGATAAAACTTGTCTTCCCAAATTATCAATTATAATAAAGTTCTGACCAATAAGGCTAGCATCTGTATTCAAATAAATATCCCCATTAGTAGGATTAGGATATAAGCAAGCTTTTGATTCAATAAATTCACCAATAGAAGTTGTTGATTGAACTGTATTTGTTGTTGTAAAGCATGTAGCACCATTGAGTATGTTATACTCTGCAACATAATATGGATCAATACAGGTAGATGGTAGGCCTAAAAATTCTACGCCGTACCAATATACGCAAAGACTGGATGGATAGTTTTCGCCTGCTATAGTGGGCGTGCCTACTGCCATAAATTTTACACTGGCAAAACTTGGAATCAATTGTGGAACGGGACCATTATAGCTCAACTTTATTACTTCGCAAGGCTGTCCGAACTGAATACAAGGTGTTGTGGCAACGGGAACAATGAGCATCGAGTCTCCAAGCCCTAAAATCTGTGTTATTCCATTATGCATCAGTTTAAATGAGTCAGTTGAAGGTATTGCATCATCTACATGAATGTAATAGCTAACACCTGAGACAACAGGGAGCGGTATATTAAACTCAGCCTCCCGACCACTCAACGAGTCACAATAGGCAGCTACCTCTGTGTTCATAGGAAAGTCAATAATTTGATAATGAACAGGAACACCTACAATCCAGTTTTGAGCAATAGCTGTATTAGTCAACCATAGTACTGTTAGGGAAATTAATGTTAAAATTTTCTTTTTCATTTTTATTCATTTTTTAAGGTTGACTATTGTGCAATTATGGTTCTAGCTTGTCCATAACGGTTTGCGTGTAGGCGCATACCCCTGGGTTGCGCTTACACGCTGTTAAGGGCTGGCTGATTTTTATCTCGATAAGTGAATAAATCCATGGCTAACTTTTCCTACCATAGTTTTAATTTTATAATAATAAACTCCATCTACCAAATCCTTGCCTATGGTATTCTTCCCATCCCAATTATTTTGGTAATTCGATGAAGAGAAAACGGCATTTCCCCAACGGTTTAGAATAATTAATTCAGTGTTTTCTGGCAGGTTTTCGATTTCAAAGAGGTCATTTAGGCCATCCGAATTTGGCGTAATGACATTAGGAATAGTAAAATCGAAATTACAAGCCTCCAAGTTTATCTCATTAAGAAAAGCATTATCCAAAACAAAATAAGGTTCAAAAGACTCACCGTTGGCTTCTGAGAATGTGAAATCATTAGGTGGAGAACATGGACCGCCAATCATGATGGATTGAATCGAATCAAAAGCGGTAAATTGTATGTTGACTGTTTGCCATGTTCCATTTGCCTGATAAGTGGCATGACCAAGTTCAACCCAATCAACAGAATCTGTAGGACATGTAACTAATGGAATAGGTGACTGAGTACAATTGTTACTCCCATAAAGAGTAATATACACCGGCCCAAACCATACATTAGATAAAGAATTACCTGATGAGGACATTCCTATTCCTGCTATGTTCATTTGGAGATTGTATGAGGTTCCTGCTTCTAAAGGTTGCGTTAAACAAGTTTTCAAGTACTCCAAATAAATTCCGTCATTGATATTACCAGAAAAATCGGTAACATCTGGGTGATTTATTATGAAGAAACCAGCAACACTTTGTCCATCAGGAATTGGTGTAGGTAAAACCGGCCAAAATGCACCTGGTTGATTGATAAAATAATCAGAAGAACCCCATGTTCCGGGCTGCCAATTATTAACACAATAAATCCCATCTTGCCAGATAACATTTGTGTCAATTATTATCTGGGAAAATTGAGTAGGCAAACAATTATAATCCTCAAAGGAAGGATTTGGTAGAAAATTAATCCCGGAAGTGAATGAAGAGATACTTAAGCACTCGCAATCTATATTGTCGTTAAGATCAATTAATCCATCACTATCATCATCCAATCCATTAGTGCATATCTCTTGGGCTGAAGCATTGAAGGTTAGTAAAAGAATAATGACTAAAGTTTTTATTTTTTTCATTACTTAAATTTTTGTTTTACAAAGGTATCTCGCCATTCTCCAAAAATAAATAGGAAAAACCGACAATTACTTGTGAATTTCAGCCAACCTCCTCACCAATTCGATAGGTGATAAACCAGTTTTGGACTTTATAAAATTTGAGAATGAAGCTGGAGAATCGAATCCGAGTTGATAAGATATTTCCTTATGAGTTAATTCTTCGAATAGCATTAATCGTTTCGCTTCAAGCAAAATCCTGTTGTGAATAACCTGAAGCGGACTTAAACCTGTATGTTTTTTTGTTACATCGGAAAGTTTCTTCTCAGAACAACCTAATTTTTCAGTGTAATACTGAACACCGACATTGTCTGTATAATGAGTTTCAATTAAAAGATAGAAATCTCTCAACAAATTTTTGATGGAAACCTTATCCGATAAATCCTTCAATGAAGTTTGCCCTACTATTATTGAAATTATACTCTGCATCAAATACGAGCATATCTGGTTAGCGTTTGCGCCATTCTCAACAAGATATTTGCTCATTATGGTCAAAAGCAAATTTAGTTCCTCATAAAGATCTTTTTTATTTTCAAAAACTACGGCTGCATTTTCAAAATACAAAAGCCTTCTTAATGCCGTATTTAGTTCCGCATTGTTGACCCTATCCTCTGTGAATTGAACAAGAATCCCTTGTGAAGAATTTCTATTCATCAAATGAACTTGCTGCGGACAAATGATGTAACAGCTAAAATCATATCCAGGATAGTTAATAAAGTCGATAAGTTGATTACACCCACCTCTTTCGACTAGTATGATTTCATAATAACTGTGACGATGCTCACGCTTAAAATCGTAGGGATTTATATGGTCCAAAGGCAAAATATTGATTTGCATCGAGTCCTTCTCCAGTGAATGTACCTGTAGAATTTCTTTGGAGACACTTTGCTTTTTGGTATTATTCATTGAAGTTTATTTAATTCGATTTGCAGATTAGCTTGCCCATAACGTTTTGGTGCTAGGCGACAGCGGGCTAACAGGTACAGTACTTTTCGCCCGTTGTTGCCTAACACCTGTTATAGGGCGTTTTTCTTTTTTCTGGTCATTTTAATATCAATTCAATTGAACTTTCGTCAACTTTTAACCATTTTAATATTTCTTTAGCCCTTTTTTTATCCTTTACTTTAACTCTGTCAAATTCGTCCATTAAACCACTTACATATAACCTTTCATTGACAGTCATTCCTGTAAGTCCCTCAATATTTTGAATGCGAGTATATGCCTGTTCGTCAGTTAGCTTTTTATAAATGTATTCACATGCTTTTTTTTCTGAATAAAAAATTTTTACAGAATGCTTTTCACCACCTTGTTTGAAATAGGTTTCATATACATTAATAAATATTCCTTTCTTTAAATTCAATGATATTTTTTCATTGTCATCTACTGATCCATAATTTCCGTTAAGAAAATACTGGTCTTCACTAATTCCAATTTTCTTTAAGTTTGTTTGAAGTTCGAGTAATGTCATTTTAATCAAGTGTTACACTGCCAATAATTATATAGTCAAATTCATCATTTTCTTCATTAATTAAAGCACCGCTTATTGTCACAGGGTAAAATTGTCCAAGTTGTTTAAACTTTTCCTTTTCATACCTTGGTTTAAGTTCTAATAAGTCGCTTGTCAATTTATTGCCTTTTATTGGCTTAGTTAATTTGACCAACAACTTATCATCATCACGATCAGATAATATTGTGCCGAAAAGATTTTTTTTCCAATCCCAAGGTTCACTAACTATTATTCTAATTGTTTGTCCTTTTAAGCTCATTGTTCAGAGTGTTGTTTTTAAATGCCCTATAACGTTTTGGTGCTAGGCGACAGCGGGCCTAACAGGTACAGTGCATGTCGGCCCGTTGTTGCCTAACACCTGTTAGGTGATGCTGTGAGTACACGACCTACACAGCTTTCAATATTTAGTTTTAATTTCATTTTAGTCATTTAAAGTCTAGTGTCTGGCTTATTACTTTTATTAATATTCTGCTCTATTCCAATTTACTGTATTTCTTAAAGATTTAAACTTATCCATATATAGAAAATTTATTACTTCTGCGTAATTTGGATCTTTATTTGAATATCTAATTTTAACAGAGTCACCAACAGATAAAAAATAATATTTTCCACTCTCTGATAGACTATATTTTTTATGATTAACGTAAAAAATAAAATTACTATATGATCCATTTTTAGCTGGGGAAAAATAAGAATATGTAGCAAATGCTTCAGTCGTTGGTCCTGCCATCATTTTATCCCATTTATTATTAGTATATATTTTATATGGGATGCCAATGATAATAATTACAATTACAAAATATACAATTGGATTGTAATCACTATAATTTAGAAAACGTTTAAACCAATGTTTTTTTTCCATATTGATTTTGATATTTATGAGCTTATTTTTAATCGAAGCGATATTTTATAACTTTCCGACATCACCCAAACCCGAAGCGAGATTTTTGTCGAGCAGTTTCACCTAACGTTTTGCAGCTTGGCGAAGTGGCGGTTTTTGAAGCTCTTACTTTCAATTTAG
>Ga0315907_10005061_pt1 | contig 14550 bp, 18 predicted proteins | sample LakEriMetagenome_3_FD_203525 | JGI IMG/M metagenome (GOLD analysis project Ga0315907, IMG submission 203525) | Freshwater fungal communities from buoy surface, Lake Erie, Ohio, United States - Buoy 12 MA123 | ecosystem: Environmental > Aquatic > Freshwater > Lake > Lake biofilm | place: USA...
TTGCAGCGAGCCGTCAGGTTCTGGTGGCGGGGTTCGGCGGCTCGAGCGCGACGGCGGCCGACGCCGTGCATAAGCTCGGCCGTTTTCCGATCCCGTGCCGAGCGCTTGGCGACCCCATCCTGGCGTCAATGGCGGTCGAAGCGGCGGGGGCTGGCGACGTGCTGTTCCTCTTGTCCAACAGCGGCAAGACGGTGGCGATGCTCGAACTGGCCGAGCAGGCGCGCGCGCGCAAGCTTGCGTGCGTCGCGTTGACGGCCCCGGGCTCGCCGCTCGCCTCGCGCGCCGACATTGCCATTCTGGCCGAACCGACCGAGGATATGGCGATGTTCACACCGATGGCTTCGCGCATCGTGCATTTGGGCTTGATCGACGTGCTCGCAACCGGGCTCGCACTGCATTTGGGCGCGGCGGGCCAGGATGCGCTTGCGCGCGTTAAAGGTGCGGTTGCACGCACGCGCGCATGAGCAAGGCCTTCACCCGCGAAGACAGCCCGGCCGTCGAGCCCGACGACGAAGCGGCCCTGCCGCCTTTGCCGCCGGGTACCCGCAACTACATCACGCCGGCCGGCTGGCAGCGCCTGCAGGACGAGCTGCGCCAACTGGGGCGCGTGGAACGGCCCAAAGTCGTCGAGACGGTTTCGTGGGCGGCCGGCAACGGCGACCGTTCGGAGAACGGCGACTACATCTACGGCAAGCGGCGCCTACGCGAGATTGATCGGCGCATGCGTTTTTTGATGAAGCGGCTCGAGATCGCCGAGATCGTCGATCCGCAGGCGCAGAAAAACCGCACCCAGATCTTTTTCGGCGCGCGCGTGACATACGTGAACGCGCGCGACGAGACGCTGTGCGTGCGCATCGTCGGCATCGACGAGGCGCGCAGCGAGCACGCCGAGATCGCCTGGATATCGCCGGTCGCCCGCGCGCTTCTGCGCGCGCGCGTGGGCGACACGGTCGAACTGCGCACCCCGCAAGGCCAAGATACGCTCGAAGTCTTGAAGATCGAGTACCCCGACGCTTAGTGCGAGAGCGTCCATTCCTGGTTGGCGGGGAAGTTGCGCGCAACGAACCGGTACGTGAGGAGCAGCAGCGTCTCGAGGCGCTTCGAGCGTTTCTGCGCGTCTTCGTCGCGCCATTGCTCGACGAGACGGTCCCAGATCATCAGGCGCTGGTGCAGCTCGTCGCGGTTCTTGCGCACGAACGACACCATCTCGTCGGTCTTGCGCAAGACGTTCGCAATCTCGGCGCACTGACCGTCGACATTTTCGAAACTCATATTGAACGCATCGACCGGTGCTTTCATAAGCAGGCGCACGCGGTAGATCTCTTCGGACAGCGTGCCGGAGTTTTTGTAGACCCGGGCCGACGAGGTGATGCGCTCGGCGATCTTGCCGACGAGCGTGTAGCGGTCGCGCAAGCCTTCGATGTACGACAATTCGCGCGCAAGGCGGTCCATGACGCCTTGCAGATGCTTGCGCTCGCCGAGGGCCCCGAAACGCTCGGCCATGATGTCGAAGGCCGCGTCGCGGCGGGCGACGAATTTGGGGTCGCGCTCGAGCAGGGTGGCACCGGCTTTGCCGGCATCCTGCGGCGGCGGCATTTTGTCGATCGTCACGAGCGACGCCAACATCATGCCGCGTGCCCGGTCGAGATGTTCGGGCCCCACCGACCACGAGGCCGAACCGTCCAGAATTTCGGCCGGGATCGAATCCCCGGGCCGGATTTCGCGAACATGGCTAAGGCCGTTGATCGCCAGATTGAGCAGCTTGATGTCGTCGGCTGACAGATCCTTGAACATCTTCATCAGCGGTCCGAGCGGCAGGAACGCACGCACCTCGCCGAGCGGCAAGGACAGGCCCGGATCGTCGGTGTTCGGGTCTTTGCCGAGGAAGCAGTCGGGGATCGCAAAGAGCTTGTGGTCGAAGATGAAATGCGTGCTTTTGGACGCTTCGAGCGGCGGCGGAATGTCCTTGGGCAGCTCGGGCGGATCGCCGAGCTTCAAAGGATCCGGGGCATCTGGCGTCGTATCGGTCATCGGGTGGGGTGAGCGTGCTTTCGCCGCAACAAGGGAAAATCAAGACAGACGGAAATACTTTAACGATTGCTGGGCTTTAGACAAGTCACACAAAAAGGCAGCAAAAGATCGCTGTTTATCCACAGATTCTTTAACGTATCGATAACCGGCGGCGCCCAAACTAGTCTCGAGATGGCACATGAACGGGGGGCCGCAATGCCGCAGCGTTTAGACATTCTGCATCTGCTGCCGAGCGAGCAGCCCTTTGCGATGCTGGCGCGTGCGGTTCGCGACGTGCTGGTCGAGGACACCCCTGATGTCTACGACCAGCTGCGCCAGGCGCGCCGGGCAGACATGGAAAAGCTTGTTGGTGTCGCTGCAGCGCATTTCCGCCTTATCGCTGCGGACCAGCGCACGGCGATCGCGGATCGCCTGGAGTTGTTGGCCCGCGCGCAGTCGGTGGCGAACCTTGCCGACAACCCCGCCCGCGCGGTCAACGACGACGCGCCGTTCCCGCCGCCGGAGCTGCAAGCTTTGCTGATGGATCGAACGGCTGCGGAGTAGGGCTTAGCGGGCCTTGGTAGCGGCTGCAATATTCTGCTGCGAGCGCAGCTGGTCTTCGGCGAGCCAGCGCGCCATATCGGCAATTTCCTGACGCTGCGGGCGGGTAAGTGCTTCGAAGGCGGCCTTCGCGATCAGCCAATCGAGGCCATCGTCTGTGCGCATGGCCTTCTCGACGTCGCGGACAACGGCATTGTCCGGGCCAAGTACCGATGCCATTGCGCGTAAGACGATCTCGTTTTGCATACCTACCCGCGTTCCAGGAGACTACATTCTATGCCCTGGGCAGTCCGATTCGGTCAACAGACGACATGGATTTTTTCGTTTCACTGTTGCAAAATGCGAACCGATCGGAGTGCTTACAACTTGCGACTCGCCCGGTGATCCGCGCGCTAAAGAGAGCCATCGACGATGAAATGGATGCTTCGTTCGCTTCTGGGCCTGCTGGCTTTGGCAACGTTTCTTGCCGTTTGGCCGCAAGCGCAGGCCCAAACCGCATGCCGTTTGCAGCGCGACGCCAAATGCGCTGGTGCCGACGTTGAAGGGCGTGATTTGCGCGGGATCAATCTGCGCGGCGCCGATCTCAAGGGGGCGAAGCTGCGCGGCGCCAATCTTGCCGGTGCCGATCTTGGCGGTGCCGATCTGTCGGACGCCGATCTGCGCTTTGCCAATCTCGGCGGTGCGGCGTTGTTCTCGACAAAGATGGTTAATGCGGACCTTACCGGTGCGGGCTTGCGCTACGCAGACCTGCGCAGCGACACCGACATTTCGGGTGCCGTGATGCCGGACGGCAAACGCTGCCAAACGCCTTCGATCGGCGACTGCAAGAATCCCGCTCCGGTTCCGCCCGGCCGCCAGCCGCTGCGCTAGTCGGCATCTCCACGAAAGCCGCTATGGACGATCCCACGCCGAAGGAAAAGCCGGAAACCACGATCGCGCGCCTGACCCGCGAATTGGCGCGCGAACGCGCTTTGCTGCGCGCTGTGCTCGACAACATGGACGAGGGCGTGGTCGTTTCGGACGCAGGCTTCCGCGTCATCGCTTACAACCAGCGCTTCGTCGAATATTACGCGGTGCCAAAAACGGTCACGCAAGCCGCCGATCCGCAGGGCGAGATGACGCGCTTTCTGGTGGCGCGCGGGGCCCTCGACGTGCAGGCGGCGTTCCGCACTTGGCGCTCGGGCCTTCAGAGCCCGAGCTTCGAGGTGACGCGACCCGACGGCCGCGTGCTCGAAGTGCACTCGAACCCGCTGCCTGAAGGCGGCTTCGTTTCGACCTACATGGACGTGACCGACCGCAAGCGCGTGCAGGCCGAGCTCGTGTCGATGCGCCACGTGGCCGAGGCCGCCAATGAAGCCAAGTCGCGCTTTCTGGCCGCGATGAGCCACGAGATCCGCACGCCGATGAACGGCGTCATCGCAATGCTCGAGCTCATGTCTGATACCGGGCTCGACCCCGAGCGGAACTCGATGCTCGACGTCGTGCGCGACAGCGCTTCCTCGCTGCTCACGATCATCGACGACATTCTCGACTTCTCCAAGATTGAGGCAGGCCGCCTCGATCTCGAGCGCATCGACCTGTCGCTGCGCGCGATCGTCGAGAGCGTGGTCGAAACGCTGGCACCGCAAGCGCGGCGCAAGGCGCTGAGCCTTGCCTGTTTCGTCGATCCGAATCTGCCGACCGTCATCAAAGGCGATCCGGTACGGCTGCGGCAGATCCTGTTCAATCTGATCGGCAACGCGATCAAATTCACCGAAAACGGCCATGTGGTGGTGGAGGCGGGGCCGGTCGCGGCGGGTGCCGGATCCGAACCAGGGGCACGGCCGCGTCTGCGCGTGGCCGTGCGCGATACCGGCATCGGCATGGACGAGACCGCGCTCAAGCGCCTGTTCAAACCCTTCAGCCAGGCCGACAGCTCGACCAATCGGCGCTACGGCGGCACGGGGCTCGGCCTGTCGATCTGCAAGCATCTTGTCGATCTGATGGGCGGGCGCATCGCCGTTGCGAGTGCGCCGGCCCAAGGTTCGGAATTCGCGTTCGAAATCGATCTCGAGTCCGGCGAGGCGAGCCCAATGGCGGCGGCGGCACCGATGCTCGCAGGTTTGCGCGTGGCGTTGGTGGCAACCCCCTCGGTCGCGCGCGACTTTGCCGAACGCTATCTGCGCGCTGCCGATGCCGAGATCGTGATTGCCGAAGAGGCGCATGCTGCCCTCGATCTGCTTGAGCAGGCGGCCGATGCCGGGCGGCCGTTCGATGCGGCACTCGTGGCGTACGCGCTGCCCGGGATCGACGGGCTCGTGCTCGGCGAGACCATTCGCGGCACGCCGGTGCTCTACGGCACGCGGTTGGTTCTCGCCAGCGACGCCGATATTGCGGATTTGCGCAAGAAAGCCCTCGACCGCGGCTTCGATGCGTATCTGCTCAGTCCCGTGCGGCGCGACACGCTCGTGCGCGCAGTGTCGGGTGAAATTCTGGCGCCGAAAAAGCGCGTTGCGGCCGCGGCCGTACGCCCGGCCAACCGCTATTGCATCCTGGTCGCCGAAGACAACGCCACCAATCGCGCCGTCCTGTCGCGCCAGCTCGCCAAGCTCGGCTATTCGAGCGACAGCGCCGTCGACGGCAGCCTCGCTTTTGCGCGCTGGCAGCAGGGCGGCATCGACGCGATCGTGACCGACTGCCACATGCCGGTCTGCGACGGGTTCGAGTTTGCGCGAATGGTTCGTAGCCACGAGCAGCGCAACGGCATGGCGCGCACACCGATCCTGGCGCTGACCGCCAATGCGCTGGCGGGCGAGGCGGCGCGCTCGCTTGCGGCCGGCATGGACGATTTCATTTCCAAGCCAGTGACGCTGTCCGCCCTCGACGGTGCGTTGGCGCGCGCACTCGGCCGCACTGAGGTCCAAACCGTCGACGACGAGACGCCGCCGCCGGCCGTCGGCGGTGCGGTCGATGCGACGGCGCTGGCATTGCTCTACGAAGACGCGGCCGCCGACCGCGACCAGGTCGTCGCCTTGTTCGCCGAAGGCGGGCGCCAGATGATCGCGGCCTTGCGTGCGGCCGTCGACCAAGGCGATGCGAGCGAGGCGGCGCAAGCCGCCCACGCATTGACCGGTGCCGCACGCTCGATCGGCACGATCGGCGTGGGCGCTATCGCGCGGCGGATCGAGGCGGCGGCCTTGCGCGCCGACATGGCGAGTGTGGCGGCCGAGCTTGCCGGTCTCGAGCCCGGCTTCGAGAATGCCTGCGAGCAGCTGCGCGCGGCATTGGCGGCAGCAACCCCTGTCGGTGCGGAGCCGCAGCGCGCATGAGCAACGAACGCTACGCCAAACTTGGCGCCATGGTGATCGACGACCAGGCCGTCGTGCGCGCGATGATGGGCCGCATGTTGACGCAGCTCGGCTTCGGCTTCGTCGCCGAAGCGCGCGACGGCGCGCAAGCGATGGCCGATATCGAAGCGGCCGAGCGGTTGCCCAGCGTCATTCTGTGCGACATCGGCATGAAGCCGATGGACGGCATGTCGTTCCTGGCGGCATTGCGCGAGCGGCCTGAGATCCATATCGCGCGGATCCCCGTGATCCTGCTGACGGCAACGGCAACCGGCGAACTCGCTGAACGCGCGCGCGCCTTGCGCGCCAACGGTTACATCGTGAAGCCGGTGACGCCGGACGTGCTGGCACTCCGCGTCGAACGCGCGATGGCACGCTGATCGGGATTTTGACCCGCGGCTCTACGCTTCGACGTCGAGGATGTGGGCACCAGGACGGAAATGGGCCTTGGCGTCGAGCGTGTTGGTCTCTTCGTCGAGACTGTCGTCAGTTTCGGTCGATCGACGTGAAACGCGGGAATTTGTGGTCGCCGCACTGGGCTTGATCGCCTTGGCGGTTTGCGCACCTTGAATCGCCGCAGCAAATGCGCCGGGTGCGGGCGGCGGTTGCGTGTGATGGCCGGTCACAGACGCCGGCACAATCGGCAGGACGGGGACAATCGGCATTCATACAGTCTATTGCAATTTGCGAGGATTGTCCGGAAACGCCCACAACAGATTGAATTCTTTATCTTCCGACGGCGATCTCGAATTCCAGAACCGCCGGTGGACCGGCAGTGAACTGCGCTTCGATGCGCACGCGTCGTCCCTCGCGTTCGACGGGTACCACGGCCGTAAAGCTGCCGTCGCGGTTGGAAACGGTTTGCGCATCGGCAATGCGCACCTCGCGCAACGTGCCGTCGCCGCGCACGCGCCCGACGAGGCTGATGAAGCCCGGCTCGGCAACAGTCATGCGTCGCCCGATGCGTCCCGTATCCCAACTCGGGAAACTTACGGAAATTTCGCGTGCTGCACGCGCGGCAGCGGCCGTAGCGGACGTCTGCGCGATCGGGCCGATCTCGCCGTTTGCAACATAGCCGACCGTTCCTTGCGCGGTCGCAACCAAGCTCCAGCCGCCGCGTGCGGCGTCGCCGAGTTTGGCGAGCGGTTGGCCTGTTTGCAGAGCTGCGATTTGCGGAGCGGCTGCATCCGGCGCACTGCGAAGGCGGGCGACCCCGCGCGTCTGCAGGTCGAGGCCAAGGCCGCGCATGGCGATCTGGCCGCCCAAAGCAGCGCTCGGCGCCGGGCTTGCGGCGGGGGCGGCACGGTTCGGGGCGCGTGCCGCAAGTTCGCCTTCGACGCGGCGGATGCGCTCGATCAGCACGATGTTTTCGAGCCGCAGTTTTTCGATCTCGGGGATCGCGTAGGGCCCGTCGATTTCGTCGAGGCGCGCGCGTGCCGCGACCAATGCCTCGCGCAGGGCTGCGACCGACGGCGGCGGGCGTCCCTCGAGCGACAGCGTAAAGCCTTCGAAGGCGAGCGTACCGGCAAGCTGGCCGTTGGCGATGCGCACTTCGAGGCGCACGCGTGTGTTCGGATTGTCGGGTGCAAGCGTCTCGGCCGTCAACGCTTCGCCGGCAACCGCGACGTTGCGGAACAAAAGATCGCGCGGGCGGATTTGGATCGAAAGCGAGTTGTCCGCCTCGCGCCTTATGTCCCAGACGGCGCGCGGATTGCCGATTTGCGCGCGCGCGGCCGCACCGAAAATCGGGATGGCGGCAAGCCCGGTGCTGACCGGCGGCCCGGTTTCCGCCACCAGCCAAAATCCGGTCGGATCCTCCAGGATCGCACGCACATCCTGGGCACGCGTTGTTTGTGCGTTGCCGACGAGCGCGAGCGTCGCAAGTACGAGCCCTGCGAGTGCATAGCCGACCCGCTTTGCCCGGGCGCGAAGCCGCAGCGCCAGGCTCATTCGCCCGTTATTTCGCGGCAGGCCAGGATTACAAAGCCCTGGTCTTGGGGATAGCGCGCGCGGATGCGCATCATCGCTTCCTTTTCGTTCGCGGCGGCAATCTCGATAAAATGCTGGTTCTGCCACTCATCTTTGTAGTGCTTGTGCTGTTCGCCGCGCGATACGGCGGCGCGCACATGCTCGTTATAGACTGCGATCTCGAATTTCGGACGTTTGAACATGGTTTTCGCTGTCTCCGGCCGGGGCGCTCGCAGGCGCCAGTACGGACTTGGTTCTGGCTAGCATAAACCAGAGCAGCGATGCAATTTGCAAGGCGATGGCGACCGCAAGCGCCGTGCCATGGCCCAGGACCGGGTCTTGGGCGAAGGCGGCGAGCACGCCGCCGATGCCGGCTTGGGCTGCGAACGCCATGCCGAAGACAAAAAGATTCAGCGTCGCGTTGACCCGGCCCGAAAGCGCGGCGGCGAAGCTCTGCGTCAAAACCGCGTAGCCGAGAATCGTGCCGCAACCCAGGAACCCGAACCCGGCCCACAAGGCGTGCGTGTATCCGGGCGGATTGGCGAGCAGCAGCAGTTGCACGGCGACAAACAGCGCGCAATAGAAGCCGAATGTGCGCACTGGCGGAATGCCGCGCTGGCGCAGCCAATCGGCAAGGGCACCCAGCATCGGATAGCCGAACGCCATTGCCCCGGTGACGAACGCCATGCCGATGCCGACGTCGCCGCGGCTCATGCCGGCCATTTCGCGCATGTGCGGCCCGGCCCACAATGTCTGGTAAGCCAAGAAAACCGCATGCGTTGCGACCGTCAGTGGCGCAAAGCGCCAAAAGGCCGCACTGCCGAGAATGCGCCCGACATCGGCCAATTCGCTTGCCGCCGTCTCGTTGCCGCCGCGGCGCGGGGAGTCGGGGCTGAATAACCAAATCGCAGCGGCCGTGGCGACCGTCAATACGCCCATGCCGTAGATGACAAAGCGCCAATCGACGATTCCGAGCAGCCAATCAACCGGCAGTGTGGCACTTGCGGCCCCGAGGCCACCGAAGCCGAGTAGCAGACCGTTGGCAAGCGGCAACCGCTCGATCGGCCAGTAGAGCGTGTTGGCCTTGAATGCAGCCATGAGGCTGGCCGACACACCGAGCCCGATCAACGCGCGCCCGACCGCAAGCCCCATGATCGTGTCGGCCGACGCGAAGATGCAGGCCCCCGCAACTGCAAAAAGCAGCAGAAACGCGTGCGTGCGCCGCGGTCCCCAGCGGTCGAGGGCGATGCCGAGAGGCACCTGGGCCAGCGCAAAGGTCGCGAAATAGGCGGACGTGATCGTGCCGAAAGCGGCCGGCTGCAGTCCCAATTCGGCCGAAAGATCGGGGCCGATCGCTGCATTGACCGTGCGGAACGAATAGGACAGGAAATAGCCGGCGGCAAAAGGCAGAAAGCAGCGCGCGACGCGCGCGCCGAAGCCGCTTGGAACTGCCATTGTCTCAACCCGCCTCGAACAAGCGCCGACCGTCCGGCGTGAGTTTGCAGACGAGCCAGTCGGGCTTCAACGGGTTGGCGTACCACGGTTCGCACCAACCTTTGTCGAGGCAGGCTTTGACTGTGCGCGGATCGATCTTGCGGCCGTCGCCGACGAAAAGCGGAAGTTTGCCGCCCGGTTCGCCGAGGCCGCGTGCCAGCCATGCGCGCTGCAAGGCCGTCGGTTGCCCGGGGCCCGGCGGCAAGCCTTTGGGACGACCGTCGCCGTCGCGTTTGGGTGCAGGTGGTTCGTCGAAGCCGGAGACGCGGCGCGCCGGAAAAGGTATGGGAACGGAAGACATTCTTGCTTTTGTGTTTCTTGTGTTCTCGTGCGTCGCGCGCACAACGCGACCAGTGTAGCCTCAATACGTCACTTTGAGCAATTTGAAGTCGCGTCGCGCGCGCTGCATTAGTTTACTTCATCGCCGATGCACTTTTTGTAATCGCACAACTTAATGGTCTTGGCGCGAGGTTACTGCGGATGTAAAACTGAAAGTGCGGTGTGTTGCGGCGCAACGCCCGCAGCGGGTACTACAATCGTGGTCCAAATATGTTGTGTTCACCATACAAATGGCGTTAATAAAAAGACATCCCCCTTGCGAGTCGATTAACAGGAGAAGAGACGATGGCTACATCCGAAAATGCATCGCGCGGCAAGGTCAAGCGCCGCAAGTCGCGCGCCGAGGCCCGCCGCACGACGCCGGTCGATGTCCAGGTCGGGCGCAACGTGCGCCGTCGCCGCATTGAACTCGGTATGTCGCAGACGTCGCTTGCGCAGGCCTGCGGTATCACCTTTCAGCAGATCCAGAAATACGAAAACGGCGCCAACCGCGTTTCGGCGTCGCGTCTGTGGCAGTTTGCCGCCGTGCTCGGCGTGCCGGTCGTTTATTTCTTTGACGGTCTCGGAACCCCGAAGGCCGAAGTGAAGGGCACCAACCCGAGCAAGCTCGAACGCAAGATCGACGACGACACGGCCAAAATTGCGCGCAAGATTGCTTCGATCCAGGACGAGAAACTGAAGCGTCGCCTGAAGACGATGCTGGCGGCACTCGCGGCCAAGTAGACGCGCAGAAACGGTATGATGGACGGCGGAGCGGTTAGGCGGCATAAGTCGCAAGGCTCTCTGCCGTTCGCCGTACGTTGCTGCGTGCTTGCCGTCAGGATGGGCGTTTGATTGCTTCTTCGGGGCGCCCTGCAGGTGCCGGAGCCAGTTCGATCTCCGCGTAGCCCGGCGACATAGCGCACGCCTCAAGATAGCGGCGCGGCGACGTCATCAGCATAAAGCGGCGATCGCCTCGGCGGATGTCGGCTTCCGCACTCGCGAAACCGTAAATGTCATGCGCGCGCGAGAACGGCTTTTCGCGGTTCTCGACATAGGCGATATCTGGTTCGGCGATGCCCACGCAGGTCGTCCAGCGCCAGTTTGCAAGCGCGTATAGATTGACGAGGCGGATCATCGGCAAGATGGCGCCTTTTTCGCCGCTGAAATTGCTGCCCGCCCCAACCCACGCGATATTCACATGCTCGAGCATGCGCGCACTCGGTGCGGTCACAAGGCAGGCTTCGCCGCCGCGCGGTGCGCCGTCGTCGCCGAACCAGAAGCGTTGGCTTTCCATCGCCTCGGCGAGGTTGGTGCCGAGCCATATCAGCCGCGCGCCGCAGCTCGCGACGGCTTGGTCGCCGCGCAGGCCGTACAGCATCATCGTGTCGGCCGTGCCGCCGGAGTGGTAGGCGCCGTCGAAAACCGGCGAAAGCGACATTCTTTGCGAATTCTCTTTCGCGTAGATTGAATATTCGGCCAGCGAATGTCCGACCTCCGGTTCCAAACCCACCTCCCGCAAAGCCGCCACAAGTCGGACCGCCTTCATCGATGCCGCTCGCCGCAGATGTGCGGGCAATGCCTCAGCCGAGAATGCATCGAGGAAGGGGACAGTTTTCATGTCTGGCTCTCCGGCGGTTCCCAGGGGGCGGAAACGACGATGCCCGAATTGCGGTCTGGCAGGGCAAGCCGCCAATAGTTGCGGCGATTTCCGCCGATACGCAACGAAAGCTTGTAGAGGGTCGCTGAATTTTCACGCAGCGATTCGGTCAGATGGCGGTCGACGAGTGCGGCGAAGTCGCGGTCGGTCGGCCGGTCGAGGACCCGGCGGCCGACATAGCGCGCGGTCGGCAGTTCGTGCGCCGAACTCATCTGAAGCGACACAGCCTCTCCGTCGATGACCGAATAGATGTGCGCCGCGCGGAGTTTGTTCGCGGCGGCAAGCCCGGTCATCGGCGAACTGCCGGCATGCGCCAACCGCAGCGTGTCGCGCAGCGGATCCGGCGTTTCGTCAATGCTCCGGCGCTCGACCACCCATTCGCCGGGGGGCAGCGGCGTCGCCGCGAGAATGCGCCGACCCAAAGCAGCGATCGCGTCGGACGGCGTCTCGCTTTCCGGCAAGTCGAACGCGTCGCCGTTCGCAAAGCGGTTGGCGCAGCACGCGCTTGATCCCCGCGCTATGCTCGCCGAGCCAGTCGCGTGCCGCCGTCAGCGCCTGGCGCGTGGCGACGTTGGGGGCGTAGTGAAGACGCAGCGTGCCGATGGCGTCGAGGCTCATGCCGACGAAACCGAGATTGCGGCAGGCAAACGCGACGATGTCTTCGCGCCCTGGTTTCAGTCCCAGGATCTCGTAAGCGAGAGCCGCAAGATCGGTGCGCGGATGGCTCGTGGCGATGCCGCTTTCGTCGAACCAAAGGCACGTCGGTTGCGGCAGCGACAGCCGCTCGAGGCGCACGATGCGGCGGTCAAGATCCGCGTCCTGTGCGGAAGGCTTGCTGTCGATTTCGAAGACCTCGAAGAGGAAACGGTCGCGCTCTGCGGCGTCGCTGCGCTCTTCGGCAACGGCGGTCGCGATCGCGACGATGTCTTGCGCGTCGAGCTTTGCGGTTCGGCCCTGGAAGATGCGCTGGATCGTATCGGCACTGCGCCCGCACATGCGCGCTGCCGCTTTGAAAGTGATGCGACGCCGCTCCAACGCAGCACGAAGATTCGAGACCAAATCCATTCCAGGCATTTCTGCACCCTCGAAGCGGTGGAAGTGCGGAGGCAGACCGCGTTTGTATGCAGGATACCTGAAATTCTTTAGCAAGGAATGGCCCATATGCCCCTTTTGCAGTCGCTGCGTGCGTCTCGGATCAAAAACGGCCATGGGAATGCCGACTCCACGATGGACTACGCGCGGTCGACGTCGAGAAACGGTTCCGGCGCCCGCTCCCTTGATGGGCTGGCCGGGCGCGGTCAGCAAGGCAAAGTCTTGACGCGCGGACGGGGGCGCAAATCTGCCTACGAATGTATTGAAATCACACCGCGTTCAGTTTGGATCGGTGGGCGGCGCACGTCGATCCGCCTCGAGCCGGAGTTTTGGGAGGCGTTGTCCTACATCGCAAAGCGCGAAGCAACCGATCCGCCGGGCGTGTTGCTGGAAATCGAGCGAATCCACGGACGTAGCCGATTCGCATCGAAAGTCCGCGTTGCGATTCTGAACTATTTCCGACCCTGAACAGGACTGCCCGTGCGGCCGTTCCGCTCGGCGGGGACGGCACGGGAGAAAGCAGTTGTATTGAGCTCTCTATAACGTCTGAATGGTTGTATACATCTGACTACGTCCGTAATCACGAACGCCGTGTTTTTTGCGGTTTCGACGTTCGGATTTGGCCTTGACAATGCCTTGTATGTTGCAATTCTTGCCGAGTCGGGCCGCATCGTTGATGTCGGAAGTCATATGCGGTTCGAAATGTTCGGCGACAATTCCATGCTTGTTCCGGCTGCGTCCGGGGATCATTCTGCGGATATGGCACAGGCACAACCTTCGCACGGGCTCGCCCAAGCATTTTCGAATGTCGGGCACAGCTATTCGCATCTGCTGACGATGCTGTTCCCAACCGTCGTACTCGCCCTCGAGAGCGCGTGGTCGATGAGTTACGGCGAACTGATCGCGCTGATGCTGGCAGGCCAGATTCTGTTCGGTGCGGCGGCCTTGCCGGCGGGGTGGATTGGCGATCGCTGGTCGGCCGTCGGCATGATGGTGGTTTACTTCATCTGTAGCGGTCTTGCGGCGATCGCGACGGGTTTTGCGAGCTCGCCGCTGCAGATCGCGGTCGGGCTTGGCGCCATCGGCATGTTCGCCGCGATCTACCATCCGGTCGGCATGGCGTGGCTGGTGCGCACGGCCGTGGATCGCGGCAAGGCGCTCGGCGTCAACGGCGTCTACGGGGCCGTTGGCATTGCACTCGCACCGCTTGCGGCGGGTCTGCTGACGGATTGGATATCGTGGCGCGCGGCCTTCATCGTGCCCGGCGTCACCGCCTTTGCGATTGGCCTTGCCTTATGGGTGTGTGCGGCACAAGGGCGCGTTGTCGATACGCCGCGGGACGTGAATCCGACGCCTGAGCCCACGCGTGGGGATGCGGTGCGCGCCTTCGTTTTGCTGTCTTTCACGATGACGTTTGTCGGCCTTATCGGTTCGACTTTCATAGTCATGCTTCCCAAACTCTTCGACGACCGTCTGCGCGACATCACGGCGGGCGGCGTGTTCGGCACCGGCGCGCTCGTCACGACGGTCTATCTGATTGCGGCGTCGGCGCAGTATTTCGGCGGGCGATTGGCCGACCGCTATGCGATGAAGCGGGTCTATGTGGCTGCCTTTGCGATCCAAGCACCCGTGCTGTTCGTCGCGGCGTTTCTCGACTCGTGGCCGCTACTGGCGATCGCGATCGCGATGGTGTTCGTGAATGTCGGCGCATTGCCGGCCGAAAACGGCATGCTTGCGCATTTCACGCCGGGCAAATGGCGTGGCACGGCATACGGCGCCAAATTCGTGCTCGCCCTTGGCGTCGCGGCCGCGTGCGTGCCGCTGATCGGGCAGGTCTACGACCGCACCGGCGGCTTCTTCTGGCTCTTCATGGTGCTGTCGGCAGCGGCTGCCCTTGTTGCGGCGATCGGCGCGTTCTTGCCGAACGACCGTGCTGGGGCGGCACCGCGTGCGACCATACCTGCCCAGCCCGGCGCTGTCGCGGCCGAATAGCGCTTAGAGCGTGATCGTTTCATTGTGACGCGTATCCTGCGTTTTTGAAGTAGTTGGCGCATTCTCGCGGCTCGAAGACGTGGCACAGCGAACCAATGCGGCGCCATGTGTCTTCGACGGTTCTTGGCT
>Ga0315907_10005064_pt1 | contig 14548 bp, 9 predicted proteins | sample LakEriMetagenome_3_FD_203525 | JGI IMG/M metagenome (GOLD analysis project Ga0315907, IMG submission 203525) | Freshwater fungal communities from buoy surface, Lake Erie, Ohio, United States - Buoy 12 MA123 | ecosystem: Environmental > Aquatic > Freshwater > Lake > Lake biofilm | place: USA...
GCCGTTGACAGAAGGCCTGCCAGGCCTTGATGAAGGCTTCGTTGTCGGGATTCTTGACCGACTGGAAGTAGTTCCACGCGGCCAAGTGGCCGAGCAGCGGCTTGGTGTCGATGCCGGCGAGTTCTTCTTCGCCGACCGAGAACGCCACGACCGGAATGTCCGTCGCCTTGACGCCCTGGTTGCCGAGTTCCTTGTAGAACGGCACGTTGGCGTCGCCGTTGATCGTCGAGACGACGGCGGTCTTCTTGCCGGCCGCACCGAACGTCTTGATGCTCGCGACGATCGTCTGCCAGTCGGAATGGCCGAACGGCGTGTAGTTGATCATGATGTCCGAAGCCGCAACGCCCTTCGAGCGCAGATAGGCTTCGAGGATGCGGTTGGTCGTGCGCGGATAGACGTAGTCCGTGCCCGCGAGCACCCAGCGCTTCACTTCGCCGCCGTCCTTCGACATCAGATAGTCGACGGCCGGGATCGCCTGCTGATTGGGGGCGGCACCCGTGTAGAACACGTTGCGCTCGCTCTCTTCGCCCTCGTACTGGACGGGGTAGAAGAGGATGTTGTTGAGTTCTTTGAAGACCGGCAGGACCGACTTGCGGCTCACCGACGTCCAGCAGCCGAACGTGGCCGACACACGGTCGCGCGTGATGAGCTCACGCGCCTTTTCGGCGAACAGCGGCCAGTTCGACGCGGGGTCGGTGACCACCGCTTCGAGACGGCGGCCGAGCACGCCGCCCTTCTTGTTCTGCTCTTCGATCAGCATGAGCATGACGTCTTTCAACGTCGTTTCCGAGATCGCCATCGTGCCCGACAGCGAGTGAAGGATGCCGACCTTGATCGGCGCACCCTGCGCACGCACGCCCATGGCTCCGAATTTGAGAATGGCATCGCTGCCTGCAGCGCTTGCCAGCAAAGTCCGACGCGAAACGCGCATAGTTTTGGCCTCCCCGGTTATGTGGAACAGATACCCGGGCTGAGTTCTGCAAGCGACATGCCAGCGAAACGCGCGCTTTGCATACCCGTAGAACGTGAATTTTGGATAGCGTTGCCTAATTTCTGGGCGACACGCAGCGAATTGGCGCCGACTTTGCGCCTCAGCTTCTGGGCACGTAGCCGAAGAGTTTGGGGACCGCGAGGACGGTATCCGGTACCAGGATCATCAACAGCAGAGATGCGACCAGGACCGCGATCCAGGGCCAGATATACTGGATCAGCAGCTTCATCGGCACGCCGGTGATGGCGTTGATCACGAAGAGAAGGACGCCGTAGGGCGGGGTGATCAGCCCGATCATGCAGTTGACCACTGCGACGACGCCGAAATGCACGAGGTCGATCCCGAGCGCTTTCACCGTCGGGATGAAGACGGGGATGATGACGAGGATGATCGTCGATGCGTCGAGAAGGCAGCCCAGCACCAGGAACAGCAGATTGAGCAGCAGCAGGAAGACGACGGGCGATATCTCGACGCCCTTCATCATTTGCTGCACCTGCGCGGGAATATTCTCGGTGGCGACGATGTAGTTGAAGATGAGTGCCGAGCCGATGATCAAACCGACCGATGCGGAGGATTTCACGCTGTCGTGCATGACCGCGCGGATGTTGCTGAAGGTCAGCGCACGGTACAAGAAGACGGCCACAAGGAAGGCATAGGCGGCGGCGATGGCGGCTGCTTCCGTCGGCGTGGTCGCACCGCCATAGATGCCGGCCAGAAGGATGATCGGCATCAGCAGTGCCGGAAACGCTCTTGCCGTCACGGCGGGAATTTCCCGCAGCGGAATCGGCTCTTCGAGCGGCACGTTCATGCGATGCGCCATGTACGTGTTCAGCAGCATCATCGCCGAGCACATGATGAGGCCCGGCAAGATTCCACCGAGAAAAAGATAGCCGATCGAGGCGTCGGACACGATCGAATAGAGCACCATCGGGATCGAAGGCGGGATGATCGGACCGACGACGGCCGTCGCGGCCGTGATCGCCGCCGCATACCCCAGCGGGTAGCGGTTGTCCTTGATCATCATGTCGATCGACATTTTGCCCATGCCGACGACGTCGGCGACGGCAGAGCCCGACATGCCGGCGAAGACGAGACTGTTCAGCACGTTCACGTGGCCCATGCCGCCCTTGAGGCGGCCGACGATGGCAAGGCAGAAGACATTGAGCCGGTCAGAAATCGTGCCGGCATTCATGAAGTTCGCCGCGACGATAAAAAGCGGGATCGCGAGGATGACGAAACTGTCGTAGAGCCCCTGGATGATCTGCTCGGCGGCGAGCCCCATGTCCTGACCCTTCACGGCCAGGTAGACGATCGCCGAAACGATCATCGACAACGGGATTGAAGCGCCGATCGTCGCGAGGAGTATCAGCACCGCCAGGCAGGAGAAAAGCGCAAGGCTCATTGCACGTGATATCCGTCTTGGACATCGCGTTTGTCGAGCGCTTCGGGATCCGCACCGCGTGCCACGAGGATTGCGCGCCAGAAATAGCGGATCACCAGCATCGCCGCGAAGACGCCGTAGATGCTGAACACGATGTCGAGCCGAATGCCCAGCACGGCACTCCGCTTGATCTGATAGAAGGTGATGTAGCTCCATGTGGCGGGCAGGGCCGCCAGCATGCCGCCGCCGATGGCGATTGCCGACACGATCGCGAAGACGCGCCGGAGATTGCGGCCCACCGCGAAGTAGAGAACGTCGAAGCGGACGTGGTCTTTCTCCTGAAGCACGAAGGCCCCGCCCCAGAAAACGACCCAGAGCCAGAGCGTGAGGCACGCTTCGAGCGTCCAAAGTGCGGGCGCATTGAGGACGTAGCGCGACAGAATCTGGATTAGGAATACGACGAAGAGCGCGCCCAGCATGAGTGCTGCAATGTCGTGTGCGAGCACGCGCGCGCGTTGGATCAGCCGTTGCATCTCAACTCCGGCGAGCCGGGCGGCGGTCCTGTCGGAACCGCCGCCCGCCTTTGCCTAGTGGCCCATGTCTATTGAATCGCGTTGATCTGTTCGAGCATGCCCTTGGGCCAGTCGTTCGCGAATTTCGAGCTGAGATAGGCCTGCTGGACCCGCGTGCGGAAGGCGGCGACGTCGGGCGTGTAGACCTTGAGGCCGCGTTCCTTGAAGAAAGCCTCGAGCTCGGTTTCGAGCTTGAGCTGGTTCTGGCGGCCGAACTCGGCCGCATCGTCGGCGGCTTTCTGCACGGTCTGCTGCTGGGCCGGCGTCAGCCTGTCCCACACGCGCTTCGAAAAGGCGATGTAGTTCTGGTCGACGAGATGGCTCGTCAGCACGATCTGCTTGGTCACTTCGAAGAATTTCGAATCGCGGTTGGTCGGCAGCGGATTGTCCTGGCCGTCGATCGCCCCCGTCTGCAGGGCCGTGTAGATTTCCGTGAATGCGACGGGCAGGGGATTGGCGCCCAATGCCTGGCCCAGGAACAGCCATGCTTCCGTGCCCGGCATGCGCAGCTTGAGGCCGGCGAGATCGGCCGGCGTGCGGATTTCCTTTTCGGTGCGCAGATTGAGCTGGCGGCGGCCGAGATACATGACCGACAGGAGCTTGACGTTGAGCCTGTCTTCCACGGTCTTTTTCATGCCGTCCATGAAGGGGGCGGCGAACACCTTCTTCTGGTGTTCGGCGTCGCGCAGCAGATAACCGGCCGTGAAGATCGACCATTCGGGCAGCAGCGTGGCAAGCTCCTGCGGCGAGGTGATCGACATTTCGAGGTTGTTGCGCGCGATCGCCTCGAGCTCCGTGCCTTGCCGGAACAGCGTGGCATTGTAGTGCGGCTGGTAGGTTGCAAAGCCGCGCACGGCGGGTGCGAAAATCTGCTCAAGCGCTACCGCGCGTTGGTCTGTCGGCGTCATGGGGCCGGACATGCGCAAGGTGACACCCTGTGCGCGCGAAGGCGTCGGCGCAAGGGCTGCAAGCGCTGCGGTCCCGGCCAAGCCCGCAAGAGCTGCGCGGCGGTCGATGGATTTGGTCATGTGTGTTCCTCCGTTTGTCTTTTTTTGGGTGCTTTTTGTTGGCGCGATGATCTATGTGTTCGCGGACGACGTCAATATCGCGTTCGCAACGGATTGGCAACGCATCCCGAGAGGCATGGCACGATGATCAGCGGTACCACGCGCCTCATCGCCCATCTGGGCGTGCCGACGGCGAGCTTCAAATCGCCGATGATTTACAATCCCTATTTCGAGCATGCGGGCATCGATGCGGTCGTGGTGCCGATGGGCTGCGGGGCTGCCGACTATCCGCAGTTCCTGCGCATGCTGTTTCGCCTGTCGAACATCCACGGCGCTTTGGTCACCATGCCCCACAAAGCGACGACACTGGGGCTCGTCGATTCGGCCAGCGATACGGCGCGCATTGCAGGGGCCTGCAATGCCGTGCGGCTCGCGCCCGACGGCAGCCTCAGGGGCGACATGTTCGACGGCGAAGGCTTCGTGCGCGGCGTGCGGCGCAAGGGGCTCGAGCTTGCGGGCATTCGCGCACTCGTCGTGGGATGCGGCGGCGTGGGCTCGGCCATTGCGGCGTCGCTTGCGGCAGCCGGTGTGGGGCAGCTTTCGATCTGCGACGCCAATCCGCAGTTGGCCGAGCAATTGGCAGACCGGTTGCGGCGCCACGCGCCGAAGGTGGAACTGCGCGTGGGGCACAACGATCCTATGGGCGTCGCTCTCGCGGTCAATGCCACGCCGCTCGGCATGAAGCCGGATGACGAGCTGCCGTTCGACGCTGCACGCCTCGATCCGCAGACTTTCGTGGGCGAAGTGGTGCTGCTGCCCGAAACGACGCCGCTGCTGGCGGCCGCACGCGCGCGCGGCTGCCGCACGCAAGTGGGGCTCGACATGCTGTTCGAACAGATCCCGGCCTATCTCGAGTTCTTCGGCTTTCCGGTCGCATCGCCCGATACGTTGCGCGCTCTCGCCAAGGTCTAACGCTTCAGTCTGGCCGCACCCAAGCAGCCCAGGTCTGGTCGTCGGCGCGTGGGCCGTAGGCGAGGGGCTTGCGCATCGCCCAGACGCTGTATTGGTAGAGCAGCGGCACGATCCCTTGCGCGTCCATTGCAAGGCGCGTGGCGGCGCGCAACGCCTGTTCGCGTTTGCCATCATCCATCTCGCCGAGCGCTTCGGCGAGTTTGGCGTCGAACGCCGCATCCGAAAAACGCCCGCGGTTGGACGAACCCATGCCCGTCTCGCGGTTGAAGGTCGCCAAGAGCGAGCGCAGGGTCGACGACGCTTCGCCGGTCGCCGACAGCCAGCCGATATAGATCAAGCTGAAATCCGGCCGATTGGAGCGGCTTGCGAACGTCGCCCACGGCATCGTTTCGACTTTGGTCTGGATGCCGACGCGCGCCAGCATCTGGGCGATGGCCTGCACCACCTGGTCGTCGTTGACGTAGCGGTCGTTGGGGCCGTGCAGCGTGATCGCAAAGCCGTCCGGATATCCGGCTTCTGCAAGCAGGCGCTTGGCAAGATCGGGGTCGAAGGCGGGCGCTTTGAGTTCCGGATCGCCGCCGAAAAAACCGTCGGGCACGACCCCGCCCGCCGGCACGGCCTGGCCCGAGAACAAACGCTCCGCAATCGCGGCGCGGTTGATCGCATGCGAGATGGCGCGGCGCACGCGCGCATCCTGCAAGGGGTTGTGCGGCAGCACGTTGCCGGCCTTGTCGGTCGCAAACGGCGTTATGTCGCGGAATTGGTCGGGGTGCAGAAAGAAGAAGCGCGTCGTAAGGCTGCGGCTCACGCGCAAAGCCGGATCGCGCTCGAGGCGCGCGATGTCGGTCGGCGGCACGACCTCGATCATCTGCACGTCGCCCGCCAGCAACGCCGCAACGCGCGCCGTGTCGTTGACGATCAGCCGGAACGTGACGCGCGCCCACGGCACGGCACCGCCCCACCAAAACGGATTGCGCTCGACGACCAGCCTATCGCCCGGCGTCCACGACACGACCTTGAAGGGCCCCGTGCCGATCGCCGAGCGGCCGGAATTGAAATCGGCCGTGCTCGCGGTTTCGGCCGCCCGCGACACGATATTCACGGCGGACAGATCGTAGGGCAGCAGCGGATAGGGCTCGCGCGTACGGATCACGACGCGGTTCGGGGCGGGCGCTTCGGCCGATGCGATGGCGCGCGTGTAGATGCCGAAGCTCGACGGGCTGTTGGGGACTGCCGGTGCGCGGCGCAAACTCGCCAGCACGTCTTGCGCTTCGAACGGCGTGCCGTCGGAGAATTTCACGCCGTCGCGCAGCACGAACTCCCAGGTTGTTGGATCGAGCGTGCGCCACGACAGGGCCAAGCCGGGTACGGGCCGCTGCTGCGCATCGGTATGCACGAGGCGGTCGAAAATCTGTGCGGCAACGTTGAGATTGGGCGTGGTGTTGTGGAAATGCGGATCGATCGAGGTCACGTTAAGGCCAAGGCCGATCGCAAGGTCCTGGCTTGCGAGCGGCGCGGCCCATCCGAGAGCCAAACAGGCCGCGAGTGCGAGTTTGCGCAAGGTCGCCTCCCCTCCATCTCGTTGTATTTTTTCGGACTTTAGCCGGTTTCGCTGGGGCCGGGAATGTCGAATCGACAATTTTGCGGTTCGGGCCTAAACTTGTTTCAGAGATGAGTCGTTTGATCCTCTTGGCTTTGGCTGCCGCTCTGTCGCTCGGGTTGCCTGCAATCGCTGCGGACCGGGCGGTCATGCACACGCCTATTGTGCCGGCGATGACGGGCAACGTCGAAAAATTCGCGATGCGCTGCGACGTGCCGGTCGAGCTGAGCCGGCTGCAGTATCCGATGCCGGTCGTATCTCGGCGTCTGGCCGAGGGCAAGCAACTGACGATCGTAGCACTCGGCGCTTCGTCGACCGAAGGGGTCGGCGCAAGCTCGCCCGCCAACGCCTATCCCGAGCGGCTTGAGGCCGAGCTGCACGCGCTGTTCCCGAACATCGCGATCACCGTTTTTAACAAGGGGATCGGCGGCGAAGATTCGGCCCAGATGCTCGCGCGTTTCGAGCGCGATGTTTTGGCGATCGAACCCGATCTGCTGATCTGGCAGGCGGGCGTCAACGCCGCAATCAAGGGCTGGCCGCTCGACCAATTCGTCGAGAACATGTCGATGGGAATCGATATTGCGCGCAAGCACGGCATCGATGTGATGATGATGGGGCCGCAGAACGCGCCGCGCTACCTACATGCGCCGCATCGCCGCCAATTCGCCGACCATATGATGCTGCTCTCGCGCGTCAAAGACGTGCCGATTTTTCCGCGCTTCCGCATCATGACGCATTGGATGCAGAGCGGCGCGTTCAAGCCCGACGAGCTTATCGGGCGCGACGGTCTGCACATGACCGACACGAGCTACTATTGCCTGTCGCGCGTGCTGGCGCAGTCGATCGCCGCTTATGCGCCAATGGCCATCGCACCCGGGCTTGAAGCCGCAAAGCCCGAAGCGGCCAAGACGGAAACGGTCCGATCCTCGGGCCTTGCGGTCCGGCGCTAGCTGCTCGGTGCTTGTTGCCGCTCGCGGGCGGCGATTTCCTCGACGATGAAATTCTCGATCGCGCGCACGGGTGCGAGGTCGCCGAACAGCTTGCCGGCATTGCGCGCGATTTCGTCCGCATAGGCTTTGCGCAAGGGGGCATCGGTCGCGAGTTTGGCCGCAAAGGCCACATAGGCGTCCTGTGAAGCGGCGACATAGCGGCCGAGCCCCATGAAATGCAGGATGGCGGCCGTGTGGCGCGCGCGCATCGGGCCGCCGGGCGTGGTCACGATCGGCAAGCCGACGCTGGCGGCTTCGAGCGACGTGTTGCCGCCGGACCATCCCAGACTGTCGAGATAGATGTCGCCCGCGCGCAAGAACGCACCGAAACGCTCGAACGCGACGGGCGGCACGATCACCACGCGCCCGGTAAAGGGCATGCCTGCGGCGGCGAATTTGGCGCCGAGACGGGCCGAGAATATCTCGGTGAGGGGGGCCGTCGGCACGCCCAGAAACGCGAATTGCGCATTGGGCACTTCGCGCGCGATACGCACGATCACGCCGTCGTCGTCGGGCCGGTATTTGAACAAAGACTGGCAGCAGATGAAGACGACGGCTTTTGGATCAAGGCCGAGCTCTTCGCGCTTGAACTCGGGGCCCCCGGATGGCTGGCGCTCGTAGTCGAAGGACAGGTTCGGCAAACGCAGCAGCCTTTCGGTGTAGTGCGTCTCGCCGTCGGCAGGTTCCATGAGGTCGCTCGTCAAGAACACATCGACATTGGGAATGCCGGTGGTCATCGGATGGCCCATGGCGACCATCTGCAGCGGGGCAAGGCGCAGTGCGGCCAGTCGCACGGACTGCGACTCCATGCCGATTTCGGGATAGATCAGCGCGTCGAGCGCATCGTTGCGGATCGTCGCGGCCCATTTGTCGATGCCGTCGACTTTGCGCCGCACCGCGTCGAAATCGGCCAGGAGGCCGCGCCCGTATTCGTCGGGTTCGCTCTCGGCAAGGTCGTAGCCGATAACCTGGAACTTGGCGCGCGACATGTGGCGGATCCAGCCCGCGAACAGCTTTGAAACACTGTGACGGCTGAAATAGCCGCAGGCGAAGCCGACGCGCAGTTTGCGGGTACCGCCATAGGGGAGCGGCGCGACGGGAACCGTCCATTGCGGATGGCGCTTGGCCGACATGCGCGCGACGATCTCACCGTAGAGGCGCTGCAGCTCGACATCGTTCTCGCCCTGGTAGGCGAGATAGAAGGGCTTCGCGAGGCCGACATGGTAGCCCCCGATCGCAAGTTCGCTGTCGTTCGCCCGGTCCACGCGCGCGTGCAGATCGGCGAGCGCTTCGCGGTAGCGCGCACGGATCGCCTGCATCTGCGGCGTCGTTTCGTAGGCGACCGGCAGCAGCGTCATGGCGCGCGCAAGCAGATGCCCGAGATTGTTGGGGTCGGTCTTCGCCAGCCACTCGAACAGCCGCAGCGCAAGCGCTTGCGCACCCGCCATGCGCAGCAAATGGCCCAGCAGCGCCAATCGTGGATGCAGTTCGCCCAAAGCCAGGATGCGGTCGACCGCTTGGCCCGCTACGTTTTGTTTGCCGGCTTTGAGGGCGAGTTCGGCAAGGTCGACGAGGATCGCAATGGCGGCCGGTTTTTCGCCTTTGTCGGCCAAGACGCCGGATAGCGAAATGTAAGCGGTCGGATAGCTCGGCGTGTCGGCGACGAGTTGGCGCAGCACCGTTTCGGCTTCGCCAAGGCGCCCGGCCTTCGCCAAGACGGTGCCGAGATTGTTCCGGATATGCGCTTGCCCGTCGAGTGCGGCGGCGGCCGCGACAAAGGCCACGGCGCGTTCGGCATTGCCTTTGTGGGATTCGACCATGCCAAGCAGATGCAGATTGTCCGCCTGGACGGGGCCGCCGACGAGGGCGGTCAACGTCGCCTGTGCCGAGTCGAACTTCTGCGCCATGATCGAAGCCACGGCGGTTTTCTGGGCCACAGCAGGTTCGAGCGGGGCCGCAAAGCTGCCCGAAGGGTTGAACGCGCAATTGCGGCACAAGGTAGGCTCGCGGTCGAGATAGGCCGATAGCCACGCGGCCACACCGGGGGCTCCCCACGCATCGGCAAAACGCAGATCGCGCAAGCATGTGTTGGCATAGTGGCTGGCGTCGCTGGTCGCAAGGCAGGGTGCGAGATTGCCCGCAACGTCGAGCGATGCCGTCGTGAGTGGCTGGCGGCACTTGGTCTGGTTGGGGGCCAAACCGGGCGCCCAATCGAGCGTGCATGCGGCACCCAGCCGGGTCTGCAGCGTGCCGAGCAGCGCCAGGATCGATGCAAGCTCGCTTCTTTCGAGCCTGTCGTCGATCGCGGGGCGGTCGTCGGGCTGGATCGAAATTCGCGCGACGCCGAGGGCTACCAGCGTTTCGACGAGGTTATCGAGTTCGCCCGCATTGCAGCGCGATACGCGCACGACGACAGAGAAATTCTTGCCGAATAGTTTGGCCAAGGCCGCAATATTGGCGCCTAAGGCGGCGACGTCGGTTCCTTTGCGCAGTGCAGCGGCCGTGGGCTCGTTCAGCGAAGAAAGCGTTATGCGCAGGCCGGCAAGGCCGCTTTTCTGCAGGGCCGCGTAAAGTTCAGGGCCTCCAGCAAGCCCGTTGCTGCCCATCGCGACGGCGCCGAAGCGGCGTGTGGCGACGGCAGCCGCGACGAGGGCGGTAGCTTGCGGGTGCAAGGCGGGTTCGCCAACGCCTGCCAGCAGCAGCAGATCGGCCGGCGGCGCGTGGTCGAGCAGCTGCTGGAACGCGTCCGGCGCCATGTCGGCGTTGCGCCAGGTGCCGGCCGCAATGCCGTCGTTGCGCGAGCAGGCGGCACAAGCAAGATTGCAGTTGCGCGTGATTTCGATTTGCAGCGTGGCCAGCCGATGCGGCGGAACAAACGGATTCATTTTCGATTCGGCAAAAGAGAAAGCCACGATTCACGGTACGCGAACCGCAGATGCGGTTCAATTGGCGTTGCGTGCGGGCGTGGCGGGCAAGGATGCCAACAGCATCTTGATGAGATCGTCGTTGGTCGGCTCGGCCGTGGGGCCCGTGCGTGCAGCGGCTGCTTCCGGTGCCGCATCCTTTTGCGGCACCGGTTCGACCACTTGCGGCATGTCGTTCGCGAGCGCCATCGCGCTTGGTTCGGCCGCATTCTCCGGTTCCGGCTTCGGCTCCGGCATTGCGGCAGTGGCGCGTGTTGTACTTTGCGGCGTGCCCTCGCCCAAGGCGCCGCTGCGCACGGCGGCCTCGAGCTGGGCCAACACGTTTTCGAGCGCTTTGCGCTTCGCGCGTTCGTTGCGGATGCGCAAAGTTTGCTGGGCGAAAAGCCGCAAGGCGGCAAAAGCGCCGGCACCGGCGGCAAGCAACGTTGCTGCAGCCACGATCGAAACGAGGATGTCGTCGCTGGCGGAAGCGCGGTGGCTCGCCTGGTAGATCGACGCTTGACGCGCGGTGCCCGCATCGGCGAGCGCTTCGAAGCGGCTGCTGATCGTCTGGCCGATCGCGAGAATATCGCTGTCCGTCAGGTTCGCGATTTGGGCGTTGATTTCGATCATTTCGCGCCAGCCCGCGATGAAATTCGCCAAGCGTGCCTCGATGCGCCGGACGATCGCTGCGGCTTCGGGCTCGGCGATTTCGGCGGTCGCTGCCAATGCAAAGGGCCGGGCGACGGCAGCGGCGAGATCGTCGGGACGATAGCCGGAACGAAGCTGCCGGTCGGCGATCGCGGCACGGGCGAGGGCAAGGGGGCCCGCGATCGCGTTGAGGCCGCTGCGTTGCCAGCGCGTCGTGTATTCGGCAAGGTCGCTGTCGATTTGGCCCGCAATGTTGCGCAGGCGCTGGTCGGCAAGCGTGCGCCGTTTCGAAACGAGTTCGAACATCACTTGCGATGCTTGGTCGTAGCGCGCCAACTGCGCGTCGAGTGCTGCGAGCATGCGGTCGGTTGGATCGTTGCCGCCTGGACTTTGCACCGCGGCGAGTTTTTGCCGGCTGGTCTCGATCAAGCTGCGTGAAGCTTCGCGATCGACCGGGTCGCCGATGCGCAGATAGGCTTGCGACGCGCGGCGTGCGAGCGAAAAATCGGCTTCGGCATCCTGGATCCCTTGCAATTGCGTGGCGACCGACGAGAAGGCGGCAAAGCGTTCGCGCTCTGACAAAATGCCGAGATAGAGCAAGCCCACCGTCAGCAACGGCAGCAGCACGAGTGCCGCGAAGCACCCCCACAACAAATAAGTAGATTTGAACGCGGCAATCGGCATGTCGGTTCGCGCGGTAAATTCGGTTCTGAATCAAAGAGTTCAGATTTTATATCAATCTTGAATATCCGGCAACTCGACCCGTGCAAAGCGCGATGGGTACTGCGACTTGGATTGACAGGGATCGGGCAGCATGGTGCGGTTCGCATCAGCGCAAGCAAACGAGGCAATTATGATCGACCTCTATTACTGGACGACCCCAAACGGCCACAAAGTGACGATGTTCTTGGAAGAGGCCGAACTCGCCTATCGGATTATCCCGGTCAATATCGGGGCGGGCGAGCAGTTCCAGCCCGACTTTCTGAAGGTGGCGCCGAACAACCGGATACCGGCAATCGTCGATCAGGCGCCGAACGGCGGTATCGCCCCGATTTCGCTTTTCGAATCCGGTGCAATTCTTCTGTATCTTGCTGAAAAGACACGAAAGTTCCTGGCGGCAGATTTGCCGACGCGGACCGACACGCTGCAATGGCTCTTTTGGCAGATGGGCGGCCTTGGACCGATGGCCGGGCAGAACCATCATTTCGCCGTTTATGCGACTGAGAAAATCCTGTATGCGATTTCTCGATATGTTAATGAAACAAACCGTTTATACGGTGTTCTTAATAAACAACTTGCGGATCGAGAATTTATTTCTGGTGATTATTCGATCGCCGATATGGCCTGTTATCCGTGGATTGTACCTTACGAGCGCCAAGGGCAGAAGTTAGAGGATTTTCCGCATCTTAAGCGCTGGTTTGAGACGATCCAAGTGCGGCCTGCCACGCAACGCGCCTATGCCAAGGCGGCTGCAATTAACGCCAAGCCGACCATGGATGAGGCCGCCAAGAAAATCCTGTTCGGTCAGACTGCAGCGATCATCAAGCCGAACTAACGGCGGCGGGTGTGACGCGGGGTATTGGGTTATGTCACAAGAAAATAAACTGGCGTCTGTAATATTAATAGAATTTTAGTAAAAATTTGTTACATTGCGTTCGATCTGGCCAGTTGCCTTGCTTTAGCATTAGAAAATCTGCTATATGCTTTAGCGACAAAAGGTCGAAGAGTAGGACTCCAGAAGGAGCGACATTCATATGTCGTCTACAGTAGCCACGACGACGGCAGCGCGGGCAGTTACCTACTCGAGCTTGACGACCCAAACCGGCACGGCAAGTGCCGACACGGTCGTATTCAGTGCCTCGATTGGCGGCGGGCATTTCGACGCGCTGGCCGGCCTCGATTCCGTGCGCCTTGCGACGGCCAACAACTCCTTCACGATCTCCAACGCCGAAACGATTCTGGGCGGCGGCGGTGCGGATACCGTAACGCTCGGAGTTGCGCAAACGCTCGGTTATGTCGATCTGGGCCTCGGCAATGACCGGTTGATCCTTGCGAACAGCGCTTCGAGCGGCACCGGCGGCACGGCCGCGACGACTGCGACCGGCGGCAACGTTCTGACCGTGGTCAATGTCGAGACGATCATCGGCGGCACAGGCGCCGATACCGTCACGCTCGCCGGCGCGCAATTGACGGGGCTCATCGATCTCGGCGCTGGCAACGACCGTCTGGTGCTCGGCACCTTCACCAATACGGTGACCGTCACCAACGTCGAAACGTTGATCGGCAACTCCGGCAACGACAATATTACGCTCGGTACCGTCATCACGACCGGCAACATCGATCTGCTCGGCGGCACGGACCGGCTGGTTCTGGCCAACGGCGGCAACACGATCACGGTCGCCAACATCGAAACTGTTATCGGCGGCACAGGCGTCGACAACGTGACGTTCGCCGCCGCCCAGTCGCTGGGGCTCGTCGATCTCGGCGGCGGTGCAGACACGCTGACGCTGTCGGCTCTGGGCACGAGCATCACGATCCTCAATGTCGAAACGCTGGTCGCGAGTTCCGGTGCCGACACGATCACGCTGGCCCAGTCGATCATGAATGCCGAAATGGACCTTTCGGGCGGCAACGACCGCCTCATTCTCGGCAACTTCACGAACACGGCCACGCTCTACAACATCGAGACGATTCTCGGCGGCACAGGCAACGACAGCATCACGCTGGGCTCGGCTGCTGCGTCTGGCGGCGTGCTGATCGATCTTGGTGCGGGCAACGACCGCCTGCGTCTGGCCGACGGCGTCAATATCGTCTCGGTCGTAAATGTCGAGACGATTACGGGCGGCCTGCTGTCGGACACGGTCACGCTGGGCTCGCCCTTCACGACCGGTACCATCGATCTGGGCGGCGACAACGACCGGCTGGTACTGAGCAACTCCACAAACAGCTTTGTCGCGGCCAACATCGAGACGCTGATCGGCGGCACCGGCTCGGACATCGTGACGCTCAACGGTGCGCAGACCCTGAACGAGGTCTACGATCTTGGTGGCGGCAACGACCGCATCACCTTCGCCGCCACGGGCAACAATACGCTCAGTATCTCCAATGTCGAAACCATCACGGGCCGGGCCGGCGACGACACGGTCACGCTCGGCAACGGCCAGACCAAGGGCCTCATCGATCTCGGTTCGGGCAACGACCAGCTGATCCTGGGATCGGGCTTCAATACGCTGACGCTGCTGAATGTCGAGACGTTGGTCGCGACGTCCGGCACGGACACGATCACCTACGGCGCAGCACTTAACGGTTCGACGGTCGATCTTTCAGACGGCAACGACCGCCTGATCCTCGGCACTTTCGCCAATACGGTGACGGTCCTCAACATCGAGACGGTCGTGGGCGGTACGGCCAACGACACGGTCGCACTCGGTGCTGCCTTCACAAACGGCGAACATTTCACGCTCGGCCTCGGCAACGATCGC
>Ga0315907_10005065_pt1 | contig 14546 bp, 16 predicted proteins | sample LakEriMetagenome_3_FD_203525 | JGI IMG/M metagenome (GOLD analysis project Ga0315907, IMG submission 203525) | Freshwater fungal communities from buoy surface, Lake Erie, Ohio, United States - Buoy 12 MA123 | ecosystem: Environmental > Aquatic > Freshwater > Lake > Lake biofilm | place: USA...
CTCGTCTTGTGAAACGGGGTTTGTGGCGGGTGGGGTTTGGGGCATGCGGTTCTCCGTGGTGGCTGTGAACTACCCACGTGTGTCGGGCGGTGCTAGAACAGGGTGGTCGATTGTAGGTGGCAAGCTGAGCAGCCATGCCAAATTGACAAGCAAACGGTGTGGCTCTGTTTCTAATGCATCAGCAACGGAAGCCTGTTTGGGCCTGCGCATTGCAACGATTGACAGCGCTGGATCAACGCATCAACGCTTCAATCTCATCCGCCTTCACCGGCACCCCCCGGCTGATCAACTCGCAACCGGTGGCGGTGACGATGGCATCGTCTTCGATGCGGATGCCGATGTTCCAAAACGCCTCGGGCACTTCGGGGCTGGGGCGCACGTACAAGCCTGGCTCGATGGTGAGCACCATGCCGGGGTGCAAGATGCGCCCGGGTGGTGGAGCGCTGGTTGCGCTGGTCTCGGCTGGGGGCGTGTGGCCGGGCTCGACATAACTGCCGCAGTCGTGCACGTCCATGCCCAGCCAATGGCTGGTGCGGTGCATGTAAAACCCAACGTAGGCTTTCTTCGCGATCACGTCGTCTGCGGTGCCGTGTTGTTGCTTGGATAACAGGCCCAGGTCCAGCAGGCCTTGCGACAGCACGCGCAGCGTGGCGTCATGCGGGTCGGTGAAGCGTGCACCGGCGCGGGTGGCGGCGACGGCCGCGTCTTGGCTGGCGAGTACCAGGTTGTAGAGGTCGCGCTGCGGGCCGGTAAAGCGCCCATTGGCCGGAAAGGTGCGGGTGATGTCGCTGGCGTAACCGTCCAGCTCGCAGCCAGCGTCGATCAACACCAACTCGCCGTCGCGCAGGGGCGCGGTGTCGGCGCGGTAATGCAGCACACAGGCATTGGCGCCAGCGGCCACGATGGAGGTGTAGGCCGCAAACTGTGCGCCATGGCGGCGAAACTCGTGCAGCAACTCGGCTTCGAGGTGGTACTCACGCGCATCTTCGCCCGCGCGCAGCATGCGGGCGCTGGTTTGCATGGCGCGCACATGGGCGGCAGCGCTGATGGCTGCGGCGCGGCGCATGGTGTCTTGCTCGCTGGCGTCCTTGACCAAGCGCATTTCGTCCAACACCACGCACAGGTCGCGCTGCTGCGAAGGGCACACCACACCCGTACGAACTTTGGCGCGCACTTTGCCCAGCCATTCGTCGACGCGCGTCTCCAGGCCTTTGTGGGTGGCAAACGGGTACCACACGCAACTTTGGTTTTCCAGCAAAGGCGGCAGCAAGCTGTCCAGCGCCTGCACCGAATGCGCGGCGTCCACCCCCAAAGTGGTGGTGGCGGCCTCTGGCCCCAAGCGGATGCCATCCCAAATTTCACGCTCCAGGTCTTTGGGCTGGCAAAACAAAGTGCTGTGGCCGTTGGCCGTGACCACCAACCAAGCATTGGGTTCGGTGAAACCGGTCAGGTAATAAAAGTAGCTGTCGTGGCGATAGGGGAAATCGCTGTCGCGGTTACGGGCGCGCTCCGGCGCGGTGGGGATGATGGCCACACCGCCAGCGCCCTTTTCACTGATGAGGGCGGCCAATGCGGCGCGGCGTTGCGCGTAAACAGTAGTCATGGCGGGATTGTAGGAGGGGGCACTTTGATGGGATGCTCAGGGGTGATGGTTAGCCATGGATTGGAAATGCAAGCCATTGAAACTTGAGGGTGGACCACTGCACTCAAACCCAAGGCGCTCATAAACAGGAACCGCAAACAACGATGAGCGCACTTTGAGCTTTGCGCCGAACTCCCCGCTGTTCTTTGCAAATTGCCACAGCAGTTTGCCTATCCCCATTTTCTGGTGTTCTGGATCTACAAAATACTTGATGGACAACTTGTCTTCGATCGCCAAGACGCCTGCAATACGCTGGTCAGACATGGCCAACAAAAAAACCATGCGCTCCGATGCAATCAGGGTTTCAATGGCTTGGGTTTGCAAGCTGATGAGATACCAGTCTGGGCAGGGCGCGGCCTCGTTAAAGCAACAGATTTCAGATGTTGACGCAATCAGTTTGGAAATGCCAAAAGCGTCTGTGACCAAGGCATGGCGAATAGATGCTTGTGATGACATGGATAAAGTTTTTTGACGTATTAGGGGTTCGCCACTTGTGCCCGCAACTCCAAACCCAGCGCGTTCATGACTTTCAAAATGGTGTCAAAGCTGGGTGAACGTTCACCCGACAGCGCTTTGTAAAGGCTTTCGCGTGAAAGCCCTGCATCATTGGCCACTTGGCTCATGCCTTTGGCGCGGGCAATATCCCCCAAGGCTTTGGCAATGAAGGCCGCGTCGCCGTGGGCTTCTGCCAAGCAAGCCTCAAGGTAGGCGGCCATTTCTTCGCGGGTGCGCAGATGGTCTGCGACATCGTAGGGTGTGGTGAGGGTTGTGGCCATGGGTTACTTTCTCGAGGCTAGTCTTTCAACGCGCACCAAAATCCGAGCACGTCCTTGCAGATCGCGCAAGTTGTCGATCCATTCGGCTTAGACAAGGGTTTTGCGTATTTGCAGCACGCAATAAATGTAGCCAGCAGGCTACGCACTGTCAAGCTGTTGCCGGATCAGTCGCTCAAAACACGGGGGGATCTCTGATTGTCTTAAGACCTTTAAAAGACTATATTCAGTCCATGCATTACTCCACCCAAATCAAACCCATCAGCTACCTGAAAACCCATGCAGCACAAGTGCTGGCGCAAATCACGGCTGATCGCGAGCCCTTGGTCATCACCCAAAACGGCGAAGCCCGGGCGGTGCTGCAAGACGTGGCCTCTTATGAGGAAACCCAAGACACCTTGGCCTTGTTGAAGTTGTTGGCCTTGGGCAACCAAGAAGTGGCTGATGGCAAAACCAAACCGCTGACCGATGTGGTGAAACGTTTGCGGGCCAAACACCCCAAAGTCTGAGTCATTGAGCGCGCATGGCTGACCCGTCGAACGCTTATGAAGTGCTGCTCACCCAAGGGGCAGAGCAAGAGTTGGAGGCCTTGTTTGACCACGTTGCCGAATACGACAGCGTGGCCAATGCCCACCGATTGTTGGACAACCTCATGGACGTCGCGCAAAGCTTGTCCAAACTGCCCGAGCGGGGCAGCCGCCCCAAGGAGCTTTTGGCCGTGGGCATCCAAGATTACCGCCAGGTGTTTTTCAAACCCTACCGCTTGATTTACCGTTTACACGGCAAGCAAGTGGTGGTCTACCTCATTGCAGACGGGCGGCGCGACATGCCTTCTTTATTGGTCCGCAGGTTATTGGGCCACAGCGTCAGTTGAAGATCGCCACGGCGCCAAGCGCCTCGCGATGACGGATTCAAGCCTGCAGGTTCAACTGCGCCAAACGCTCAGGCGTGCCCACATCCACCCATAGGCCTTCGTAAAGAGATGCGCTGACCAAACCTTGGTCCATGGCAGCCCTGAGCATGGCGGCCAGCGGTGCTTTCACGCCTTCGGGGTTGCCAGCAGGTATGGGGCACCAAGCAGCTTCAAAGAAAGCGCGTTTGTAAAGCGCAATGGTGCTGAAGGTGTAGCGCAGTGAATGCGCCGCGTGGGGTGCTGGCTGGTGGCCAAGGGCTTGAACGGCGGGGTTGTTGGGGGCGGCTGGGCCAGGCATCACGGCAGTTTTAGGCAGATTGAGTGCCAAACCTTCCTCAGACAAACCAAAGTCACCCCCAAGGTTGTGCGCAGGGTTGGGCACCAGCCAAATGTGCGCCAGCTGTGGGCTGGTTTTGAAGCGCTCATAAGCCAGTGCAGAAAACACAAACTCTGGCGCAAACACATCGCCTGCCGCCACCCAAAACACATCGGCCAGCTGGGGCAAGGCCCGCACAATGCCGCCCGCCGTCTCCAGCGCACCACCAAAATCGCTGCCCTCATCGGAGTAGTTCAGCACCACAGGCGGCAAGCCCGGCGCGGTAAAGGCTTCACCAAAACATGCCGGAATTTGTTCGCCCAACCACGCGGTGTTGATCACCACGCTTTGCACCCCACCCCGCGCCAGGGCCTCCAAGGGCCACTGCATCAGCGGTTTGCCGCGCACGGGCAGCAAAGGTTTGGGTGTGGTGTCGGTGAGTGGGCGCATGCGCTCGCCGCGACCAGCAGCCAGCAGCATGGCGCTGGCTTGGCGGGGGGCTTTGGCAAGGCGATTGGGCGGGTGGCTGGTGGTCATGGGCAAGGCTCAAATATAGGTGCAAGCGCGCCCCTTTTGGGCTGCAGCTCAACGCAAGGGCCGCGGGGCGTTCATGGTTTGTCACGGCAGATATGCGCATGCCATGCGCATAAAATGAATGTCACAAGAGTGTGTGCCATGTCGAACTTTGAACCTTCAGCCAAAAAGCCGGTCAACCTCTCCATCAACGAAGCGCTGGTGCAAGAGTCGCGGGCCTACTGTGGCAATTTGTCGGCCAAGGTTGAGGAGTTGCTGCAGGCCTATGTGGAAACCGAGCGCATGGCGCGCCAAACACATCGTCAGCAGGCCCATCAAGCGGTTGCCGACTGGAATGCCGTGCACGATGCAGCGGGCTCATTTGCAGACGGGCACTCCACGCTCTGAAAGCCGACACCGTGGCGCAATACGACGTGCACCTGAACCCTGGCCCCATGCAGGCGAGCGTGCCGATGGTGGTGCTGGTTCAGTCATCGCTGTTTGACGGTTATCGCCGCCGTGTGGTGGTCCCGCTGGTGTTGCGCTCTGCGCTGCCCGCCGGCACCCAGGTGGCGGGCACGCGCATGAATCCCGTGTTTCTCATCAACGGACAGTCGCTGGTGTTGCATCCGCTGGACATGGTTTCTGTGGCAACTGATCGTTTGGGCCCTTGCGTGGGCAACCTGTCCGAACAGGGGCAAGCCATTGCCGATGCGCTCGATGAGTTGTTGACGCGCAGCTGGGGCTGAGGCACAAAAACCCAGCGGCTAAAATCCCAGGGTTTCCCCGCCCCACACACACCCACACAACCCCCCGGAGTTTTCCCCATGGCCCACACCACCCCAATGGCCAACGCGATCCGCGCGCTGGCCATGGACGCTGTCCAGCAAGCCAACTCCGGGCATCCCGGCGCCCCGATGGGCATGGCCGACATTGCCGTGGCGCTGTGGGGTGAGCACCTATGCCACAACCCGCGCAACCCGCATTGGGCCAACCGCGACCGCTTTGTGCTGTCGAACGGTCATGGCTCGATGCTGATTTACGCGCTCTTGCACCTGACAGGCTACGACCTGCCCATGAGCGAGCTGAAAAACTTCCGCCAACTGCACAGCAAAACCGCTGGCCACCCCGAGGTGGGCATCACCCCTGGCGTGGAAACCACCACCGGCCCCTTGGGCCAAGGCATCACCAACGCGGTGGGCATGGCGCTGGCTGAAAAACTTTTGGCCAGCGAATTCAACCGCCCCAATCACAGCATCGTCGATCACCACACCTATGTGTTCATGGGCGACGGTTGCTTGATGGAGGGCATCAGCCACGAGGCCTGCGCCCTGGCAGGTGCGTGGAAGCTGAACAAACTCATCGCCTTGTACGACGACAACGGCATCTCCATCGACGGCAAGGTCACGCCTTGGTTCATCGACGACACCCCCGCCCGCTTCAAAGCCTATGGCTGGAACGTCATCAGCGTGGACGGCCACGATGTGCAAGCGGTCAGCCGCGCCATCGCCACTGCCAAACACAGCGCCGACAAGCCCACCCTGATTGCTTGCAAAACCCACATCGGCCAAGGCAGCCCTAATCGCGCGGGCACGGCCAAAGCCCACGGCGAACCTTTGGGCGCCGAAGAAATTGCGCTCACCCGCGCCGCCATCGGCTGGCCCCATGCCCCCTTCACCATCCCTGCCGAGGTGTATGCCGATTGGGACGCCAAAGCCAAAGGCGCGCAAAGCGAAGCCGCTTGGAATGGCATCTTTGCCGCTTACGCTGCCGCCCATCCCGCCCTGTCGGCTGAGTTCAAACGCCGCATGGCTGGCGACTTGCCGAAAAACTTCCACCAAACCGTGGTCGACGCGGTGGTCGCCGCCAACACCAAGGCTGAAACCGTGGCCAGCCGCAAGGCCAGCCAGTTGGCTTTGGAAGCTTTCACTGCCGCCATCCCCGAGATGCTGGGCGGCAGTGCCGACCTGACCGGCTCCAACCTCACCAATACCAAATCAACGCCGAACTTGCGTGTGGATTTGGCGGGCAACGTGGTCAAAGACGAACACGGCCATGGCGGCCGCCACATCAACTACGGTGTGCGCGAGTTCGGCATGGCGGCCATCATGAACGGCATCACGTTGCATGGTGGCTTCATCCCCTACGGCGGCACCTTCCTCACCTTCAGCGACTACAGCCGCAACGCCATCCGCATGGCCGCCCTCATGAAGCAGCGCGTGGTGCATGTGTTCACCCACGACTCCATCGGTTTGGGCGAAGACGGCCCGACGCACCAGTCCATCGAGCACGCTGCATCGCTGCGTTTGATCCCGGGCTTGGATGTGTGGCGACCCGCAGACACCGCAGAAACAGCGGTGGCTTGGGCAGTTGCTTTGCAAAATCAACACCGCCCCACTGCACTGCTTCTGAGCCGTCAAAACCTGCCTTACCTGCCCAAAGGCGATAGCGCCGCCAAGGACGCCAGCGGCTTGGACGCCATCAACAAAGGCGCATATGTGTTGGCCGAACCCTCGGAAGTGGGCCTGAACAAAAAGCCCCAAGCGGTCATCATTGCCACCGGCTCTGAAGTGCAACTTGCCATGAAAGCGCAAGCCTTGTTGGCCGAACACAAAGTGGCGGTGCGCGTGGTTTCCATGCCCAGCACCACCACCTTTGATCGCCAAAGCGTGGCCTACAAATCAGCCGTCTTACCCAAAGGCATTCCGCGCATCGCGGTGGAAATGGGCTCCACCGACGGCTGGTGGAAATACGGCGTCTCCGCCGTGGTCGGCATTGACACTTACGGCGAAAGCGCCCCCGCGCCGGTGCTGTTCGAACACTTTGGCTTCACCCCGTGCAACGTGGCTGACACGGTGTTGAAGGTGTTGCAGGGATAAACCATTTCGAGCGCTGAGCCCCTGTGGGCCAGTTGCAAACTTTTTTGAAACTTGAAATAAGAGAGAGCAATCATGGCCATCAAAGTAGGCATCAACGGATTTGGACGCATCGGTCGCATGGTGTTTCGTGCAGCGGTGCAAAACTTCAACGACATTGAGATCGTTGGCATCAACGACTTGTTGGAGCCCGACTACTTGGCTTACATGCTCAAGTACGACAGCGTTCACGGCCGCTTCAAGGGTGATGTGTCGGTCGACGGCAACAACCTGATCGTCAACGGCAAAAAAATCCGCCTGACCCAAGAGCGCGACCCCGCCGCCTTGAAGTGGGGCGATGTGCATGCCGACGTGGTCATCGAAGCCACCGGCTTGTTTTTGGACAAAGCCACCGCTGAAAAACACTTGGCCGCTGGCGCCAAAAAAGTGTTGATGTCCGCCCCGAGCAAAGACGACACCCCCATGTTTGTGTACGGCGTCAACCACGGCAGCTACAAAGGCGAAACCATCGTCTCCAACGCCTCATGCACCACCAACTGCTTGGCACCCGTGGCCAAGGTGTTGAACGACAAATGGGGCATCAAGCGCGGTTTGATGACCACGGTGCACGCCGCCACCGCCACCCAAAAAACCGTCGACGGCCCGTCCAATAAAGACTGGCGCGGCGGCCGTGGCATTTTGGAAAACATCATCCCCTCCAGCACCGGTGCGGCCAAAGCCGTGGGCGTGGTCATTCCTGCTTTGAACAAAAAACTCACCGGCATGTCTTTCCGTGTGCCGACCTCTGACGTGTCGGTGGTGGACTTGACGGTTGAACTGGAAAAGCCTGCCAGCTACGCCGAAATTTGCGCCGAAATGAAAGCGCAGAGCCTTGGCGCTTTGAAAGGCGTGTTGGGTTACACCGAAGACAAAGTGGTGGCCAGCGACTTCCGTGGCGAGCCATGCACTTCCGTGTTTGACGCCGATGCTGGCATCGCACTGGACAGCACCTTTGTGAAGATCGTGTCTTGGTACGACAACGAATGGGGCTACTCCAACAAGTGCTTGGAGATGGTGCGCATCATCGCCAAGTGAGCTTGCCCACCTTTGACGATGTGCAAGCCGCCGCAAAGCGGCTTGCCGGCATCGCGCACCGAACGCCGGTGTTGCAATCGTCCACCCTCAACCGCCAATTGGGCGCCGAGGTGTTCATAAAGTGCGAAAACTTTCAGCGCATGGGCGCCTTTAAATTTCGTGGCGGCTACAACGCCTTGGCGCAACTCTCTGCGCCCCAGCGGCGCGCTGGTGTGGTGGCTTATTCATCGGGCAACCATGCCCAAGCCGTGGCCTTGGCGGCGCAAATATTGGGCATCCCGGCCACCATCGTCATGCCCCATGACGCGTCCAACGCCAAGCTGGCCGCCACCATGGGCTATGGTGCCCAAGTCGTGTGCTACGACCGCTACAGCGAAGACGCCATGGCCATCGCCAAAGCCCTGGCTGAGCGCGAGGGCCGCACCTTCATCCCCCCGTTTGACCACCCCGACGTGATCGCTGGCCAAGGTACGGCAGCACTGGAGTTGTTGCAAGACCACGGCCCCATGGACCGCTTGTATGTCTGTTTGGGTGGCGGCGGCTTGCTCAGCGGCAGCTTGCTGGTGGCCAAAGCCTTGTCGCCCGATGGCGCGGTGTTTGGCGTCGAGCCCGAGGCCGGCAACGATGTGCAGCAGTCTCTCGCCAAAGGCGAGCGGGTGCGCATCCCCATCCCCGTGACCATTGCCGATGGGGCGCAAACCCCCATGGTCGGTGCCATCACTTTTGACATCATCCGCCGCGATGTGGCGGCCGTCCACACCGTGACTGACGCGCAACTGGTGGACGCCATGCGCTTTTACGCCGAGCGCATGAAGATGGTGGTCGAACCCACTGGCTGCCTGTCGCTGGCCGCCCTCATGCAAGACGCCCCCGCCTGCCAAGGCCAGCGCGTGGGCGTCATCATCAGCGGTGGCAATGTGGATTTGGCGCGGTATGCGGCGTTGTTGGCGGGCCAAGGCTAAGGCTGGGCCAGTCAGGGCCTGATCGGATGCTCCGCAATGTATTGACGCAGGGCCGCATCCATTCGGGTCTGCCAACCCACCCCTGTGGCGCGAAACTGTGTGACAACATCTCGGGACAGCCGAATGGTGATGCGCTCTTTGGTGACCTCGGCCTTGGGGCGCCCGGTGCGCACCCCAGGCTTGATGGCCGCCCACTGCGCATCCGTGAACGGCACGGCATCGGGGTCGGACATTGCTGCGGCGGTGATGGCGGCATCTTCCGCGTCTGTGACAGCCATATGGTTTGGCTTAAGTTTCGGCATAGCGTTTCACCTCACGTTGGTTGGCCTTTCGCAGGCTGATGATTCGCCGCACCTCGCCCCGGGCAACGAACACCACATAAAAAAGTTGGTCGCCAATGTAGCCAAGGCCGGCGATGCGATCCTCACCATAGTCTCGGCGTTGATCAGGCCACGTCACCGCTTGCACCCACTCAAACCCTTCCGCAATGGCAAGAGATACACCATGCTTGTCGGTGTTTTGCGCGTCTTTGGCGGGGTCAAACTGGATGAGCATTGTACTTGTTGTATGCACAATAAGTGTGGAACAACGACCAAGTCTGAGCTTGAGAGCAAGACCCGGAAAAAGGGCTTAAATAAGTTATAAATTACTACAAAATTTCAGTTAAAGCAATTAAATGGAAAACATACCTGGCGTCAAACCGCGAACATATGCAACCTGACCCCCATCACCCCGACCTGCACCAAGCCATCCGCGCTTTGCTGTTGGCTGCCCGTGCGCAGGTTTTGCAGGAGGCCTGCTCGGCCAAGGGGTTTTTGGAATGACTGGAAAACAAACGCTAGCCACAAATGCTGACGACTTGGTCCGCAGCCTTATCCTGACCCTCAGGTCGGCGCCTGTATTGATCGATACCGACTTGGCGACTCTTTATGGCGTCACAACCAAAGCGCTCAATCAGGCAGTTCAACGAAATAGAGATAGGTTTCCGCAAGGTTTTAAATTTCAGCTTAGCCAAGAGGAAAAAAATGAACTGGTCACAAACTGTGACCGGTTCAACAAGCTGAAACATTCCAGCACCCTGCCCCATGCATTTACCGAGCAGGGCGTGGCGATGTTGTCCGCTGTCTTGCGCAGTCAAACGGCCATCCAAACCAGCATTTCCATCATGAATGCGTTTGTGGCCATGCGGCAGTTCATTCAAACCAACGGGGTTTTGCTGCAACGCATGGACGCTCTGGAGATTCATCATTTGGCGTTGGCGCAAGACACTCACACTAAGTTTGAAAAAGTATTCGCTGAACTGGCTGATAAAAACAACCCCAAACCTGCACAAGGGGTGTTTTTTGAAGGGCAAATATTTGATGCTTACCGCTTCATCAGCGATCTTTTGCGCCAAGCCAAGCAATCCATCGTATTGATTGACAACTATGTTGATGACCGCGTTTTAGAGCAGCTAGATAAACGTGCAGAGGGTGTGACAGCCACTATTTTGTGTAAGAAAGTCAGCCGTTCATTGCAAAACGATCTTGATCGGCACAACGCCCAATATTCACCTGTCAAAGCCATTGAATTTGGCCTGATTCACGACCGCTTCCTCATTTTGGATACAAGCAGCGTTTATCACCTAGGCGCCTCACTGAAAGACTTAGGTCACAAATGGTTCGCTTTTTCCAGGCTTGATGAAAGCGCCTTGAAGGTGATGGATCGAGTCAGAGAGTTGCTGAAATAAATGGAGACCCTATGCGCTGGATAGCATTCTTTAAAGACGCACCCGACATGATGGGAATTCGAAAGGAGCGAGAAAATTTACACCTCGAATATTTGAAAAAACATACGTCTGAAATTCTCATCGCTGGGGGCTGTCGAGAGGCCACAGGCGAAGCATTTGTGGGAGGCCTTTGGGTTTTGGAGGTTCCTACCAAAGAACGAGCCATTACCCTGATTGAAAACGATCCTTATTATTTTCCGAGCTATCGAACTTACCAATTACTTGTATGGGGCAAGGCACTCGCCGACAGGTTTGTAGTCCTGTGATGCAAGCCGCGTGCATCAGCAACGCCAACCTCACAGACGTCGCATGAGGCAGGTCGGCCACAGCCGACGTTGTGTAAGCATGCAGGCGAGGCCGAGCCTGCTCAGGCGCCGTGGTGAGATTGCTCCGGGGCTAAAGCCCCTCGCAATGAAGACAGTTCGCAATGACGCGCCTCAGCTCAAATGCGCCCCAATCAACCCCGCCAACTCAAACATCCCCACAGCGTCTTTGCCAAACACGGTTTTGAGTTTGGCGTCGCATTGGATGGTGCGTTTGTCTTTAGGGTCTTGCAAGCCGTTGGCTTTGATGTAGTCCCACAGCTTTTTCATAACCTCGGTGCGGGCCACGGCCTCGGGGCCGATGACGGCGGCCAGGGCCGCGCTGGGTGCTTTGCCCGCAGCGGTTTTGCGCGGGGCTTTGGGCTTGGCGTCTTTGGCTGTCTTGGCCGCAGCTTTCTTCGCCGCTGGCGTCTTTTTGCCGGGCATGGTTTTGCCCGCCGCTTTGACCAGTGCGCGGGTGGTGGGTGCGCCGCCTTTTTTCGGGTACTTGCTGGGCTCGAAGGCAAAGCTCACTTTGCCGGCTTCGGCGTCGTAGGTCAGGTAGGCTTTAAACGCACGGCGGGTGCGCATGGAGACAAACTTCTCCAGCAAATCGGTTTTGCCCTCTGACAGCAGCTTTTTCACTTGGTCGTGTTCGATCACCTGTTGCAAGATGACGCGGCCGGTTTTGAAGTCGCAGCTCGGCGTGGGTTGGGCGTTGGTGGGCACGGATTTGCTGCACACATAGTTAGAGCCATGCTCATGCACCGCAGAGCCGCATTTGGGACAAGCGCCCAAGTTCTCGGCCTCGCCAAACTCCACAATCTCGCCGCTCTCGGCGTTTTTGTCGTCGCCGAAGTCAAACTCCAGCTTCCAGTTTTTCTCTTCTTCGTTGAACTTGAGCGCAATTTCGGCGGTGAAAGGCCAACCCGCTTTGGAGCGGAAACCTTCCAAGGGGCCAATCTTTTTGTCATGCAAAAACTGCTCCACCTCAGCGGGCTCAAAGGTGCGCCCAGCCGGTGTTTTGCCAAAGGAGAAACCGCAGCCTGGGCCTTCAATTTCCCCGTCAGCATTGGTGGTGGCTACCGCACCGGCTTTGCCGATGCAGGTGTAGCGGCGGTAGTTTTCTTTCACCACGCCGCCACAGGTGGGGCAGGGGGTGGTGAGGGTGGCGTAGTCGCCGGGGATGGTGTCGCGGTCGTATTCCTTGGCTTTTTTCACCATGCGCCCGGTCATCTCGGCGATGTCTTTCATGAAGTCTTCGCGCGACAACTGGCCTTTTTCCATTTGCGACAGCTTGAACTCCCAGTCGCCGGTGAGGTCAGCGCGTGAGAGTTCTTCGACCCCCAAGCCACGCAAGAGCGTCATCAGCTGGAAGGCTTTGGCGGTGGGAATCAGCTCACGCCCTTCGCGCAACATGTATTTTTCGTTCAGCAACCCCTCGATGATGGATGAGCGCGTTGCGGGTGTGCCCAAGCCTTTTTCTTGCATGGCTTCGCGCAGCTCGTCGTCTTCCACGGTTTTGCCCGCACCTTCCATCGCGCCCAACAGCGTGGCCTCGGTGTAGCGAGCCGGTGGTCGGGTTTTCAGACCCTTGGGGTCGGCCTCACTCACCTTGGGCTGCTCGCCCGCGGCGAGCTTGACCAAAATCTTGCCGGACTCTTTGTCTTCTTCCTCGTCCACTTCTTTGCCGTAAATCGCTTGCCAGCCCGGCTCGACCAACACACGGCCGGTGGTTTTGAAGTGGTGGGTCTTGCCGGCAGCGGCCACTTGGCTGATGCGGGTGGTGTCCATGAACTGCGCGGCGGGGTAGAACACGGCAATGAAGCGGCGCACCACAAAGTCGTAGAGCTTTTGCTCGGCATCCGACAAACCGTTGGGGGCTTCCAAGGTGGGGATGATGGCAAAGTGGTCGCTGACCTTGGCGTTGTCAAATACCTTTTTGCTGGGCTTGATGTAGCCCTGCGCGATGGCGGTTTTGGCGAACGGTGCCAAGTGGCCCATGCCGCTGTTGGCCAGCATTTGCATGGTGTCTTTGACCGTGGGCAGGTAGTCCTCGGGCAGGTGGCGCGAGTCAGTACGTGGGTAGGTCAGCGCTTTGTGGCGCTCGTACAGGCTTTGTGCCAGCGAGAGCGTGGTTTTGGCTGAGAAGCCAAAGCGGCCATTGGCCTCGCGCTGCAAGGTGGTCAGGTCAAACAAACCCGGGCTGCCCTTGCTGCTGGGCTTGCTTTCTTCGGTGACGGTGGCGGTTTGGTGTCGCACCGCGTCGGCAATGGCTTGCGCTTCGCTCACGGACCACACACGGTCTTCTTTGATCTCTTTATCGTCGGCGTTGGCTTTGTGCGTGGGGTTGAACCATTTGCCGGCATAAGCGCCGGCCGAGGCGGCAAAGCTGGCGTGGACTTCCCAGTAGTCGCGGCTGATGAATTTGCGAATCAGCTCTTCGCGCTCGACCACCACCGACAGCGTGGGGGTTTGCACCCGACCGACGGTGGTGAGGAAAAACCCGCCATCGCGGGAGTTGAATGCGGTGAAGGCGCGGGTGCCGTTGATGCCCACCAGCCAGTCGGCCTCGGAGCGGCTGCGGGCTGCGTCGGCCAAGCCTTGCATTTGCGCGGCGCTTCTCAGGCTGCCAAAACCGTCGCGGATGGCTTGCGGCGTCATGGACTGCAGCCACAGGCGCTTCACCGGTTTGTCCAAAGGCTTTTTGCCGCCGGCGTATTGCTCGATCAGGCGGAAGATGAGTTCGCCCTCGCGCCCCGCGTCACAGGCGTTGATGATTTCGCTCACATCTTTGCGCTTGGCTTGCTTGACCACCGCCGCCAAACGCGATTTGGTTTTGTCGACCGGCTTCAAGTCGAAGTAGGGCGGGATGACGGGCAGGTGGGCAAAGCTCCACTTGCCGCGCTTGACGTCAAACTCTTCGGGCGCTTGGATTTCCACCAAATGGCCCACCGCGCTGGTGACCACAAAGGTGTCGTTCTCGAAATGATCGTCGTGCTTTTCAAACTTGCCCGCGCTGGGCGTCAAGGCGCGAACGATGTCTTGTGCCACAGAGGGCTTCTCGGCGATGACCAGTGTTTTGCTCATGAAAAATTACTTCCTTGTGTTGCCTTGTGCCTGGGGCTTTGCGGGTCATGGCATGACCCTACAATGCGCCTCTCGCACGCGCACGCGCGCGCACGCATGTGCATGTATATAAATTAACAGAGTTTTGACCTTGTCCAAAAACCCCTCCGTTTTGCCCCCATCGGGTCGTCGCATTCAAACCCGTCGTTCGGGCGTGCATGGCAAGGGCGTGTTCGCCGTTCAGCCCATCGCCCAAGGCGAGAAGGTGATCGAATATGTGGGCGAGGTCATCACCTGGAAAGAGGCCGATCGGCGCCACCCGCACAACCCCAAAGACC
>Ga0315907_10005066_pt1 | contig 14543 bp, 18 predicted proteins | sample LakEriMetagenome_3_FD_203525 | JGI IMG/M metagenome (GOLD analysis project Ga0315907, IMG submission 203525) | Freshwater fungal communities from buoy surface, Lake Erie, Ohio, United States - Buoy 12 MA123 | ecosystem: Environmental > Aquatic > Freshwater > Lake > Lake biofilm | place: USA...
ACCCGTTGGGGTGGCTACCAACTTCCAGATAAATGGTCGTGACCGCTTGGTGCCCATGGTCGTCGACGAGCCGTCGATTGTGGCGGGTGCAAGCTATGCGGCACGCATGGCGCGCGAAAGTGGCGGATTTGTGGCATCGCATACTGAGCCGATTATGATTGGGCAAATTCAACTCATCGATGTCACCGATGTGACACATGCCATGGCCGCCATCCATGCTGCCCGCTTGCGCCTGATTGAATGTGCCAATGCGCAGAGCCAATCCATGGTGGCACGTGGCGGTGGTGCGCGTGATATCGAGATGCACCACTATGCTGAATCTCCCATGGGTGCCATGCTGATTGTGCACCTGCTGGTTGATTGCCGCGATGCCATGGGTGCTAATGCAATCAACAGCATGTGTGAAGCGGTGGCACCGATTTTGGAAGAACTCAGTGGCGGACGCGCGATGTTGCGCATTTTGTCGAATCTGACCGACCGTCGCTTGGCCAGTGCGCGGGTGCGTATTGCGCCACGCTCACTCGAGCGTGACGGCATTGCTGGCGCCGATGTGGTCGAGCGTATCTTGTGGGCCTACGCCTTTGCGGCGGTCGACCCCTACCGTGCCACGACCCACAACAAGGGCATCATGAATGGGATTGATCCGGTGATTGTGGCGACTAGTAATGACTGGCGTGCCATCGAGGCTGGTGCCCATGCCTGGGCGGCGCGCAGTGGGCGCTATACGTCGCTGTCGCACTGGTACCGCGATAACGATGGGTATCTGTGTGGCGAGCTGACCATGCCGCTGGCGGTGGGGATTGTGGGCGGCGCTACGCGCGTTCACCCCAGTGCCCAAGCGGCATTGCAGTTGCTGGATGTACAGCATGCGGGTGAGCTCGCAGAGGTGTGTGTCTGCGCCGGCCTGGCATCCAACCTCGCAGCCATGCGCGCGCTGGCAACCGAGGGTATTCAGCGTGGTCATATGGCGCTGCATGCTCGCCAAATTGCCATGGCGGCCGGCGCCGAGGGGGATGAAGTGGTGTTGGTGGCTGAGCGCATGATTGCGCAAAAAAGCATTAAACCGGCTACTGCGAATGCGATTATTGCTGAACTCCGTGCCGAACTGGCATAACGAGATATAGAGGAGTGGTCATGAAACCGACCCACGCAGTGGGAATTGTGGGCTATGGTGCGTATGTACCACGCTACCGGATTGCCGCTAAAGAAATTGCCAAAGTCTGGACAGGTGGTCACGGTGGTGTGCCCGTCGAATCCAAGAGTGTGCCCGGTCCCGACGAAGACGTGATTACCATGTCGCTGGAGGCGGCGCGCAATGCTTTAGCACGTGCCAATATTGCCCCAAGCGACCTGAACGCCGTCTGGGTCGGCAGTGAGTCACACCCCTACAGCGTCAAACCTTCGGGGACCGTAGTGGCCGAAGCCCTCGGCGCCACTCCCTTTGTCAGCAGTGCCGACTTCGAGTTTGCCTGCAAGGCGGGGAGCGAAGCGATGACTGCAGGCATGGGGCTGGTGGGCAGTGGCATGGGGCGCTATGTACTTGCGATTGGTGCGGATACGGCGCAGAGCCGCCCAGGCGATGCCCTCGAATATACGGCGGCGGCGGGTGCGGCGGCAGTGATTATTGGTGCGGCCGCCGAGAGTCTGGCTACCATCGAAGAGACGGTGTCGTACGTGAGTGATACGCCCGACTTCTTCCGCCGGGCTGATCGCCCCTACCCCGTGCACGGTAATCGCTTTACGGGTGAGCCGGCCTACTTTAATCAGGTGCGCAATGCCAGCCAAGCCTTGATGACGCAACTAGGGATTACGCCGAAGGATGTGACATATGCCGTCTTTCATCAACCCAATGCGCGCTTCCCACAGGTGGTCGCCAAACAGCTCGGCTTTCGCAATGAGCAGATTGTCCCCGGACTCCTCGCCAATACCATTGGTAACACCTACTCGGCGGCTGCAATCCTCGGGCTGTGTGCCACACTCGATATTGCCAATCCCGGTGACGTGATTTTGATGGCCAGCTATGGGTCTGGTTCGGGCTCAGATGCGTACCTGTTGCGGGTGACCGATGCGCTACTGGCACGCCGTGAGCGTGCCCCAGCCACGGCGCGCTACTTGGCACGCACGTCCATGATTGAGTATGCCGTCTACGCCAAGTGGCGCAATAAATTGGTAATGGGGTAAGTATGCGACCTGTGTTTGTAGCGGGAACGTACGCAACAGCGGTGGCTGAGCATTGGAATCGGACGGCGTTGTCGTTGGCAAGTGAAGCGCTGCACGGGGCGCTCGCTGCAAGTGCACACCCACCAGTCGGGGCACTCTATGTGGCCAACGCCCTCGGGGCAGCCATCGGCATGCAGAGCAATCTGGCGCCTGCCATTGCCCAGGCAGCTGGCCTGACTGGCATCGAAATACTCTCTCTCGATGGTGGGGGGGCAGCAGGTGGGCTGGCGATTCGCCAAGCGATGCTCGCGGTGGCGAGTGGCATGCACGAAGCAGTGGCAGTAGTCGGTGTAGAAAAAGTCAGCGATGTGCTTGATGCACAGCGTGAAGCTGCTGTGGCCCTCTTGAGCGATGGTGACTGGGAGGGAGTGCATGGCGTGACGCAAACTGCCCAGTGGGCCATGGTGATGCGCAAATACATGCACGACTATGCGGTCACGCCACTTGACTTTGCTCCGTTTGCGGTCAATGCACATGCCAATGCGGTGGCCAATACGCACGCCTTGTATCGCTTTGCGATTAGTGCTGACAAATTCAAAAGTGCAGGGATGGTGGCAGACCCACTCTGTTTGCTTGATTGCGCTACCATGGCAGATGGTGCTGCGGCACTGATTATTACGGCACAGCCGGTTACCCAGTGTGGGCGTACTGTGCGGATTGGTGGGTCGGGAGTGGCGACCGACACGTTGGCGCTCCACGATCGTGCTGATTTGCTTGATTTGACAGCGATTCGCCTGGCGAGTCAGCGTGCTTTGACTCAGGCGGGATGTGCCCTGACAGACGTGCAACTCTACGACCTCGATGATGCACATGGCATCTGTGCGGTGTTGGCACTCGAAGCGATGGGCATCGCACCACGAGGGAGTGGTACCACATTGGGGAGCACGGGATCCATCCAGCCTGATGGGAGTGTGCCGTTGGCACTGGCAGGGGGCTGCAAAGCACGAGGCGATATGGTAGGCGCATTGGGTGTCTACCAACTCGTGGAACTGACGGCCCAACTGCGTGGTACGGCCACGACACAAGTGCCCGGTGCGACGGTGGCCATGGCGGTGTGTATGGCGGGGATTGCAAATACGGCTGTAGCACATGTGTTGATAGGCATGTAACGCACGAGAGGAATGACGACCATGGAATTAGCGCGACACTGGCGCGTGCGTCATGCCCGCTATCGGCTCGAGGGGAGCCGGCATGTACAGACCGGCGAGATTGCCTTTCCACCACGTGATGGTGCAGCATGGCAATCGTACCCACTCAGTGGGCGTGGCACACTGTGTACCTACGCCGTGGTGCATCAACCACCAGCAGGACACACGGGTGAAGTTCCGTACATGGTGGCCATTATTCAGCTCGCCGAAGGACCACGGATTACCGCACAGCTCACTGATTGTGATGTGAGCGATGTGACGATGGGGATGGAAGTGCAAATGGTGACTCGCTTGCTCGAAGACATGGGCGCTGATGGGTTGTTGGTGTATGGCTACAAGTTTCGTCCGTTGATTTGATGTATGCGATGAAAACGATGGTGCCCGGCAGCACGGTGCGTCTGCCCGCAGTGTGCATTGCACTGCGGGCACATCGTGATTGCTGGTGCGTGGAACGTGCCCCGCTTATGCTACGCCGCTAGGGATGTGCCTGTTGTTACACACCCGCCTATTGCCCCACGCACACGGCCGATAGGAGGCCACGTGGTATGTGGTGGGGGGGTGCGGGCAGATAGATCATTGGGGGCGTTTTTGGGCAACATGATAATACAAAAACGCCCGCAGTGCGATACCGCACCACGGGCGCATCGGATACAGAGACTACATCATGCTGCGCATGACTCCCACGACACGCCCTTGGATGCGTACATCGTGGGCGGCGACGTAGATGGGTGCCATGGTGATGTTGGCGGGTTGTAACCGCACACGGTCGCCTTCACGGTAGAAGCGCTTGAGCGTGACGGCATTCTCGCTGATAATGCGGGCTGCCACCATATCGCCTTGTTCGGCGGTTTCTTGGTAGCGCAACAAGACGATGTCACCGTCGCCGATGAGTGCATCAATCATGGAGTAGCCGCGTACCTTGAGGGCGTAGACGTTGTGGAGCTTGTTGCTGGGCACCACGTCTGCAGGCACATCAACGACGTCAGCATTGGCACTGCTCAGATCCTCGGGATCAGGCAAGGGTTGCCCAGCCGTGATGGTACCGAGCAGGGGCACTTGGGCAGTCATCACTGTGAATGGGACAACATCGGTTTTGGGGATGGAGATACCACGTGAGACTTTGCCTTCGCGGCGGAGCACACCACGCTGCTCGAGGACTTTGAGGTTGTAGGCGACCACAGACGTCGACGAAATGGCGAGGTCCTCTTGGATTTGGCGGATGGCAGGTGGGTAATTGTGCTGCTCAACAAATTGCTCGATGTATTCGAGAATCTCGCGTTGTCGAGCAGACAGGGAGTCGGATTGCTGCACGGCTACGCCCCTTTCGTGAATGCGAATAAATGTTCGTTAGAACTTATGTTCCATTATAAAGAGCATACGACATAATGTCAAGGGTGAATTTGTGCATGGTGTGGATTGCGATGGCATCCACATCAAACGAATGCCATGTGCCGTCGGGTCGTACACACCACTACGTGCATGCGTGACGTAGATACACGGCATATGACCGTGATAAGATGAGCACGTGTAGTACCGATAGCCAGAAGAGAACGACTATGCCAACTGCCACCCTCGTACTCGTGACCTACAACAGCAGTGACGTATTGCCGGCCTGTGCGCAGGCAATGCATCATCTCGATGTTGCGGGGGGCTATGAGATTATTGTGGTTGACAATGCCTCACACGACGACAGTGTGGTGGTCGCTCGGGCATGTTGGCCTCAGGCAACGATTATTACAAACACGCATAATCGTGGCTTTGCTGCAGCAGTCAATCAAGGAGTTGCTGCGGGGAGTGGGCGGATTGTGGTGACGCTCAACCCAGACACCGAAGTGCAGCCACATTGGTTGGCCGCCTTGTGTGATGCGCTCGATGCGGACGACCGGATTGGTGTGGCAGGGAGTGTGATTTATGCGACACAGCATGGGGCACTGACCCATAGTGGTGCGGATTTTGATCCGATTACCTTTCGCACCACCCATACTCACGAACCACTGACGGCAATCAGTGATATGCCGTATGTGACTGGCGCAGGGATGGCGTTGCGCCGGCGTGACTGGGATGCACTCGCTGGTTTTGACGAAGGCTTCTTCCCGGCCTATTTCGAGGATCTCGACCTGTGCATGCGTGTGCGTGCGCGGGGGCAGCGCTGTGTGGCGGTGCCGGCTGCGCAGCTCCAGCATCATGAATCGACGGCTACGGGCAAACAAAGTGGCGCCTTTTATTACTACTATCACCGTAATCGCTGGCGTATGATTCGCCAGGCACACCAGCAGGGGGCAGCGCGACACCTACTGGTCGAACGCGAAGCAGCGCTGTTGAGCCAGACCAACATCCTGGATCGTAGTGTGGCGCTGCTGGTGGCACGCATGGGGCTGCCGACGCTGCAACGGGGGGCGCCTGACGCGCAAACACAAGCGATGATACTGGCCACGGGGCAAGCGTTGCGTGTACTCCAGGGAGAAGCCTATGCGGATCCTGCCCATTGGCCACTGGCACTGCAGCAACTGCTTGGAGTAGATGCACTCCAGGCTACGGCGACGTCGTATTTGGCACAGCACCTCTCTGGCGCCGAGCAACTGCAGGTGTTGGCGGAGCTACCGCCGTGGCAGACGGATGAGCCGCTCTACCAGCAGTTGTTTGGCACGGGCTGGCTGGCCACGCTGCGGACGCGCGTGCTGGGGACGCAGTTTGTTCACTTTGTGGATGCGATGCGTCAGCGCATGGTGCGCCACGAAGCGCGTATGCAGCAGCAGGCGACCCTGCTGCTGACGCATGTGGCAACGGCCGAGCGCCTCCACATCGAAACCATTATTCGGCAGGCGTTAGTGCTTGCTGATTTTACAGAGAGGTAGAGATCCATATGCAGATTCATACGCGCAAAGATTATACGCAGGCTGGTTTGCGTGAGGCAGAGGTTGCTGCCAACCCCATCGATCAGTTCACACAGTGGTTGACCCAGGCCATGGAAGCAAATATGCATGAGCCATACGCCATGACCTTAGCTACGGTGGATGCCGATAATCGCCCATCGGCACGTGTGGTGTTGCTGCGCGGAGTCGACACTCGTGGCTTCGTTTTTTTTACGAATTACGAGAGCCGCAAAGGGCAGGCCTTGGCAGCGTACCCGTTGGCTGCGTTGCTCTTTTATTGGCCGGAGCTTGAACGGCAAGTGCGCATCGAGGGGGTCGTGCACCAAATCGATGCACAGGAATCAGATGCTTACTTTCATAGTCGCCCATTGGGGAGCCGGCTCGGGGCGTGGGCATCACCACAGAGTCAGACTATCGCCAGCCGCGAAGAACTCGAGCGCCGCCTTGCCGAGGCGAGTGCCTGCTATGGCGAGCAACCTCCACGCCCGCCGTTTTGGGGCGGGTATCGGGTACAACCCGATACGGTTGAATTCTGGCAGGGGCGCCCGAGCCGGTTGCACGACCGGGTGGTGTATACGTTGGTGGATGGGGTGTGGCAGCTGCGCCGTGTGGCGCCGTAGTGGTGGACAGAGAAAGGCATACCATGAATCCAATCTTGGCCAAATTAGGCTACAACGCCCACGACCGGGTGGTGATTGTGCATGCCGATGACATGGGCATGTGTCATGCGTCTACAACTGTGCTCGACACGCTGTTTGGTACGGGTGTGGTGACGTCGGCATCGATTATGGTGCCATGTGCGTGGGCGCGTACGGCAGTAGCGTGGAGTGTGGCTCACCCACACGCTGATATCGGTGTCCATCTGACGTTGACGAGCGAATGGGCGCACTACCGCTGGCGCCCGCTGGCACCACATACTGCCGCAGATGGGCTGGTCGATGCAGACGGGTATATGCCACGCAGTGTGGCCGAAGTCTTTGCGACGGCAGACCGTGGTGCCATCGGGCGTGAGATTGTGGCACAACATGTACTGGCCACGTCGTGGGGGCTGGCACCAACCCATCTCGATTCACACATGGGCACCATGTTTGGTGATGGAATCGTGCCCCACTATCTGGCACTCGGTGTGCAGGCCGGAGCTCCCGTGTTTTTGGTGAATCAGACGGCAGCTGATTTGGCACGGCTGGGGTTCGATGAGGCGACACAAGCCTATCAGTTGGCCGTGATTGCGCAGCTCCGCGAGCGGGGAGTGCCATTGTGTGACCACATCCGTGCCCTCGATTTGGGGAATGCGGCGGCAGGGCTCGATGCCACCAAACAACTTTTCCAAGCGCTCCCTGCCGGGTTGACTTATTTCATCCACCACCCTGCACTCGACACCCCCGAGTTGCGGGCAATCTGCCCGGACTGGCAGGCGCGGGTACGTGACCACGCCGTAATGACCAGTCCCGAGTTGCGTGCGTATGTGCAGGCGCAGGGGATTCACTTGATTGGCTGGCGCGAAATCCAGCACGCCATCGCCGGCTAGGAGTGCGTTTTGGTGTGTTGTGTGATGTGAGTGTGTTGGGGTGTGGTGTATCGGGGCCAATGTTGTCCATGGCGGTGGCGAATTCGAGCGTAGCACGGCGTAGTTGGTCGTTGGCGGTGTTGGCGCCGTGGTTGGCAGCAACGACCAGCGTGACGACGTCGGCGCGCACCAGTTTGGCGTGCGTGTAGGTATGTGTATCGACTGTTGCGCAGCTGGTCATGACCAAGCATGTATCGTGAAGTTGTTGTAATGCGGTGGCCAACTGTGTGTTCGCATCTGCTTCTTGGTGGAGTGCGGCGATGGAACGTGCCACAATAGCAATGGTCTCTTTGGTTGGGTGTGTTATGCAGTCTCCTGCGTACATAAATCAGGGTGATGTGCCATAACATCGGCTCGAATACCAGCAATGCTCTGGTGCACTTGGCGGAAATAGTGCCGATGTTGCCTGATGCGCCGCAAATAGTTGGGCATGGGTGCTCTTTGGCGATGGACGAGACGGTGGGTGGCACCCAGCACATCATGTCGCTGGGTGCCACAGTATGGTGTGATTTAGTCATCGTGGTCGTCGTTGGGCGCATGGGTGTTGCTGTCGTCGCCGAAAAAGTCGGTAGCGAATGCGGCTGCGACGGGGTCGAGTACTTGATAGGCGTGTGCCGCTGCATCATGCGCCGTAAAAATTTCGTCGAGGGTGACGATGGTGCGCATCATCGCCATTTCGATGGTGTGGCGTTGCTTGGCTTGGTGCGCCTCGCCGTGTGCGTACCCTTGATGTGCGATGGCACTGAGGTAGCCCTGCAGCTTCTCAAAGGCAGCACATGTCTGCAAAATGGCATCAGATTCTGTGCGCAGACACTGGCAGAATGCGCCTATCGTGTCGCGGAATTCACTGGCTTTTTGGTGTGTGGTGTGCATAACAATACTCCTTGGTGCTGACCCATCGAATCAATGAAACCCGAGTCCACGTTCGCGCATGCTGACCCATTGCCCGTGCCCGATGATGAGATGATCGAGAAAGTCAACATCGAGCAGTTTGCCTGCCGCCATAATGTCGCGGGTAACCTGAATGTCGTCAGCTGACGGGTTGGGGTCTCCCGATGGGTGATTGTGGACGACGATGATGGCCGAACTATTGCGCCGAATGGCCTCTTTGTAGACTTCGCCGACCCGGAGTAGCGACGAATTCAAGCTACCCACATACAAGGTCTGGATAACCTGGACACGGTTTTTGGTGTCGAGACAGATAACGCGCAGGTGCTCTTGATCGAGATGACTCATCTCGATGAGCATCAGCTGGGCGGCGTCTTGTGGGGCGCGGATCTGGGGGCGACTACACAAATCGCTTTGTGCAATACGGCGTGGCATATCGAGGGCGGCTTTGAGGCGTACCGCCCGCGCCACACCGATGCCCGGCTTTTGCTGGAGCTCTGCCACGCTCAAGCGCTGGAGTCCCAACCAGCTCCCGGCATCACTGAGCAGTTGGTTGGCGTGCGCATCGTCGTGGCTGGTACCCAGGACGAGTGACACAATTTCGGCATCGCTGAGTGATTCAGCACCGTGTGCGACGAGGCGTGTCTGGGGGTGGTGAGGGATGGTGTGCATGGGCTCCTCCGAGTTGCGAATCCTGCCTGTATACCGTTGGCGAGGGGCAAAAAGGTACGGTCCTGCCAAAATTGGCTGGTACGAGTGGCTGAGCAATATTGTAGTTGAGCGGGTCAGGTAATAGGGGTGATACGGCGTGTAGCCAAAAAGTGCTGATAGGTGTGCACGTCAAAGACACCCGCATGTGGGACAAGCGCGTTGGCGCTGCCACATGCCACACCCGCACACACGGCGTCGGCGAGTGTCTGGCCATGGTCAAGCGCTTGGGCGATCCCTGCGAGTGTGCAGTCGCCACTGCCGACCGGACTGACGGCATGGATGTGTGGGGCATCGATGTGCCAGGCGCTATCAGCAGTGATTACGAGCGCCCCCGCAGCCCCTTGGGTGATGACCACGGCCTGTGGGCCGCGCTGGCAGATGGTGCGGGCTGCGGCAATGAGTGCGCTGATGGTGGTCAGGTTTTCACCGTAGACATCACAAAACTCATGCGCATTGACTTTGATGAGTGCGAGCGGCGTGTCGAGGCATGCACGCAACGGGGCACCACTGGTATCGAGGAGCACGTGGCAGGTTGCGGGGATGCGTGTGATAAGGTGGGCCAGATCATGCGGGGCGATGCCCGGTGGCAAACTCCCTGAAATGGTGAGGATGCGCGCATGGATACACTGTGTGACAACGACATCGCACAGCTGGTGCCATTCGGCGGGGGTCAGGGGTGGTCCTGGCTCGTTGACGACGAGTTGATCGGGTGCAGTAGGGTCTGTAAGCGATACGCAGGTTCTGGTCTCGCCTGCAATGGGGACGGCCATTAGTGTAATGCCTTCGCCGTGTGCGAGCTGGGCGACGAGCGCCCCCGTGGCACCGCCGAGCGGCGCTATGGCGGTCACGGCGTGACCGAGGGTGTGGATGGCGCGGGCCACATTGAGCCCTTTGCCACCCGCACTATCGTGGCGCGCCTGCACCCGTACCATGTCGCCTTGACGAAAGCCAGGGGTGATGAGGGTGCGGTCGCAGGCCGGATTACAGGTCAGCGTGACAATCATTGCGCAGGAGTGATGACCAGATAGGCACGACTACTGGCACCACCATTGAAGAGTGACATCAGATCAAACATGCGCTTCATGAAGCCGTATTTCTTGGTCAGCAGCGCATTGGCGGTGGCTGCTTCAGCCGCATCACTGATGACTGCAGCGACGGCTGGTTGGCTGGGACCGAGCGGTGTACCGGTGCTGTCTGATGGTGCGACCTGTACACGTGGATTGTTGCGGATGCGTTTGACTTTGCCGGCGGTGCGGTCAGTCATGACGTAGAGGCGATTGTCGTCTTGGGCAAACCACACGGGTGTTGCGACATCGGCACCTGATTTGCGCTGTGTGATGAGATTCATGAACTGTTGGTTGGCGAGTGCATCAAAAGCCATGGTAGGGTTACTCCTTTGGACCGCGGGTGTGGCGCCCACGCACAATGCCCGCACGATATGAAAATGCCACAATGAAGCCGACGACAAGCAATACAATCAGGATTTCAGGCCAACTGAGGGTCATAGAGGCACCTTTCTGTGGTGTATGGTCTATTTGTACCATGAAAAAGTGCCCGCTGACAATTAAATCATGGGCTGACAGTCGACACGGTTATCAGTTAGAATGAAACGAAGAAACTGCAAGCGGTGGAGGGCAGATGCCAATGGTCCATGTATCGGCGCACCCGCTGGTGCTCACCAAGTTGACGATGTTGCGTGACAAAGAGACCCACCCCAAGATTTTTCGCGAATTAGTGGGGGAAATCACGCAATTCTTGATGTATGAAGCAACGCTCGATGTGCCGTTGCAACGCCACACCATCCAGACTCCACTTGCACCATATGCAGGGCATATGCTCCACGAACGCATCGGTCTGGTGCCCATTTTGCGCGCTGGACTGGGCATGGTGCAACCAATCATCGACATGATTCCCACCGCACATGTCTGGCATCTCGGTCTTTATCGCGACCACGACACGTTGCAACCAGTCAGCTACTACAACAAACTTCCCCCAGAGGTCGACATTGACATGGCGCTTGTGCTCGACCCGATGTTGGCCACTGGAGGGTCGGCGAGTGCGGCGGTAACCGTGCTAAAGCGCTGGGGTGTCAAACGTATCAAATTCCTCGGACTGATTGCTGCTCCCGAAGGAGTGGCATTACTGCAACGTGAGCACCCTGATGTGGCCTTGTATCTGGCGGCTGTTGACGAACGTCTCAATGATATCGGCTATATTGTGCCTGGCTTGGGTGATGCAGGTGACCGCCAATTTGGTACCTACTAAGGAGCAGCTATGGAATTGCTCGTGACTGTGGCTATCGGTGTGGTGGCATTTGTGACAACCTGGTTGCTCACACCTGCAGTGATACAGCTGTGTTTTGCACGGGGCTGGGTCATCATGCCTGGTGGGCGGCGCACCCACGAGGGAGCTAAGCCGACGGTTGGCGGGATTGCCATGTTTGTAGGTGTCGTGGTGGCGCTGGTGGTGTCGTGGTTGGTGGGTTGGTGGGTGCCAGGACTCCAACGCACTCCACGTGACGAGTTGCGCCTCGGCTTGTTGGTGGCAGGGACCACGCTCACGTTTGTGGTGATGTGGATTGATGATGTCAAAGAGCTCCACTGGATGCCCAAATTCCTCGTCAATATTCTGGCTGGTTTGATTGCAGTTGGGCCGTTTTTGTGGGATCACCAGCGCTACCCAGATGCGCTCGGGCAATTGACCGAGGTACGTGGCATCGTCTTTCTGGGCTTCAATGTGCCCTTTGGAGAATATATTGACTTTTATGCGTTCTCACCGTGGTTGGCCATCATGATTACCGTGTTTTGGCTGGGATGGATGGTCAACACCATCAACTGGATGGATGGCATCGATGGGCTGGCCGCAGGGGTATCGATGATTGCTGGGTTGATGCTGGGGATTCATGCGCTACGGCTCGATCCTGCGCAGTATACGGTGGCGGTAGTGCCATTGGCGTTGGCAGGGGCATGTGCCGGCTTTTTGCTGTTTAATTTTCCGCCGGCTAAAATATTCATGGGTGACTCAGGGGCTGAAGTATTGGGGTATGTGCTGGGGATTAGTGCTATCATCGGCGGCGCCAAAATGGCTACCGTGTTGCTGGTGCTGGGCGTGTGGATTCTCGATGTGGCGTGGCTGATTGTGTCACGCACACTTGCAGGTCGTTCGCCTACCAAAAGTGGGCGTGATCATCTGCACCAACGCCTGACCGATGCCGGCTTTAGTAATCGCCAAATCACGCTCTACTTCTATGCCATTAGTATCGTCTTTGGTGCGTTGGGGATTGCAGATATCGGTGCGGTGGGCAAAATGTGGGCGTTGGTGGCGCTGTTTTTGGTCGGTGCGGGCACGATTTGGTATGCCATGCGCGCGCGGCCCACATAATGCACCCACAGGCGTGAGAGATGGGGGCGTGCGCACGGGGGGAGCCTCGCGGCGCACGTTTTTTATGCCAAATGAAGCATCCCTGCATGGATGGTCTGCCCGGCAATCACAATGCTACCATCATCGTTGAGTGCGGTCACGGTCCCGTGAATCGTCTGTGTGCCTGTGGTCACAGTGCGCGTTTGTCCCACAATATGATGCATGGCCGCATACCACCGCTGCTGGTATGCCAGCGGATTGTGGCGGAGCTGGTCGTAGACAGGCTCAAAGGCGTTGAGTTGCTGCGTAAGCAGGTCAGTACGGTTGGGTGATGACTGCGTCCAGTGTGCGATGGCTGTGCTCTGTTTGGCCAAATCATGCCCGGCGTTCGATGTGCGTGGGTGATCGTGCACGTTGAGCCCCCAACCGATGCACAGCGTATCGATGTACTGGTTGCGTAGCCGTCCTTCGCCAATAACCCCGGCCACTTTGCGTCCAGCGACGAGGATGTCGTTGGGCCATTTGAGGGTGACGGGGACAGACAGCAGTGGCGTGAGTGTGTCTGCGAGTACCATCACAAATGCATTCACGAGCTGGATGGTGTGATGAGGTGCGAGCCAGCTGGGGCGGAGCAGCAGTGATGCCATCAGCTGGGCGTGCGGTGTATCGTCCCAGGTGCGCCCGTGTTGGCCGCGCCCATGGGTTTGATGCTCGGCAACGACCACTAGACCCTCAGCGGCCCCGGCGCTAGCTGCCTGGCGCACCTCGTCGTTGGTTGATGTGGTGACCGCCCGGTAGTGCACCGTACGCCCGAGCGTGTGGGTGGTGAGAAGCTGTGGGATGCGGGTGACATCGAGGTCAGTCGGTGGTGTCTGCATTGGGAATCAGGTGGTCGTGTAACCACTGTTGCAAGGGCTCTTCGCTGCGTTGTTGGTAGAGCTCCATGATGACGGTTACTAGGGCGCTGTGCGTGGCATCGAGGTGGTAGCCATGATTGTCGCACCAGTAGAGCAATGTGAGGAGTGCGGTCGTCTCGTTGTGGCTGACAAATGGTTGGCGCCGCACTAACCCATAGACGAGCGCTGCGATTTGGGCGACTGGTGTGCGATAGCGGAGCTCACCAAAGACGACTTGGGTGGGCAATGCGAGTACCGCATCAAGCGTGTCACTCGACACGATGCCAAAGCGCCCGCCGTAGCGTTCGACGACATACGTGTGCATATCGAGGATTTGTGCTTTACCGATGAGATACGGTGCCACTTATTCGAGCCCTGCGAGGCGGCGGAAAGCCTTGTCGTAGGCATCGACCACTGGCTCCGCCCATTGTCGTAGCGTTTGTGAGCGTGGTTTGCGCAAGAGCACTTCGCGGTCGGTAAAGACCAGCTCAACCTGCTCAAGGTCGCCGAGATTGGCGGCCTTGAGCCAGTTTTTGACGGTGGCTGGGAGATTTTCAGTTTCGATGATGAAATGTTTGGGCATGGCGGACTCAATCGTGATGTGGGAACGTCTAGTGCTCGCGTGGGCGCATGTGTGGAAAGACGACCACGTCGCGGATGGATGCTTGGTTGGCAAAGAGCATCGCCATGCGGTCGATTCCCATCCCCAGCCCGCCTGTGGGAGGCATGCCGTACATCAGGGCATTGATGTAGTCGTTGTCGAGCTGGTGTGCTTCATCGTCGCCTTGGGCGGCGTCTTGGAGCTGCCCGAGGAAGCGGGCTTCTTGGTCGAAGGGGTCGTTGAGCTCACTGTACCCATTGCCAATCTCCATGCCAGCTA
>Ga0315907_10005072_pt1 | contig 14535 bp, 15 predicted proteins | sample LakEriMetagenome_3_FD_203525 | JGI IMG/M metagenome (GOLD analysis project Ga0315907, IMG submission 203525) | Freshwater fungal communities from buoy surface, Lake Erie, Ohio, United States - Buoy 12 MA123 | ecosystem: Environmental > Aquatic > Freshwater > Lake > Lake biofilm | place: USA...
TGTCAGCGTTAAGCTGGTTCTTCAGAGCAAAAGCTTCAAGCTACCAGGAGTGGTAGTTCAGTTGGTTAGAATACCGGCCTGTCACGCCGGGGGTCGCGGGTTCGAGTCCCGTCCACTCCGCCAAAATGCAAAAACCCTTGTAAGTCTATGATTTGCAAGGGTTTTTCAATTTTGCATTCTATCTGTTCACCACATGTTTTCACCACATGTCATCGAGCAAAGTTTCTTACCCTCTGTAAAATGTTCTCAATAGGAACTGGTTGCCTTCCACTCCAGGACAAGTACCTTCCTCCTCCTACAGAACACGTTTGGAGGACACATGAAAAAAGTCGCAATTTACGCACGAGTCTCAACTGACAAACAGACTTGCGATAACCAATTGATAGAACTTCGTGCCGTTGCTGAGCGCTGTGGATACACCATCGTTCAAGAATTCGTTGACTCTGGCATCTCTGGTGCAAAGGGTAGGGCAGACCGACCAGCACTTGATGCGATGATGAAAGCATCAAATCGACGCAACTTCGACATGATTCTTGTTTGGTCTATAGACAGACTAGGTCGTTCGTTACAGAATTTAGTGGAATTGCTAAATGATCTGCAATCGATGAAAGTAGATCTGATGTTTCTTCAACAAGGAATGGACACTAGCACTTCAAGTGGACGCATGATGTTCAGTATCTTCGGTGCATTGGCAGAGTTTGAACGCAATCTGATTCGTGAAAGAGTCGTTGCGGGTCAAAACAGAGCAAAAGCACGTGGTGTGAAAATGGGAAGACCAAGCAAGATGAATGATGGTCTTCGTTCAGCAATTCAACTTCTTCGTGAAAACGGAATGGGCATCAAGCAGATTGCCAAAGAAGTTGGCGTAGGGGTTGGTACTGTTTACTCGGTAATCGAAAAATGAAGATTCTTATAGTTTTATTTAACTTGATTGCATTAACTGCATTTGCAAAAAGTCCAGTTATAGAAGAAATGATAACTACTTATGATCAGAATCAAGCACGATTTCACGTACGTTTTAGAGGCGCAGAAATTTCAAGTACGGGTGTTGTTTTGTCAATTAAAACTGACTTTATGGGGGTTGGTAATCGATTCTTTGTTGGTTTAGATGTTGGTGGTTCAACTGTAACTTGTGAAACTAAAAATCGTGATGTTGCTGCCTCATTAAATAAAGGTTCAAAGGTCAAATTTAAAGGCATGGTTCATGACGTGACTTTTGAATCATTAAACATAAACGATTGTCAATTTGAGAACGTAGTTGAAATCGAAGATTCTGTAATAGGTAGGTTAACAAAAACAAAATGTGAAGGTGTTGTAGGTAATTATGAACAAGTCTTTAGATCAGGAAAACAACTTACCTTGTGCAACCAATGGGTCAAAAAAACTATTGAATCACAACTACTTGCAATATGTTCAATTGGTAAAAAATGTAAAGTAACCGGTATGGTCGGGGGTTGGTCTGTGAGTTCAGATTTGATAAACACAGGATGGTACTCTTTTGAAGAAATTTCAAACAAATAATTTTTCCGTTACAGAGTTAAAACGCACTGCTAAGGCAAATCTTTGAACACCTTATCCCAAATTGCAATCACTAATCTATCCTTTGGTGGGACACTGTATTTCTTTTTCCGGTTATTTGTTGGGTCAAATGAGTAGGTAGTTAGTGAAATTGCTGGATCTATACCGAGTGATTCTGCAATTTCAACAATCTTAGACTCATCCAAATCTCGGTATCCGTTCTTCAAATATGGTTGAATGCTTGGATCTTGAGTCACGAAAATATTCCATTTCTCCTTGAACTGATCCAAATCTACGAGAGAGATATTCATAACTCCTAAGATTTCAATGAATTCAATTGGAATTACCCAACACTGACTGTCCATTGAAGTGGTTGCAATTAACCAATCGCAGTCAATCTTGGACAATGGTCGTTCACGAGATTCAGCATCTCTAGATATTTGCTCTCCTGCTCTGCCCCCACTTGACGTTGAGATGTTTTTATCTCCAGCAGTGCCTTTGATTTCGATTCGAAACAATGACCCATTAGCGTCTAAAACGGCGTCGTATTTCGAGTCACGCCATGCTTTTACAAATATGATGTAACCACAAAGCATTGCTCTGCCGACTACAAGTGACTCACTTGCGTATCCAGCAATACTTCTAAAACTGCCACCAGGCATTCCAGCGATATTCACTGTTTGCGACCACGACATTTGCAATTCTCCTGGACAGGTGTATTATCAGGTCAGTGCAGTAAATGTAATTACAAAATGAGCAAGACACATCTACTTCAAATTCGCCTAGAAGAAGCATATAAAACTTCTTTGGAAGAAGTATGCCATAGCGAAAAAGTAAGTGTGTCGGAAAAAATCCGTGAACTTATCGAAGAACACGTGATGAATATCAAAATTGAAAAACCAATGAAACCAACTAAGAAATTTATTCCCAAATGGGAAGCAGAAACTACAAAGAAGTCATTCACTGTGGGGGAGATGTACAGTGGACCTGGTGGTATTGGTCTGGCACTTTCACAGACGAAATTGAAGACTAAAACCCACCAATTGAACTTTGAGCATGCATGGGCAACTGACTACGACGCAGATACATGCAGGACCTACAAAAATAATCTACTAAAGAAACATCCAGATGCACTCAGTATTTGTTCTGACGTAAGAGAGTTAGACATCACAACCTTGCCTGTAGTCGATGGATTTTTGTATGGATTTCCTTGTAATGACTTCAGTCTTGTCGGCGAGTCATTAGGCATTAAAGGTAAGTTTGGTGGTCTTTACAAATACGGTGTTGAATACATCAATCAAGCAAATCCTCTTTTTATCTTTGCTGAAAATGTTAGTGGAATCAGTAGTTCTGGAAATACGTTCGAACTCATTTTGTCTGAGTTGAACAACGCAGGTAAGTATGGGTACGATCTTTCAGTTCACCATTACAAGTTTGAAGATTACGGAGTGCCGCAAGCACGGCATCGTTACATCATTATTGGTACCCGTGGTGATCTGGGTCTTTCTTTCAAAGTACCTAAACCATCAATGAAGATGAAGACTTGTTATGAAGCAATTTGTAACCCACCTATCAGTTCGTCTGCATCCAATAATGAATTAACAAATCAAGGTAAGACTGTTATCGAGAGACTTAAGCATATAAAACCTGGTCAAAATGCATGGACAGCAGATTTGCCTGAAGAACTTAAATTAAATGTTAAGGGTGCAACAATTAGTCAGATCTACAAACGACTAGATCCTAAGAAACCTGCCTATACCGTAACTGGTAGTGGTGGTGGTGGCACTCACGTGTATCACTGGGAAGAACCTCGTGCATTAACAAATCGTGAGAGAGCACGTTTGCAGACATTCCCTGATGACTTCATTTTTCACGGATCAAAAGAAAGTGTTCGTGCCCAAATCGGTATGGCAGTTCCAGTAGACGGAGCAAAAATCATCCTAGAGGGATTGCTGATGACTTTTGCAGGGAAAAATTATCCATCTGTAGAACCAAGCAATGGTTTCTACCCACACAAAACTTTAATTTAAACGTTTTCGAAATGGCAAAAAGAGTAGCAATTATTCATCCACAGACTGGACTAATGAAGTCTGGTTACTATGGATTTAGTTGGACGTTTTTGTTCTTCGGTTGGTTTGTTCCAGTGTTTCGTGGTGAATTATTCGTTGCACTACTGCACCTTGCAATCACAGTAGTCACATTTGGTATCTGGCAAGTCATCATTGCTTTTCTCTACAACAAACAATACATGACTCGTATGTTGGAGAAGGGGTATGTTCTTAACGACAACGAAGAGGTCAATGAAGCAGCAAGATTAAAACTAGGCATCTTAAGATCATGATAAAAAATATTGTAATAATTTTTATATTATCTGTTTTGATATGTGGTTGTGAAAAATTTAGTGATTTAAGACTAAAAAACTTATTTAATAAAAACAATGAACTAACTGAGCAAACAGGTAAATATGCAATAAATCCACAATATTCAAGTGCCGACAATTTTTCAGAAGGACTTGCTGCTGTAAGAATCGGTGATGATAAAACTGGCAAATGGGGTTTCATTGATAAAACAGGTAAATATGCAATAAATCCACAATTTGACAGTGTATTTAAATATTCAAAAGGACTCGCTGCTGTAAGAATCGGTGATGATAAAACTGGCAAATGGGGTTTCATTGATAAATCAGGAAAACTAGTAATAAGTCCACAATTTGATTCTGTTCACAATTTTTCAGAAGGACTTGCTGCTGTAAGAATTGGTGATGATGAAACTGGGAAATGGGGTTTCATTGATAAATCAGGAAAACTAGTAATAAGTCCACAATTTGATGCAATCTCCCATGGTGCTTTTTCAGAAGGACTTGCTAGTGTAAGAATCGGTCAAAGGAAGACTGGAAAATTTGGTTTTATTGATAAAACAGGTAAATTAGTAATAAGTCCACAATTTAACTATCCCCATAATTTTTCAGAAGGACTTGCTGCTGTAAGTATTGAGGCAGAGAAATGGGGTTACATCGATAAATCAGGAAAATTAGTAATAAGTCCACAATTTTACGTTGCTTTAGATTTTTTAGATGGACTTGCTGGTGTAAGTATTTATGCAGGAACTGAAACACTAAGAGATGGTTTTATTGATAGAGATCATAAAATTGGTTGGATTGATAAAACAGGTAAATATGCAATAAATCCACAATTTTCAAATGCCTACGATTTTAAAGAAGGACTCGCTGCTGTAAGAATCGGTGATGATAAAACTGGCAAATGGGGTTTCATTGATAAAACAGGTAAATATGTAATTAATCCACAATATTCAAGTGTATTTTATTTTTCAGAAGGACTTGCTGCTGTAAGAATTGGTGATGATGAAACTGGGAAATGGGGTTTCATTGATAAATCAGGAAAACTAGTAATAAGTCCACAATTTGATGCAATCTCCCATGGTGGTTTTTCAGAAGGACTTGCTAGTGTAAGAATCGGTGATGATAAAACTGGGAAATGGGGTTTTATAAGTCGCCGCTGAATTAAAATTTTATGTGTAAATAATTTTTATTCGCAATACATGCATTAATTACATGCTTACCGAACCCTGTAAATCGTAAGCAACCTCACTCGAGGAAATATACGAATTCCAGTTGGACTTTCTGAACTGTGTACAACATGGTTTCAAGTACTTGAAATAGATCTGGGGATGAAACTTATTGCTTCGAAGTCAAATTTATGGACAATGTTTTGTTGAATTGCAATCAAGAACATTCATAACAAAATGAACACAGACAAAAATAAACTGCGAATCATTAAAAAGTATCCTAATCGTCGACTTTACGACGAGACTGATTCAAAGTACATCAACTTTAGTGATCTTCATCAATTGATTCTTGATGGTAAGGAATTTAAAGTTCTGGTAAATAAAACAAATGAAGATCAAACTTTGCAACTGATGTTGCAAATCTTTTTGGACTTAGAGTTGGGTGGTCATCATTTGTTTTCAGACCAAAGTCTAAGATCTCTAATAGTTTTGAGGAATTCACCCTCACGTCAATTCATCGACATGTGTCTGAAAAATACTTTATCCATAGTTCAACCAAAATAATCTATTGAGTAGAGGTTGTCTATACTGAAATTGAGTTCAGTTCTTCACTTCAAACATCATCACGACAACATCATTTTTCAGTCGAAGATGTTTCTTGATTGATGTACAAAGATTGTTCAGTTCTGCCGTTGTTATGCTGTCTTTGTTCCTATGCGAGAACAAATTTGAAAATACAGACTTTTTGCTAAGTGATGCAATCTCTTTTTCGTTCATGCTGGGTACCATGCAATGATGAATAACAAATCTAATTCACCAGACTTCAGATCAGAACTTAATCTACTTGCCAAAATTGAATCTTTAGAGAATGAGGAAATGTGGTCGTCTAGAGTCATTGATGAATACTCACGCAAAGAGTCTAGAACGGTCATAGTTACCCAACTCTCTTTGCAAAATCATTCGGCAAAAGGTTGATTTCTTCAAGTTGTAAGTGGCAGCAACTCTAGCAAGATCAACTTCAAACTCCCTTGGAATTCTTAAGTGGAGTTCTCTCTCTAGTGGTGGCAGTTTACTTGGTTGGTTCATAAGTTCTTTCTATAGTCTTGGTTTATTTATCAGCACTGGAATCTGGTCTCCATTACAGTGCGGTTACTACTACACAAACGGATACAGGTATATATCTAATAAATCATCTTCACTTCGTTCAGATGATGTTCACTTCGTTCACAGGTCTTGGTGATGTTTCATCTACTGGAGTCGATGAGCGTTAGCGAATATGCATTGAAGCGAAGCGACAATGCATATATTGGTACTGGTAATGGAACTTCTGCGGGTTTCTGGAAGACACACCTTGCCATTTCAGGACAAGGTGTGGCATATCTGCGTCATTCCCATCAGACATTTGTTCATAGAGTGACCAATTACTTGGTGCGGGTGGTTAGTCGTCGCCTCCGCTTATCCTCTGCCTTGCCTCGTACTTACTGCGTAACTCAATCGCAATCTTCGGAGACCTAACGGCAAGTCTTCCATGCCATGAACACGACTTCGGAAGACTTCGAGTGATGTGGGTATTTCACAGAGCACTCATCTTGAACGGGTAGTTTATTTAAAGCACACCCCATGGTGTTCTTGTGTGCTTGTCATCATATAAAAGGCGTCTTGGTCTTCCTGCCTTGACCGCACGATGGCGCCTGTAGGGGGCAGGGACTTGGGACTTGTATCACTATGTTCTATTTATACAGTTTGCTACGAAAAATCGAACAAATACAGGCAATATTTAATAATTCAAATATTAACTTTGAAAAAATTGAAGTGTGTATTTCGATTTATCTATTTCTACGCCAAATTTTTCACTTAGTACAAACTTGATTGTGCTTAGAGCATTTCTTCTTGATCGCCAACAACTTGGAGTCGATGGAAAGTTAAAAATGCAAGTTACGCCATTCTGATCATGAAATTTAATTTTGTAATGCCCACTCTTTTTTATCTCAAATTTTAATGAGTATTCTTTAGAAACTTTTTTTGCAATCTTGTAGATCCAATTAGACTGATTTTTTGAAGTTGGCATCTTAAGAAATTTTTCCAAAAATCTTAACCTCAGTAGATTTAGGCAAAATTCTGTAATCCATTAAAAAAGTCGAATCTGCAAAACAGGCGATTTCATTGTTATGAAGATCATGTTCAGTCTGAGTTATGTTGATCTTCGAAAAAAGAATGTCATTCTTTTTAAGTAAATATTTACCAACAACAGGAATTTTATTTTTCGTATCTAAAAATTCTTTCGAATCGATATTTAAAAGATTAAATTTAAAAAATGATTTGTTGTTAACTCTCTCGTTGTTTGACAAGGTGAGAGTGTCTTTGAATTTACTCATTGCATAAATCTTTGATCCTTCATTGGTCGGCGTGTAACTCATGCCAGATCCAGCATCTTGTTTGTGTGCTAACGGATTGTTCAATTTGTATCGATCCGTTCGAATGTTTTGACTTTTATCGATATCAAAACCACGGTAAACATTCAAGTAATCATTTTTATCTAATAATTTTTTCAAGTTATCGTTACTTTTCTCGCACATCATCCGTGCTTGTACATTACAAAATTTACGTGAGGTAACAATTTTTCCGTTAAACGAAATCCCAAATCGTCCAAGGATCATGTCGTCACGTACTGCAATATAGATATTGCGTCCACGTGTTAAATTTTTATCATTTACGTATTCATTTGCATGTTGCATGAATAAATCGCATGTTATGTGGAAGAGTTGAATGCAACGATTTCTCTCTAATAAATTTACATTTAATCGATCCTGAGTGTTACAAGACTCTTTAATTTCATTTTGTATGAACGCAGGGAATTCTGTGTAGGTATACAAATATCCAAGCAAAGACCAAAAAGCACGTTTATCAGTTAAGTGTTTGTGTGTTGGTTCTATTTTATTTTCAATTCCGAAAAAAACGATTTCAGGAATTTCAAATCGTTGCATGTGACTTTGATGTAAATCTGACCCTACTTCCAAGAATTCAAATTGCTTAACTTGTTGGATGTTTTTTTGTGAATTCTGAACATCAATGCTTAGTGTTTTATTTGCGAGGTTCATTCGAAATTCTGAATAACGAACTGCAAATTCATAAATGTCTGGATTTGTTTTTTGTCTTGTAGATTCTTTAATGAAGAATTTTTCAAATTCTTCTTGATACAAGTTGATATATTTATTGTTCATATTTTCTATTTAATTAAAGTAATTTTTAAAATTTAGTTGCGCACTTTGAGGTCTGTTGTACATGCATACCATTTGGGTAGTGGTGCCCCATTTCCAAAACTGAATTCATTTAACAATGATGAATTCCTCATACCTCTTCGAATTTGATTTTGTAATTTAAAAGTACCGATAGTCGGTTCATGATCGAGTTCTACAAACAATGCGCTAATTAGATCGCTTGTTAAAACAACTTTGCAATAGTGCTTTAGCATGGTATTTTTTTCTTCATCGGAAGAGAATTTATGCGTTCGTAAGGTGTTTGCAAAATCAATTGTTTTGATATGTTTGCTGGTAACATTCTTTCGGATAATTTGTTGAATCTCACGCACTGATTGGTTTTTTTGATTTTCGAATTTCATAACGGCAATTTAATTTATCAATGAATCTAAGCAATCTTCAGATTCCAAATTTATCGTTGTTATCCAAGATTTATTGATTGTGTTTGCATCCAGTTCAAAGTCATGAATTTTTTGAACTTGAAGAATTAATTCCGCCAAAAAAACACGTGCTTGACGACTCAAGTTGCTACTGTCAAAAGAAATAGATATTGTTTGTAATTGACTAACTTTTCGGGTTGTTGGTGTTTTACGAGTTGGTTTGTTAGCAAGTTCTTTCATCTCCTTAAGAGTTAATTCAGGTCGAATTTGTCCAGAATTAATTAAAATTTCGAACGCTTCACTGTTTAATGTCGTGATCTCATACAAGACTGAAATTGCCTGTGGTATTTTTTCTATGTGCTCACGAAATTTTTGTGCATTATTTCCAATGCAAATGTATTTTCTGTACTGTGACTTGTTTTTTTCAAGACCAACACTTCGACAGAAGTAGTCAATGTCATATGAATCGATTTCTTGTTTTATGTACGCACTGTGCATCTCTGAAACTGATTCGCACATTCGAATGATGTTTTCAACCGCACTTTGTGTATCTTTCAAATAACGATTAATCATTTGATCGACAAACAATTTGTCTTTACATTTCATCGCAATTTCGCTGACTGATTTGATTTTTTTTGACGCATTCACTTTTTTCATAATTTACCTTATTGAATAATTATTTTTCACTACATATGTATAGTAATTCCTAGCAGGAATTGAGTCTAGATGGCATATTTTGTTAAAATACATCTATCCAACTTTTTACCTGTTCCTGCTATGAACATTCCACTTAAACAAAAGATTCGACTATGGTTTGATTTTTTGCGATTGGCGCACGAATCAACTGATCTTGTATTGATTGAAAATCTTAAATCGAGCAAAAATTTCTATTCCCCTTGGGGTAACTTTTTAAATACATCATTTACCAAATGGTGGGCAATGAATAAAAGTCTTTTTCGGAATGTTTCAACATTGAGACGAATGACTTCATCGGATTTTGTTGATGAGGGGTCAATGTATTTGGTTATCCCTTTTACATATGCACCTACAACAGTAAGCAAGATCGTTCAACGTATGTACGCTGAAGAATTTTCTAGTAGGCAGTTAGAAAAGAAGAAAGTAAAAAAAGTGTATGGCGGTTCATTTGGTCTAAGTACCGAAGACTTCCAAGTTTCCCAATTTGCTTACTATTACCGTTTTGCTAAAGATGTTTACTTGCCGCTAAATGCAAAAGGCGAGAAAGTTACTACAAAGCAATATGTTGATGTTGCAAAAAAAGTTTTTTCAAATCAAAAACTTATCACTTCTTGGAACGATAAGACGCTTGCTAGGCGCAAGGTTCCATTCAAAGACAGTAGTGAAATTTATGCGAATCAATCGAAAAGAGCGAGAGACTTTGTTCGTATCACTGAGAACATATTGAACAATGTCTCAATTGGTGTGTTTCCTGGGGATTACCTGACGGTAAGTGTTAAGACTCAGTCTCAAAAGAGAAGACTTTCGTCTAACTTGTCAGTAAATAAAATAAAGAGGGGCGTTTCTCAAAGCAGGTACGTTAAAAAAGTGGTTCGTGACGAATCATTCGATCCTTTCCGTAGAAAGGTTAAGTCTTCTTAAGCAATTAATCGTAATGCCTCTTGCCGGGAATTATTTTACGAACACCTGCAAGTGTGTTGCCGATATCGCTTTTTGCCAGATCGTTTTTTTTGTTTGCTCATTGACTCGTATTGCCTCTTATAAGGAACCACTTTAGAACTTGTCCTGATTGATTCCAATGTGTTTATTGAGTCTTGGAAGAATCTTCATTTTGAGCAAAACTGAATCGTACTTTGTTAATTGCTTCTCTTTTGACTTCAAGATTTGTTCCTCCACTGTATAGACCATATGTCATTCTTGGTTTTTCATGTCCAACAATGTCTGCAGTGATGTTTTCAGATATTCCTGCGTTTTCAAGTTGTGTTGTGAAAGTTTTTCTTATTGAATGAAAAACATATCGTTTTGAGTACCCTAGTTTATTTTTTAGTCTTCCAAATCTTTTCCCGATTGCATTAGATCGGTCATCAAATTTTGATTTTGTTAGGTTAGGTAAGAGATATGTATTCTCTGCTTTCATCAACTCATTGATAATTGAATACAAATCTTCATGTATTGGTATGGTTCTTTCACCTGCCTCAGTTTTGGCATCAACTATTTTTATAAATTTCTTTTGTAGATCAATATTGCGTTGTTTTAAAGAACAAATCTCTTCAATCCTTGCTCCTGTGTATGAACCCAGAAGTATGAGTTGTCCTAATTCCCAATCTTTTTTCCTAATTGTCTCAAGATATATTTTTTCAATATCTTCATCTTTAAATGGCAACCACGACTCTGTCTTATTCTGACTTTTTGAGTTTCTTTTTTTACTTAGTTTGTATTCCTTCGGTACGATAAACGGTTCGGGTGATTTTTCAGGTATCACATCAATGAACTTAAGATGCTTGTAGAAGTTTCTGCATGAACCAATTATTCGAGTGACAGATGCGGCAGACAAGTTGCCTTTTTCGGCAATCATTTTTATCCAAAGACTTGTATGTTCATATACCAGTAACTTTGAAGTTGGTAGGTAGTTTGTTAAAACCTCTACATCCGCCTTCATTTGAGAGATGGTTTTTTGTGCAAGACCTCTCTTAATTTCGTTCTTTATCCACCCATCAATAAAATCAACTAATGTTTTGCTCTTGCCCGTTGCTACATCTTTGAAAACATCAGAAACCAACGAATTGTGTTCAGTTGCGATTCGATATCTTTCTTCTTCAACAATTTCTTGAACAAGGTGGTTGGGAGTTGTTCTAAGCATTCTGTTCAACTCAATTGCTGACTTGATAATTGGGTCGTCAGTTGTTGTTCTTGCGTTTGCGATCTCTGCCTTCCATTTAATTACCTTTAATGATGCAATTGACTGTGCAATTCGCAGATCTCCAGTCCCGGTAGTCTCGTAATACTTTAGTTTTCTTATTATGTGTTGAACGTCTTTTGGCACGTAAAGAACGGCAAAATACGTTCGGTATCTAAGTTCTAGGTGTTTGGGTGTGAATTTTTGAGAAACCATATGCAGTCATATTCATTAATAGACTAATTTCACCACATGTTTTCACCACATGTACTTGTCGTTATCCCTTTATTCACGTAGTATATGACTAATTTTTATCGTGACGAAGAGTCCCGTCCACTCCGCCAAAAGCAAGTAAAAACGCGCCTTCGGGCGCGTTTTTCATTTGTACATTTATTCAATACGCTTTTCAATCGAAGTAGGTCAAAATGTGCTGTCGCTTTAAAAGAAATTCAACTCATTTTCACGGGCTATTTTGCGTACCCTCCACGACGGTTTTGTTGTTGAGTTTGTTGGCTTGTGGGAATGCCAATGCTGAACTTGTCCTCTCTAAGGTCTGGCTCAACGCGGGTTTTTACTCGGCTCATTTTGATAGCAACAAAGGCTTGCGCAATGCCAATCCGGGCTTGGGGATTGAATACCAAATAGACGAGAAATTGGCTTTGACAGCAGGTCGATTTATGAACAGTGACAGCGCGCATTCAAATTATTTGGGAGCGTATTACCAACCCATGCGCTTTGACAACTTTAAATTTGGCATTGTGGGCGGCGTGTTCAACGGCTACCCCAAGGCCTTCGATGGTGGTTGGTTTCCTGCCGTGATACCCGTTTTGAGTTGGGAATCACATCAATTGGGCGTGAATGTCATGTTGGTGCCGCCCTTGAAAGACAGGCTGTATGGCGCCGTGAGTTTTCAGCTGAAATATCGGTTTGAAAAGTAATTCTTTAGACGTCTAACTATGCCCAATTCTGAGGCGCGAGCAGGCCCAACAAATACCCACGCAGCCAGCCTAAGTCAACTGGTTTGGAAATGAAGAGCGAACCTATAGGCGGTCCCCCATGGTGTTTCAGTTCCGCCAGGCTTAGTGCGGAAAGGGTGATGATTTGAAGTTTTGAAAAGTCTTCATTTTGTTGAAGCCGCTTGACGAGTTCCCAGCCATCAACCTTGGGCATGAGCAAGTCGATGAGCATGATGTGAGGCTTGAATACAGGCAAATGGAGCAGTGCTTCGATGGCCGATGACAGGGCGCAGCAGTCGACATGGGGGTGCACCGAGAGGCAGGCTTCTTGCAAGAGATGCCTTGAGACGACATCGTCGTCCACCACCATGACTTTGAGCCGTTCACTCATGAGACGCTCGAGGGCGGGCAACCTTTGCTGTTGTAACTGGTAATTCTGAATTGATTCAAGCGAAATACGGCGATGTCCCCCTTGGGTAATCCAGGCGTGCAGGATTTTCTTGTCGGCTAGGCTTTGGATTGTGCCGACCGAAAGCTGAAGAAGCTCGGCAGCTTTGCTGGTGCCGCAGCAAGCGGGGGTGGTGTGAGAGGCCATGCTTGTCTTCATTTGAAAACTTCAATTTAGCGTGAATTGGCTCTATGTCGACTTGCAAAGGCATACATTGACTTTCATTTGCCCAGCCATCAAGAAGCCAAATAACGTCTCCTTAGGGACTCTGGGGATGTTCCATCTGTCAATACCAGATTAGGATCTCAAGTGCAAAATGCACTAAGCCATACCTAGAACAAACACCGACCTGATTCGTATTCTGTTGGAGACACACTGAATGCCCGCTCACTATGCTTTTTGGCCAAAAAGACTGCCCCACCAATTGACGGCGCCGCAAACATCTTTGTGGATGAATTTGCAAATCAGTGCATTGCGCTATCCCCAAAAAGTAGCTTTGGTTTTCATGGGCAGAATATGGACCTATTCGCAGCTACAACTTGAAGCTGAAAAAATTGCTTCAGCTTTGCGCAAGATGGGCGTACAAAAAGGCGATCGTGTAGTTTTGGACATGCAGAACTGTCCGCAATTGGTCATCGCACATTTTGCAATTTTGCGTCTGGATGCCGTGGTGGTGCCGGTCAACCCAATGAACCGCATGGAAGAGTTGAAGCACTACATTTTGGACCCTGATACCAAGGTGGCTGTGACCACGGCAGACCTGGCGCCAGAGTTGGCCGCCGCGAGCAATGCTTTAGAAAAAAATCAGCAACTTCAGCACTTGTTGGTCACGCAATTCACAGATGCATTTGATGCTATGAACATTGGTTCTGAAGAACTGCCTGAATCTTGGAGTGTGTGGTTAAAGACAGTGCATGTCTTGCCTGTGCTTGAAGACGGTCAAGTGCATGCATGGTCATCGGCCTTGCAGGGGGAAGTTTCATTAGGCCCAGTGACTGCGCAATCGGAAGATTTGGCAGTGCTGCCTTACACCAGTGGCACCACAGGCTTACCGAAGGGTTGCATGCACACCCATGGAACCATCATGCACAACGCCATGTCAAGCGGGTTGTGGGCCAATGGCACGCCCGAGAACAAATGCTTGTGCGTGGTGCCAATGTTTCACATTACGGGCATGGTCAGTGTGATGCATGCCACCATTTTCATGGGAGCAACCCTGATTTTGATGCCGCGATGGGACAGAGATTTGGCCGGACGACTTATTTCCAAATGGAAGGTGACGCACTGGACCAATATTCCCACCATGGTGATTGATTTGTTAGGCAGTGCCAACATGGCGCAATTTGATTTGAGCAGTTTACAAAACATAGGCGGTGGTGGTGCAGCCATGCCAGAGGCCGTGGCACAACGCTTGTTAGATCAATTTGGACTTCGCTACATTGAAGGTTATGGCTTGACGGAAACTGCTGCGCCTTCCCACACCAACCCACCTGATGCACCCAAAAAGCAATGTTTGGGAATTCCCTTCATGAGCGTGGATGCGCGCGTGGTTGACCCGGAAACCTTGAAAGAGTTGCCT
>Ga0315907_10005080_pt1 | contig 14519 bp, 9 predicted proteins | sample LakEriMetagenome_3_FD_203525 | JGI IMG/M metagenome (GOLD analysis project Ga0315907, IMG submission 203525) | Freshwater fungal communities from buoy surface, Lake Erie, Ohio, United States - Buoy 12 MA123 | ecosystem: Environmental > Aquatic > Freshwater > Lake > Lake biofilm | place: USA...
TCTTCAAACAAGAAGGGGTCGAGGTTCCCAAGAACTGGTCCGTTCTGGCCACCAAGGTGGTGTGCTCCAAGTACTTCTACGGAGATCCGGCCAAGGCGGAGCGTGAAAAATCGGTCAAGCAGCTCATCCATCGGGTGACCCGGACCATCGCCGACTGGGGTGTGGCCGACGGGTACTTCAGCAAGGAAGACGGGGAGGTGTTCTACGACGAGTTGACCTGGTTGTCCGTCAACCAATACGGGGCGTTCAATTCGCCGGTCTGGTTCAACGTGGGGCTGTATCACCAGTACGAGGTCGGCAAGGGCAGCGACCGGGGCAATTGGTTCTGGGACCGTAAGGCCAAGGTGGCTCGCCGCGCTCCCACCCAGTACGAGTACCCGCAGGCCAGCGCGTGCTTCATTCAATCGGTCCAGGACAACATGGAGAGCATCATGGAATTGGCCTACTCGGAGGCCATGCTCTTCAAGTACGGCTCGGGCACCGGTACCGACCTGACCCCGATCCGTTCCTGCCGCGAAAAGCTCTCCGGCGGCGGCCGGCCGTCCGGTCCGATGAGCTTCCTCAAGGTTTATGATCAGGTGGCCAACGTGGTGAAGTCCGGCGGCAAGACTCGTCGCGCCGCCAAGATGAACACCATCCGCGACACCCACGGTGACGTGGAGGAGTTCATCACCGCCAAGGCCAAGGAAGAAAAGAAGGCCTGGGCCCTCATCGAGCAGGGCTATGATGGTTCGTTCAACGGCGAAGCCTATGGCTCGGTGATGTACCAGAACGAGAATCTCTCGGTCCGTGTGTCCGATGCGTTCATGCAAGCGGCGGTCGACGGCAAGGAGTGGTGGACTCTCTCCACCGTGACCGGCAAGCCCCTCGAGAAGAAGGACGCCTCGCGAATGCTCGACCAGATCGCCGAGGGCACCTGGATTTGCGGCGATCCTGGCCTCCAGTACGACGGCGCCATCCAGAAGTGGCACACGTGCAAGGGCACCGAGCCGATCCACTCGACCAACCCCTGCTCCGAGTACGTGTTCCTCAACAACACGGCCTGCAACCTTGCCTCGCTGAACCTGATGAAGTTCAAGAAGGCCGACGGGCAATTCGATGTCGAGCGCTTCAAGGCCGCGGTCCGCATTTACATCACGGCGCAGGAAATCCTGGTGGACAACGCCAGCTATCCGACCCAGAGGATCGCCGAGAATTCCCACGTGTTCCGCACGCTGGGCCTGGGCTACGCCAACCTCGGTTCACTCATCATGAGCTACGGCCTGGCCTACGACTCCGACGAGGGGCGAGCCCTGGCCGGTGCCATCACGGCCATCATGACCGGGCATGCCTACGAGCAGAGCGCCGACATGTCGGCCATCCAAGGGGCCTTCCCCGGCTACCACGACTCTTCCTGCGGAGGCGTTGCCAAGACGGTAGCCAAGGACAATGTGGCCAGCACCCTCGGCGTGGTGCAGCAGCACCGCGACGCCGTCGAAGGCATTCAGGCCAGCCGCGAATTCGCCTACCTCAAAGATGAGGCCCGCCGCACTTGGGACCGTGCCATCGCCCGGGGCCATGAAGTCGGCTACCGCAACGCACAGGTCACTGTGCTGGCCCCCACTGGTACCATCGCCTTCCTCATGGACTGCGACACCACCGGTGTGGAACCCGACATCGCCTTGGTGAAGTACAAGCTCCTAGCGGGCGGCGGCATGCTCAAGATCGTCAACCGCACCGTGCCCGAGGCCTTGCAGCGGCTCGGTTACTCGGCCAGCGCCATCACGGCCATCGAGAAACACATCGAGATCCACGACACCATCGAGGACGTGGTCGGCGAGAACGGCGCCGTGATCGCTTCGGGCCTCAAGCCAGAGCACCTGTCGGTCTTCGACTGCGCCTTCAAGCCGTTCAAGGGCGAGCGGAGCATCCACTACAAGGCGCACTTGAGCATGATGGGTGCCGCCCAACCGTTCATCTCCGGAGCCATCTCCAAGACGGTGAACATGCCCAACAACGCCACCACGGCCGACATCCGCAGCGCCTACGTGGACGCCTGGAAGATGGGCCTGAAGTGCGTGGCCATCTACCGCGATGGATCCAAGCGCTCGCAACCGCTGAACACCAAGCGCACCACCGAGGGTGGCGACAAGTCCGACGCAGCCGGAACGCCCGAGCAGGTCAAGACGCTGGAGGGCCGGATCGCCCAACTGGAGACCGAGTTGGACTCGCTGCGTGAAAGCGCCAAGCACCCGATTCGTCGCCGTCTGCCCGACACTCGCATGGCCGTGAACCACAAGTTCGACGTCGCAGGACACGAGGGCTACCTGACGGTGGGTCTCTTCGACAACGGCCAGCCGGGCGAACTATTTGTCACCATGGCCAAGGAAGGTTCCACCATCGGCGGACTCATGGACTCCGTCGGCGCCCTCACCAGCATGTCGCTCCAGTACGGCGTGCCGCTCGAGGCCCTGGTCAAGAAGTTCGCCCACCAGCGCTTCGAGCCCAGTGGCTTCACCCGCAACCCGGACATCCGTCAGGCCAGCTCCATCATCGACTACGTGTTCCGATGGATGGCCTGCCAGTTCATCCCGGGGTACCGCGAGTCCAACTCGCCCAATGCCGGACAAGCCGAGCTCCCGATGCCCAGCGTGGCCGCGGATCTAAAAAAAAAGATAAACCGACCGGTCAGTGACCTGCCCTTGGCCGACGAAGCCGAGGCCTCGCTGATGCTCAAGGTCAGCACCACCGCCACCACCAGTGAGGGGATCGCGTCGGCAGCGGCGGCCGGCCACCTGATCGCGGCGTCCCTGACGGCGACCATCCAGAACCAGAAAGACGCGCCGCCCTGTCCGAAGTGCGGGCATATCGCGGTGCGCAACGGCGCCTGCTACAAGTGCCTCAACTGCGGCGAGAGCCTGGGCTGCTCGTAGTCGGCACGCAGGTCCCGTCAACCGAGGTTGATTCTGGCGGAGCTCACGGTTGGAGAAACGCCCTCATAGGCCGGAAAGCGCAAAACGCTTCCCGGCTTTTTTCGTTTCCGGATGGCCATCTCCGTTCGCCATCTCGTCGTAACCGGTTCCTCACCGAACCGTTGGCTGAAACCCGGGGTCTACGATCGTATTGTGGCGGGGTGATATCCGGGACACCCAGATGGACCTTGTACGCCCCAGGCGCCCGGGCTGGACGTGGATTCACCCTGATCGAATTGCTGGTGGTCATCGCCATCATCGCGATCTTGGCATCAATGCTTCTGCCGGCCTTATCGGGCGCGAAGGCCAAGGCTCAGTCGATCGCCTGCCTGAACCACCTGCGCCAGCTCGGCGTAGCCCTCCACCTCTACACCAACGACAACCGCGACGGATTCCCGCCGATCCAGGCGCGCATCGCCAATGGTGAATCGAGCTGGCGGGCCTACCTCTACCCCAACGTCGGCCAGAACCCCAGAGTCTACGACTGCCCAGCCGAGAAGACCGAGGTCTACGCCAGCGCCAAAAGTCGTCCGACCTCCAGGCCCAGCCTCTGGGTATTGGGGCAGTTCGTGCCCGGCGAAATCGAAATCCCCAGCGGGCTGGGAGCGGTCAACGTCCACTGGCTCTCGGGCGGGGCCCAGCCGCCCTTCGGCCGTCCAGCCGGCTACGAAAACAACCTCTGCCGGTGGGGGATGGTGGAGGCGGCCTCGCAATTGATCCTCTTCGGGGACGGCCACAGCGACGTGTACGGGGTGTGGCCCTCGGACCGTTGGTGGATTTGGAAGGAACTGGGCGACGCCAACCAACCAGGCTTCAACCGCCTGGCTCAAGGCGACAAGGGCGCGGTGCGGCACCAGCGCCGTTCGAACTACGCCTTCGCCGACGGAAGCGCGCGCTCGCTCGAACCGGGCCGAATCCCCTGCAACACCAACGAGTGCTGGTGGTCGGCCAAGGCCGATCCCCACTGAAACGCCCATGACCACTCCAAAAAATCTTCGGCTCGTCGGGGCCGCTGTGGCGGCGGGCGCGGCCTTGGTGCTGCTGTACCGGACTTGGTCGACCGATGGGGCGGGCCCTCGCGGATTCTTCTACGACCTGAGCGCCGGACGGCTTTTCGAAGGCCCCATCGACGCCATCCCCCCGGTCGCCGGCGTCGACGGACCCGATGCCGACGGCTACCGCGCAGTAGTCATCTCGGTGAGCGGCAAGCCCGAGGAACGGTCGTCATGGCGGGTGGCCTACCTTGAGCGCTACTCACCCGAGTTGCAGCAGCAAATGGAGCAGGCCCGGCAGGGAGGCCCTGCCCCCACAATCCCGCGTTCGGAAGCCCAGGCCCACCGCTGGGTGCGCCGAACCAATGACACCGAGTGGGTGCCGATCGCCTCTGAGGCCGGCGGGCGAATTGTCACGGAGTGGGCCCAACCCGGGCCGGACGGCATCACGCCGGTGGTCCTAACCCCCTGAGACTCCACACCCGTTCTACTTTAACCCTTCTGTTTTCTAAACACTCCCAACCCCCTCCCCCAACCCCGCAATCGACCTGAACCCATGAAAATGACTCCTACCTCCCAACGACCGTACCCCGGAAGGCTCCGGACAGTCCTCCTGGCCGGCCTCGTCGCCAGCCAAGCCCTCACCGCGCAATCCGTCGTCACCAGCCTCGAGAACTACTTCCCGGGCGAGGCCATCTCGGTCTCCTTCACCGGCGGCCCTGGTAATCCCAAGGATTGGATCGGCGTCTATCCCGACGGCGTGACCCCGGGCTCGACTGGCTCGACCCTTTGGAACTACGTCAACGGCACCCGCACTGCGGGGGCAGGTCTCCGCGAAGGCTCCATGACCTTCGGCTCAGGCCTGAACCTCGCCGGCGTCTGGACCGCCTACCTGCTGGTCAATGACGGCTACACCGTGGTGACCAACGCCTCCTTCAATGTCATCGAGCCGACGGCCCCGGCGGTGCGCCCGTCAGCCAACCGCTATGCCCCGGGCGAGGCGATCACCATCGGATTCACCAATGGCCCCGCCAACCCCAAGGACTGGATCGGCATCTACAAGGATGGCCAGACCCCGGGCTCCATCGGTTCGACCATTTGGTCCTACCTGGATGGAACCTCGTCGGGCACCGCAGGCAAGGCCAGCGGTTCGGTCACCTTGCAAAAGGGCCTGACCGCCGTCGGAGAATACCGCGCCTACCTGCTGGAGAACGACGGATACACGATCCTCGCCAGTGAGCCCATCACCGTGGCCGTGCCGACAAACAGCGGGGCGGGCGCGGTCTCCACGAGCCCAGCCGAGGGAACCAAGGGCGTCGCGCCCAACGCCCCTTACCGGGCCGAACTGACCAACGGCATCGCGCTCGCGTCGATCCGCCTGTCGTTGAACGGCAAAGCCGCGGCGGCCACGGTGACCGGCACCGCTCAGCAAGCCTCGGTGACCTTCACCAACGCGGTGTTGCTGGCCCCCGCCTCGTCGAACGTCTATGTGCTGTCCTTCTCGGACACCGGTGTCCCGGCCAAGACCTTCAACGTCACCAATGCGTTCCAGGTGGCCAACTACCGCAACATCGAACTGCCCACACCTTGGGTGTTCGAGAGCTTCGACGCGATTCCCGAAGGACAGGTGCCCGCCGGTTGGACCCGCAAGTCCTACGTCGAAATCGCCAACCCCGAGCTCGACTTCGGCAACCTCGGCTCCGCGGCGTATGCCGATTGGACCACCGTGGAGGCCTCGCGGTTCAACGGTAGCTTCGTCACCTACAACAATCCGGACAACCCGGCTGACTGGGGGACAGACTACCAACGGGTGAACGTAATCAACCCGGCCAACGTGGTGAACGGACAAATCCTGAATGAACCGCTGGCCCGGGGCCGTTTCCTCTTCAGCACCTCGGGATATTCGATCGGCCGCAGCCAGGTGATGCACATCACGACGCCCGATTACAACCTCTCGGGTCGCACCAACGTGCAGGTGGCTTTCAAGAGCCTCTGGGAGCAGAACCAAGACAGCATCGCGGCCGTGGAATACTCCATCGATGGCGGAGCCCAGTGGCTGCCGTTGGTTTATCTCATCGATGAGGCCGACCTCGTCAAAGCAGAGGACGGATCCTTGGACGCCGAAGCCACCCTCAACAAGGAACACGGCGACGTGGCCAACTACACCGACGACGCCGGAAATGTCATCGGCGGCACTTACGGTGCCTTCATCGGTGCTCCGATCACCGCCAGCCTGGCCCCGTTCATCCAGGGCCGCGTCAATGACAACCGCGTCGAGTCCAAGCGCTACGAACTCTTCCGGGTGGGCGGCGCCGACAACCAATCCAAGGTGCGCTTCCGCTTCATCCATGCGGGCACCGACAGCTGGTACTGGGGCATCGACGACTTCGGGATCTACACCGGCGTCGCCCCCACGACCGCTCCGGTTCTCTCGATCAAAGCCGAGGGGACCCAGTACCTCATCTCATGGCCCACCTCGGTGTCAGGCTATGTGCTAGAATCGGCCACCTCGCTCACACAGTCGGCGTGGTCGAATGTCTCCGGAGTCTCCGGCAACTCCGTCAACATCCCCGCTGATTCGGACAGCCGTTTCTTCCGTCTGCGCAAACCTTGATCGGTTCTTGAGAGCCTGTCTTTCAGACCGGCTCAATAGAATCCGAGTTCAGCCCGTGAATCGAAGGGCCGGGGCATTCACCCCCGGCCCTTTTTGCGTTCAACGATTGCACCTCTCCAAGGCTGTTCCTCCGACCCCTGAATTGATCGGCTGGATGACCGTCCCTTCGAATCGCGCTCAGGCCATCGACTGCGGGGGCGCAGTGGCTTCGGCCCCATGTCGGAAATCCACGGCGGCAGCGGGCACTACTCCCAGAACGCCGCAACCGGGGTGGTGACACTCCCAGAGCCCTGTTTGGAAGTCTGGGTCCGATGGCCGGATGGAAGGATCACCCACAAAGAAATTACCCCCCGACCTCGGCGAGATTCGGTTGAAGCACGGCGGCCCAGACCAATATCCCCCCGAACCGAACCGATTTCCGGGGCACCTTGGGTCTGATCGGCAAACGCTTCCCAGACCCAGCCGGGCTCCATGCCAAACCCATCCAGGTAGAGCGCAGGGGAATCTCTGGAGGATGGCCGAGCCATCAGGTTGGGTCACCACGAGGCCATGCGGGTTGAAACCACTGTGAAGGCCCACCAACACGCGCCCATCGGGTGACGGGCGACGGGCGAACAACGTCGCTCGAGCGCAACAGGATGCAGCCAGCACGACAGGCCTGATTGAGATCATTCCGGCTACACCATGGCAGCAATCCGGACGCGGGACCCCGAGCAAACCGCTTTGAAGTTGCTTCCCTGAATCTCAGGGCCCACTGAAACACCATGCGCACACTCTCGGATACGATTCGACGGCAATACCATCGAGCCAGTCGCTTAGGCTTTGGAATCCTCGTTCTCCATATCTGCCTGTCCTGCCTGTCGGCGTCCGCGCAACCTCTGCGCTGGTGGAAGGGCAATTTGCACACGCACACGCTCTGGTCGGACGGCGACGATTTTCCGGAAATGATCGCCGAGTCGTACCGCGAACGCGGTTACCACTTCCTGGCCCTGTCCGATCACAACCTCCTGAGCCGGGGCGAGCGATGGATGTCCCTGAAGTCGGTGGCAGACCGGGCCAAGGGGGAGCCTTGGCACGCGGGCATTCAGCCCAGAGACGCCTTCGCGGCCTACTTGCGCCGGTACGGGCCCGATTGGGTGCAGTCACGGACGAACCCAACGAACGGCACCCGCGAGGTGCGTCTCAAGCCCTATGACGAATTCCGGGCGCTGGTGGAGGAGCGCGGGCGATTCCTGCTGATCGAGTCCGAAGAGATCACCCAAGCCGCCGAGAACAAACGCCAGATCCACATCGGCGCCATCAACCTGCATGAGGCCTTGCCGTCGCTGAAAGGCGCCACCGTGCCGGAGATTATCCAAAAGGCGCTGGACCGGGTCGCTGAAGCCCGTCAGCGCTCCGGCCGACCGACCCTCGTTCACGTGAACCATCCCAACTACAAATGGGGAGTCACCGCCGAGGACCTCGCCGCCGTGGTGGGCGAGCGCTTCTTCGAGGTCTGGAACGGCGTGGACGGCGACAACGACCCGGGCGACGCGCAGCACCCCTCGACCGACCAGATCTGGGACATCGCCAACACCTTGCGCATCGCTGGTCTCGGGGCACCGCCGCTTTACGGGATCGCCACGGATGACTCCCACGATTACCAGGGAAATGAACGGCGATCGCCGCCATTCCGCGCCTGGATCCAAGTCCGGGCGCGTCGTCTGACCCCGGAGTCACTGATCCAAGCGGTGGAGCAAGGCGACTTCTACGCGTCGACGGGTGTAGTGCTCGACGACGTGGCCTTCGACGCGGACTCCCGCCGCCTGTCGCTGCAAATCCACACCCGCCCTGGGGAGCGCTTCACCACCCGGTTCATCGGCACCCGACGGGGCGTGTCACTGAACGGCCGCCCTCGGTTTGACGCGGCCGGCAAGGTCTTGGAGACGACCCTCGATTACCACTCCGGGGTCGGGCCGCAAATCGGTGAGATACTTGCCGAGGTGAAGGGCCCGCGGCCCTCCTACCGATTGCGCGGCGACGAACTGTACGTCCGGGCGGTCGTCGTCTCCTCCCGGAAGCCGGAGGTGCCGAGCACCGAGACTGAGCACCAACAGGCCTGGACCCAACCCGTGGGGTGGGCGTTGAGCCAATCCCAGAGGTGATGCCCGGACCCATGGACCCCGGGTGAAGCGCCTCTGGTTGAAGACTTTACAACTCCAAGACTTTCAGTAGACACCCGTTCTGGAATGAGACTAGGACACCCTTCACCTGCTTCGACCACAGGCGGCGAGGTCCGATTGGCGACCATCTCATGCGTGTGGATCTTCGCCGTGTGGATGAGCGTGACCAGCTTCGGTCGCCTCGTAGCACAAGGACTGACGGTCCGCGAGATTCCGGAGGTCACCGTCAGCTCGCCCCCCGGATGGACCGAGCGGTTGGAATGGAGCGACTCCAATTTCCCCGACCCCTACTGGAGGGTCCCGCAAGATCCCCCGGATCTGATCACCCATCCGTCCCGATGGCTCGACCGGTCGCGACAGAGGTCGATCGGCTTCTACCGAACTGTGGTGACGGCTTGGGACCCGATGGCCCTGATCCGATCAATCCCCACCAACGAACCGGCCGGAAGCCGCAGGCCGGCGGGATTTGTTTGGATTCCGCCAGGGATATTCACTTTGGGCAGCCCGGAGGGAGAACCCGGTCGTTTCACCAACGAAGTGCGTCGCTCCGTGGTGCTGACCCGCGGCTACTGGATGAGCGACCACGAAGTCACCCAGTCGGAATACCAGGGCCTAATGGGTCGAAACCCGTCAGGATTCCCCGGGGCCAACCGGCCCGTGGAGAATGTCTCCTGGCACGACGCCACGAACTATTGCCATCGGTTGAACCAGCAGGCCTCTGAGCGTGGCGAATTGCCGGCGGGATACGCCTACAGGCTGCCCACCGAGGCCGAATGGGAATGTGCCGCGCGGGCCGGATCCGAGACGGCCTTCCCCTGGGGGGATTCGACATCGGAGGCAGCACGACACGCGTGGAACGAAGCCACCGCCGACTTCACCACCCACGAGGTCCGCAGCCTTTCGCCCAATCGTTGGGGGCTCCACGACCTGCTGGGCAATGTCTGGGAATGGTGCCTCGACTGGGGGGCCGTTCCGAGAAATGCCACTGCACTGGAACCCTCGGGCCCAAAAGATGGCTCCCTGCGGGTGATCCGCGGCGGATCCTACCTGGATGGACCTGCACTGCTGAGACCCGCGTCGCGGTTGGCGTTCCGACCAAATTGGTCGGGCGATTGCGTCGGATTCCGCCCGGTGCTGGCCGCGAAGGCTCCGGCTGGCTCGAGCGAGCTTCGGCTGCGCCTGGTGCCTGAACTCACGCTGCGTGGGACTCCGGGTGCGACTTACCGGATCGAGAAGACGCTCACGCCGCAGGTGCCTGGCTCCTGGCAGACGCTCACGCGTATCGACCTCGGCACCAATGCACAGACGGTTTGGACCGATCTCTCGGAGCGCCCGACGGGCTACTCGTACCGGGCCTTGCAAATGGTGGGAGATGGCGGGAGTACCGGGCCGTTGAGGCCAGGAGAACCGCAGACCGGCCGCCCCCCAGGTTTCGTTTGGATCGCCCCCGGAACCTTCCGCATGGGCAGCCCGGATACCGAGGCCAGTCGTCGATCCAACGAGGCGGCCCACACGGTGACCCTCACCCGCGGCTACTGGATGAGCGACCATGAGGTGACGGAGTCGGAACTCGATGAGGTGCTCGGCCGGAACGAAACGACGCGCTTGGGCCTCTACCATCCGGTCCAGGCAACCTGGAACGACGCAACCCGATATTGCGAGACCCTGACGATCCGGACTCGGGCCGACGGATCCCTGCCGGACGGATTCATTTACCGGCTGCCGACCGAGGCCGAGTGGGAGCATGCCTGCCGGGCCGGCACGACCACCCGCTATTCCTGGGGCGACGATCCTGACGGACTGGAGGTGAGGAAACACGCCTGGTCGTGGACCTCCCAGTACCGCGAAGTTCGCCAGTTGCAGCCCAACGCCTGGGGCCTTTACGACCTGTCCGGAAACCTCTGGGAATGGTGCGTCGACGGTTACGAGACGGCCTTCCCCGCCACCACGACCGATCCGGTCCGAACCAACAGCACGACGGTCCGGGTGATCCGGGGCGGCGGGTACCTCGAGGACTTTGCCCGAGCCCGTTCAGCAACCCGCAACGGAGCGCGGCCCGCCGAGTGGCGCGACTTGGGCTTCCGCCCGGTGCTGGCACGCCCCCTGTAAACCCATGAATGCCCTGGTTTCCATACAACCCCGAAGCGCGCGAAACCCGCACGAGCGCCGTCGCGACCAACCGCTGCCGCTGTTTGGCGGAGTGCTCGCGTTGTTCTGGATCTTGGCCGTGCAGTGCCTGCGGGCCGACGTGTGCGATGTGCAAGTCGGGATCATCGCCACCGCTGGACCGACGGGAGACACGGCGGCGGCTCGGGCTTGGACCGACCGCATCATCCCCGGGCTTTCGACGCCGGGCTTCCGGTTCATCAACCAAACCGAAGGTGCCCCCGAACCGGGTGCCTCCTCCGATTATCTGGTGTTGGTCACCTTCCCAGAACCCGGATTAGGCACGCCGGAAGCACGCATGGTCGACGGGCAGAGCGCCGTCATCCTCGGAGCCATCGGAGGCGTCTCGGAGGAATCCCTGTTGGCCTGGATCCGGAAGACGGTGCCCGAGAAGGCCGTTCCATTCCGATTGCCGGGGCGCGGCGAAGGGCCGCCGGTCGAAGTGGAAGCCGGCGGCTGCACCTGCCTGTACTACGCAGTGGATTCAGCGAAAACTCAACTGGCCGTGCGTTCTGGATACGGTTGGCTGCTCAGCCCCCCGTCGCCAGAGTATCCGTGGCCGTGGCGGCGCTACGACGATGCCCCGACGTTCGAATGGTCGGCCGCTTCGGCGGGAAAGCCCGTCCGCCCCAACGGCGAACCCAATGCCGTGGCCTACTACGCCAGTCCTTTCATGGCGGGGCTCCGCGACACGGTCCAATTCCTGGCCTACTGCCCCAAGAACCCCGGCGAGAAGGTCCGTTTGCCTCCAGTGCGGGTCGCCATCGTGCCGCCAAAAACCACTCGATGGATCACCGACAAGACAGGGGTCTTTGGTGAAGGTTCTTTCATCACGGAGGTGGGCCCCGCGGGGGATGCCAAAGTCTTGAAAAGCTGGACGCGGGACCCCAACGGATTCGAGAAGGAGCGCCACATTTTCCAATGCCCTCCGAGCGGGAAAAAGCGCGTGGTCTGGGCCAGTCTTGAGGTCCAAGACTTTTGTGGCGGCTGCACCCTCGTGACGATGGTCGGGAAGACCCGCTCGTGGCAGGCCAAAACCAACGTCTGGGAGATTCCGAGCGTCTATGGAGCCTGGGAGAACGACCAGTGGGTCCATATCGAGGCGATATCAGCCGATTTGTACCAGATCGAATCGATTGAAATTACTTCCTACGAAGGGTTCTACCGCAACATCACGCTCGGCTGGGCCACCTGGGATTGCCCGGACAGCGCCTTACGCTTTCTGCCGGCCGACTCGGTGCCCCTCCAAGATTCGGCACGCCCTTCGTCAGCCGATTCGGCTAACCTGAAAGTTCAAACCCCGAGCCGGAGGTTGGAGACCGCCACCTCTGGTCCACAAGCCAATCCATTGGCCGGTCTTGCCCCCGGGCCGGGGTTTTCCCACACTGGGGGCTCTTTATGGGACTTCTCGAAGGCAAACTCGGCATCGTGTTCGGCGTCGCCAACAAGCGCTCCATCGCCTGGGCCATCGCTCAGGCCTGGCACCGCGAGGGCGCAAAGCTCGCCTTCACCTACCAGGGCGAACGACTGAAGGACAACGTGGAGGAGTTGGCCGGCACCTTCGGAGCCGACACGCTAATCCTCCCCTGCGATGTCAGCAGCGATGACCAGATCCGCTCGGTGTTCACCGCGGTGAAGGAGAAGTTCGGGCGTCTGGATTTGCTGCTGCACGCCGTGGCCTTCGCGCCCAAAGAGGCCCTCGAAGGCGACTTCTTGAACACCAGCCGCGAAGCCTTCCGCGTGTCCCACGACGTCAGCGCCTACTCGCTGATCGCCTTGGCCCGCGAGGCGGCCCCGCTGATGGACCAAGGCGGATCCATCGTGGCCATGAGCTATTACGGAGCCGAGAAGGTCATCCCCCACTACAACGTGATGGGCGTGGCCAAGGCCTCCTTGGAGTCATCCACCCGGTATTTGGCCTACAGCCTCGGACCCAAGAAGGTCCGCGTGAACTGCATTAGCGCCGGACCGATGAACACCCTCGCCGCCCGGGGCATCGCGGGCTTCACCGACATGCTCAAGCACTACGAGGCCCACTCGCCGCTGAAGCGCAACGTGGAGCCGTCTGAACTAGGCCACACCGGTGTGTTCCTGGCCTCCGACGGGGCTGCGGCCATCACCGGCCAGGTCCTGTACGTGGACAGCGGCTACCAGATCATGGGCATGTAAGGGCCGACGGCCCCACGGCCACGACCTCCAACTTCAGGCTTCGAACACCATGTTTCTCGTCGTCATGGGAGTGGCCGGCTCCGGCAAGACCACACTGGGTCAGGCCCTGAGCCGTCGTCTGGGCTGGGAGTTCCGCGATGCCGACGGGTTCCATCCGGCCGCCAACATCGCCAAGATGAAGGCGGGAACTCCGCTGCAAGACGAAGACCGCTGGCCATGGTTGCAGGCCATCCGCAGCCACATGGAATTGGAACAGGCGGCCGGCCGCAGCGGGATCATCGCCTGCTCGGCCTTGAAGGAAATCTACCGCGACACCTTGGGCCGGGGTGAGCCTTGGGTCCGCTTTGTCCACCTGAACGGTTCCCGGGATCTCATCGAGGGCCGGATGCGGGCCCGCGAGGGGCACTTCATGCCGGTGAGCCTGCTCGACAGCCAGTTCGCCACCCTCGAATCGCCGGCCGACGCCATCACCCTCGACATTTCCCAGTCCCCCGAAGCGCTGGTGGAAGAAGTCCTGCGCCGGATTGCCTGATTGTTTTGCTCGAGCCTTTTGCCTGAGCCGATCACCCACGGGCTCAACGCGAAACGTCGCCCTGGTAAAGCACGGTGAAGTAATGGCGGCGCAGGCTATCGATGGCCACCTCGGGGTATTCGACATTGAGCACCAAGGCCGACTTTCCAGCGGGCCGGTTCAGGAAAGGGTAGGTGTAGTGGATGTTCAATTCGGCTTCGACCAACGCGGCCAAAACATCTTGCAACTGCCGCTCGCCGGCAATTTCCACCACGACGACGGCGGTTTCGGTGAAGGCGAAACCATGTTCCTGCAAAAGGCTCCGCGCCAGGTCGGGGTCGTCGACGATGATCCGCAGGATGGTGCTGTCGGTGGTGTCGAGCACGGTCAGCGCCAGGATGTGTACCGAGCGTTCGAAGAGCCGGCGGGTGACTTCGTGCAGGCGCCCCAAGCGGTTCGGAATAAACACGGTGAACTGGAGCACCGGGTCGGACCGGGGTTGACGGGCGATCGCGACAGCCATGATGGAGACGAGTGTCCGTCAGGGACAGGCCGAGGGCAAGGCAGGCAAGAGCCTTTGCCGCGGATCCGAAGATGTGATTCATTGACCCCGTGGCCAGTCCCTCCGACGAGTTGTGCACGATCGCCGAAAACCTCGGAATTCCGACGATCGAGCGGCACATCCTCCTGTGTGCCGACGCCTCCAAGCCCAAGTGCTGCGACCCTCAGGCGAGTCTCGCGTCGTGGGAATTCCTGAAGCGGCGGCTCAAGGAATTGGGCCTCGTCGGTCCACAGGCCAAGGTCTTCCGCACCAAGGCCAATTGTCTGCAGTGCTGCGCCCAAGGCCCCGTCGCGGTGGTGTATCCGGAGGGAACCTGGTATCACCACTGCACCCCCGATGTCCTCGAAACCATCATCCAGGAGCACCTGATCCATGGCCGGCCCGTGTTGGAA
>Ga0315907_10005081_pt1 | contig 14519 bp, 12 predicted proteins | sample LakEriMetagenome_3_FD_203525 | JGI IMG/M metagenome (GOLD analysis project Ga0315907, IMG submission 203525) | Freshwater fungal communities from buoy surface, Lake Erie, Ohio, United States - Buoy 12 MA123 | ecosystem: Environmental > Aquatic > Freshwater > Lake > Lake biofilm | place: USA...
CCGCGGTGGCCTCGGCGGACGACGGCGCCCCGGCGTCCTCCGTCGCCACCAGCGGCTCGAACGCCTCCCGGAAGTCCCCGGAGCCGTGCAGGACCTCGCTCCAGCTCTCCGCCGACCAGCGCAGCCACTGCCGCGTCGCGAGCATGATCACGTAGCGGTCGTGGATCTGCCGGAACGCGTCGGGGTCCCGGTACTGGAGCTTCAGCATCAGGGGCGCGTTGCGCACGCCGGCGGCGGCGAACCGCTGGAAAGCGTGGGCGCGGTAGAAGATGTGGAAGACGCTGTTCAGGCTGTCGTAGTCGAGATCGAGGTCCGGCAGCACCTCGCGCAGGCGGAAGCGCAGGCTCTGGAGCGCCTCCGCCCGGGTCTGGGGGTCGGCGCGCTGGACCAGCACCTCGTTCAGCGTGTCCACGACCGCCGCCTGCACCTCGGCGCCGAGGAAGACGAGGTTCTCGGCCGACAGCGCGTGGTTCAGTTCGTCGATCGCGCCGCCGTCCTCCTCCTCGCCGTCGCCCGGCAGGATCTCCACCTCGGCCGCGTCGCCGCCGCCGACGATGCGGATCCGCGGGTGCTGGAGGAGCCACGCCCGGAAGGCCGGCCCCTGCGCCATCGTGGCGTCGGGATCGAGCTGGAGCACGCGGTCCCGCGCCTCCTCCTCCGCCATGCGCGCGCCGTCGCCCGCCTCGGCGATGAAACGGTCGAGGACCGAGACGAAGTCGTCGCCCCCGGACGTCGCGGCCCGACGCGGAAGCGAGAGGGTGCGGCGCGGGGACGACGGCGGCCGGGCCGCAGGCTCCGTGAGCCCCTGGCGGACGGGGATGCCGACGAGATTCTCGTAGGGGATGACGCGATCGGCGTGATGACGCAACACTTCGCCGAGCGAATTGCTCCACGCGATGCAGACGACCTCCCGCCCGTGCCGCCGCAGCGTCCGCACGAGGGGGCAGTAGTCGCTGTCGCCGGCGACGAGGTAGACGCGCTGGACGGCGGCGTTCGCGATCACGGTCTCGACCGCGTCGACCGCCAGATGGATGTCGGCCGAATTCTTCTGTCCGTTGGCCGGCGAGACCTGGACCTGATCGAAGGCCGCCTCGTGGAAGGCGTCGGCGTAGAGCCCGAGCGCGCGCCAGTCCGCGTAGGCGCGCCGCACAAGCGGCACGCTCTCGCGCTGAATGTGCGCCATCAGCCGGTCGACCTGGAACGCCGCCCCGGCGTTGGCCCAGGCCATGTTCTCGACGTCGACGAACACCGCGGCGCCGATCGCGCCCGGTCGCCCGTACCGCATGTCCATCCCGAACCCCGTCCATATCCATGATGAAGCAGCGGGGACCAGGGCCTGACGCCGTTCCCCCGGATCACTTCCGGAACAGGAACTCGCGTCCGACCTTCACCCGCCGAATACCATCGTACTCCACGATGTCGGCCGTGGCATAGGTTTCTCCCCACCGCTCGGGGAGATAGCTGCCCGTCCCGATCACGTCGACGGGCGCCTGGGCCTCGGCCATGAGGCGGCACTTCGCGGGCGAGAAGCCGCTGGAGGCGACGATCCGGACCTTGTCGAAGCCGGCCTGGTCGAGGGCGGCACGCACGTGCCAGATCGCCGCCGCCGAGACGCCGGGGCCGATCAGGTACTGGAGCTGCTTGTCGTCCCGGTAGCCGCGGGTCGCGGCGGGCATGAAACGCTCCAGCACGGCGTAGGACCCCGGCGGATCCAGCCCCTCGACGAAACGGCCGCCCGGCGTGTCGAGCCGGACCGACAGACGCCCGGCCGCCGCGAGGTCCGGAAAGCGCCGGCAGACGGCGAGCGCGTCGGTGACCTCGCGCCCGAAATAGTCGACCAGGACGGTCAGCGGCTGGTCCGGGAACGTCTCGTGGAACATCTCGGCCGCGCGCACCGTCGACCCGGCGTAGCCGATCAGCGCGTGCGGCATGGTCCCCATCCCGTGGGCCTGGCCGAAGAAGTGGGCGGTGGCATCGGTCGCGTTGCCCACGAAACCCACCGCGCCCACCTTGCGGCGCGCCCGGGCGGAACCGACGCTCGCGGCGTAGGCCATCAGCTCGGCCATGTCGGTGCCCGCGCAATGGCGCGCGTCCATGGCGAGGAAGGCGACGTGCGGCAGGTCGGCGCACATCTGATAGGCGTTGTAGGCCGCCACGCAGGGCGGCCCGAGACGCATGAGGACCAGCGTCTCCAGGTCGACGAGGTGGAAGAAGGAGCCGGTCACGTAGAAGATCGGCTCGCCTGCGCCGACCCACTTACCCTCCGGAACCCGCAGGTCGATCTCGAACGCCGTGCCCCGCCGCTTGGCCGCGTCCTCGAGGAAGGTCAGGGCGAGCCGCGGCGCGCACACGACCGGGCGCCGCATGAAATAGGCGTAGGTGACGCGCGCGTCACCGAACCGCCCGACCGTCGCCTTGGTCCGCTGGAAATAGACGTCGGTCCAGGCGCCGATGGCCTCGTCGGCGACCGGGTCCGCGGGATGGGGCGACGTCATCCCCCGCGGCCTATTCCGCCGCCGCGCTGCGGCGGACGGTGCCGTCGGACTGCCGTTCCTTCTTCAGGAGCTCAGCCACGAGGAAGGCCATCTCCAGCGCCTGGCTGGCGTTCAGCCGCGGGTCGCAGGAGGTGTGGTAGCGCAGCGAGAGGCCGCTGTCGGTGATCGCATGGGCACCGCCCGTGCATTCGGTCACGTCCTGGCCCGTCAGTTCCAGGTGGATGCCGCCCGCGTGCGTCCCCTCGGCCCGGTGGATGGCGAAGAATCCCTCCACCTCGCCCAGCACACGCTCGAACGGGCGGGTCTTGTAGCCGCTGGCCGACTTGACCGTGTTGCCGTGCATGGGATCGCAGCTCCACAGCACGACACGCCCCTCGCGCTGGACGCGACGGACGAGCGGGACCAGCTTTTCGCCCACCAGATCGGACCCCATGCGGGCGATAAGCGTCAGCCGCCCGGGCTCGTTCGCCGGGTTCAGGGTGTCGATGAGGCGGATCAGCATGTCCGGCTCCGTCGTCGGGCCGACCTTGAGGCCGAGCGGGTTCTTCACCCCGCGCAGGAACTCCACGTGCGCGCCGTCCGGCTGGCGGGTGCGGTCGCCGATCCACAGCATGTGGGCCGAGACGTCGTACCAGTCGCCCGTGGTGCTGTCGACGCGGGTCAGCGCCTGCTCGTAGGGCAGCAGCAGCGCCTCGTGGCTGGTGAAGAAATCGGTCTCGCGGATCTGCGGCGTCGTCTCCGCCGTGATCCCGCAGGCGGCCATGAAGGCGAGCGCCTCGTCGAGCCGGTGGGCGAGGTCCTCGTAGCGCGCGGCCTGGGGCGAGCGCTCGACGAAGCCGAGCGTCCAGCGGTGGACCTGATGGAGGTCGGCGTAGCCCCCCTGGGCGAAGGCACGCAGGAGGTTGAGCGTCGCGGCCGACTGGTTGTAGGCCTGCTCCATCCGGGCGGGATCGGGAATGCGGCTGGCCTCGTCGAACTCGAAGCCGTTGATGATGTCGCCGCGATAGACCGGGAGCGTGGTGCCCTCCAGCGTCTCGGTGTCGTTCGACCGGGGCTTGGCGAACTGGCCCGCCATGCGGCCCACCTTCACGACCGGCGTGCTCGCGCCGAAGGTGAGGACGACCGCCATCTGCAGGATAACGCGGAAGGTGTCGCGGATGTTGTTCGGGTGGAACTCGGCGAAGCTCTCGGCGCAGTCGCCGCCTTGGAGCAGGAAGCCCTGCCCCTGCGCGACCCGCCCGAGCGCCGTCTTCAGCCGCCTTGCTTCGCCCGCGAAGACCAGCGGCGGATAGTTGCGCAGCCGACCCTCGACGGCCGCGACCTTCGCGGCGTCGCCGTAGACCGGAGCCTGCCGGATCTCCTTGGCGCGCCAGCTGTCCGGGGTCCAGCGATCCACCATCGTCCCAACTCCTGCGACCGACGATCGCCCCGGGTGCGGAACCGCCACGGGGGGCATCAAGCCTATACGTCGGCCCCGTCTGTTTGGCCAGCGAAACCGGGGGTGGCGGTCGTCAGGGCGCCTTCACCGGCTCGCGCATCAGGACGAACTCCTCGGCCGAACTCGGGTGCAGCGCGATGGTGCGGTCGAACTGGCGCTTGGTCGCCCCGACGTTGATGGCGATCGCCAGCGCCTGGACGATTTCCGGCGCGTCGGCACCGACCATGTGGCAGCCCAGCACCCGGTCGCTCGCGCGGTCGACCACGATCTTCATCAAGATCCGCTCGTCCCGCCCCGAGATCGTGTTCTTCATCGGCCGGAAGGTCGTGCGGTAGACGTCGACCGCGCCATGGGCGCGGCGCGCCTGCGCCTCCGTCAGCCCGACCGCGCCCACCGGCGGGGTCGTGAAAACGGCCGTGGGGATGTTCGCGTAGGAGACGTCGGTGGGATTGTCGTTGAAGAGGGTCTCGGCGAAGGCCCGGCCTTCGGCGATGGCGACCGGCGTGAGCGCCACCCGGTTCGTCACGTCGCCGACGGCATGGACGTTCGGCACCGAGGTGCGCGAGAAACCATCGACGAGGATGCCCCCGTCCGCGTCGATGCGGACGCCGATCTCGGCGAGGCCGAGGCCGCCGCTGTTCGGCTTACGCCCGGTCGCGGCGAGGACGACGCCGGCCGAGAACTCCTGCCCGATCGTCGTGCGCACCGTCATGCCGCCGGGACCACCGTCGATGCGTTCGATCCGCGTGCGGACGTGGATCTCGATCCCACGCTTGCGCATCTCCTGGGCGAGATGCACGCGCACGTCGTCATCGAAGCCGGTCAGCAGCTCCTCGCCACGGACCAGCATCGTCACCTTCGTTCCGTAGCCGGCGAAGATGGAGGCGAACTCGACCGCGATGTAGCCGCCGCCGATCACCACCATCTCGCGCGGGAGGGTGGGCATCTCCAGCAGTTCGTTCGAGGTGATGCAGTGCTCGGCGCCCGGAACGTCCGGCAGGACCGGCCGACCGCCGGTGGCGACGAGGATCGTCTTCGCGGTCACCCGCCGGCCCGCCACCTCGACCGTGTGCGGATCGACCAGCCGCCCACGCCCGGTGATCAGCGCCACGCCGGACTTCGCCAGCATGTCGACGTAGATCCGGTTGAGGCGGTCGATTTCCTTGTTCTTGTTGGCCAGCAGGCACTCCCAGTCGAACGCGGGGGCGTGCGGGGACCAGCCATAGTTCGGCGCGTCCTCGAAGGCGTCGCGGAACTGGGACGCGTACATCAGTAGCTTCTTGGGCACGCACCCGCGGATGACGCAGGTGCCGCCCACGCGGCTGTCCTCGCAGATGGCGACCTTCGCCCCGTAGGACGCGGCCCGGCGGGAGGCGGCGACGCCGCCCGACCCCGCGCCCATGACGAACAGGTCGTAGTCGAAGGCGGCCATCCGCGTCTCCCGTCAGCCCTTGATGCCGCCGAAGCAGAGGTACTTCAGCTCCATGTACTCGTCGAGGCCCTGCCGCGCGCCCTCACGGCCGAGGCCGCTCTCCTTGACGCCGCCGAAGGGCGCCGTCTCCGTCGAGAAGATCCCTTCGTTGATGCCGACGATCCCGTACTCCAGCGCTTCGGCGACCCGCCAGCAGCGGGCCACGTCGCGGCTGTAGAAATAGGCGGCGAGCCCGTACTCGGTGTCGTTCGCCATGCGGACGACGTCCGCCTCGTCGGTGAAGCGGAAGATCGGGGCGAGCGGGCCGAACGTCTCCTCCTTTGCCACCTTCATGGCCGGCGTCACGTCGGCCAGCACCGTCGGCTCGAAGAAACGGCCGCCCTTCGCGTGCCGCGTCCCGCCGACGACCACGCGGGCGCCCTTCGAGAGGGCGTCCTTCAGGTGATCCTCGACCTTGGCGACCGCCGCGTCGGAGATGAGGGGGCCGATGTTGACGCCGTCCTCCGTCCCCTCGCCCACCTTCAGCGCCCGCGATGCCTCGCCGAGGCGCGCAGCGAAGGCGTCGTGGATGCCGGCCTGAACGTAGAAGCGGTTGGCACACACGCAGGTCTGGCCGGCGTTGCGGTACTTCGATGCCATTGCGCCGGCGACGGCGGCGTCCAGGTCGGCGTCGTCGAACACGATGAAGGGCGCGTTGCCGCCGAGCTCGAACGAGACCCGCTTCATGGTCGCCGCCGACTGCGCCATCAGCAGCTTCCCGACCCGGGTCGAGCCCGTGAACGTCAGCTTGCGCACCGTCGGGTTCGACGTCATCTCGCCGCCGATGGCCTCGGCGTCGCCCGTGACCACGGACAGAACGCCGGCCGGCACGCCCGCGCGCTCGGCCAGAACGCACATGGCCAGCGCCGAGAACGGCGTGGTCGGTGCCGGCTTGATCACCATCGGGCAGCCCGCCGCCAGCGCCGGCGCGGCCTTGCGGGTGATCATCGCGGTGGGGAAGTTCCAGGGCGTGATCGCAGCGCAGACGCCGACCGGCTGCTTGATGACGGCCAGGCGCCGGTCCGGCGAATGGGTGGGGATCGTCTCGCCGTAGGCGCGCTTCCCCTCCTCGGCGAACCATTCGATGAACGACGCCGCATAGGCGATCTCGCCCCGGGCCTCGGCCAGCGGCTTGCCCTGCTCGGCCGTCATGATGCGGGCGAGGTCGTCCTGGTGCGCCAGCATCAGGTCGTTCCACCGGCGCAGGATCGCGGCGCGCTCCTTCGCGGTCTTCGCCCGCCACGCCGGCCACGCGGCGGCGGCGGCCTCGATCGCCCGGCGGGTCTCGGCCGCCCCCATGTCGGGCACCGAGCCCAGGGCGACGCCGTTGGCCGGGTTGAAGATCGGCATGACCTTGCCGCCGTCGGCGTCGATCCATCGCCCGCCGACGAACGCCTGCTGGCGAAGAAGGTCCGGGTCCTTCAGTCCGAGGCCGGCCACGACCTCGTCGAGACGGAGCTGCATTGTCTGGTTCCCCCCTCTACGGAACGGGCGCGGAGTATAGGCCCGCGCCATCGGAAAGCGAGCCGCTCGCGATCATTCCACCAGCACCAGCGGTCCCATCGCGATCTCGAAGCGCTGCGGCCCGACCGACCGGTAGAGCGCCACGCGCCAGAGGCCGGCGGGCACGTCCACCGCGATCGGGCCGAGCGCCTGCGGGCGCTTGGTGACCGGCCCCTCGACATCCGGGCGGAGCAGCGCGACGCCGGTGTAGCCGCCCGTCGAGCCCGGCGCGAGCACGACGCGGATCGTCTCGCCCTGGCGCAGCCGGGCCGGGATCCCGTCGGCGAGGCGGGCCCGCACGTCGGCGAAGTTCTGCACGACGTAGATGCGGTCGTCGGACGCCGCGATGCCGACGCCCAGGTGGGTCATGGCGGCGCGCAGGATGTTGGCGCGGTGGCCGGGACTGTTCATCCAGCCCTCCACCGCCTCGCGGGCCACGTCGGCCAGCTGCGCCCGCCACGGCCCTTCGGCCATGTAGAGGTTCTCGGCCGTCCCGGCGAGGACGCCCCGGCGCACGGTGCCGGCGATCCGGTCGTGGGGTGCCAGCCCCTCGGGCGTCGAATGGGCGAAGTAGCGGCGCCGGTGCATGTCGGCCGCGTGCGCGGTCGCCGGGCGGCCCAGCTCCTCGTCCGCCTCGACCGGCCGAAGTCCGGCCTTCCGCCGCTCGACGTTCGTCAGCCGCACGATCTCCGCGCCGACCGTCCGGGCGAAGGCGGGATCGGCGGGCGGGGGCCGCAGCACCCGCTCGGCGAAGGCGGCATACTCGATCGGACGGCGCGGCAGATCCTGCGCCGTGCCACCGCCGGCGGCGAGCAGGACGCCGATCGCGACCAGGACGCAGGGTAGCCGTCTGTGCCATGCTGTCGGTCTCACGCCGATGACATGGGGAGGGCGGCCCCGGCGATCGAGCCCCCGTGGCGGCTCGCGAACGGACGTGATAGTCTCTCCGTCTCGGCTTGGCCCCGTCACCCGCCGACCAGCCTATGCGTTTCGGATCCATCGCCCTCCGTCGTCTTCGCGCAGCCGCCCTCCCCGCCGTCGTGGTGTTCCTCGGCGCGGCGCAGGCGTCGGCGGCCGACCGGGCGCTGACGGCCGGGCTGCGCGCGGCGTGCGAGGCCTCGTTCCGCGGCGCCACCGTCGCCGAGACGGTCCGTCCGGCAGACGACAGCCCCCTCGCCCCCTACGCGCGGTTCTGCCACGCCCTGACGCGCGAGACCGTCCTCCAGTTCCGCGGCGGGACGGACGGCTACGTCTGCACCCTCCTCTTCCGGTCGGCCGAGGACGGCTTCGTGCCGATCCCGCCGCACGACACCCACGACGACGAGACGGCGCGGGACGATACCGCCGCCGAGGAAACCGAGGCGAGCCGGGAGCCGCCGACGTACTCGGCGGACGATGCGTTGGCCAACCGGGCGGCCTTCGACGCCGTCTTCGGCCAGCGGATCCGGGGCCGCGTCGAGGCGCAGGTGGGCGACGAGCTGATCCGCGCCTTCAGCGGAAGCCACGGCCAGTCGGTCGACGTGTACCTGATGCTCGGCGCCGACGGCCGCGTGGGCGTCGAGGCGCGGCGGACGCGTCTTCTCGGCCGGGTCGAGCGCGTGGCCACCCCGTCGGAGGTCATGCGCGTCGTCGGCCTCACGGCCGGCATGGCGTTCGGCGGCTGCGGCTCGCTCAAGCTCGACCGGGTGAACGGTGCCTTCGTCGTCTCCGGCCTCAACCACCATCGCGGCGGCTGCGCCCCGATCGCGAAGCTCACGCTCCGCGTCGGCACCGACGCGAAGGTCACCGAGCTCGTACGGACCGAGGGAACCGACGGCATCTGCCTGGAGTGAGCGGATCCGGTCACGCGTGTCGGGTGGGCCGCCGACCGGCCGCGCCGCCGCCGGGCGTGACCGCGCGGCCCTTGCCCGCAGGCGCCGTGTGCGCGGAGGATGACGCCCATGGACGTGCGGATCCTCCTTCTTCTGGCCGGCCTCGCCCTCGCGCTGGTGGCCATCGCCGTCGCGGCGTTGCGGGTCACGGGCGATCTGGCCGGGCAGGATCTCGGCTCCGCGCCGCTCGCCCTGGCCGTCGCGGGGGTGGTGATGGTGGCCCTGATGGCCGGATTCATCTGGCTCGCCCGACGCGGCCGCTGAGTCCGTCGGCGCCGACGGTCGGCGGACCGATCGCGGGGCGGCCCGGGGGCGGTTGACTCGCGACGGCGGCCCGGGAATGGTGCGGTCATGTTGATCGCCACTCCCCCGACCGTCCGTCCGGTCCGCCGCCGGACGACCTTCCGCACCGCGCTTCCCCGGGGGTGCCGATGACCCGGCGGTTGCGCCTGGCCCTCGCGACGGCCACCGCGGCCTGCGCGCTCCTGACGGCCGCGTACGGGCCCGCCCGCGCGCAGGAGACGCCGGGCGAAGGGCGGGAACCGGCGGTCATCAACGCCGACCAGCTGACCTTCGACGACGGCCTCGGCCTCGTGATCGCGACCGGCAACGTGGAGCTTTCGCAGGGCGGGCGCCTCCTGATCGCGGACACCGTCACCTACAACCAAAAGACCAACGTCGCGACCGCGTCCGGCAACGTCCGGATGGTGGAGCCGAACGGCGACATCGTGTTCGCCGAGTACGTGGAACTGACCGACGACCTGCGGCGCGGGTTCGTCGACCGGGTCCGCATCCTGTTGACCGACAACTCCCGGGTGGCGGGCGCGTCGGCGGAGCGGACCGACGGCGGGCGGTTCATGCGGATCAACCGCGCCGTCTATTCGCCGTGCAACCTGTGCCCGGACGACCCCACCCGCGCCCCGGTCTGGCAGATCCGATCCGCGCGGATCACCCACGACCAGGAGGCGAAGGACATCGTCCACCGGGACGCGCAGCTGGAGATCCTGGGCGTCCCGATCCTCTATACGCCCTTTCTCAGCCACCCCGACCCGACGGTGGAGCGGCGATCCGGCTTCCTCGCCCCGACCCTGGGGACCGACAGCAACCTCGGTTCGATCGCGCGGAGCCATTATTACTTCGACATCGCGCCCCAGACCGACGCGACGCTGGAGACCACGTGGTCGGAGCGCGACGGGCTGCTGCTTGGCGGCGAGCTGCGCCAGCGGTTCGAGTCGGGTGCGGTGACGCTCGAGGGCAGCGTCGTCCGCGCCGAGCGCAAGGAGACCGAGAACGGTCGCGAGATCACCAAGGACACCTCGCTGCGCTATCACCTGTTCGGAACGGGCGTCTACAACCTGAACGACGTCTGGCGGACCGGCTTCTCGGTCAACCGTACGAGCGACAACACCTACCTGCGCCGCTACGGATACTCCTACGAGGACATCCTCACCAGCCGCCTCTACACGGAGGGGTTTTGGGGGCGCAGCTACGCCGCCTTCAACGCCTACGGCTTCCAGGACCTCCGGGCCGCGAACGCGGAGGAGGAGCCGACCATCCTCCCCGAGGCCTACCTGTCGTGGCTGGGCCAGCCGGGCGACATCCTCGGCGGGCGCGCCTCGTTCGAGGGGGGGATCGTCTCGCTCTCCCGGGCGAAGGGGAGCGACTATCGCCGGATCTCCCTGGTCCCGGGCTGGGAACGCACCTGGTACGCGTCGTCGGGGCTGGTGACCACCGTCAGCACGCTCGCCCGCGGCGACTTCTTCTTCACCGAACAGCAGTCGGACCTGCTCCGCGCCGGGGCGACGGGCCGTGACGAGGACGCCGCGCGGCTGCTGCCGGTCGGCCAGATCAGCCTGCGCTATCCGCTGGTCGGGCAGATCGGGTCGGTGCAGCCGGTGGTCGAGCCCATCGTCTCCTTCACCGCCGCGCCGCGGATCGGCGACGTCCGGTCGTCGAACGAGGACAGCCGGATCAACGAGATCACCGACCGTAACCTCTTCCGCTACAACCGGTTCACCGGCGTCGACCGGGTGGAGACCGGGCAGCGGGTGACCTACGGGGTGCAGGCGGGGCTCTACGGCGAGCGCGGCGGCTATACGGGCGTGTTCCTGGGACAGAGCTACGGCTTCGACGAGAACGACGACTTCGGCCGCCCGACGGGGGTGAACGAGCAGCGGTCGGACTACGTGGGGCGCCTCACCGTCCGGCCGGGATCGAACGTGTCGCTGGAGTACGCGGCCTCGCTCGACGGGGACACGCAGGCGATGCGCCGCCAGGAGCTGTTCGCCTCCGCGGGGGTGGAGGCCTTCACCCTCAACACGACCTATCTCTACCGGACCGAGCCGTCGGCGAACGTGGGCAACGCCCTGCGCGACGAGTACCTCGTCGCCGGCTTCTCCTCGCGGCTCACGGACAACTGGAGCATCGGCGCGTCGCGCGCCTTCGACTTCTCCTCGGGCGGTCGTGGTGTCCTGTCGACCTCGGGCGTGCTGACCTACGCGGACGAGTGCCTCGTTCTGCAGTTCGTGGCCCTCGACAGCAACATCCAGCGCAGCGACCTCAGCGCGGGCACCTCCTTCTTCGTCCGCTTCGTCTTCCGCGGGCTGGGGGAGATCACCTCGCCCCGGGTCGGTTCGTCCTCGCTCGGCCTCGGCGGCACCAACGCCCAGACGACCCGTTGACCCCGTCCGCGCGGATCGTTGCGAAACGGCGGTACCCTGATAAGTTACGCCCTTCCGAAGATGGCGCCCCATGACGCTCGGCCTCTACGACCGTGAGCGCCGCCGTCGCCGCGAGGCGGTGGTCGGCATCGCGAAGATCCTCCTGTTGCTCGGCTTCCTCGGCGCCGGCTGCGCGTTCGCGTACCAGATCGGGGTCGAGCAGACGAAGGGCCGCAACGAACAGCTGACCGCCGACGTGGAACGGCTGGCGATCGAGAACCAGCGCCTCCTCTCCGCCGCCCAGCAGCTCCAGGCGGTCGCGCGGACGTCCGAGACGCGGGCGCTCGACGCCGAGCGCCGCTACGCCCAGGACGTCCCGACCGGCGACCTCGCCCGGATCGTCCAGATCGCGCGGGAGCGCAAGCAGGTCGGCGTTCCGTCCGACCGCCTCGCCTTCGTGCTGGCGAACACCGAGGTCGTGCGCACCTGCGACGCGCCCGACACCCGGCGCTTCGCGGTGCAGACCCCGATCGGCCCGCAGAACCCGAACAGCTCGGTGCGGTTCGGGAACGGCCTCCTGACCGTGACCGCGACCGGCGCTTCGGCCCGCAACCGCGACGGAAACCCGGAGGCCTGGTTCGATCCCACGCAGCCGGTCGCCGTGAAGTTCACGCCGCTGGGCGGGCGGAACGAGGCGACGGCCAACGGCACGCTGCCGATCAACCACGTCATGGTGCACAACAACGTCGAATGGCGCTTCGCCGTCATCGCCTCGGCCCGCTCGTTCGCCGAGGTCACGGCCGAACGCTGTCCGCTGCCCTGAGGCTTTGCGCGTCCTCTCGGTTCCGCTATCGTCGCGGGCCTTTCCATCCGCTGCCCGGAGCCGTTGCGATGCGCCTTCCGTTCCCTGTCCGTTTCGTCCTGACGGCGCTCGTCGGTGCCGTGCTGCTTGTGTCGGGACGGGCATCCGCCTTCGATCCCGAGAACGCGCTGCTGCTCGAGCTGAAGGACGGGCCGGTCGTGATCGAGATGCGGCCGGACCTGGCGCCCCGCCACGTCGAGCAGATCAAGCGGCTGACGCGGGAGAGGTTCTACGACGGCGTCGTCTTCCACCGCGTGATCGAGGGCTTCATGGCCCAGACCGGCGATCCGACCGGCACCGGCGCGGGCGGCAGCGGTCGCCGGCTCCCGGCCGAGTTCTCGCGCGAGCGGCACGTGCCCGGCGTCGTCTCGATGGCCCGCGCGCAGGACCCGAACAGCGCCGACAGCCAGTTCTTCATCATGTTCAGCGCCTATCCGTCGCTCGACGGCCAGTACACGATCTGGGGCCGCGTCACCGCCGGCATGGAGGCCGTGAACCGGATCAAGCGCGGCGACAGCGCCCGCAACGGCGTCGTCCAGACCCCCGACCGCATCGTGCGCATGCGCGTAATGGCGGACGTGCCGGCGGCCGAGCGCCCCGCCGCCGCCCGCTGAGAACCGACCCTCCGACCCGCCTTCCGACCGAAAGGGCACCCCCGCGTGGATCCCGAGAACACCATCCTCCTCGAGTTGAAGGACGGCCCCGTCGTCATCGCGATGCGGCCCGATCTCGCGCCCAAGCACGTCGAGCAGATCAAGCGGCTCACCCGCGAAGGCTTCTACGACGGCGTCGTCTTCCACCGCGTGATCGAGGGATTCATGGCCCAGACCGGCGATCCGACCGGCACCGGCATGGGCGGCAGCGGCAAGAAGATTCCGGCCGAGTTCTCGCGCGAGCCCCACGCGCCCGGCGTCTGCTCGATGGCCCGCTCGCAGGACCCGAACAGCGCGGACAGCCAGTTCTTCATCGTCTTCGCCCCGTCGAACTTCCTCGACGGCCAGTACACGGTGTGGGGCAAGGTCACGGCCGGCATGGACGCGGTCAACGCCATCAAGAAGGGCGACCGCGCCCGCAACGGCAGCGTCAAGGACCCGGACCAGATCGTCCGGATGCGGGTCATGGCGGACGTGCCCGAGGGCGAGCGCCCGGCGGCCTGAGGACAGGAACAACCCTCACCCCGCCCCTTCTCTCCCCTGGCGTGGGGGAGGGGCGGGGTGAGGGTCTTCTCAGCGTCGCTCACGCCGCCCGACGTGCGGGCCCCAGCGCGATCAGCTGCACCGTCCCGCCCCGCGCCGTCAGCAGCGTGCCCTCCGGCACCTCCGACCATTCCGAATCGTCCCCGTCGAGCGGCTCCGACACCACGAGGATCGTATCCTCGCCGGAGCCGAGCCCGCAGTGCCCGTCCTCGACCGCGAGCGGCCCGCCGCGGCGGTAGAACAGGCTTGGCGACTGCCGGTCGCTGGAATAGCGCACCGCCCAGACGCGGTCGCCGTCGGTCAGCGCCGCGGTCACGCGCAGCGGCTCGTCCGTGCCGGCCGCCCGCATCAGCCCCTCGATCTCCGCGAAGACGCGCCCGAAGGCGCCGGCCGGATCGCGCGCCAGACCGTGGCTCAGGAGCAGGTAGAACATCGCCTCGCTGTCGGTCGACCCCTCGCGGAAGCGGTAGAGGTCGGGCGCGATGCGCTGCTCGATGTCACGGCGCACCTCGAACCAGCCGCCGATGCGTCCGTTGTGCATGAACAGCCAGCGGTCCCAGCGGAAGGGGTGGCAATTGAGGCGCGCCGTCGCCGTGCCGGTGGAGGCGCGGACGTGGGCGAAGAACAGGCCGGACCGGATCTGCTCGCTGAGCGCGCGGAGGTTGACGTCGTTCCAGGCCGGCATGGTGTCGCGGTAGACCCCCGGTCGCGGAAGCTCGCCGTACCAGCCGAGGCCGAACCCGTCGCCCTGGGTGGGCACGTGCGCGCGCTGGGCCGAGAGCGACTGGTGGATCAGCGAATTGCAGGGCTTGAAGAGAAGGGTGTCGACCAGGATCGGGGCGCCGGAATAGGCGAGCCAGCGGCACATGGGGGGGCGGCCTCGAAGGGACGGACGACGGTCATTGTACGATGGTGCGCCGTGGATATCGACCGCGACGTTCGGCCGACGGCCGGTGCCGCAAGCCTTCGTCTTTGCCGCGCTGCGGTGTTACGATTTCGCTTTGGCGCCGTAAGGCCACAGAC
>Ga0315907_10005082_pt1 | contig 14518 bp, 16 predicted proteins | sample LakEriMetagenome_3_FD_203525 | JGI IMG/M metagenome (GOLD analysis project Ga0315907, IMG submission 203525) | Freshwater fungal communities from buoy surface, Lake Erie, Ohio, United States - Buoy 12 MA123 | ecosystem: Environmental > Aquatic > Freshwater > Lake > Lake biofilm | place: USA...
GCGAAAGACCATCGAGCACCGCCGCTTGCTACACCGGCAAGCCATTGCTTAAACTGCAAACCCAGATGCGCCGAAGCCTCCGTTAAAAGCCACCTCAAAACGTCCCGATTGTTCTGACGACGGACAAGCGGGCGAAGTTGGTTGCGGGGACAGGATTTGAACCTGTGACCTTCAGGTTATGAGTCTTATCGTTCGGCTACGAACTTCTTGGTCGCTTTATCGCACTCATAGGAACATCTCTTAGGCTCCTCAGCTCTGCTTCGACATCGACTGCCGAGCAGCGGGACTGCGGTCGTCTCTCAAACGCGGGAATTTCAAGATCGGCCTCAGCCGATAGTACGCGCGTCTCGAGTACACGATGCCCCTCCGCAATGCACTCCAGAAGATAGTCGTGAACCGTGTAGCCGAGCCGATCTGCGACATGCTTAACCATGTCGTAGGCGGGGCCTTCGCTCGGAAAGTGGAGCTCAATCATTGCTCCCCTCCCCCGACTTAACGACTGAACCGCTGTTGTCGCTTACGGACAACGTCAATACAGGCGGCTCGGGCAGTATCGGTGGCATGTTGACGCCCAGAATGCGGCGTTCAAATTCGGCAACTTCCAGAATCTCCTTGTCTGTATCGCGCCACAGATGCCCGTAGGTGTCCAAGGTCATTTGGACGGAGCCATGACCCAAGCGCATCTGGATTTGCTTGGGATTGAGCTTCATCTCGATAAGCTGGCTCGCGTAAATGTGGCGCAGAAAGTGGAAGGTCCATCGCGCCTTTCCCGTCCCGCCATCCTCAAGACCAGCCTTTCGCATGGCGGGTCGCCAAGTACGGATATGGAAGTTGGACATGTCCATCGGACGGCCGCTTTCGGCCGGAAACAACAGGGGCGACGCTGGACCGCTGCGCAGCGGGATCCAGCGGCGAAGCAGCATGGCGAGGTCCGGCCCGATCGGGACCGTGCGCCGCCCGTTTCGCGATTTTGGTGGGCCGATTTGGCACCACTGATCGGCGCGTTGCGCGACCTTGACAGTCGGCGGGATCGCTTCGAGATCGACATCGGTCACACGGAGCCCCCGCAGTTCGGAGGCCCGAAGACCCGACCCCAATGCCAGACGAACAAAGACATAACCACGGGTTGGTGCTGCACCGGCCGCAATTTCGTTGCCGCCGAGTGCGTCGAGCAGCGCTTGAATATCTGACTTGCGCGGCGCATCAATCCGCGTCTTTTCGCGCGACGACAGTTCGAATCGCAGGCCGGTCGTCGGATCACCTTCGCGCCACTCGCGCCGAACCACATGCGCCATGACTGACTTGGCGGTCATAAAGACCGAACGCGCAAGACTTCGACTGAGCTTGGCAACCAGATCTTCCTGCAGCTTCACGAAGTCCGCGCGGCGTAACGAGCGGACTTCGCGGGCGCCGATCAAGGGCCCCAGATGCATTCGAACTTGGCGCTCGTACATGTCGTAGGTGCTGCGCTCGCGACCCAGATTGCGACGGCTTTCGATGAAATCTTCGGCCGCTTTCGCAAAGCTGATTTGAGTTTCCTCAAACGGCGCGCCGCCGCTTTCGATCAGTCGGCGATGGCGTTTGGCGTCCAGAGCGCTGGCGAACAGTTTGCGCCGCTTTTCGCGCTTTTCGTTGGTCCATTCGACGCACCAACGTTGCGAGATTTCGCCCGATTTCCGTTTCCAACTGACTTTGTAGATCATCGCCATGGGGCCACAGCCCTCCTTCGCGTTTCCGGTTGAGAGAAATGCGAATGCCGACGACGGGTTTTGCGTCCCAAAGATCCCTTGAAAAAGGCCCTATGCGAGGAAAATGCGAGGAAGAATTTGAGGGTTTTCGCGGGAAAATAGGATTTTTGATCCAGCCCCGCCCCAACCACCAAACTGACCACGTTCCTACGCCGTCTCTAAAACCAGAGACGTCAGTGTTCGAAAAATGCTTTGTTTTCAGAGGATTGTATGATTCTATTTGGAGGCCTAAAAAACCGACCCCAAATAGGGAAATTGGTAGCGGCGGAGGGATTTGAACCCCCGACCAAGGGATTATGATTCCCCTGCTCTACCACTGAGCTACGCCGCCAAAGAGCGGTCGGTTTAAGGCCAGTCGCGGGGCCTGTCAAGGCGCCCGACGCAAGCCTGTCCGGGCGGCTTTCCATAACCGCACGCGCAGCGAAAACAAGCCGCGGCCGCAGTCGCGCTTGGTCCCGCGCAAACCCTCGGCCAGCGCCTTCGGACCGCGCGCATCGACCCATCGAAAATCTCCGATCAACTATCGGCCGGCGAGTTCTAGCCGCGCGAAATCCAGCCGCCGCCAAGCACGCGGCTGCCGTCATAGAGGACGCACGCCTGTCCGGCCGCAACCCCAAATTCGGGATCGTCGAGCGTGACCAGGGCCGTTTCGTCAGGCCCGCGCGCGAATTTTGCGGGCTTCGGCGCCGTGGTCGAACGGATCTTTGCGAGCGCTGCCCCCTCTGAAACCTGCCCGCCCAGCCAATTGGCGCGCGCAAGTGCAATGTCGCGGCGCGCCAAGGCGGCGTGCGGCCCTACCGTCACGCGTGCGGCTTGCGCATCAACCGCGAGCACGTAAAGCGGTTCGGCCGCCGCATCGCGCGCGCCGATGTTGAGGCCGCGACGCTGGCCGACCGTGAAGCCGATCGTGCCGTCGTGGCGGCCGAGCACGGTGCCGGCCTGGTCCACGATGTCGCCGGGCCGTGCGGCTTCGGGGCGCAGCCGTGCGACGATCTCGCGATAGTTGCCGCCCGGCACGAAGCAGATGTCCTGGCTGTCGGGCTTGCTTGCCACCGGCAAGGCAAGCCGTTCGGCCGCCGCACGCACGGCACTCTTCGGCAATCCGCCCAGCGGAAAGCGCAGGAAATCGAGCTGCTCTTGCGTCGTCGCGAAAAGAAAATAGCTTTGGTCGCGCGACGGATCGGCCGCCACGTGCAATTCGGCACCCTTGGGCGTCGCAAGCCGCCGCGCATAGTGCCCGGTCGCAAGGGCCGAAGCGCCGAGATCGCGCGCGACCGACAGCAGGTCGCGGAACTTGACCGTGCGATTGCACTGCACGCACGGGACGGGCGTTTCGCCGCGCGCGTAGCTGTCGGCGAAATCCTCGATCACGGCGTCTTTGAAGCGGCTCTCGTAGTCGAGCACGTAATGCGCAATGCCGATGCGGTCGGCGACGTTGCGCGCGTCGTAGATGTCCTGGCCGGCACAGCAAGCGCCCTTCTTCTTCGCCATCTCGCCCTGGTCGTAGAGCTGCAGCGTGACGCCGACCACGTCGTAGCCCTGCTCTTTGAGCAAGGCCGCGACGACCGAGGAGTCGACGCCGCCCGACATCGCCACGACGACGCGTGCACCGGGAGCAAGATCGATATCCTGCGCTGCGATGTTCGCCGTGTCGCTCATGCAGCCGCCAATCCCTGGCGCCAGAAATCGGCCTCAAGGCGGCAGGCTTGCGCGAAGGTTTTTGCAAGATCGTCGAAACGCGCAGCACCGCCGCGCGTCTGCCCAAGCCGATCCACCTCGTCGGCCACACCGCGTGCGACGCCGAAAAATTCGTCGCCCGCATACATCGCGATCCACGCCGCGTACGGATTTTCCGCCGTCGCCTGCGCGGCCAGCGTGCGGCCGATCTCGGCATAGCCGAGCGCGCAGGGGCTCAATGCGACGACAAGGTCCAAAAGATCGCCGTCGAGCCCGCGCGCCAAAACGTAGCGCGTGTAGCCGAGCGTGGCTTCGCCTTCTTGCGTCGCTTCGAGCGCCGCTTCGTCGATGCCCCAATCGCGGCAGAACGCCACGTGCAGGCCCATCTCGATATCGAGGATCGCTTTGACCGAGGCGTTGGCGCTGCGCATTTCGGCGAGGCTCGAAGCCTTGGCCGTGGCGAGCGCCCAGGCGCGCGCGTAATGGATCAAGAACAGATAGTCCTGCTTCAGATAATGCTGGAACGCCTGTTTGGGCAGCGTGCCCGCCCCCAATTGCCGCACGAAATCGTGCCCAACATAGGCCTGCCAGGCGGGCATGCACGCGTTGCGAAGCCGCGCGAACAGCCCGCCTTCATGCCACAGAGAACGCGTCATTCGCGTTCCTTGAGCCACGCCATCTGGATCGCTTCGAGAATCTTCTCGTTCGATTTGTTCGGATCGTCCGCGAAGTTCGGCAGCGCTTGCACCCATTTCCACAGATCGGTGAAGCGCAGGTTTTCGACGTCGGCCTCGGGATGCGCCTCCTCGAGCTCGATCGCAATGTCGGCGACGTCGGTCCAGCGCAGCTTCATCGGGGCAGGTCCTTTAAGCCTTGTCGACCATCATGTTGCGCGTGGCCGTGGGCAGCGCCACGGTGAGCCCGTCGAGCTCGTCCGTGATCGTGATCTGGCAGCCCAGGCGCGACGTGTGCGTGAGGCCGAAGGCGAGGTCGAGCATGTCTTCTTCGTCTTCGCTTGCTTCCGGCAGGCGCTCGTAATCGTCCTTGTCGACGACGATGTGGCAGGTCGAGCAGGCGAGCGACCCTTCGCACGCACCTTCGAGCGGCACATCGTTGCGGTGGGCGATCTCGAGTACCGACAGGCCCACGGGTGCGTCCACTTCCTTGCGCGTGCCGTCGTTCAGGATGAAGGTCATCTTCGGCATGGTCGTCGTGCTTTCTATGTTGAGGTTAGAAGTTTTCGAAGGTCAGCCGCCGATTTCGGCGACGTTGCGGCCCGCAAGCGCTTTGCGAATGCCGCGATCCATGCGCCGTTCGGCGAAAAACTTGGTGCCGTGCTCGAGCGCTTCGGCGGCCCCCTGGATGGAAGCCCGGTCGCTTTGCGACATCGCGCGCTCGAGCGTTTCCTGCACCGCCGCAATGCTGCCGCGCTCGGCCTCGCTCAGGAGATCGGCGTCGACCGCGAGTGCTGCTTCGAGCGCGTTGATCGCCCGGCGCGCTTCGACGCGCGCTTCGGTGAGCAACCGGCGGTCCATGTCGGCTTCGGCATTGTCGATGGAGGCGCGCAACATGTCGGCCATCTCGTCTTCGGTGAGGCCGTAGGACGGCTTCACTTCGACGCGCGCCTGGCGGCCGGTCGTCGACTCTTCGGCCGAGACCGACAGGAGCCCATCGGCGTCGACGGCAAAGCGCACGCGGATGCGCGCGGCCCCGGCCACCATCGGCGGAATGCCGTCGAGTTCGAAGCGTGCGAGGCTGCGCGTCTGGTCGGCCATCTCGCGCTCGCCCTGCACCACATGGAACGACATCGCCGTCTGGCCGTCTTGGTACGTGGTGAAATCCTGGCCGCGCGCGACCGGGATCGGTGTGTTGCGCTCGACGATCTTCTCGACGATGCCGCCCATCGTCTCGAGCCCGAGCGACAGCGGCAGCACGTCGAGCAGCAGCGTGTCCGAGCCCGCGGTCAGCGCTTCGGCCTGCAACGCCGCACCGACCGCCACGACCTCGTCTGGGTTGATGTCGGCGAGTGGGGTTTTCCCGAAAAATTCTTCGACTTTTGCGCGTACAAACGGAACACGCGTCGAGCCGCCCACCAGCACCGTTCCGTCGATCGCCTCGGGCTTCACGCCGGCGTCTTCGAGCACGCCCGCCGCGATCTTGAGCGTGCGCGCGACCAGGGGCTCGATCAGCTTTTCGAGCTCGGCGCGCGTAAGGCTGTGGCTGCTGTCGCCGGCATCGAGCATCAGCTCGCCTTCCCACGGGTCTTGGGAACTCACGCATTCCTTGGCGAGGCGTGCCGTCGCCAGCGCTTGCTTGACCTCGTCGCGGCTGAATTCGCCGCCGCGCTCGGCCAAGAACTTCGCCGCCACCGCATGGTCGAAATCGTCGCCGCCAAGGGCCGCATCGCCGCCCGTGGCCAACACCTGGAACACGCCTTTTTCCAGACGCAGCAGCGAAAAATCGAATGTGCCGCCGCCAAGGTCGTAGATAGCAAAAACGCCCTCGGATTTGCTGTCGAGCCCGTAGGCAAGGGCTGCCGCCGTGGGCTCGGCCACCAGGCGCAGCACTTCAAGCCCTGCAAGGCGGGCCGCATCGCGCGTGGCCGTGCGCGCCGCATCGTCGAAATAGGCGGGCACCGTCACGACCGCGCGATCGACACTGCGGCCCAGTGCCAGTTCCGCACGTTCTTTGACGGCGCGTAAGATATCCGCGCTGATTTCGACGGGCGTAAGCAGCCGGTCGCCGATCTTGAGGCGCGCCATGCCGCCTTCGGCAGCCGCACCCAACTCGTAGGGGAGCTGGCCGCCCAAGCGCGCCAAATCGGCTGCCCCGCGGCCCATCAGCCGCTTGATCGAGGAGACGACGATTTCGGGCCGGTCGAGCAACTGGCGGCGCGCCATCTCGCCGACCAGCGGATCGGCCCCGTCGATATACGCCACGACCGAGGGCACGAGCCCTGAGCCGCGCGCATCGCGCACGATCTCGGCCTTCTGGTCGCGCGCCAGGGCCACGACCGTATTCGTGGTGCCGAGATCGATGCCGACCGCGAGCCCCTGTTCGTTTTCGTGCGGCAGCGGCGTCTGGCCGGGTTCGTGGATCTGCAGCAGCATCAGGCCGGTTCCGATCTGAGGGCGAGCAACGCGCGCCGATTGCGCGCCTCGTCGGCGAATTTGTCCAAATATTTGAGGCGCAGCGTGGCAAGCCGTGCTGCCGCCAAGTCGCCGGTCGCAAAGGCCGCTGCGATTTCGCCCAAGCACGCGGCGGCATCGTTGCGGGCGACGACGGCAAGTTTTTCGACAGCGGCGGCGTCCGCCGCTTCGTGCAGCTTTTCGCGCCGCTCGAGCTGGTCGTCGAGCAATTCCATGTCGCGGATCGTATGGCTGCCCTCGCCGTCGATCGGCAGGCCGCGCAAGGCCAGCAGATACGTGGCACGCGCGAGCGGACTTTTCAGCGTCTCGTAGGCGTCGTTGAAGGCAACCGCTTGGCTTTGCGAAATCTGGCGCGCGCGCGGGGCCGCATTGGCGAATCGATCGGGGTGCAATTGGCGCTGGAAGCCAAAATAGAGCTGGTCGAGCACCGGCACTTGCAGGTCGAAGCCGGGTTTAAGCCCCAGCCGCGCAAAATGGTCGAGCGGCTGCGGCGGCTGGATCGCCTTGCAGGTGGCACAGAACAAAGCCGCCGCCGCCACGGGTCCGCGGCACGACCAGCACGCGCCAAAGGCGGCAGCTGGCCGGGCAGAATCGGAATCGGGTGCGAGCGGCGTGATCTGCATTTTGCGGGCGGCGTTGGAAAGCGGCGGGCGGGCTTAGATGTGGAAGCTTTCGCCGCAGCCGCAGCGGCCTTTTTCGTTCGGATTGCGGAACACGAAACCCGACTGCAGCTTCTCCTCGACGAAATCCATCTCGGTGCCGAACACGAACATCGAGGCTTTCGGATCGATCAGGATTTTGATGTCCTGGGCGGGTTCCACCACCTCGTCCGCCGGACCTTTGTCGTCGGCATATTCGAGCGTGTAGGTCATGCCCGAACAGCCGCGCGTGCGCACGCCCACGCGCACGCCGAACGACGGCTTGCCGCGCTTGTCGAGCAACGCACGCACGCGTTCCACCGCCGCCTCGGTTACCGTAATCGGCGGCGGGCGCACGCGGGGGCTGCGCTTGGGCGGTGCGGCGGCAGCAACGGGGGCGGCGGTGGGTTCGCTCATGACGGAACGTCCTTCGCTTTTTAGGCGTGCTTCTTGCGGTAATCCTCGATCGCGGCCTTGATCGCGTCTTCGGCCAGCACCGAGCAGTGGATCTTCACCGGCGGCAAAGCGAGATGCTTGGCGATGTCGGTGTTCTTGATCGTCGCGGCTTCGTCGACCGTCTTGCCCTTGACCCATTCGGTCACGAGCGACGACGACGCGATCGCCGAGCCGCAGCCGAAGGTCTTGAACTTGGCGTCTTCGATGATGCCGTCGGGACCGACCTTGATCTGCAGCTTCATCACGTCGCCGCAGGCGGGAGCGCCCACAAGGCCCGTGCCCACGCTGTCGTCGCCCTTGTCGAAGGCGCCGACATTGCGCGGATTTTCGAAATGATCGATCAGTTTTTCGCTGTAGGCCATGGTGGAGACTCCTGGTTCGAGGGGGTTATAGCGGGTTCGGGCGCCAACGTCAGCGGGGGCGTGTCAGTGCGCTGCCCATTGGATGGATTTGATGTCGATGCCGTCCTGCGCCATCTCCCAAAGCGGGCTCATGGCACGCAGTTTCGACACCGCCTGGATGATGCGCTCGGCCGCGTAGTCGACCTCGGCTTCCGTCGTGAAACGCCCGAAACCGATGCGCAGGCTCGTATGCGCCAGCTCCTCTTCCACGCCAAGGGCCCGCAGCACGTAGCTGGGTTCGAGCGAGGCCGAGGTGCAGGCCGAGCCCGACGACACCGACAGATCCTTGATGCCCATCATCAGCCCCTCGCCTTCGACGTAGGCGAAGGAGAGATTGAGATTGCTCGGCAGGCGGTTTTCGAGATCGCCGTTCAGGAACACTTCGGGCAGCTTGGCGTTGATCGTGGCCATGAAACGGTCGCGCAGTGCTTTCATGCGCGTGGCTTCGGCCGCCATTTCGTTCTTCGCAAGCTCGGCGGCTTTGCCGAGACCCACGCACAAAGGCGTTGGCAGGGTGCCTGAGCGCATACCGCGCTCCTGGCCGCCGCCATGGATCATCGCCTGCAGGCGCACGCGCGGCCGGCGACGCACGAACAAAGCACCGATCCCCTTGGGCCCGTAGATCTTGTGGCCCGAGATCGACATGAGATCGATCTTCATCGCTTCCACGTCGAGCGGGATCTTGCCGAAGGCCTGCGCGCAGTCGGTGTGGAAGAAGGCACCCTTCTTGCGGCACAAGGCGCCGATTTCGGCGAGCGGCTGGATCACGCCGATCTCGTTGTTGGCGGCCATGATCGAGACGATGGCCGTGCGCTCGGTGATCGCGGCTTCGAGCGCTGCCAGATCGACGAGCCCGTTCTGCAGCACGGGCAGATACGTGACCTTGAAGCCTTCCTGTTCGAGATGGCGGCACGTGTCGAGCACGCATTTGTGCTCGGTCACGAGGGTCACGATATGGTCGCGCTGGTCCTTGTAGAAGCGCGCGACACCACTGATCGCGAGATTGTTGGACTCGGTCGCACCCGACGTGAACACGATCTCGCGCTCGTCGCCGCCGATGAGATCGGCGATCTGCTGGCGCGCTTTTTCCACGCCCTCTTCGGCTTCCCAGCCGTATTCGTGGTTGCGGCTGTGCGGGTTGCCGAATTTCTCGGTGAAATACGGCATCATCGCTTCGAGCACCCGCGGATCCATCGGCGTCGTCGCCTGGTAGTCGAGATAGACCGGGCGGCGCGGCGCGTTGGCGCGGTCGTCGGATGCGGCGGTCTTTAGGGCGGTGTTCATGTGTCGCTGGCTCCAGTTCGGTCAGGCGGCTTGTAGCGGTTGCTTGCTGCCGAGGCGCTTTGCAAGTGCGACCCAGGCTGCGGCGAAAGCATCGATATGGTCGGGCGTCGTGGTCGGCCCCAGCGACACGCGGATGGCGTCGCCGGCGGCGGCGCCGGCCCCCATGGCGGCGAGCACGCGGCTCGTCTTGACCTTGCCCGACGAGCACGCAGCCCCCGCCGACACGGCGAAGCCCGCAAGGTCGAGAGCCATAACTTGGGTCTCGGCGGCCACCCCGGCAAGGCCGATCGAACTCGTATTCGGCAGACGCGGTGCGCCAGCGCCATGAATTTGCACGTGCGGCCAAACTGCGCGCAAATTCGCTTCCAAACGGTCGCGCAGATCGGCGGCGACCGGCGTTGCAGCGGCCGCTGCCGCCCCGAAGCCCGCAATGCCGGCCACGTTGTGCGTGCCCGCGCGCAGGCCAAGCTCTTGGCCGCCGCCGCGCAGCAACGGGTTGATCGCCACACCGTCGCGCACCACGAGGGCGCCGACACCCTGCGGGCCGCCCAATTTATGCGCCGACAGCGCCAGCGTATCCACGCCGAGAGCGGCAAAATCGACTGCGATCTTGCCAAGGCCCTGCACCGCATCGCAATGCAGCCGCACGCCCGCCGCCCGGCACAGCCGGGCCACTTCGGCGATCGGCTGCACCACGCCGGTTTCGTTGTTGGCCAGCATCACCGCCACGAGGCGCGGGCGCTTGGTCGCAATCAATGTTTCGAGGGCGGCAAGATCGACCACGCCCTCGCGATCGACCGGGATTGCTGCTGCACCGTTGAGGGGGGCGAACACGCAATCATGCTCGATCGCCGACACAAGGCACGCCTCAGGCGGGAAACCGTGCAAGGCGGCAGCATTCGCTTCCGTGCCGCTGCCCGTGAACACGATGCGCGCGGGCCCGGCATTGATCGCTTCGCCGAGCTGGGCGCGCGCAGTTTCGACACGCCGACGCGCGGCACGCCCCGCCGCATGCACCGACGACGGATTGCCGACGTCGGCAAACGCATCGAGCATCGCTGCCTGCGCTTCCGGCGCCAGCGGCGTGGTCGCATTCCAGTCGAGATAGACGGGCACGGTCATTCGGCGGCAGCCATCTCGCCGCAAGCTTGCCCGGCCGTCGGCGCATTGCCGGCCGTACCGCCCACGCGGCGTGCGCACACGTCGGCAAGGCTCACGCGCGACAAATAATGGTGAATCTGGTTGCCGAGCTCTTCCCACAGATCGTGGGTCAGGCACCGGCTCTTGTCGACGCGGCAGCCGACCGGCGAGTGCGAAGCGCAGCGCGTCGCACGGATCGGCTCGTCGACGGCCATGATGATGTCGGCAACGCGCGTGGCTTCGCTTGCATGCGCCAGCAGATAGCCCCCGCCGGGCCCGCGCACCGAGCGCACGAGCCCGCTGCGCCGCAGCTTGGCGAACAGCTGCTCGAGATAGGACAGCGAGATTTCCTGCCGCTCGGCAATGTCGGCAAGGGCAACGGGCTGGCCCTTGCTGGCATTGGCCAGATCGACCATCGCCATCACCGCATAGCGCCCTTTGGTGCTGAGTTTCATGCTTGCGATTCCTCGGGTCTATCGATCGAATTTGGCCGGTGAAGATCCAAAGCGGGCGGCTTCGAGATCGCGCGCATCAAGCTCGTCGCGCTGGGCCGCCACGCGGCCCTCGAGCTCGGCGATGCGCGCGCGCAAAGCACCCATCTCGCCTTCCATGCGGTCGAGCGCACGCGCCACCGGATCGGCGATTTCGCCGGTCGCCCCATAGGCGCAAAAATCGTCGTTCTTCGGCCGGCCGACCACGCGCGCCGGAATACCCACGACCGTGGCCCCGGCCGGAACGGCCTCGAGCACCACGGCGTTCGAGCCCACACGCGCCCCCTTGGCGACCGTGAACGGCCCGAGGATCTTGGCACCAGCACCCACAATCACGCCGTCTTCGAGCGTGGGATGGCGTTTGCCATGGTCGAGCGACGTGCCGCCGAGTGTGACACCCTGATAGAGGGTCACGTCGGCGCCGATCTCAGCCGTCTCGCCGATTACCACACCCATGCCGTGGTCGACGAAAAAGCGCGGTCCGATCTTGGCGGCCGGGTGGATCTCGATGCCGGTCAAAAACCGCGCAAGGCCCGAAATCAGCCGCCCGAGCAGCTTGAAATCGGCCGACCAAGCGCGGTGGGCGAGCCTGTGCAGCAGCACCGCGTGGAAGCCCGGATAGCTCAAAATCACTTCCAGACGCGAGCGCGCAGCGGGGTCGCGCGCCAGAACGGCGTCCAAGTCGGAGCGAATAGCCTTGAAAACCATCGGGTTGACTGCCTAATCTGCGGCTGAAGAGGGGCCGAACATCTACGACACCCCGTAATGTCCTACGCCGTTGCTCAAGAATTTAGGTTACCCGACTAGTCCGATCAAGTATCTTTTTGTTCAATCGCCGCAAGCGGCACGAATATACCCGACTACCCAACGCGGGTTTTCGGTGTATCTGGAGGAACGATGCCCGACGTCATTATCAACGGGGCCGACGGCCGGTTGGAAGGCCGCTTCGTCCAGGGGCCGAGCGAGCGTGCACCCATCGCGTTGCTGCTGCATCCGCATCCCCAGCATGGCGGCACCATGCACAACAAGGTCGTCTATACGCTGAACCAGGCGTTCCTCAAGGGCGGCTTTTCGACGATGCGCTTCAATTTCCGCGGCGTGGGCCGCAGCCAGGGCGTTTACGGCCGCGGCGAAGGCGAATTGCAGGACGCCGCCTCGGCGCTGGATTGGCTGCAGCAGACCAACCCGAACGCCGCAAGCTGCTGGGTTGCCGGCTTTTCGTTCGGTGCTTGGATCGGCATGCAGTTGCTGATGCGCCGGCCCGAGATCGACCGTTTCATCGCCGTGGCCCCGCCCGCCAACGTGTTCGATTTCACGTTCTTGGCCCCGTGCCCGTCGTCCGGCCTCATCGTGCAGGGCGACAAAGACGAAGTCGTGCCCGAGGAATCGGTCGTCAAACTCGTCGACAAGCTCGCCAAGCAGCGCGACATCCGCGTGGATTATCGCGTGATCAAGGGTGCGAACCACTTCTTCACCGACCGGCTCGACAAGCTCGAGACGATGGTGAACGAATATTCGAGCCAGCCCGTGCCGATCCCGCCCCCCCCCCCGCCGCCGCCGCCCCCGCCGGTGCAGGTCGACAAGAAGCTGCCCTCGCCGCTGCCGCCCACGCAGATTTCGGCGCGCACGACCGCGCGCAATGCCGCCGCCGCCAAGGCCGATGCGAAAGCAGAGGCCAAAGCGCCCCCGGCCAAGGCTTCGGCAGCAAAAGCCGCCGCCCCCGCCAAGCCCGCACCGGCCAAGACCAAACCGGCCGCCAAAAAGCCCGGCAAGAAAAAGCCGCCTCGCGCAATGACAGCGCGACGCGTGCCCCTTTATAGGGGGCACGCGCGCGTGCTAAGCCCGCACCCGCCATGACAGAGCCCAAATCCGACTTCCTGCGCGAGGCCAAGGCCCGCGGCTTCGTTCACCAGATCACAGACGAGGCCGCCCTCGATGCGCGGCTCGCCTCCGGCGTGCCGCAGGTCGCCTATATCGGCTTCGACGCGACGGCCGACTCTCTGCACGCAGGCAGCCTCGTGCAGATCATGCTGCTGCGCCTCTTTCAGCGCACGGGCCATCGCCCGCTGGTGCTGATGGGCGGCGGCACCACCAAGATCGGCGATCCGTCGGGTAAAGACACCGCGCGCAAAATGCTGACCGAGGCGGACATCGCCGCCAACATCGTCGGCATCCGCCGCATCTTCGATAAGTTCCTCGTCTTCGGCGAAACCCAAGCGCTTTCGGCCGACAATGCCGAATGGCTCGACACGCTTGCATACATCCCTTTGCTGCGCGACGTCGGCCGGCATTTTTCGGTCAACCGCATGCTAACGATGGACTCTGTCAAGACGCGCCTCGAGCGCGACCAGCCGCTGTCGTTTCTGGAATTCAACTACATGGTGCTGCAGAGCTACGACTTCGTCGAGCTTGCCAAGCGCTACGGCGTGGCCCTGCAAATGGGCGGTTCGGACCAGTGGGGCAATATCGTGATGGGGGCCGAGCTCGGCCGCCGCATGGCGGGCCTCGATCTGTTCGGCCTTACGACGCCGCTGCTGACGACCGCCTCGGGCGGCAAGATGGGCAAGACCGCCGACGGGGCGGTGTGGCTCAACAAAGAGCGCCTGTCGCCGTTCCAATACTACCAATATTGGCGCAACACCGAAGACGCCGACGTGACGCGCTTCCTGAAACTGTTCACCGACCTGCCGCTATCGGAAATCGCGAAGCTCGAAAAGCTTGCCGGTGCGGAGATCAACGAGGCCAAAAAGATCCTGGCGTTCGAAGCGACGAAACTCTGCCACGGCGGCGACGCGGCCACCCAAGCGGCAGAGACCGCACGCCAGACCTTCGAACAAGGCGGCTCAAGCGAAGGCTTGCCGACGATCGAAGTGCCGCAAGCCGAACTCGCGGCGGGAATCCCGATCTTGGACCTATTGGTGCGCGCAAACCTCGCAACGTCGAAAAGCGAAGCCCGCCGCCTCGTGCAAGGCAAGGGGGCGAAACTCAACGACGCGATCGTCGAAGACGACACGCTGCGCGTGACGGATGCCGCCTTGTCGCAAGACGGCACGCTGAAACTCACCGCCGGCAAGAAGCGGCATGCGTTGGTGAAGGTGGGATCGGAAAACTAGATGAAAGCTGAATTGACAGCAAACAAACTTGATTGATTTTAAGAATCTCGGATCACAAAGCGTCCCTTAGATGAAACAATTGGATAGTTAAATCGTATCCGATTACTGCTTCAGTCTAAGCGACACTGATAACTATTTTCAATCTCTACGAAGGCCAGTAACGAACCCAAACTGTCCAGTTTCCTTATTGAAATGAATCGTAAAGTCTTCAATCGGGTTCTCGTCCGTCAATCTTGTACGTATCGTCTTTGGAACCTCATACGAGCGAACGAACTCATTGCTAAGCTCGCGTATGGTCGTGTCCCCGGTCGTGGTGTAGGTGGGAGCAGCGCCGACGGCCCGCGCGCCCGCAAGGGAGCGCCGTAGCGGGCCGACGGCGGTGCGGGTGGTCATCGGCGTTTCGCGGGTTAGGGTTGGTTTG
>Ga0315907_10005086_pt1 | contig 14504 bp, 9 predicted proteins | sample LakEriMetagenome_3_FD_203525 | JGI IMG/M metagenome (GOLD analysis project Ga0315907, IMG submission 203525) | Freshwater fungal communities from buoy surface, Lake Erie, Ohio, United States - Buoy 12 MA123 | ecosystem: Environmental > Aquatic > Freshwater > Lake > Lake biofilm | place: USA...
ACAGTGTCGCTTTCATCTATAAGGTCTGTGACTTTAATGATGTTGGGGTGCGACATTCTATACATATTTCGCGCTTCTGCTAGAAAGCGCTTTCTGATATTCTCATTTCGAACGAATTCTTTGTTTAATACTTTAACGGCAACATTAGTGTTGAATTTTTGATCATACGCAAGGTAGACCGTTGCCATACCCCCATAGCCAAGTACTTTGTCTATTCTGTAGTGTTGAGTTGTCGTATTTTCCATAAAATTAATTTGTATTATCTGTTTTCTTTTAAAATGGTTTAAGGTATATAACTTTTGCTGCTAAAGCGATGAACAAAATAAGCTCATTAAAGATTCATTGCCTAAAGCAGTTGTTCCGTCGTTTGCAACAATTCATCTTTACTTCCAACTGCATATAGTAAGTTTATCGATTAAATTATTGATCGCATATCAATATTTTGCCACAAGTTCAAAATGTACTTATTGATTTTAGCATTCAAGTTAATTTCATCCTGAAAGCCTGGAGTGTCATTTATTGAAAATTGTTTGTATGAATTGATCTTCAAAACATCACCACTAATTTGAACACCTGATATGCATGGAATTTCTCGGAAGGCATCTATCCAGCAAGACATAGAGTAGCGCCATATATTTTTGTTAATTCTAATGAATAGAAGATTCGCACTAACCGATTTTTGATTTGTTCTAACTAACTCTCCCGATGGTTGTTTTTCATAAATATATCCCGCGCTTGGCTCAGAATAACGTGGGTCATATGCGGCAAAATACACTTCTATTTCCTTTTCAGCAAAGAATGCCAAGCCTTGAGTAATCTTATATTTAGCGATAATAATTACGTTTTTTCTAATCTCTGCTGGAAGATTGAACGGTGTTAATTCATCATTGTGAATGGAGGGCCAATTATTGTTAGCCTTCCACAAGTCACCATTGAAATTCACACAAGAATAATCTTTTTGAAAGCATGTTGAAACAGCATTGATATACTCGTCAAGATAATCAATGCTGCCACCCCAAAACGCCTCTTGGGATGATAGAGCATCCACTACTTTTTTTAGTTCTTCCTTTTCTCGTTTCGAATCCATTATCTCATTCAAATATTGTGCATTTTGTTGGTGGACAAGCCTTTTTATCATGTCGTCTTGTCTATGTATGGTTTGAATTTGATTATCGTCTAAATTTTTAAATACTATCTTACTGATTGATAAATTTTGTACCTGGAAAATAGCTTCCTGGTTTTTATTCATTTCTTTGATTTTGGCAAGTATTACAGCTATTTTTTGATCATGCGACTCTGGAGATATGCGAATGTTTTTGGTTTTTTTTATAATGTATCCATTATCTAACTCCCAACTTCCATTCGTTTCTACCAAAAATAACTCACCTGACTCAGCTCTATTTGATGTCTGATTATTGTGATTATTTGCTTCTTCATAAATTTCAATTTTCAAGCGATATGATTCTTCAAAAAAACCATCATGGTCCTTATTTTCATTTCCCTTTGTTATTTGAATCGAGATTTGACCAGATGTTATGTCTACATCTTCCCATTTAAAATAGCCTGTAAAATCATGCTTACTAAACTTAGAGTTAGAAGACGAAATTTCGGTGTTATTAGAATAATCCCGTTCGTCCATAATTATAGTTTCTTCACCAGATGATATGATTTTCGTTCCCTTCTCTTGCGGAAGTTCTTGCAAAAATATTCTACAAGAATGGAATCTCGCTTCGGGAATTTTATTTGTTGATTTTTTAATTGCTGTTTCCCAAATAGAATTTGTTTCATTCAAGTCTGTATTCACAATACTCATCTGCAACTGAAAACTAGAAAGTGTTTTCGTATCGTATGGTTTCTGACCTGTAACCATTTGCCAAAGAACTACACCCAACGAATAAATGTCTGATTGTGCGGTAACACTCTTCGTTTCGGTAATCTGCTCCGGGCTCATATACATCGGCGTGCCCATTTGCATGCCTGTTCCAGTTTGAGTGTACTCCGATGATGAAGCATCCAGCGTCTTCGCAATACCAAAATCCATCAGTTTGACCTTACCCTTCTTGTCAATCATGAAGTTGGATGGCTTGATATCTCTGTGAACTAGATTCTGTTCATGCACATAACCCACCGCATCAAGCATTTGTGAAAAGATGGTTTTGATTTCATCATCATTGAGTTTGCCCTTGCGATCGATATATTCCTTGAGTGTTTCTCCTTCGATGTATTCCATCACAAAGGCAACGGTGTCGTTTTCCTCGATCAGGTCATTGACCTTGATGATATTCGGATGCGACATCCTGAACATACTCTTGGCTTCCGCCAAGAAACGCTTGCGGATGTTGTCGTTGTGCACAAACTCTTTATTGAGCACTTTGATGGCCACGTTGGTATCGAACTTGTTGTCGTGCGCCATATAGACCGTGGCCATGCCGCCCTGACCTATTTGACGATCAATTTGATAATGTTGAAGTATAGTTTTTTCCATTGTACATATTTAAAAACTACCCCCCCCCGCCTATCATATCCTCTTCAGGAAATTCAATACCATCTCCATTTAAATCTTCCCAAAAAAGTTTCAACGTATTAATGAGTGCTGGTTTCTTTATTACAAATTTTTTAGATTTCAAATCATCAGGAACATTGCTATCTATGTAAGATATTATCATGTCCTTATTAAAATAAATTGTATTCAGTCTCTTGTTTTGATCTAAATCAGCATTCCTTCTATCCTTGTGCACTAACTCAAAAAGATCAGGATCTTCACCAAATTCAGCAATAAGTAAAAACCAACGTTGATCTTCAGTTAAAATAATGGCCATTCCATCGTCTCCTTTTCCAAATAAAGTATCATCGTAATACCAATAAAAATCAACGGGACCATGCCAATCAAACCCACCAAACCTATTCCAAAAATTGTTTGATTTTTTGTCCGGAATTTCATCACCGAAATAGGACTTTAGGTCAAAATCTTTCATTCTCTTTGACATGATTTCAAGCGCTTCAATCATTACATCTTCCTCAAAATCAGCCAACCCTTCTTCATTTGAACCATACACCCATTCTTCATCATCCTCATCCCATATCATCTCTTCCCCAAATGTATCAGATAAGATATAATCAAATTTTGGTTCGACAATCCAGTTACCTTGTTCGTTAATATAGCCGTACTTGTTACTTCGTGATGCCTTGAATACACCGGGGGAATTTGTAAATTCTAATAGGACAAATTGTGGAGAGACAATTTCGTTTCCAAGTCGGTCTATCAATCCGTATTTTTCATTAACATCGACGATACTATATTCATAATTTGATTGGACAGAATCAAACTTGGGTTGGATAATCCAATTTCCTTGTCGATTAATAAAGCCATATTGGCCGTTTATTTTAGCAGAGCACAACTCATTGTTATGAAAGAGGCCAACATCATCAAACACAGGCTGAATAATCCAATTTCCTTGTCGATTAATATAGCCATATTTGCGGTTTATACTCGCATAGCATATATCTTTGTTCTCAAACTGACCAACAGAATCAAACACAGGTTGGATAACCCAATCTCCCTGACGATTGATAAAGCCGTATTTGCCGTTTAGATATGCCGAGCATAACTCATTATCATTAAATGAGTCAACACCATCAAACATAGGTTGGACAATCCAATTTCCTTGACGATTGATAAAGCCAAATTTGCCGTTTAGCTCTACAGCGCATAACTCCTTGTTATCAAATCGATCAACCTCATCAAACATAGGCTGAATAATCCATTGCCCTTGACGATTGATAAAGCCACATTTGCCGTTTAGACTTGCCGAGCATAATTCATTATCATTAAATGAATCAACACTATCAAAGATAGGCTGGACAATCCAATTTCCTTGACGATTGATAAAGCCATATTTGCCATTTATTTTCGCATAACAAATATCCTTGTTCTCAAACTGACCAACAAAATCAAACATAGGCTGAATAATCCAATGCCCTTGACGATTGATAAAGCCATATTTACCATTTAGTTTAGCATTGCAAAAATCCTTGTCATCAAAAAGACCAAGATCTTCAAACATCGGCTGTACAACCCAACTCCCCTGTCGGTTAATAAAACCATGTTTCAAGGACTCACCTTGAATAATTGACCCTAACCATAAGTTCTGCTCTTTATTATAGGTTTCTACAAAAGTCTTATCAGAGATTTCAATCGAATTTAAAATAGTTTCATCCTCTTTTAACGATCTCAATTTAAGTATAGATGCTATAAACTGCTGACATGATAAAATTCTACCTGCCATATCCTTTTTTGTAGCATTTATAATAAGTTCATCCCAAACAGTTGACGTACTTGAAAGAGATTCGTTCACAATTTTGGTCTGCAATTGAAAACTAGAAAGCGTTTTCGTATCGTATGGCTTCTGTCCTGTTACCATTTGCCAAAGCACTACACCTAGAGAATAAATATCTGATTGTGCGGTAACACTCTTCGTTTCGGTAATCTGCTCCGGGCTCATGTACATCGGCGTGCCCATTTGCATGCCTGTTCCAGTTTGAGTATACTCCGATGAGGAAGCATCCAGTGTCTTCGCAATACCAAAATCCATCAGTTTTACCTTACCCTTTTTGTCAATCATGAAGTTGGATGGCTTGATATCTCTGTGTACTAAATTCTGCTCATGCACATACCCCACAGCCTCCAACATTTGTGAGAAGATGGTTTTGATTTCATCATCCTTGAGCTTGCCCTTGCGATCGAGGTATTCCTTGAGTGTTTCTCCTTCGATGTATTCCATCACAAAGGCAACGGTGTCGCTTTCCTCGATCAGGTCATTGACCTTGATGATATTGGGATGCGACATCTTAAACATACTCTTGGCTTCCGCCAAGAAACGCTTGCGGATGTTATCGTTGTGCACAAACTCTTTATTGAGCACTTTGATGGCCACGTTCGTATCGAACTTGCTGTCATGTGCGAGATAGACGGTGGCCATGCCACCACGGCCGAGCTCGGATTGGATTTGGTAGTCTTTTATTTTTGTGTTCAGCATTTATTTACGCTTTTCTGGTTAGGCTTCATTAAAAGTTTCTTTCACAAAGTTTTCTATGCGATTTACAACCGTTCCGAAAGCTATGTCCTCACCATTTATTTTCTTCAAAAAAGCCTTCCACATATTTTTAAGGTTTTCGTGCTCATAAAAATCGGCTGTGAATACCACCGTTTCAAAATTCAACGCGGTATTTCTATTCGAGAAAGTTTGTATGATTGCCTCTTTCTGGATTTGATAATCAATTGCGTGCGCATTTATCAAAGTGTAAATGTCGTAAAAGTCTTTCATACGGCTATTCAATTGCGCCAAGGCAATGATGGCTTGCAATTTTTCGGCAATTACTGTCTCCATGCTGCAGGCATAAATGACAGGCACATCAAATTCTTCCAATAAAACAGGATAGTGAAGAACCATTGGCTCCGGAGTAATCACATCACCGTACCCAATGTCAATTTGAATGTTCTGTCTGATACTTCCAAGCTGAGCAACTACTTTTATGCGTATGCCAGTATACTGGTTTTGCTCATTTATTGCATGACACATGAGTGTATCAGCATTAAACACCACCGCATCTTTTACATGGATAGTAAGTATTTGTTTGAAGATGGCCTCTATTTCCCTAGCATCATTTGACAAGTGAATGCCTGAAAAATCAATATCAATAGTGGGTCTAGCCAATTTCCCTTGCGTGGCATAAAGCAAATTGCCTCCTTTTAGCAAAAGATGCGTCCTGAATTCTGATAGCGAAACCCGATACAAGAATCGTTCGTGAAAGAACCGTATCAATAACATTTGATGATTGACACCAACCTTTCTGGCATACGATAGCAGTTTCATGCTCACAGCACTAGCCTCGATCATAGCAATGGTTTTAGCATGGGGTTTATTATTTTTTCTATTCTCATTTGCTTCGCATAAAGCATGAGTTTTTCAATGTTTCTATCTTTGGTTTGCATGTAACTTTTTAGTACCTCATACATAATTTCTTCGCCTACTTTATTGCGGAACTTCACGGCATCGCAAACAGATTTTTCTTTGTCGTAAATGCGCAATCCATTGTCTTGTTGGGTGATACCCAGCAAAAGTTGATTTTCGCTCCAATAGTAAAATTTCACAGGTGGATAAGCAATTTTAGTAGGATTGGCTTTATGCGCAAAGGCCAAGTGATATTGGTAAGGAACCGTCGTAGTGAGTCCATAATGTTGCCATGCCGAAAACAGGCACAAAACAGCCTGAGGATAATACTTATGCAATTCATCCCATTCATGGGCATCCCCAAACGACAAATGGCGGTACACTCCATTTTTAACCTTTGCGATCTCCTTGCTTTCGATCATTTTATGGAGTATGGCATAGGCCACCGGTTGATAGCCAAAATCTTTGCTATACAACCAGCCCTTGTTGGCTTTGATTTTCTGCAGAAGTGTCTCTTTTTGCATTAAATGTAAATATTAGGCAAATATAATCAAATGCCTAAGTTATACATATTACTCCAGATTATGCTGTTGTTTTATGGCCACGTTCGTATCGAACTTGTTGTCGTGCGCTAGAAAGACCGTCTCCATGCCCCCGCGGCCGAGTTCGGTTGTAATTTTATAATATTTAGTAGTTGCTAATACCATATTTGTTACGCTAGAAACAACTCTTAAGAAACCTTGTTACTATATAAAGAAGGATTATCCAGCCTACGATATGGCCAACTGAATCTTTTGCCCTTTCGAACCAACCATATTTAAAAGTATCATTTTGAGTGGGTTCGGTTGCTTCAGTTTTTTTAGGTTGACCAGTAGCTTTGTGATTGCTATGATCTTCATGTTTTTTTTTGCTAGTGCCACTCGAATCAACTACCGTGGAATCCGAAGAATCAGCTTTAACTGACCCAGTGTTTATTGTTTGTGAAATTTCTGCGCATTTGATGAACCGACGACCAATATCTTTTTGAGTGCACTTTTGAATAATTGTATCCCACCTAGAATTGGTGCTCAATAGAGGCTCCTGAACAATCTTCAACTGCATATCAAAACTAGAAATGGCAGAAGTGTCGTAAGGTTTTCGTCCAGTAAGCATTTGCCAGAGAACAACTCCTAATGAGTATATATCCGTTTGTGGGCCCACATCTTTGGAACTCTTGATTTGTTCCGGACTCATGTACATGGGAGTGCCCATTTGCATGCCTGTATGCGTTATTGTGTATTCCGCTGAACCCGCATCGGAATTCTTAGCAATACCAAAATCCATCAGTTTTACCTTACCCTTTTTATCCAACATAAAATTGGATGGCTTGATATCTCTGTGAACTAGATTCTGTTCATGAACATACCCCACCGCATCAAGCATTTGTGAAAAGATGGTTTTGATTTCATCATCATTGAGTTTGCCCTTGCGATCGATATATTCCTTGAGTGTTTCTCCTTCGATGTATTCCATCACAAAGGCAACGGTGTCGTTTTCCTCGATCAGGTCATTGACCTTGATGATATTGGGATGCGACATCTTGAACATACTCTTGGCTTCCGCCAAGAAACGCTTGCGGATGTTGTCGTTGTGCACAAACTCTTTATTGAGCACTTTGATGGCCACGTTCGTATCGAACTTATTGTCGTGCGCCATATAGACCGTGGCCATGCCACCACGGCCGAGTTCGGCTTGGATGTGGTAATCTTTGATTTTACTGTTCAGCATGGTGCATTAGCAAGTTGATGTCAATATTTGATATTTGTTTAATAACTGATTAAATATTGTTATGTCGAATTCATTTTGATTTTTAATGTTTGACGAAACCTACGTATTATTATCCTCATCTGAAATACCCAATAAATTAATCCAACTCCGGATCATATTAAATATAAATTCGGTTACCTCTTTTGGTAATGAATATGTATTTCTAAATGCAATCATATTGTCTTCAACTAAAGATATAAGAGAATATATCTTTAAATCGTTTCTTGAATATATGCTTAGTGACCACTCCTGTTTTAAATGAAACTGACCAATACAGAAGAAATATTCTTGGAATTGAAAAGCAATATGTGATTGCCAATCGCTTACATCATCCCAAGGCTTGGTGGAAACGTCCCATTTAATTAATGATCTCGTTATTGCATCAGTGGCATTAAACCATTGTGTTGAAAAATATTTGGGTGCGCCAAATTCTAGTTTATTGTTTTTATGAAACTTTTTATAATCATTAATTTTGGTATAATAGTCAGTTTTTTTAACACGCAATATAAATTCCAAAGTAAACTTCAATAAAACATTATCGTTTAAAACCGCATCTATTTTATCTTTATCTTCAATGCTATTAATATCCGAAAACGGCACCCATCTTAATTCGCCACAGAATACAAAATCGTAATCATCTACTGGACGAGAGTTATATGTATAAAGACTGTAATAAGCAAAATAAAAATCAAGATTATTTTTACTAAATCCAATGATACCGAAATCATCAGGCATTGTTTCTGGATAATACCAATTGTAAGAATCGATTTGAGTGAGAGGAACATCCCAATCTATACCATACTTTAATTCTGCCTGCATTTCATTATAAATCTTAGTAAAGCAATCCTTAACTTTTAAAGGAAAGAAAAAGTCAATATGTAAATTTTCTAATTCCGTATTCTCATAATTATCATTTATCTTAAGGCTTTCAACAATTGTACATTCTTGGTTATCAACAACAATTGTTTCCTCTTCTATCCATTTTTGATATGCTAATGCTGATTTAAAATCTTCACAATTATTAAATCTGTTATCCATGTTCTTTTCAGTCGCCTTTTGAATAATCTTATCCCATACCGTTTTTAAACTTGTAAGAGGCTCCCTGAGAATACTTACCTGAATTTCAGGTACGGAGAGTTCATTCAGATTATAGGGTTTTCTGCCAGCCACCATTTGCCATAAAACAACGCCCAAAGAATAGATATCGGCAGAAAATGTCACTTCTTTGGTGCTCTTAATCTGCTCCGGACTCATATACATGGGCGTACCCATTTGCATGCCCGTGCCGGTTTGGGTGTACTCCGATGATGCAGGATCCAACGTCTTGGCAATGCCAAAATCCATCAATTTTACTTTGCCCTTTTTATCAATCATGAAGTTGGATGGCTTGATATCTCTGTGCACTAAATTCTGCTCGTGGACATAACCCACCGCCTCCAACATTTGAGAAAAGATGGTTTTGATTTCATCATCATTGAGTTTGCCCTTGCGATCGAGGTATTCCTTGAGTGTTTCGCCTTCGATGTATTCCATCACAAAGGCAACGGTGTCGTTTTCCTCGATCAAGTCATTGACCTTGATGATATTCGGATGCGACATCTTAAACATACTCTTGGCTTCCGCCAAGAAACGCTTGCGGATGTTGTCGTTGTGCACAAACTCTTTATTGAGCACTTTGATGGCCACGTTGGTATCGAACTTGTTGTCGTGCGCCAAATAGACCGTGGCCATGCCGCCGCGGCCGAGCTCGGATTTTAATATAAACTTCTCTGGTAAAGTCATGCCTGATTTTGATGAGCTTCTTGAATAAAAAAAAATCTTGCTAAAATTAGATCAGCATATGAAAGATTGTGTTGTGAGCGATACAGAAAATCCAATCGCAACCAGTTAAAAAGTAATTTCTTCTCGAAAGTGCCGAAATCTTTCTAAACCAATCTAGTTCAACTTCCGCTGTATTCAAATCTCTATAAATAATTCTTTTTGGACAAATCGAATATCTAGATTGATTGTACTCATTGCATGGCATTTAATCTAGCCTTCGCCCATTCATTACCCTGGTCAGCAGCTTGTTGATAGTACATTCTAGCTTGATTAATATCATATCCAACTCCTCCTCTATTAAACTCATACATATAGCCCAGATTGGCAATCCCAGCAGAATTATCTTGTTCCGCTGATTTTTTGAAAAGTTCTAAGGCTTTAATGTCGTTTTGGGTACATCCGTTTCCATCAAGATATAAAAGACCTAGATTACTTTGACCTATAGGGTTATTTAGATTGGCAGAAATTGTATAATATTTGAAGGCCATATTATAATCCTGTTTAACACCCGTACCTGTTGCATACATAAACCCTAAATCAACGCCCGCAGGTGAATTGTTTTTTTCTATTGCTTTAAGAAAGTATTCTTTGGCTTTATCGTAATCAACTCCTACCCCATAACCACCCGTGTTGTATATTTTTCCTATTCGCCATTCTGGTTGTCCAGTTTTCTCCTTTTCGAATTCAGCAGTGGCAAAATAAATAGCGCTTTCAGAATATTCGATTGCCTTTTTGTAGTCAATAGCAATTCCTTCCCTGCCTTCAAAATAAATAATTCCGAGGTTGTTATAGCCCTTTGCATTGCCTAATTGCGCAGCTTTGGTAAAGTATTCAATTGCCTTTTTGATATCCTTCTCTGTGCCCCATCCTTTATCATACAACCCACCAAGGATATTTATTCCTTTATCATTCCCCTGATCTGCCGATGCTTTGGCCAGTGTAAATGCTTTCTCATAATCTTTATTTATATATTCACCATAAGTGTGCATTCTACATAAATAATATTGAGCCTCGGAATTTTCACGAAGAAGATATGAGTTAAAATGATTATATGCTTTTTCGTATTCTTTGTTGTTATATTTATTGATAGCATCTTCCAATTTTGAATTTTTATAATAAGTAAAAGAAAAATATACAATCACAGATAGTAAAAGAGCCCCAATAACAAGAAACGTCGATCTATTAATTCTATTTTTTTGATTCACTTCTACATGCTTAGCTGAATTTACTGCCTTATCAATTTTATTCGCCGATGGTTTATCAAAAGAAGCGCTATTGGAGATAGTTGATGACGAATCTATTTGCGTTACATCAGCGCTATTTAATATGTCTGCATCCACTTTTTTGTTTTGGCTTACTGAAAAGGCATTTTCAAAGGCAGAAATACTTTTAAATCGCAAATAGGTATTCTTTTGAGTTGCCTCCTTGATGCAAGCGTCCCAAATCGAGTTCGTGTGCGGTAAATCCTCCTGGACAATCTTCAGCTGCATATCAAAAGCTGATATAGCTGAAGTGTCGTAAGGTTTCTTTCCGGTAGCCAATTGCCACAGCACCACACCAAGAGAATAAATATCTGATTGTGCGGTGACACTTTTCGTTTCGGTAATCTGCTCCGGGCTCATGTACATCGGCGTGCCCATTTGCATACCCGTGCCGGTTTGAGTGTACTCCGATGATGAAGCATCCAGCGTCTTCGCAATGCCGAAGTCCATCAGTTTGACATTGCCCTCGCGATCTATCATAAAGTTTGAGGGCTTGATGTCGCGATGCACTAAGTTTTGTTTGTGCACATACCCAACCGCATCAAGCATTTGTGAAAAGATGGTTTTGATTTCATCATCATTGAGCTTGCCCTTGCGATCGAGGTATTCCTTGAGCGTTTCGCCTTCGATGTATTCCATCACAAAGGCAACGGTATCGTTTTCCTCGATCAGGTTGGTGACCTTGATGATATTGGGATGCGACATCTTGAACATACTCTTGGCTTCCGCCATGAAACGCTTGCGGATGTTGTCGTTGTGCACAAACTCTTTATTGAGCACTTTGATGGCCACGTTGGTATCGAACTTGTTGTCGTGCGCCAAATAGACGGTGGCCATGCCGCCGCGGCCGAGTTCGGATTGGATTTGGTAGTCTTTTATTTTTGTGTTCAGCATATTGCAATTTTAGGGTAGTGATCTTTTAGCTTAAAAGAAAGGATGGATGAACCCCTGTTACTCGGGGGAGACAAGGCGGAAGCCTAAATGGAAGCTGCGGTAGTGGGGCGCATCGTAATTGCGGTGCGCACTCCGGCAGAACTGCGCACGGCTGTACCAACTGCCGCCGCGAAACACTCGGCCAGAGCCGGTTGAAGGGCCCTGCGGATTTGTTTGCGCAGAGGTAGGATAGTAGCCATACCAATCGGCACACCATTCCCATACATTGCCCGACATATCGTAAATACCCAATTCATTGGGCTTCTTTTTACCTACTGGATGAGTGCCCAAATACTGGATCTCCATCTTTTTTGATAAGCCGAAAAGAGCATTTTTTTCTATCTCAATAAATCTGTTGCCCGCATACCAGGCTGCTTCGTCTATCTTATCACTGCCTGAATAATTATACCCCTTAGACTTTATTCCACCACGAGCTGCAAACTCCCATTCGGCCTCAGTAGGTAGCCTGTAATTTGACCCTAATTGCTTGTTAATTTTCTCTATAAATACATGACAATCATTCCAGCTTACCATTTCTACCGGACTATCGCTTCCATTCTCAGAATAAGATGATGGATTTGAACCCATTACCTTTTCCCACAGAGCCTGCGTTACAGGGTACTTAGCCATGAAGTAACCATTTACTGATACTTTATGCTGTAATTCGTCATCCATGCGATCAGCCTCGTCGTGCGGGCTGCCCATGTCAAAAGCGCCTCCCTCAACCCAAATAAATTCTATTCCTAATTTATCGGTTCTTATTTGGGGCTGGGAGTTATCAATTATAGTTCGCTCTGATTGTGTGTCCGGCTTGTCTTGTTTTGTATTCGCGCCATTCGACTCTACAACAGTAGAATCCGAAGAATCAGCTTTAACTGACCCCGTTTTTATTGATTCTGAAATTTCTGAGCATTTGAAAAAACGGCTGCTAACATCCTTATCCGTGCACTTATAAATAATTGTCTCCCACCTAGAATTAGTGCTCAATAGTGGCTCCTGAACAATCTTCATCTGCAACTGAAAATTCGAAAGCGATTTCGTATCGTATGGCTTCTCTCCTGTTACCATTTGCCAAAGCACTACTCCTAAAGAATAAATGTCTGATTGAGCTGTAACACTTTTCGTTTCGGTAATCTGCTCCGGGCTCATATACATCGGCGTTCCCAATAGCGCGCCCGTTCCTGTTAAGGTGTACTCCGAAGAACTTTCATCCGTATTCTTAGCGATGCCAAAGTCCATGAGTTTGATCTTTCCCTTTTTGTCAATCATGAAGTTGGATGGCTTGATATCTCTGTGCACTAAATTCTGCTCGTGCACATAACCAACCGCCTCTAGCATTTGAGAAAAAATGACTTCTATCTCATCATCTTTGAGCTTTCCTTTGCGATCGATATATTCTTTGAGTGTTTCGCCTTCGATGTATTCCATCACAAAGGCAACGGTGTCGTTTTCCTCCATGAGGTCTGTGACTTTTATAATGCCTGAATGGGACATGCGGGCCATACTCCTTGCTTCGGCAAGGAAGCGTTTACGAATATGAGCATTTCGCACAAAATCTTGACTAAGCACCTTCATCGCCACCCTGTTCTGCAGGGAAATATGTTCAACAAGAAAAACAGTGGCCATGCCACCTTTACCTATTTCCCTTATTACCTTGTAATCTTTTATCTGTAATCCAATCATGAAGGACAATATTCTTATTTCAATCTGCACAAGGGGATTTTATCCAACCGTTGACCAATGACAACCGGGCTTTGTTCTCCGCCACTTTGTTTAACAACTGCATTTCTAGTGTACACAAACAACTCTCCTGCCGTTACGTATTTATCCTTATTCAGATCGGCTGCTCCGCGCATTCCATTCATCAACCAATAGCTGAACAGTCCCTGTCCAAGCTGGCCTAGTTCCATAGATGTCTGCTGATTGCTTGATGATAGCAATACAGCCAATCTTGCATCACGCAAGTTTTGAGCTGCATCATAATTTCCTGTAGAAGTATTATTACTCCCAACACTACCTGAAAAACAAGCGTCTGCTATGCACAATTTGTATTTCGCAGATGATGCTTTAAACGCCTCCTTAACTTCTTGATGACTTAATGAGTTGGACAATAAATCATAGGGCACAAAGGCTCCATTACTTCCATGACCTGAAAAAAAGAAAATAACATAATCGTTTTCTGTGGCTTTGGAAAATGCGCCTCTTAATGCATTCAAAATTGTACTTTTTGTCGCTTTCGAATCCAATAAAAGGGTAGCGCTGCCTGCAGCTATTTCACGAGGGAAGGCTTTTTTTAAGTGATTGTAAAATATTCGTGCATCATCATCGCTGTAATTTAAATCTGAAGTTGAACCTTGATAATCCGCAATGCCAACGACCACGGCATACATTTTTGGTATTACCGCTTTTTTATTTGCGTAGTCCGTGTTGAATCGACTTGCTCCATCCTGAATTATCGTATTGAATAAAAGACTGTCTGAAGAAATTTTCCAATCGGGCTTTCCATCTACCCACATACCTTCTAAGGTCTGCCCATTAGCAAGGCACATGACTCCAAATCCATCAGGTTTGTTGTTCGCAAAAGTTCCAGTATACTCATCTCCATTCTTGTAGCGGAATAGACCGAATTCTTTCTCGTCGTTCTTGTATATTCCCTTAAACACCTGACCACCTTTGTAAAGATAAGTCCCATAGCCGTGCCTAAGATTTGCTTGAAAGCTTCCTTCATATA
>Ga0315907_10005088_pt1 | contig 14503 bp, 10 predicted proteins | sample LakEriMetagenome_3_FD_203525 | JGI IMG/M metagenome (GOLD analysis project Ga0315907, IMG submission 203525) | Freshwater fungal communities from buoy surface, Lake Erie, Ohio, United States - Buoy 12 MA123 | ecosystem: Environmental > Aquatic > Freshwater > Lake > Lake biofilm | place: USA...
CACGGGCGGCATGCTCAATCAGGTGACCAATGCCGTTCGTGCGGCGGGCTGGGAGGTGACCCTTGCGCCCCTAGAAGAGTCAAAGGGCAGGCCCAAGGCGGAAGGCTATCATCTGGTGCTGAACCTACCGGTCTGGGGGCCGCGCTGCCTCAGCCTGCGCAAGACCTACCGCGATCCGTTCTGGAAGATCGAAGAGACCAATGACCGCTGGGACTATGAGATCGCCAGCGCCACCTTTGACCCCGCAACCCTCAAAAGCGGGTTCAACGGCTTCATGGGCTATTGGCGGCCACGCTTTCTGGGCGACACCCCGCCCGCGCAGGGGTTGGGCCCGTTCATCTTCGCTCCCCTCCAAGGCAGGCTGACCGAGCAGCGGCATTTCCAATCCATGTCGCCGATCCAGATGCTGCGCGCCACGCTGAAAGCTGACCCTGATCGGCGGCTGATCGCCACCCTGCACCCGCGCGAGATCTACAGCGCGACCGAGCTTTTGGCGTTGGACCAACTGGCCGCCGATGAACCCCGCTTTACGCTGGCCGAAGGCGACAGCCTGCCCTTCGTCAAGGCCTGCGATTACATCGTGACGCAAAACTCATCTGTGGCGGTGACCGGGTATTTCGCGGGCAAACAGGCGGTCCTCTTCGCCCAGATCGACTTTCACCACATCGCCGGATCGGTCCCGCGCGACGGGATCGACGCGGCCTTCGCCAAGATGCGCCAGTCCCCCCCCGATTTCGCCCGCTACCTGTACTGGCTGCTTGAGATGAACGCGATCCGCACTTGGGACCCAGCGGCGCAGGATAAGATCCGCGCGCGTTTGGCCCATTTCGGCTGGCCCATCTGAATGCAAAAGGCACCCCGAAGGGTGCCCGCAGCCTGTGCACAGCGCACAAAGATCAGATCGAGGATTGAATCCAAGTCGCCAGCGCCGCCTTCGGGGCCGCGCCAATCTTGTTCGACACCACCTGACCATCCTTGAACAAAAACAGCGCCGGAATTCCGCGCACACCCAGAACAGCCGGGCTGTCGGGGTTTTCATCCACGTTCACCTTCACGATCTTGACCTTGCCCGCGTATTCAGCGGCCAATTCTTCAAGCGCGGGGCCAATCTGGCGGCAGGGGCCACACCATTCGGCCCAGAAATCCACCACAACCGGAATGTCCGATTTGCGGACTTCGGCATCAAAGGTGGCGTCGGTGACGGCAACGGTATTGGCACCCATGGCGGGACTCCTGGAAGATCTGAATAGGCGTCGAAGCTAGGGAGACTGCGCGGCAACGTCAAGGGAGCGCGGCGCGCTTCAGTGCCGCACTCACGAGATCGGGATCGAGCGCCATAAGATCGCCCGTCCGGGTCCACAGCACATAAGGCTCAATCACGTGACCGGGGTAAATCTGCGTCAACGCGGCCACATAGGCCCCCATCTGGCGTAAAATGCCCTCGGGCACGTCTTCGGGCGCTTTTGGGCACTGGCTGTTGGTCTTGAAATCGATGATCCGCACGCGATGCCCGTCCACCACCAGCCGGTCAATCGTGCCTTGCAGCACGGTTCCCCCCAACTGCGCCGTGAAGGGTGCTTCGGCCAAGCTCTCGGGGCCGAAGATCCAGCGCAACTCCTCACGCTCCAAAACCCGCGACGCCTCGGCCATGGCATCCGCCACAAGCCCCGGATCGGGGATCAGCGCCGCCGCAGCCGTCGGCCAATCCGCGCGCGGAATCCAGGGCAACTGCTCCAACAACAGATGCACCGCCGTGCCCCGCGCCTTGGCCGCCTCCTCCGAGGCTGAAAGGCTTTCCCCCGCCAACGCCTTGGCCCCGCCCAGATCCGAAGGCGACCGCGCCTGCGCCGGGCGCGCCTCGGGCTCAACGGGCTTCAGCAGCAAGTCCCCACCCGCCCCAAGGCCGGGCGCGGCAACAGCGACTTCAGGCGCCCCCAGCGGCGCAGGCCAGTCACCGCTCATCAGGCGCAGCGTTCCACCATCGGCCTTTTCCGCCCCCAGCGCCCGCATCGCGCGCTCCACTTGGCGATACCAGCACAGCTCATCAACCGGCTTCGGGCCGGGCGGTTTGGTGCTGGTTTCAGTTTTCGCATCCCCCGCACCCGCCACAATCAGCCAAGTCCGCGGCCGGGTCAGCGCCACATACAAAAGCCGGGCGCTTTCGGCGGTCTGGTTGGCCTTGCGCCGCGCGCGCGTCTCACGAATGGCAACGGGCGAGGCATCGGCGGGCGTTTTCCACACCGGCTGCCCGCCGGGCAACAGATAAATCTCGTCACGATCCCGCGGGCTGCGATCAGCGGTATCGGGCAAGATGACAATCGGCGCCTCAAGCCCCTTGGCCCCATGCGCGGTCATCACGCGGATCTTGTCCCCGGCGGCGTCCATCTGGCGCTTGACGGTCACATCATCGGTTTCCATCCAGATCAGGAACCCCGTCAGGCTGGGCACATCCGTCGCCTCATAGGCCAGCGCCTGCGACAAAAGCTCGTCGACCCCATCCTCGGCCTCATCCCCCAGCCGCGCCAAAAGCCGTTCGCGCCCGTGGTGCCGCGTCAGCGCGCGTTCGATCAGATCAAAGGGCCGCAGGAAATCCGCCTGATCGCGCAGGTCCCGCAGCATGTCCACGGTTTCGGCATGCCGCGCGCTGTCGCGCAAGGCTTCCCACAAGAACCCCTTGCGGCCATGGGCCAACCGAAACAGTTCATCCTCGCTCCACCCACAAAGGGGCGAGCGCAAAACGGCGGCCAGCGACAGATCATCCTCAGGCGTGGCCAGAAACGACAAAAGCGCCGCCAGATCCTTGACCGCAAGCTCGGCCCCCAGCCGCAGCCGGTCAGCCCCGGCAATCGGCAAGCCCTCGGCCTTGCAGGCCCGGATGATCTCGGCAAACACGGTCGACCGGCGCTGCACCAAGATCAGCACATCCCCCGCATGCATCAGGCGCGGATTGCCCTTTTCATCGGGAATCTGCGTGCCCGCCTCAATCATCCGGCGGATTTCAGCCGCGATCTTGTTGGCAAGCTGGGCGCTGTGATGGGCCTCGTTCACAAGGTCCACCGGGTCATCCCAGTTCTTGTCCTCTTCGGTCTTGGTCGACTCAATCAGCGGCCAAAGATCCACCCGGCCCGGCAAACGGTCATTGACCCCGATATGGGCCGGACTGGCACCCAGCGCCTGTTCGAACCCCGCCTCAAAGGTCTGGTCCACCAGCCGCAAGATCGCCGGAGACGACCGGAACGAATAGCGCAACTCCATCGTCTGGAACTGCTTTTGCGCGGCTTCGAACTTGGTCTTGAACGTCGCATGTTTTGCATCAAAGGCGGCGACATCGGCACCTTGGAACGAATAGATCGACTGTTTCTTATCACCCACCACAAACAAGGTGCGCGGGCGGTCAGGATCGCGCCCCTCGCCCGAGGTGAACTCTTCGGCCAAAAGCTCGATCACCTTCCACTGGTCGGGCGAGGTGTCTTGCGCTTCGTCCACAAGGATATGGTCAATCCCGCCATCCAGCCGATACAGCACCCATTGCGCCACCGTCCGGTCGGTCAAAAGCCCCTTGGCGCGGGCGATGAGGTCATCAAAGTCCAGCCAACCGCGCGCCGACTTGGCCTGCTCATACAAGGGCAGGAACGCGGCGGCAAAGCGGTGCAGCGCATGCGTCTTGCGCGCGGCCTCCAACGCCAATCGACGCGGTCTGGCCTGTTCGATGCGCAGCATCAAGGCGTTGAGTTGATCCATCCGATGGTCAAATGCGGCGCGCGCATCCTTGGTAGGGAAGGCGTCAATCTTGGCGGTCTCGCGCTTTGCCGCGTCCTTCACCTCGTCGCTGTGCAGGAATATCTTTTCCAGATGGGCCAGATCAGAAAGCCTTGGCTCAGACAGGTTCAATGTCGCAAGCCGCGCGGCGGCTTTCTGGTCATTGGGGCCGCTCGCCATGAGAACGGGAACAAGGTCCGCCATCAGCGCAGGCTCATTGCCAAGGAAGCTGTCCCGCAAAAGCTGCGCCGGGCTGTCACCTGCATCCGCCCCGAACAACTCCTTCGCTTCCACTTCCCCCAACACCGTCGCAAACCCATGCCGCGCCGAGGCGACCTGTTCCATCAGCGCCGTAAACTCCTCGCCCGTGTAGATCGCGGCAATCTCGGCCATGATCGCGGGCGCATGCGAATCCGACATCTCCTCCACGATCTGCGCCCGCAAAAGCCGCGCGGCGCGGTCATCCAGTTCCGAAAATCCGGGCGAGATTTTGGCCTCAAGCGGAAAGCGGCGCAAAAGCGTGGCGCAAAAGCTGTGAATGGTCTGAATCCGCAACCCGCCGGGCGCCTCAAGCGCGCGGGCAAACAGCCGGCGCGCCCGCGCAAGATCATCTGCGACAAAGCCCGGCCCCTCGCCCAGCGCGGCAAGATCCGCCCGCAGCGTGTCATCCGGCAACATCGCCCATTCGCCAAGCCGCTTGAACAGACGGTTCTGCATCTCGGTGGCGGCGGCCTTTGTATAGGTCAGGCACAAAATGCGCTGCGGCTCCACCCCGCTGAGAAGGAGCCGCGCCACACGGTCAATCAGCACCCGCGTCTTGCCAGACCCCGCATTGGCGGCCACCCACGTTGTGGCAACCGGGCTGGCGGCTTGAACCTGGCGTTCGGTGGCCTCGTGAAGCAAGCTCATTCGTCCACCTCTTTACCCACAAACACCGGCTCGGCGCGGTCGGTCATCTGCCACTCCCCATACCGTGCCAGATGGTCGTAATCCCCTTCGATCCGGTCCGAAAACACCGCCCGCCGCGCGGTATAGCCGGTGCTGGCAAGCCGATAGCGCGTGATCAGCGCAATGAACCGCGCCCATTCCTGGTCCAGATCAATCTTGTCACGTGGCGTTTCGATGGTCTTGGGCGTGCTGCCAAGGCCGACATAGCTGAACCCCGCCACCTCACAGGGCCCAAGGTCCGCAAAGCCGCCGCGCTCCACCATGGCGGCGGTCAGGCGCAACTGCTTTTCATAAGCCTCCTGCTGCGGTTCACTGGGCGGACTGCCCGTCTTGTAGTCAAAGAGATGCATGCGCCCATCAGGCAGCACGTCAATCCGGTCAGGCTTGCCAACCAGCGTGAACCCCGGCGGGTCCAATCGCAAAGCGCCGGGGGTTTCCAGAACCGCTGGGCTGCCGCCATGCTTGGCATCTTGGATCAGAAAATCGTTCGCCGCCCGCTCCAACCGGGCCAGCCACATCAGCCGCGCCGCCGGAAACGGCGTGCCAGCCTGCAACACATCCGCCGCACTGGTCAAAAGCCGCGCCCGGGCGGCCTCTTGGGTTTCCGCCTCCGGCCGCTCGCGGACAAAGCGTTCAAGAATGTCATGCAGGAGGCTGCCGCGATCCCGAGGATCGGGCGCAGCCCGCAACGGATCAAGCGGCCGCAGCCGCAGCACATGCCGGGCATAGATCGCAAAGGGGTCGCGGATCAGCCGCGTGATCTCGGTCAGCGACAGCTTGTCAGGCCGCGCGGCAATCGGCGGGCGTGGTGCAGGTCGGCTGGCGGGTTGAAAGCGCGGATTGTCCAACAGCGCAGCCGACGGGCGATCCAAAGACTGCGCCACCCGCACCCAAGCCGCACCGCGCGCCCGCATCTCGCCCAGCGCCTCTGGCCCGCGCCGCGTGGGCAGGCCCATCATCAGGTTTTCCAACCGGTTCAGCCAGCGCGAGGGCACAGTCTGCGCCTCGGCATCGCGGGCCGCGCGGGTCAGCACCACGCGCGGTGCGCCAATTGCCTGCTGAAAATCATGCGCCGAAAGGCCAATTTGCCGTTCGGGCAGCAAGAGCCCCGCATCCTTGCGCATCTTGCGGTTCAACCACGGGTCCGGGTCGGGCAGTTTCGGCCAGATCCCGTCATTCAACCCGCCAAGGATCACCAGATCGGCCCCCTGAACCCGCGCTTCCAGCGTGCCCCAGATCATAATGCGCGGATGGGCCTGCACCGCCTCGCGCACCTCGCCGCTGGCCAGAACCGCCTCGAACAGCTCGGCATATTCCGCCGGATGGAACCGCCCGCCGTGCGGTGCCTCATCTTGCAGCGCCTGAACCGCCGCCCGCGCGGCCTCGCCCGCCTCTTTCTCCCAAAGCCCGCCACTGCCCTCGGCCGCCGTGCCGCGTGCAAGCGTTTCCGCCAAATCCCGGTGCAGCGCGACAAGATCGGCCAGCGGCGCTGTCGCCACAGGCTCAAACCGGTCAATCACCCGCCCCACCATCGCGGCCCATGGGGCGGCCTGCGGGTCGGCGCGCAGCCCGGCCCAAGTGACAAGATCAGCCCCGGTCGGAAACACCGGCCCATGGCGGCGCAGCGACAGTTCAAGATCGCGCGTCAGCCGCAGATGCGTCCCCCGCTCGCCCCCCGAGGCGGCCAGCGGATGCTTCAACAGCGCCAAGAGCTGATCCGCCGTCAGCTTTTGCCCCAAGGCCCGGCCGATCTGGCGCAAGAACCGCCCCGGCGCTGACAGGCCCAGCGGGCGTCCGGCGGAATCGTCGGGCAGGATGTTCCAGCGGTCCAGTGCCGCTGTCACCTGCCGGGTCAGGTTCCGATCCGGCGAGATCAGCGCGGCGGTGGTGCCATCTTCCGCCGCCTGCCGCAGGATCAACGCAATCGCCAGCGCCTCGATCCGAACCGAAGGCGCCTCGATCAGCGCCACATCGGCGGTCGCGGCCATAAGATCGGGCAGTTTCGGCCCATCGGAAAGCCATTGATCGGTCACCGGCGCCGGGCGCAGCGCCAGCGACACCAGCGCATTGCGCGTAGGGCAGGGTGCAGCACAGTCAACCCAAGCCCGCACCGCCCCCGGCGTCAGTTCCAGCCGGTCAAGCAAACGACGAAAGCGGTATTGCGGGTGATCCTCGGCCGTCAGAACGTCATCCATCTGGTCCCAGACGGCGCGCGGCATGTCGAAATCAAATCCCGGCAGCACCAGCGCGCCTTGCGGCAAACGGGCCACCATCTCCATCAGCCGCAACGTCGCCCCACGCGACCCGGTCGATCCCGCGATCAAGATCGGATGCGACGGCGGAGCCTCTGCCCAGCGCTCTGCCAAAAGATCAATCGCCATGCGCTGCCGCGCCTCGGCCTCGGGGGCGCTGGTGCGGTCAAACACTTCGGCGACAATGCCCAGAAACGACTGCGTCCGCGCCCAATGGGCCGCGTGGTTCTCCACATCCAGCGCCGAAATCGCGCTGGGGTGCAGACCCTCGACATGCAGCTCCTGCATCAGTTTGGCCAGACTGTCGGCCAGATCATAGAGCGCATGGCGCGGTGCAAGCTCGGGCTCGGCGTCCAAAAGGGCGGCAATCAACTGCGCCAGTTCCAACCGCCGCCGCAAGGGCGGCACGGCGGGCGGAAGTGCAAGGCCGGGGCGGTCGGCCAATTCGGTGACCAGACGCATCCGCGGCAAAAGCCGCGCGCCCCGCTCTTGAAACAGCGCGCTGACCCGGCGGCGCATGCGGGCGGTGTTCAGGTAGATCTCCACCCGCGACATGGCTTCAGGCGGCTGACCCGCCATCCGCGCGATCAGCCCGTCCACCAAAAGTCGCGGAAAATCCGCACCGGGCGGCAGGGCAAAGATCCGGGGTCCGGCGCTGTCAAACATGCCCGGCCTCCAGCATCGCCTCCGCCTCGGCAATGCCCTCAGGCCGCCCGACATCACACCAGCCACCGTCATGCACAATGCCAAAGGCCCGGCCCCGGCCAATCATCTCATCCCACAGGATGTTCAGCGAAAACACCGTGCGATCCACCCCGGCCAACCCTTCACAACGCAGGATCTGCGCGCCAAGATAGACCAGCCCCGGCGCCCCCTTGGCACGGGCAATGCGCCCATCGGCACCGATCAGGAAATCGCCGGTGCCCTTGTGCCCCGCGGCCTGACCCACCGGCAGCAACAGCAACAGCGCATCCATCCGGTCCGGGTCCCACCGCGCCGCAAGCTGTGACAGCGGGTTCTGCCCGGTCCAAACGGCGTCACTGTTCAGCGTCATCACCGGGCCATCGCCCAGATGCGGCAGCGCCTTACGCAGCCCGCCGCCGGTTTCAAGGATCTCATCCGCCTCATGCGACAGCGTCACCGGCCGCCCCGCCAGATGCCGCGCGATCTGATCGGCCAGATAATGCGTGTTCACCACCACCGGCCCCGCGCCCGCCTGATCTGCCAAATCCAGCGCGTGATCCAACAGCGGCTTACCCGCCACCGGGATCAGCGGTTTCGGCCGATTGGCCGTCAGCGCCCCCATCCGGGTTCCAAAGCCCGCTGCAAACACCATCAGGGGGAAGGACATGGATCACCTATACGAGACAAAACTTCAGGCGTCGGTTCTGGCAGCAATTCCCGGCACAGCCGCGCCAAAGGCGCCGTCGCCGGGTGGGTCAAATTGCGCTGCAACTGGCCCCAGACCCTTGGGATCAGCCGCAGATATCCGGGCTTGCCGGACACCCGGCAAAGCCGGGTAAAGATGCCCAAGATCCGCAAGGCCCGCTGCGCCCCAAGCACCGCATAGGCCGCATCAAACCCCGCATCCGCCCCCATGTTCTCCTTGAACCGGCGGATCATCGCGGCCTCAGTTTCAGGCGACACATCGCGGCGGGCATCTTGCAGCAGTGACACCAGATCATAGCCCGGCTGACCCATCTGCGCGAGTTGGAAATCCAGCACCCCCACCCGCGCAATCCCCTCGCGACCCGGCAACCAAAGCAAGTTCTCCGCGTGATAATCGCGCAAGATCATCACCCTTGGCCCATCGGCATGGGTGGCCATCACATCTTCCAGCGCCGCCCGAAAGCCGGCCCGGTCGCCCTCGGTTCCAATCGCGGCCTTGCGATACCAGTCCAGCGCAAAGCACCCCGCCTCGGCCCAGTCTGCCGCGCTCAGATTGCCAAGCCCGGCCATCGGTGCCTGTCTTTGCAGCGCGCACAGGACATCGGTCGCGCCTTGATACAACGGCATCTCCTGCGTGGGATCAGCCGCCACAAGCCGGGCAAAACTGCCGTCCCCGAAATCTTCCAACAGCAGAAAGCCATGGCTCAGGTCTTGCGCCAGACAGCGCGGGGCCGACAGGCCAAGCTGCCGCAGATGCGCGGCCACCCGCAGGAACACCTCGGGATCATCCCCCTTGCCGGGTGGTGCATCCATCAAGACCGCCGTTTCAACCCCCTTGGTCAGCCGGTCATAACTGCGGTCTGAGGCATCTCCGGCCAGAAACCGCCGCTCTGCATCGCCCCATCCGGCGCGCATCAAGAACGCGATGGAAAGCTCATGGCGCTCAGTCATGGTCGGCCCAGTCCTTCGCGAGATCGGTGACCAGATCGGCCCTTTGTCCGGGCGAAATCGCCACCCGGCGGCCCTCGCCCTCCAGCGCAAACCGCAACCGCATCGCCCCTTTGGGCAGCAAGCTTCCCAAACGGTCGGGCCATTCGATCAGGCAGACCGCGCTGTCAAAGGCCTCGTCAAGACCCAGCTCCAGCACCTCATCCGGATGGCTCAGCCGGTAAAGATCGGCATGCCAGATCTCCACATCCGCCTGATAGCTTTGCACCAGCGTAAAGGTGGGGGAGGGCACATCTTCGGCCCGCCCCAACCGCGCCTGAATAAAGGCGCGCGCAAAGTGGCTTTTGCCCGCCCCAATCTGCCCTTCCAGCAGCAGACAATCCCCGGCCTGCAGGCGGGCGGCAAACCACTGGCCCAGCCGGGCCGTGGCATCAGCATCCACAAGATGCAGGCAAAGGGGGGGAACATCGGCCATCTTGCCGCCGAGTCTATCCGGCCCCCGCAGCCAGCCGCAAGCCTTCAGGCGGTTTTCAGCGTATCGGCCCCGGCCAGAACCGGGCGGGTCATGCCCTGCGGGTCAAGCGTGCGAAAGCCCGCAAGCGTCGCCCCGCCAGCCAAAGGCGCAAATCGGCACGACACCAACCGCCCATCCAGCAATCGCGCCTCTGACCGCCACGGCATCCGGTTGCCAACGGTCGAGATAAACTCCTCGGCCTCTGACCACAGCGCGCTGGGCGCAGACAGCGCGCGCCAATGGGCGGCAACTGTTCGGATGGTCGTGGTGATCACGCTGATTTCCGGGTCATGGGCCCACATCACCGCATAGGCCAGGTTCGACATCACCAATTGCCCCGAGGACGAAAACACCGCCACCGCCTCATCCATTTCATCAATCACCGCCTGACCCAGTTCCAGATCAGACCGATAGCGCCGACTGCGGGACACCTCATGTGTGATGTCCTCGATCATCAGGGCCAGCGCGCCATTCGGATGTGGGCGACCGACGACCTTGAAGGTCTGCCCATCCGGCAGGTTCCATGTCTCCTCATAAAGCCCCGAGGCGGCGGCCTTCTCCATTTCAACCAACTGCCGCCGCCAGCTGCGGTAATCCTTCGGCTCGGGAATCATCTTGCGGTCGCGCAGCGCATCCAGCACCGACAAGAGCGAGGGCCGCATCGACAGGAATTCCGCAGGCAGACCCGTCAGGTCCATCAAGGCCGGGTTGAACAGCTGCAACTGCCGCTGCCTGTCAAAGATCGCCAACCCCGTGGGCAATTGCGCAAAGGTCTTGGTCAAGGTCTGCATGAAATCGCGCAGCGCGCCTTCGGCATTCACCGCCGCATCGGCGGGCAAGGCAAACACCAAACGTTCGGTGCCGCTGGCCGTTCCGATCAGATCATACCAAGCGATGTCCTCGTCCGGGATTTTGACTGCCGCGCGCTGGCCGCGTGCCGTTGATTGGCTGGCAACGCGCTCAAACAGCCGGGGCAGGGGCCAGCCCAGCTCTTTGCCCGCCGGAATCGTGCCAATCGCCTTCAACATATAGGCTGAATTGGCCCAAACCACCTCTCCCCCCTCAGTTTCACGCCAAATCGGCAGGGGCGCTTGGGCCAAGGCCTCGCGCAGATGCTCCACCTCTTGGGTCAGCGCGCGATGCGCCAGCGCATCCGTCAGCATCGGGCGTCCATCCTGCGAGGGGTCGGTCAGGCTGATCCGGATCAACCCGCCGCTCAGATCCGCCGCCAACAACAGAGTCTTGCCCTGCGACGACCGCCCTTCCAACAGGATCTGCCCTTCGTCCTCCAGCCGCTGCACCTGCGCCTCGACATCAGGGAAGTACAGCGACAGATAGCCGATCAGCCGCAACCAATGGCTGCCGCGCCCGCGGCTTGTCGCCAAAATCTGCCGGGCGGCGGGGGTGGCATCGATCAGCGTGTCGCCATCGAACAGAAACACTGTTCCTTCCCCGCCCTGCGCCGCCGCTGAAAAGATCGACGCCCCCACCTGCCGGGACGGCCCCTGCACAGCCTGCACAGTCAAAAGCCCCGCAATCGCGGCCACAAAGGCAATCAGCACCAACGCAAGCCCAAGCAGCCAGTCCAAAGCGACCCCTCCTGCAGACAGAACTATAGCCCTGAAGGATCAACTTAAGGATGTAATGGTTAAGGCAGCGTTAACGTTTAGAAACCCAAAACCTGCCGCCCCTGTCGCGCCTCAGCCAAGCGGCTGATTTTCCCCCAGCGGACCCCCGCTTTCGGCGCTGATTCGGTCCAGCGGCCAAACCACCTCGACAATCGCGCCCGACCGCTCGGGTCGCCCGCCTGTTGCCAGAAACGGGTCTGAGGAATTGGCAAACGACAACTCCGCCCCTGTGCGCTCCAGCAGCGTCTTGGCGATGAACAGGCCCAGCCCCATCCCCTCATACCCGGGCCGCCGCTTTGGCCCGGCCTCATCCCGACGGGACCGCAGAAACGGATCCCCGATCCGGCCCAGCACCTGCGACGAGAACCCATCCCCATCGTCGATGATCCGCAGCGTCAGGTTGGTTTCGGTCCAGCTTGCATCAATCCAGACCCGCGAATGCGCGAAATCGACCGCGTTCTGCACCAGATTGCGCAACCCATGAATCAACTCAGGCGCGCGCAGGATCAAGGGCTCGGCTGGCCCCGCCGTGGCCCCGGGGGCAAGGTCGAAACTCACCATCTTGTCGCGCCCCAAATGCGGCTCAGCGGCCTCGCGCAGCACCGCGCTCAGCGGCGCCGACCGCATGTGCAGATCATCCTTCCCCGCCTTGCCCATCGACCGCAGGATATCGCGGCACCGGTCGGCCTGCTCGCGGATCAGCCGCGCATCATCGGCCAGTTCGGGCCGGTCTTGCAGCTCGTCCAACATCTCAGTGCTGACCATCTTGATCGTGGCCAAGGGCGTGCCCAATTCATGCGCCGCCGCCGCCACCACGCCGCCCAGATCGGTCAGTTTCTGCTCGCGCGCCAGCGCCATCTGCGTCGCCAAAAGCGCGTCAGACATGGACCGTTTTTCCGCAGCCACCCTGTGCGAATAGATCCCCAGAAACACGATCCCGATCACCAAAGACAGCCAAAACCCAAAGCCGATCAAGGGCGGCATCCGAATGGGCGCCCCGGCGCTCTGCATCGGCACCGCCAAGACGGCGAGGATCGACACAAACGCCACCGCCAGCGCCGCCAGAAACACCGTCGCCCGCAGCCGCAGCGTGCTGGCGCAGACCGTCACCGGCGCAAGGATCAACAGCGCAAAGGGGTTCGACAGGCCCCCAGTCAGGAACAAAAGAAAGGTCAACTGCGTCAGATCGAACAACAGCGCCAACAGCGCCTCGGTCTCGCTCATCCGCTTGTTGGCGGGATACACCGCCACCAAAATCAAATTGGCAATGACCGCCACGCCCACTGCCATGAAACACAGCCCAAGCGGCAGGTCGATGTCATAAACCCGCGTGGCCACCCCAATCGCCACAAGCTGCCCGGCAATCGCCATCCAGCGCAACAGCACCAGCGTCTGAAGCCGCAGCCAATTGCCCCGCTCGGGGCGCAAAGCGTCAAGATGTCCTGCGGTTTTCATGACAATCGGCCTTGATGCGGATACTGTGATTGATAAGGCTGTGCTGGTACGGGTTCAACGCGAACCTGCGTGAACGGAGTGGGTGGGCATGACAAAACTCTATGCGGGTGCGGCGCTGATTGCGATGGCGGCATTGCTGGGCGGCACTTATTACGTGATCCAGTCCAATCAAAGCGCCGATATCTTTGCCGAATGCCGGGGCGGTGCCGTGGGCGGTGGCGCCATTGGCGGCCCAATGTCCTTGGTCAACGGCGATGGCCAAACCGTGACCGATGCCGAGATTTTCACCAAGCCAACGCTGCTTTATTTCGGTTACACCTTCTGCCCCGATGTCTGCCCGATGGACAACGCCCGCAATGCCGAGGCGATCGATATCTTGGATGAATCCGGGTTTGACGTGCAGCCCGCCTTCATCTCCATCGATCCTGCCCGCGACACACCCGAGGTGGTGCGTGATTTTGCCGCAAACCTGCACCCCAAAATGATCGGTCTCACCGGCAGCGACGAACAGATCAAGGCCGCCGCGCAGGCCTATAAGGCCTATTACAAAAAGCAGGATGCGACCGACGAATTCTATCTGGTGGACCATTCCACCTTTACCTACCTCGTTTTGCCCGGTCATGGATTTGTTGAATTTTTCAAGCGCGAGGACAGCGCCAGTGATATGGCAGCACGGACCGCGTGCTTCGTCTCAAAGTCAGGATCGTGACCCTGCCATCGTTGCCCGGTTTGACCGGGCACCCCTCACGGCCTAGATTAAGCGCAGGCGGATATGGAAGGACTGGGAATGGTTGACGAACCCTCGGCCGAACTGGGAACAGATCGCAGCCTCTTGTTGGTGGATGATGATGAGGCGTTCGTAAAGCGTCTTGCCAAAGCTATGGAAAAACGCGGCTTTCAGCCCGAAACCGCCGCCAGTGTTGCCGAAGGCCGCGCCATCGCCGTTTCGCGCCCGCCCGCCTACGCCGTCGTGGACCTGCGGTTGGAAGACGGCAACGGCCTTGATGTGGTCGAAGCCCTGCGCGATCGCAGGCCCGATTGCCGGATCGTGGTGCTGACCGGCTATGGCGCGATTGCAACCGCCGTGGCCGCCGTAAAAATCGGCGCGACGGATTATCTTTCCAAACCCGCCGACGCCAATGACATCACCAACGCCCTTCTTGCCAAGGGCGAGGCGATGCCTGCACCGCCAGAAAACCCGATGTCGGCGGATCGGGTGCGTTGGGAACATATTCAGCGTGTCTATGAAATGTGTGATCGCAACGTGTCCGAAACCGCCCGCCGGTTGTCTATGCACCGCCGCACGCTTCAGCGCATTCTGGCAAAACGCAGCCCAAGATAATCAGATTTGTTGCCAACTGCGATAAGCTGACTTATGACGTTATCCCATTAGGTTTACGTATTGTATTATTGTTCATAAGGAAGCCAACATGTCGATGAATATTGATGACCTGTCTTTGAAAGAGCTTAAGGATCTCCAGGCGAAGGTATCGAAAGCCATTTCGACCTTCGAAGATCGCAAAAAGAAGAACGCCCTGGCTGAGCTTGAAGAAAAGGCCCGCGCGATGGGGTTCTCGCTGGCTGAGTTGACGGGCGCTGTTACCAAGATC
>Ga0315907_10005089_pt1 | contig 14502 bp, 23 predicted proteins | sample LakEriMetagenome_3_FD_203525 | JGI IMG/M metagenome (GOLD analysis project Ga0315907, IMG submission 203525) | Freshwater fungal communities from buoy surface, Lake Erie, Ohio, United States - Buoy 12 MA123 | ecosystem: Environmental > Aquatic > Freshwater > Lake > Lake biofilm | place: USA...
ATATAAGTGTTTTTTTGTAATTATTAATAGGTTTTAAATTAAACCAACTAACCAGAGAATATCTTATACCAGATTCTACTGGGCTAACTCTATGATTAATATCAGATAAAAAAACAAATAAATTCCCGATTCCGTTTTCAAATGTTGTAATACCTTCTATTTCATCAATTTTCATTTGTAAATCTCCGCCTGTATAATCGGTGTTTAATTGAATAACTATTGAACAATATCTTTTAGCATATTCACCCTCTGGCGAAGAATCGGTATGCCAGTTATAATATTCACCAACTTTATATTCCGTAAACTGAAATGGTGCACCATCAAAATTTATTTCGTAACCTTTTAATTTTATTTTTTCTGAAATTTTTTCTACTAATCTTGCTTTTAAAAATGGAAAAATATTATCATAATTTGCAAAAGAAATAGATGACTTTCTATAATTTTCATCTATCACATCGTTCATTATCTTTCCGGGTTTTAAATCTAAATTTTTTAAAGAAAAGTTTAAAATTTTATTACATTCATCTATTGATAGAAATTCTTTTATTGTAAAATAATTAATCATATGAGTTTTGTATTTATTGTTTTTTCTATTAAGTTGCAGTTTATAACGCATTTATCTTCGTTTTTTGATGGAACACCGGCGTGAGGTATTAATCCATCAAATATCAAAATTCTGTTTTCAACACAATCTACTTTTTGAAGTATTTCGGTTTTATCATCGTTATATAACAAAGTATATCCATTATTTGTATTAATATAAAATATATAAGAGGTATGTTCGGTTTGTCTATCTAGATGGATTGCATTAATAATATCGGTATCGGTAAAGGTTTGTGCTTTTGTTAAATTTATTTTAGTTCTCAATGTATAAACGTATTTTTTACTAGTCTTTTGTTCTACACAACTTTTTATTTCATCGATAATTGATAATATTTTTTTATCAATCTGTATGTTTTCACTTGGGATTGATATAACAAAACCAGCACCAACTTTTGTTTCAATTAATGATGGAGATTTAAAAAACCTTTCACCTTTAGAACCTACTATTTTTTCTAAATAAAACCATTCTAATTCATCTTGTCCTTTTAAAAAGTATTCTTGTAAGGTTTTTAAAGATTCTTTATTCAAAATATCATCATATACTTTATACTCTTTCATATTATTTGTAATAACCAATACTTTTTATTATATCAATAATTGCATAATTCCACTCATTTACTTCTACGTGTATAGTATCATAATCTATTAGCATATAATCTGTTACGTTTTTGTAAAACCAATACGGACTAAATGCTGGCCTTTTTTCTTTTTTTGTAACATACAAATTATATCCAAAACAATCATTTTCATTAATTTTTTTAAACCAAACATATCCAATTGATGTGTTTTTGTAATATAATAAAAATGCCGTTTCTTTATTTTCAATTCTTTTATTTACATCCTGTATTGTAAACATCTCCGGCCATTTATATTCCAAATTAAAAAAATCTATTAGTTTGGTAAATTCTAATAAATCGGAATTTGATATTGAATTACTTATTTTTTTTATTTTAAGTTGAGATTCTTTTATTTTTTTATTATGTGATATTTTAAAATTTTCCATTATATAAGACTTTTTTCTTTTGCAAAATCTTTATCAAAATCAAAAAACATTACCATACTATATCTTTTTCCAATTGTAACGGGTAAAACTCTATGTAGTACATTTTTTGAGATTAGGACTGCGCTGTTGGTTATGGGTTTATATTTTTTTATATCTTCTACAATATTAGAGTTTATATACTCTAGCTCACCACCAACGTAATCATCGTTTAAATACATTATTAATGAAAAATCGGCCACATCGTAATGGAATGCATCTTCTTTATTTCCTCTATTATCAACAACATTTATCCAACTAGCCGTATGTTTACATTTTATACCATAGTTATTTTTGATAATATTTAATATATTTTCTATAATTTCTTTCTTTAAATTAATTGGCGTTCTTTTGTAGGAACTTCTACCAGAAACGGGTTCCATTAACGTAGCATCATCAATAGATTTGCAAAACTTATTAAGATGTTCTATATCATTTTTATCTAAAATATTATCAATATACTTAACCATTTTATATTAACTTTTTTATATCTTTACTATTTTTTAGGATAACACCCTGTAATAATAAATCTAAAAAAGAATTTTCTTTATAGATTTTTTCTATTAATAAAGAATGGACTTTATCTGTCCATAGTTTACATAGTGTATAATTTTCTTCATAATTTTCCATAAATTTTTTTACAAATTGAACAAATTTATCATTCTTCCCTCTGTACTCAATAGCTTCTTTGTAAAATGGATGTTCCTCTATTCCTGTTATTTCTTTTAAAATTTCATACGGATATGTGTGAGTAGATATAAATGGTATTTTACCTAAAACAAATCCATAAGTTTTTTCTGACAAATAATTTGAAGCATATTGAACAGGCAACCAATCCCATGATTCACTTAATATGTGCATTTTGGCCTGTGGTAATATTCGCATCATATATTCTAAATAGTGTTCTATATTTTCTATATAAGAAATATCATCCCAATTATCCGTGCCCCATTTATTTAAATTTATATTTTTATTGTTTTTTATTTGAGTTGAATTTACATCATAATCTATATTTTGACAATTATCTGTTCTACTTAAATAAATTTCTTTATTGTTCAGCTTTGCGATATCATCTATTATATCTATTCTATTTTTTTTATGATTTCTAACGGAAAAACATAATTTATATGGTTGATTTAATTTTTCGAAAATGTTTGCAAATTCATAATACCAACGTATTGAAAGTAATTCATTCCATTGAAACATTGTATTTGTAGCTATGAAATTATGATTTGGATAATGTATCGATTCTACCGATTTATCAATAAAAAAATTATCACTAAATATCCAATGGTTTTTTAATCTTCTAATTTGATATTCTAAATCCTTTACGGGTGCATATTTTAGCATTTCTGCTTCTATAAAACTTTTTTCTGTTCTCATAATAGAAATTAACCAACCTTTTCTATTTTGAACGTTATCAGCTAACCATTTCATTATTGGAATATCATTAACACCAAATTGGCCACCACCCCTATGTGCCGTTAATCCTTTTTCTTTGTTTATACAATCTATTTCAGTATAATCTTTCCAATCAAACATTTGATAATTTATTGTTAAAAAATCTATCAAATGATATCCATCTTCGGCATCGTGTAATTCTGGATTGAAAACTAATTCAAATTTTTTATCATTGTAATCACATAAAATAGTACCAATGTTGTTTTTTATATTAGATACTCTGTTTGTTGTATTATGAAATAACTTTAAAAATAAAGAACGAGAATAAAAATGGTGTATGTATATTTTAATCATTAAAATAGTTTTTTAGTAAAATAACTTTTTTCAAATTTATTCCATATCCAATCCCTTAATTTCTGGTCCTCTTTTATATCCATTTGTGGATATGCATAATTTATTTGATTGTCTTTTCCTATTTTTATATCCGTATCATATTTACTTTTTATTAATTCTTCAAATTTATATAGTTCGTATATATCAAATTCATAAGTTGGTTTGTATCCACTTTTCCATGCTTCTTGTGAATCAAATACTCTCCAATTAATATAAATGTTATCTTTCATCATATTTTCTATGATATATTTTTTATTATAATTCATTGAATATTTTTCTATCAATGGTACTATTATTTTTGATTTCATTTTTTTATCAAATTCAAAATTTTTATCATTTTGTATCATAGATTTTATACAATCTATTATTTCATCTGTAAAATATTCGTAAATAAAATCATTTGTTATTTTATTTGGAATGTAACTTAATCCATATGCTTCCTTTACCCAGTGTCCAAATATATAATAAACTCCACTCAAAAATCGTTTACAGTAATCTCTTTTTATTGTTATAGTATTTACTTTACTACCTAAAAAAGTATACACTTCAGAAATAGATTGATGTCTGTGTGTTTTTATTTTTGTGTATGTGACTTCTTTACCGTGAATTGATGGCATTACATATCCGTTACCAAATAAATCATTTGCATCATCTTTAAATGTTGGTTCTATTTTTAAATCTGCTTTTTCAAATGCTAAATGTACAGAAATACTGGCGCATTTGGGAATTGATATAAATACAATATCATTTTCAATTAACATCATAACCTAATATACTAAAAATAATTGAATTTACAAAAGTGTTTTTTTATTTTTTTGAGTTGAAGACCATAACTCATCATCAACTTCTTTCCATTTACCCAATGGACACTCATTAAATGTTTTTGTAAATATTTTTTTCTTTAGTGGACATCCACATTCATTGCAATATGGGTCGCCCGTAACATCTCTTTGCGCACGAAACTCTGGACATTGAATACAGATGTTCCACCTAGCCTCAGCCAATTCTTTTTGAAATTTTGTAGGATTGGATGCTGTAATCCATGCATCTGCTATTGTAACTATTTTGGATGGGTCTTTAACTAACCCACTTATTATTTTTTTAATACCCAAATCCATAACCAAAAAATTAATTACATATGTTTTGCTTTCAATGCTGTAATAAACTGATTTACAATTGTATTCAATGCAATTTTTTTAGGAGATTCGGTTACTTTTTTTCTTCTTCTTTTAAATTGATTTTCTGAAGTCCAAACTCTATTTTTATTATTTTCAGTTGCCATATTAATTTATTTTTTTAAATTGAACATCTATTTTATTATAATCTACCATTAATAAACCATCTTCTGGGTTTATCATTAAAGCATGTTCAAATGCTGTTCCTATCAATTCATTACCCATAACACCTTCATATAATCCATCTTCTCCCTTATAGGTATATTGATAAATATTTATACCACCATTTGATTTACCAATCAATTTTATATTTTCTTTATGAGCGATATCCGATTTAACATAGTTACAATATCCTGCACTTTGGCATATACTTGGTACAGGAAATTCACCACATGGATATGCATTACAATAAAATGAACCGGCTATGCATGGTGGATATCCAGGTGCACCACATCTACAACATTCTACATTTGCCCAGCTTGCACCGGAACCATTTCCACATTCATAACAAAATATACAGTTTGCGGTAATTGATTTACAATCAAACGTATAGTTGTGAGTTAATAAACCATATCTCAATCCACCCTCTTCCGAAGTTAGGAATAGGTCTAATTCTTCAAAATTTACAGCATAAACTTCTATTTCATCATATGAGTATGTTATTGTTTGAATAGTTTTTTCTATTAAAGAATTTGTTTGTGAATCAAATAGTATAAGTGTATCATTTGGTTTTAAATCCATATATTGTGTAAATTTCACAACATAATCCGATGAACTACCACTTTCTAATTCTTTTTTCAAAATCATAGCATGACTAACATCTGAAAATTTAGTTCCACCCTCACATTCTATGTTCCAGAAAAATCCAACGTAATTTTCTCTTTTTACTATGTTTGTTAATTGAGATGAACTTACTTCAAAATTGTTTATCAAATTAGTAAATGATCCTGACCAATTTTGTAAATTTACGGTGTTTTCGACCATAGGTAAATCAGGTATTGTAATAGATTTTACCGTATCGTTTTGATTTAATGATGATAATAGTGTTAATGTATTATCTGGTAAAAATACCTTCGTACTTGTATCGGCAGATACTTTTGGTGCTTTTTCACCATTATTGTATTTGTAAAAATATTTAGGTCTTTCCCAAATAGGTATTTTATTATCATCATCTAAATCACATATGTTATCCAAATCAAATGCATTAGAAAACTGTACGGACCATAGATTTAAAACATCTAAATTTGAACCATAGACTAAATCAACACTTCTATAATGTGTTAGTTTACCGTCTAATAAATCGGAATCATTTAATATGTACTCTTGAATATATTCATCATCTGCTAATCCACTTTTTAAAACATTCAATTCTTCTATTGTATTTATTTTATATAATTTTGGATGTATATGATTATCGGCAGGGGTTATTCTTTTCTTAATCATATAGTTAGGATGGACACCATTATCTCTTAAAGTTGTTCCAATAGAATCAAATCCTAATTCCGAATCATTGATATATGTAGCTGGAATAGATGTTGGGTTTGAATCATGCATTAATTTAAGAAATTCCCAATTATCTCTTGCGTAGGTATCATCTATTAATGCGGTAACATCATATGCTATACGGATAATCAATTTATTGTCCGAATCTTCAATATAAGGAATGGTCATTGAATTCGCATCTAATACGATATTGTTAAACGTAAATCCTTTAGATTGACAATAATATTCTATCATTTGTGAAAACATCTTTCGGTTATTATCATCAATTGAACTTCCTGAAATTGTATTTTCTGATTCCGGAGTTAATTCTATTTCCGAAACATATCCACCTCTTAAATTTCTTTTATTGATTAGGTGTACTTCATTTATTTGGGTTCCTGCAACTATTTGCTCTAACACATTAACATCAAAGTAATATCTCAAATCCACTGCCGGATGTATATTGGTATTAGTTTCTATGGCTTTGAATGAACCATCAGTATCTCTTACAAAATCTGTTCCTGTTAGTACTGCTCTCATTTTTATCTATTTGTTTACTATAAGTATATTAAATTAAATAATCTTTGTAATCGGTTCTGGTATCGTATTTATCGGAATTAAGTTTAATTTTTTTATTATTTCCCTTGCCATATGTGAACAACCTTTTATATTTGGATGGCCAAAATCATCCCATACAAATCCGGCTTTTATCATACTCAACCTATCAAAATACAAAAATTTATTCCAATCAACTTTATTATAAATATTTAATTTTTTTACAGAATCATCTAACCCAAAATAATCAATAAATAAGTAGGGATATCCCATTTTAATTAGAAACTCTTGTATACAATATATGTAATGCAATGTGTGTTTAGATGCCATAGGTTCTAATTTTGGATTTAAATTAGTATGGTCACTTACTGTCACATACCATTCTTTATTATCAACGCATTGGTGAACTCGTCTATATGGTGAACTCCATTGTATTATTACCAAATCCGGTACAGGTTTTAAATTTATCAAACTTTCTAATGATTTGTGAAATATCCAATCATTACCAACTGAAGGTCGGGCATCATTCATCCAGCCTGACTTTAGGGAATCAGCAAGTATTTCAGTATAATGCGTTTCAATCCCATAACCAGAACTTATTGAACATCCATTTGAGTATATAAACATATAATAACTTTTAAGGGGTGGGGTTGGGGGGAGGTCGTTTTTAAAGAAAATTTTTGTTATCTCTATTGATAGAATTACGTTTTAAACCCTTTATCTTCTTATTTAACCACCATATAGGGAATTTTAGTACAAAGTATCCACCAACCAAAATGGACATGATTAAAGCAACAGGAAGCAACATTAGAACGGTTATAACATCACCTATCCAATCCAAAGGTGATTTAGTGTGATTTATTTCCTCCAATTCCATAGTTCCAAGTATTAAAGATGCCCACAGCACCTACGATTAACCAAAATATATTTAGTGCGATATACGCTCTATTACCCCTTTGCCATGCACACCACGTTAGAAGTGCGGCATCAATCGTATTAATAATCCACATAAGTAGAAACGGAGTATCCTCATTAAGTATCGATAACATACCAAAAGAGAATATCCTCATAGCAACACCGAATCCTTCCAAGAATCCAATCCATTTTTCCGTATGTGGGTCTAATTTTCTTTCCATAACATATTATACCGGGTCACAATAATCATTTCTATCCGCAATACCCCATCCAACGAGGGTAGTTTTATCCGCTTCATATACCGCCCATATCTTTTGTCCGTGCTCCCAATCTTTGTGGAAATATCCCCAAAACGTATTACCTTCTTTGATTACACGTTTTCTTGCTCCCTTTGCTTCCACAGTTGGGTCCCCTTCATATACAGGTATATTGTTTTTACCCGGTCCTCTTTTCTTTCTCAACCTTAATTGTATTACCGGAGGTGTTGTAGTTGTCGGTTGGCCAGACGGCGGTGGAGTACCTTCTTCCCCTCCCGTTGTGCCGGTAGCCGGGCCACCATTTGATGGAGTAGGTGGAGTAGTGTTCGGAGTAGGTTCGACAGCAAGGATACGAGAGTACTTAAATACGGTAGGGAATTCATCTTCTTCGGACACCGTTTGTGCTACTTGAACGAAATCGGAAGTTAATTGGGATTCAGGGAATGTACCATTATAGAATACATCCTTAATCATATTGAAATCCTCTTGCATTATAGCCAGACGACCATTTAATTCTTTTAGAGCAGTTTCTAACTTGGCTTTATCTAATGTACCATCGGACTGACGTGTTTGTGTATTTAGTTGTGTTATATTATATATCTTATCAGCATCACCTAAATCTAATAAGTTAATACCAAATTTATCATCTGGTCTACCTATATCTGAATTAAGGGTATAATTAATTTGTTTGAGTAGGTTTAAGGGGATGTTCGTTCCGTCCGCATTATCTCCTTCATATACATAATTAACGAATGCTACACCCGCTTTACGGTTTTGTACATCCAATTCCTCTGCTCTTTCTTTAAGTTTATCTACATCTACCTTAATAACCTTTACGGAATTACCCATCCCAACTGGCTTACCTTTCACTTCGATAGAACCCGCTGATTCTATACTATAATGTGGGTTTTGAGAATCACTCAATGCTGTAAGGGTTCGCGGTGATACCAAATGTGTAACGGTTTCACCATCTACAATCTTTATGATAACTCCATCTACTTCTAAATCTGGTGTACTCACTACATTATCTAATACCTCACCCTTTTGAAGAAATACGGAAGGGATATTAGGTGAAGCAGAGATTTGCCAACCCCTATCTATTTGGGTGTACCTTTGCGGGTTTTGAGATATTGGTATTAGTTTCGCCATTTATATTCTTATATGCTCTTTTATATATACTTAATTCGGATTTAAGGCGCTTGTTTGTGGATTTGAGCCTGTAAACTTCCCTTTGTAATTTCTTATATGTACCATCAATTACACAATCTGCTATAATCCAATTAACATCCAAATCGTTTGATAATTGTTTGTAACTTTCACTCGTGATTTCTTCAATATGGTCTTTCTTTTTCTTATAACCCATTATCTTTGCAACACCTACTGGTACTCCAAATTCTAATGATGCTTTTTGATATATTTTCTCTGGTAACATACACTAATAAATATCTGAAAAAAGAAAACCCCACTTTTGGTGGGGTCTCTGTTGTTATTTGTTAATAAACTTTTTTCCGAAGTTGATTAGGTACGGAAGAACTTTCCAACCTACGATTAAACCTACAGCGAATTGTAAGTTTAAAACGAAATCTAATACTGCCATTTTCTTTCAGTTTAGGGTTAATTAATATATAACCATTCAGTCAACTGATATTCGAATTCGTATTAATAAGTATAAAGGAAATTGGTAAAAGTGTTTACTGTCTTACTGCTACTATTTACTGTCTTGCTTTATTTGCTTCTACTGCTGTTTGCTGCTGCTGTCTTTTATAACTATTATACTTTTTACATTTTTCTTTAGTATTTAGGTAAATATATTTTTCCACAATCCTATATGTGAGTGTCAACTCATGTATCAAAAAGGTTCCCTAGAGGAAAAAACCGGGCTCGGTATTTAAGCGTATCCGACCGGGTTATGCAACACGCCGATTTTCCCAGTTACATGAAATTCAGTTAGCAGTGATAGTGACAGCGAATGAGCATGAAAAACCCGCAACGAAGTTAATCGCTGCGGGGCGTGAACGGTTTATGTTCGTTCACTATTGTATATGAGTAATTAGCGCTTAATACATTCGACGTATCCATTCAGGCCACATCTTCTCGCCTTCGGATAGTGGTGCGGACCATTGTGCCATCATTGAGTTAGCATTGTTAATACCTTCTCTATTATGATATAGTACACCTATCTTCATATCCTTACACCATTGTATAAAGTCCTTATCTGCCATAGTAGTATTACGTTCTCTCTCTATGGTATCTAGTCTCTCTATTGTTATATTGTCTATTGTATTCATACTCTTTGCTGAATTTAATTTTGTAAGGGTGTCCGAAATGAATTATGCTTTTGCTTTCGGGGGATGTTGTACAAACTGCTCTGCCAATATAGCATCTTCATTCTCTGCAAACATCTCGTCCAATTCACCATGCGCCTTCAATATGGCCATAGCGTGACGTATTTCATTCAACCTTTCACTTGCGGCATATTTAGGTTTACCATCTTTCATTGCTTTAATCTTTTTCATTAGGACTACTTCAGCGTGTCGTAGTATTTCCATTACGTGTTCCATTCACTTTGTCTTTAATTGAATCCCACAATATCGGGGTGTATTTTTTTTCTTTATATCGAGCTTGCCTCTCGTACGGGTTCCTGCTATATGAGCCAGGGTATTTGTAGTATTTAGTTGTTATTGGTTGTAATTGATGTGTCCATTCGTGTATGCATGTTGCAATGAGCTCTCTGACGTCCTTACATTGGTCCCAAAATATGTAGACCTCATTATCGGTATCATCATACTGCCCACACACATCAGGCTCAAAACCTTTCACTATGGACCAAACAGGTTCATATTTTTTTCTGTTATTAGTACCAAACTCTCGTCTGCACCAGCGTAATGCCATATTTGCGATACGAACTGTCGGCTCTCGTCCGAGTCGTTCTATCGGGGTGTTTAAGTGTATCATTTCATTTTATTAGTTTAAATAAAAAAGACCGGCGCTCTCGTGCACCGGTCTATACGTTAGTACTGCTTTAGTTGTAAAGTAAATCGGAGAATAACCATTGAGTAAGAATCGAGATGCAATTCTAACATTGTAGAGCATAGAGTGGGAGTCGAACCCACGCTATGCTATAAAGTATGGCGGTAGTCAGTAACTCGAGTAGTTTAGTTTGAGAATAACCTACTATGAAACAAAGCTACACGCCAATTAGATTACTTCGCGATTGAAGTAGTATCCGCAGATACTGCTGCAGTTGTATCAACTGCTACTACTGAACTATCTACCTTTGTAGAGTCAGTTGCGGTTGCTTCAGTAGAAGCTGGATTACCACAAGCTACCATACCCAATGTGATAGCAATTGCCATCGCACCGATTTTAGCTTTACTTACGAATGTGCTCAAACGCTTTGCGTTGTAAAGAGCCTTTGTAGTGAAGAAGTCACGCTTTTGCTCACTTTGAGCAGTTGCTGCTTCGTTAAGGTTGTTCACTAATTCTGTTACCTGATACTCAACTTTTGACTTAATTGTCTTAGCCATAAAAAAACTGTTTTGACCCACTTGATTATTAATTATTGAAGTCCGCCATAGTGGGGTCGGTTTACTATGGTTTCTTTCACGATTGTTATACAATATACGAAAACTTTTCGATATTGCCAAATTTATTTAGTAAGCATTCGCTTGATGGTATCTATTTCACCATTCATTACAAACTTGTCCCAACGTCCACGAGTTTTACCGGTGGGTACTGTATTAACATAGTTAGTGAAGCTTTCTATATTTGTTTTCACTTTTCTTAAAGTCTTCATTTGCTTATAAGCCTTTGTTATAGCACTTTTGGCGAAAGGTCTACCTGCTTCGATAGCAGTAGGGTCATATTGGTGAGTTAATGTAACTGATAATACATAGTCACGCGAATTAAGAATACTACCATTTGATTCCATTTGAAATGATGTCTTGCTCATTTATATTTCATTTAATTGTTTAAAAAAGTGGGACCGGTTTACCACGCCGGCCCCTTATATGAATCACACACTATTATAGTACATGCTTTTCGAACCAATCACGGGTAGCCTGTACAGCTACGTCAATTGTGTAGTCCGTATCAATATCAATATCAGTCAATACGATTGTGTTGCCATCTTCGATTTCGAATTGAGCACTTTCTTTATCGTACAGGTCCGACTCATCAATACCTACATACATTTCATGTCGGATATGTTCAACTAATTCCTCAACTTGCTCGTCACTAAATGCTGATGTACGTTGGTCCGTTTCGATTGATTTAACTAATGCAATTACGTCACTCTTTGTGAACATACTTGCAGGAGAATTGTTAATGATATCAATCACCTCATTAACTGTCTTCGGGGTAGCACTTTGCTTACTCATATCCTAAATTTAAATGTTTAAAAATTACTTATCGGTATCTTCCGGTCTCTTTGCTTGCGCATCTCTCAATGCTGCCGGCACAATTGTTTCCAAATCAGGAACCAATTCACTTAACTCCTTAGCTGCTTGCATTTCCTTACGTTCACTCTTTGTGGATGCACGTTTAACTGCATTAGTAAATGCTTTATCCAAGCTTGCTTCGGTATCTACTGAAGTCACAAACATTCTCACACTATCCTCGTCCACAAAGTAACGTGGTTTATCAATGTTCTTACCGGTCACTTCATACACTTCGTACTTATGGCGACCTTCACCAAAATTAAATATCTTTGTTTTAAGGGTTGCAACATAACCACGTTTCAATCCCTTCAGGGTTTTCACTTTACTCTTACTCATATTAATGTGTACTATTTAGTTCGTAATTAAATTCTTTAAGCAATTGGGTTTCTAATTTGTGCGCCATTGCTTTACCACGCACAACGTCTACAATAAACAATTCGTAAACAGTCGGGTCATTCTCACGCATATCTACATAGAGCGCCCATTCTTTTTGTTCACGTCGGGCTCTACTCTGATGTTTTAAGAAACGCAGGTGAGCCGAATAGTGTACACGTCTACCGATACATGCAGTAACACCCAAATACGATTTGCCGTTTGATGTGTTTACAATTTCGTATATAACGTGGTTTCTATCTGACCTTTTCTTACGCATATAGTGTTATTTACTTTTTTTAATGTAGGTTTCATAAAATGCCTTAATAAAGGCGTAACTGAAAATTGAACCAATTGAAATAACAATCAATTCAAAAATGGTAATGTGTGTACCCATATTATTTACTATTAATTTCTTTTAACAAATTAGTTACTACTTCGATACTCATTGTAGTATCATTCATACGTTTAACGAAAGCAGTGGCATCTTTTTTAGTAACAAAGTATTTCACAAACTTACGTGGACCAGATACTTTCCAAACTTCATACGTTGCCGGTTCAAAAGACTCTGATTTCATTCTTAACGTCCTGCGGACTTTCTTAATACTATATTTATTTTTCTTACTCATATACAAATTTTAAAAAGGTTATTTAATGAAAAAGGCCGGTATTAATAACCAGCCAATTTGTTGATAAACGAAGCACCACAATTAGGGTAAATTTGTTTAACGTCAGAGCGAAATTCACTCATAAACTTTTTAGGAATACGACCCATCACGATCGGATATTCACCAATGATATTTTTTAAGGTAGCACATTCTTTCTTAAAAATAGAAAGGTAAACTTGCGCCTCACGCATTTGGGTTTTATTACGGACCGGTATTCTGTGAACTTTACCGAACATGTCAGTATATTCGACAACGGTCATTGGTTTAACACTATTCGACAACTTTGAAGCCGAAAAATTCTTAAAAGGGTTTTCAATCAAATTACCCAAACGATTAGAGCCTGTTTTTATGGACTCTTTAAACTCAATACTAAACTTACTCATATTATAAAAATTTACTATATACTGTCCGATATTGGAACTTTACTCCGTAAAGATACGAAATAATTTTATAACGGCCAAACTTTTTTAAAAGAATTTTTATTGACAATCAACCAGTTAGCAGAAAGGCAGATCCTGAACCGGCTAACTCGTTGATACTCAATAAACTTTTTTCTCATTGATAATCAACCAGTTAGCAAAATCTATTTAACATAATATCCATTATACGAAATTTCCACGTTTTTTCGAGCTAACGTGTTGACGCACAACGAGTTCCCTACTTAACATAATATATTATATAGGACATACATAAGCGGTTGATAATCAATAAGTTGTGCAACCGATTGAAAATCAATTAATTGCACCGATTATTTTTTAGATATTTTTTAATTGGGACACGCTTTAAAATAAATAATATTCAGGAAACCCTTGCTCCCGTTGAATTGCATCGAATAGTTGGCAAATTCATTTATTTTTCGTATCTTCTGGAATCATTAGTGTGTCTATATTGCATAGCGCTAGCGCCCTTACAAAAATAAATTCACTTCACGCAACTCACCACGACTCACACTACTAAGCCGCACTCATTCTGCTTACTCTGCTCACACCATTCCGCCGGCAAGCACCCCTTACAGAAAAATTGGGGAGCAATGTAAGCAAGGGTGGGATATTTGGACTCTTTGTGATATACTTTTATTGGGTTTCAACTTTATTGTAGTGTGTTAGTATGTAAAAAATTATTTTGACACATAACATATTTTACCACTCTTTAACACAATTTACCACTTTCACCCACTTTTTAACACCCGTATTTTAATTTTGA
>Ga0315907_10005094_pt1 | contig 14482 bp, 12 predicted proteins | sample LakEriMetagenome_3_FD_203525 | JGI IMG/M metagenome (GOLD analysis project Ga0315907, IMG submission 203525) | Freshwater fungal communities from buoy surface, Lake Erie, Ohio, United States - Buoy 12 MA123 | ecosystem: Environmental > Aquatic > Freshwater > Lake > Lake biofilm | place: USA...
TTTCTCGCGCCGGCAGGAGCTGGAGGCCGACCAGATCGGCGTCGCCACGATCGCGCGCGCGGGGCTCGATCCTTATGGCGCGGCGCGCTTCCTTGAAGCGCTCGGCCGTTCGGGCGCGATGCGCGCAGGTCTTTCAGGCCGCGGCGCCGACGAGCCCGACATCATGTCGAGCCATCCCTCGACGCCTGAACGCGTGAGCCGCGCCATCGCGGCCGCGCGCGAGATCGGCGCGCCGGGCGTGGGCGAGGACGGGCGCGAGGCTTATCTGAGCGCGATCAATGGAATCGATTTCGGCGACGATCCGAAGGAAGGCGTCGTGCAGGGGCGCAGATATCTGCACGGCAAGCTCGGGTTCTCTTTCGTGGCGCCGGAGGGCTTCACGCTCGAGAACAGCGCCAGCGCGGTGATCGGCGTCGGCTCTGGCGGCGATGAGGCGCTGCGGCTCGACAGCGTGCGCACGCCTGCGGAGACGACGCTTGAGGATTATATGCGCACCGGCTGGATCGACGGGCTGGACGCGGGTTCTGTGACGAGCGCAACCGTCAATGGATCGCCGGCCGCTTACGCCACTGCGAGCGGGCCTGAATGGCGTTTCCGCGTGGCCGCGTTGCGGCTGGGCGGGGAGACCTATCGTCTCATCTTCGCAAGCCGCGCGCTCAGCGCCGAGGCGGACCGGCGCTACATGGCCTCCATCAATTCTTTCCGTCGTCTGCCGGCGCGCGAGGCGGAGAGCCTGCGGCCGCTGCGTCTTGCGGTCGTCGCCGCGCGCAAGGGCGACACGTCGCAGAGCATGGCGGAGCGCATGGCCGTTTCAGAACGCGCGCATGATCTGTTCATGCTGCTGAACGGCCTTCGCAGAAACGGCCCGCTCGAGGCGGGCCGTCGCTACAAGATCGTCGTGGAGTGATGGCGCGGGCGCGGGCCCGCGCGGCGCTCAGGCGAGCTTTTCCTTGAAGAAGGCGAGCGTGCGGCCCCAGGCGAGATCCGCCGCCGTCTTGCTGTAGCGCTCGCCGCCTGTGTCGTTGTTGAAGGCGTGGTTCACGCCTTCGTACATGAACGACTGGAACGGCTTGCCCGCCTTCTTGAGCGCTTCTTCGTAGGGCGGGACCATGTCGTTGATGCGCTTGTCGAGGCTCGCGTAATGCATCATCAACGCGGCGTTGATGCGCGCGACGTCGCCCTTGGGCGGCGCGCCGTAATAGACCACGCCAGCGTCGAGGCCGGGCGCCGCCACCGCCAGCATGTTGACCATGCCGCCGCCCCAGCAGAAGCCCACCGCGCCGACCTTTTTGGGCGGGCTCGCTTTCTTCAGCTGGTCGACCACGCCCGCGAGCTGATCGGCTGACTTCGCGAGATCAAGCTTGGGGAACATGTCGCGCGCGGCGTCCTCGTCCTTCGGCGTGCCGCCGAGCGGCGTGAGCATGTCGGGGGCGAGCGCGAGATAGCCTGCGGCGGCGACGCGGCGCGTGACGTCCTCGATATGCGGATTGAGCCCGCGGTTTTCGTGAATGACGATCACCGCCGCGCGCGCGACTTCCGGCGTCACGTCGCGAGGGCGCGCGCGATAGAATTTCAACCCGCCGATCTCAAGACGATCAGTAGAAATACGTGGGTCGTTTTCGGTGATGGTTTGCGCGAGCGCATAGTTGGAGGCAAGGCCTGCGAGCGCGAGCTGCGCGGCCGCCGTGGAACCGGTCAAGGCGACGAGACGTTCCATGAAGACGCGGCGGTCCAGCGGCTTGTGGGTGTATTCGTCGTACAGGTCGACAATGCGTTGATCCATGGCGCGCTCCCTCAGAACATTGGTGAATTCCGAACGCATGATCCGTTCTTTCGTGGCGCGCGTAAACACGGAAATTCGCAGGAGGTCGCAATGGCGCAAGCGGCGGGGGTTTCCCGGCAGTTCGTGAAATCGGCGATGTCGGCTCCCTTCCTTGACCGCATCCAGGAGCGCGAGCTCGCGGTCCTTTGGCGTGAGCGCGCCGACGAGGGGGCCCTGCACCAGCTCGCCCATGCCCATATGCGCCTTGTCATGGCGGTCGCCATGCGTTTCCGCCATTACGGCCTGCCTGTCGCCGATCTTGTGCAGGAGGGCCACGTGGGCCTCCTCGAGGCGGCCGCCCGGTTCGAGCCGGAACGCGAGGTCCGCTTCTCCACCTACGCCACCTGGTGGATCCGCGCCTCGATCCAGGATTACGTGCTGCGGAACTGGTCGATCGTGCGCGGGGGCACGTCCTCGGCCCAGAAGTCCTTGTTCTTCAACCTGCGTCGCTTGCGGGCCAAGCTCGCCCAGCGCGGCGACCAGAACTCCCGGTCGGCCCATGAGCAGATCGCGATGGCGCTTGGCGTGTCGGTCGCCGACGTTGAGGGGATGAACGCGCGCCTTTCCGGCCCGGACGTGTCTCTCAACGCGCCGGTGAGCGATGACGAAAGCTCCTCGGCGGAGCGGGGCGATTTTCTGGTCGACGATACGCCGCTGGCCGACGAGGTCGTCTCCGCCCAGATCGACGGCGAGCGTCGCCTCAAATGGCTGAACGAGGCGCTTCTGACGCTGTCGGAGCGGGAGCTGCGCATTCTGCGCGCGCGCCAATTGCAAGACGAGAGCAAGACTCTGGAGACGCTGGGCGTCGAACTGGGCATTTCGAAAGAGCGCGTGCGCCAGATCGAGAGCCGGGCGCTCGACAAATTGAAGCGCAATCTGCTCACCCGCCATGCGGAGGCGAGCGTCGGCGCGCTCAGCTGACGCGGCGCGCGGCGTGAGCCCCGAACGAAAAAGCCCGGCTCGCGCCGGGCTTTTTGTTTGGGTCCGCCTGTGGATCAGGCTGCGGCCTCGATCCCCTCGCCGTCGGGCTCTCCGTCCGCATCCGTCTCCGGAGCGGCGGCCTCGGTGCGAGGCCCGCGCTTGGGTCCGCGCTCGAGATGCTGTTCGACGAGTTTAAGGGACTCGGTCTCGGTCAATTTCTGCACGGCGGCGAGCTCGCGCGCCATGCGGTCGAGGGCCGCCTCGTACAATTGACGCTCGGAGTAGGACTGCTCCGGCTGCGCCTCAGAACGATAAAGGTCGCGCACGACCTCGGCGATGGCGATGAGGTCGCCCGAATTGATCTTCGCCTCATATTCCTGCGCGCGGCGCGACCACATGGTGCGCTTCACGCGAGCGCGGCCGGTGAGCGTGTCGAGCGCCTTCTTCACCACGTCGGGCTCGGACAATTTGCGGATCGCGCCCGACAGCACTTTCGGCAGCGGCACTTTCAGCGTCATCTTGTCCTTCGCGAAGCTGATGACGAACAGCTCCAGTTTGAAGCCGGCGACTTCCTGCTCCTCGATGGCCGTGATCTGACCCACGCCATGGGCGGGGTAGACGATGAATTCGCTCGCCTTGAAGCCGGTGCGATGCGCGCCCGAAACCTTGGGCGCCGCCGGGGCGGCCGCCGCCGGCTTCGCAGGCGCAGCGGCCACAGCCGGCTTGGCCGGCGCGGGCGCCGCAACAGCGGGCTTGGCTGTGGCGACGGGCTTGGCTGTGGCGACGGGCTTGGCTGCCGCAACGGGCTTGGCTGCCGCGACGGGCTTGGCTGCCGCAGGCGCCGGCGCAGCCACAGGCTTCGCGGGAGCGGGCGCCGGTTTGGCGGGCGCAGGATTGTCGCTGACCGGCTTGGCCGCGGCGGGTTTCGCCACGGCGGCCTTTTCGACAGGCTTTCCGGCCACAGGCTTGCTGACCACAGGCTTGCCGGCGACAGGCTTGCTGACCACAGGCTTCGCGGCGACGGGCTTTGCAGCGACGGGTTTCTCGGCCGGCGCTTTCGCGGGCGCGGCTTTGGGGCTCGCCTTGGCCGCGGGGGCAGGCTTGGCCGCAGGAGCAGCCTTGGCCGCAGGGGCAGGCTTCGCCGCGGGGGCAGGCTTGGCCGCGGGGTTAGGCTTAGCTGCTGGGGTAGACTTCGCTGCTGGGGTAGGCTTCGCTGCTGGGATAGGCTTGGCGGCGGCTTGCTTCGCCGCGTTTTGAGGAGCCTTGGCGACGGGCGCCTTGGCGGATGCTTTCGCGGCTTCGGTCTTGCTGGGCGTTTTTGAGGTCACTGTTTTCTTACTGACTGGGGTGACGGGTTTCGCGCCGCCGGCCGTCTTGGCGGTCGTCGGGGCGACATTTGCTTTAGCGCCCCCTTTGGCGGGCGCCTTGGCGTCCGACTTCGTTTTGGTCGTCGGCTGCGCAGCCGGCTGTTTTCCCTGCGGCTTGCCGGCCGAAGCGGGCTTGGTCGCAGCGGGCTTGGTCGCAGCGGGCTTGGTCGAAGCGGGCTTGGTCGAAGCGGGTTTGGCCGAAGAAGTTTTGGCCGCCGGCGTTTTTGCGGCGGGCGCCTTGGCCGGCGCAGCCTTGGTCACAGCCGGCTTCGCCGGCGCCTTGGCGGCGGACGCAGGGGTCTTGGCGGCGGGTTTGGACAAAGATTTGGACGCAGCCTTGGCCGAAGCTTTCGCGGGCGCGGCGTCGGAGGCCGGTTTCGAGCGCAGATCGCCAGCGCGCCCCAGGGCGGCTTTGCCCGCCTGCGGCTTGGCGCTCCGGGTGGACCCGGCGCCAGTGGAACGGACGTTCTTCTTCGGCGCTGACATACTCGGCACTCCTTTCGTCCCGCCTGTGGGGCGGGAGTCGTCGAGCGCGTGACGCGCCCGTCCGGGGCGAGACCGTCGCGGCCGGCCCCTGCCGCTGCCCAACTCGCCTCCAGCTGGCGCAAAAGGCGACGAAGCTGGCGAATGGCCGGGTCGAAGACCTGTCCAAGGCTCCGGCGCCTAAAAAAACAGCCCCGGATGCCCGGAGCGACGCGGTGCTGATCGAACTGGCCGGCGTTAGCGACTGTTAAAAAAATGTATAGCACAAAAACGGGCCCGAATCAAAAGATTCGGCCCGTTCCCGGGCGGGGCCCGCATTCAAAGGTTAACGCGCCGGTTCCCGGATCGGGAGAATCCGACGCTCGGCCGTCTGCCCTAAGCCTGGCTCATGCCATGATCGGCCGCGCCTCACGTCATGTACTGACCGCCATTCGCGGCCAGGGTCGAGCCGGTGATGAAGCCGGCGTCGTCGCCGGCCAGAAACAGGACGCAGCGCGCGATCTCCTCCGGCTCGCCGAGCCGGCCGACGGGGATGAGCGGCAAAATGCGCTTCTCGAGCACGTCGGCGGGAATGGCGCGCACCATTTCCGTGCCGATATAGCCCGGCGCGATCGCGTTGACGGTGACGCCCTTATTGGCGTTCTCCTGCGCGAGCGCCTTCACGAAGCCGATCTCGCCCGCCTTGGCGGCCGAGTAATTCGCCTGCCCCGCCTGACCCTTCTGACCATTGATCGAGGAGATGCAGATGATGCGGCCGAAACTGCGGTTGCGCATGCCCTCGATGACCGGCCGGGTCATGTTGAACAGCGAATTGAGGTTGGTGTCGATCACCGCGCGCCACTGGTCGGGCGTCATCTTGTGGAAGAAGCCGTCGCGGGTGATCCCGGCGTTGTTCACAAGCACGTCCACGGGGCCGAGGTCGGCCTCCACGCGGGCGAGCCCGGCCACGCAGGCCTCATAATTCGACACGTCCCACTTATAGACCGGAACGCCGGTCTCGGCTTTGAACTTCTCGGCCGCCTCGTCATTGCCGGCGTAATTGGCCGCGACCTTGTAACCCGCCGCCAGAAGCGCCTTCGAAATCGCCGCGCCGATGCCGCGCGTGCCGCCAGTGACCACTGCAACCTTCGCCATGGGGCCTCCCTGAGCCTTTGCCTGTTCTCGTCGGGTCGCGGCCGCGGACGATCACGCCGCGCCCGCTCTCGGGTCGTCGGGGCGGATCAGCGCTCCACGCACATTGCGATGCCCATGCCGCCGCCGATGCACAGCGTGGCGAGGCCCTTCTTCGCGCCGCGGCGCTGCATTTCGAACAGGAGCGTGTTGAACACGCGGGCGCCGGAGGCCCCGATGGGGTGGCCGATCGCGATGGCGCCGCCGTTCACGTTCACGATGGCCGGATCCCAGCCCATGTCCTTGTTGACGGCCAGGGCCTGCGCGGCGAACGCCTCGTTGGCCTCCACCAGATCGAGGTCCTTCACCTTCCAGCCGGCCTTTTCGAGCGCCTTGCGGGAGGCGGGGATCGGGCCTGAACCCATCACCGCGGGATCGACGCCCGCGGTCGCCCAGGAGGCGATGCGCGCCAGCGGAGCCAGCCCGCGTCGGCTGGCCTCGGCCGCCGTCATCAGCACCACGGCCGCCGCGCCGTCGTTGATGCCCGACGCATTGCCCGCGGTCACCGAGCCTTCCTTATTGAAGGCGGGCTTGAGTTTCTGCATGCCCTCCAGCGTCGCGCCGTGGCGGATGTATTCATCCTGATCCACCACCACGTCCCCCTTGCGCGTCTGCACGACGAAGGGAACGATCTCGTCCTTGAACTTGCCGGCCTTCTGGGCCGCTTCCGCCTTGTTCTGGGAGGCGAGGGCGAAGGCGTCCTGCTCGTCGCGGCTGATCTGCCAGCGGCTGGCGACGTTCTCAGCGGTCACACCCATGTGGTAGCCGTGGAAGGCGTCCAGCAGGCCGTCGCGCAGCATGGAGTCGATCATCTTCATGTCGCCCATCTTCGTGCCGGCGCGCATATGCGCGCAGTGCTGCGACATGGACATGGATTCCTGTCCGCCGGCCACGATCACTGAGGCGTCGCCATTGGCGATCTGCTGCATGCCCAGCGCCACCGCGCGCAGGCCCGAGCCGCAAAGCTGGTTCAGGTTCCAGGCGGTCTTTTCCTGCGGCACGCCGGCTTTCATCGCGGCCTGGCGCGCGGGGTTCTGCCCCTGTCCGGCGGCGAGGATCTGGCCGAGGATCACTTCGTCGACCTCCGCGGGGTCCACCTTCGCGCGCTCCAGCGCCGCCTTGACGGCCGCCGCGCCAAGCTCGTGGGCGGGCGTGTTCGCGAACGCGCCGTTGAAGGATCCAACCGCCGTGCGCGCCGCGCCAACGACGACAATCTCGCTCGCCATGACCTGTCTCTCCTTGCTCAGCGCCCGCGCCTGAGGACCCCGTCTTGCGCGCGATCGCGCAGACTGCGTCGCGCCGGCCCGGCGCGGCATCGGCGTCCTTTCCGCCCACGATAGTTGAAGCACCGGGACGCCCGCATGGTCAAGCGCGCGCGAGCGTATGCCGCATGGGTAATTGGTCGGTGGCGTTTCGTCGAAGGCGCGGGCGCGAAACGGCGCAGCTTTGCTTGCACTGCACAAAAAGATTTCCCCGACCCGGCAAAAAGTCTTATCGTCCCTCTGCGCAAGGGAGCGCGAGCGCGGGGCGCGACGGAATGAGCACCGAGAAGAAGCCGATCACCATCAAGAAATACGCGAACCGTCGCCTTTATAACACGGGCTCGAGCACGTATGTCACGCTCGAGGATCTCGGCAAGATGGTGAAAGACGGAGACGACTTCGTCGTCATCGACGCCAAGTCGAACGAAGACATCACCCGCTCCGTGCTCGCGCAGATCATTTTCGAACAGGAAGCCAAGGACGGCCAGAGCCTGCTTCCGATCACATTCCTGCGCCAGCTGATCCGCTTCTATGGCGACAGCATGCAGATGCTCGTTCCAAGCTTCCTTGAAATGTCGCTCGCGCGCTTCACGGACGAACAGCAGAAAATGCGCGCACAGTTCCAGTCGGCGTTCGGCCCCGGAGCCATGCCCGGCCATCCGATGTTCGAAGCGCTTGAAGAGCAGACGCGCAACAATCTCGCTATGTTCTCGCAGGCGATGAGCGTGTTCAATCCGTTCATGCAGGGCATGGCGGGCGCGGGCCAGCCGACGGGTCAGCCCGCAGGCGCCGCATCCGCAGCCGGCGAGGCCGCACATGGCGCGGCGCAACCAGCCGTAGGCTCCGACTTCGACGAATTGAAGAAGCAGATCGCCGACATGCAGCGCAAGCTCGAAGGGCTCGCGCGCAATTCCTGATCGTCATCCCGGCTTGCGCGGCGTCGGCCGCCAGTCCGGCGGCGCCATTTCAAAACCTGCGAAATCGAAGCCCGGCGCGACGGTGCAGCCCACCAGCGTCCATTCGCCCAGGCTCGTCGCCGTCTGCCACCAGCCGGCGGGCACGACCGCTTGCGGGCGCTGGCCTGCGCGCAGATTCGGGCCCAGATGGAGCGCGCTCGCGTCATGCCCGTTTTCCGACATGGTGAGCACGAGCGGCGCGCCCGCATAGTAATGCCAGACCTCCGCCGCGTCGCAGCGATGCCATGCGGAGACGTCGCCCACGTCGAGCAGGAAGTAGATGAGCGTGGACAAGGCGCGCCCCTCAGCGTCCGTGCGCGGGTCGCGGAACGTCTCGCGGAAATAGCCGCCTTCGGGATGCGGCTTCAGGTCGAGAATGCGGATGACGTCCGCGGCGGTCTGGCCGCCGGATGGAAGGGTGGAGCCCATGGCGTTCTCCTGTTCGCCGACGCGCGCTTGGTCGGTCAGCCTCGGTTCTTGCGCTCGCGCAATTCCGCGAACACGTCGGCGGCGCTTGCGTGCGGCATGCCGAGCGCGGCGCGCACGCCCGCGTCGTCCGCGCGCAGGAAGGGATTGGTCGCAAGCTCAAGGCCGATCGTGGTCGGCAGCGTCGGCTCGCCGCGCGCGCGCATTTGCGCGACGTCGGCCATGCGCGTCTTCAGCGCCGCGTTGAGCGGATCGACGGTGAGCGCGAAACGCCCGTTCGCCTGCGTGTATTCATGTCCGCACCACACGCGCGTATGGGCGGGCAGGGCGGCGAGTTTGCGCAGCGACGCCCACAGCACCTGCGCCGGCGCCTCGAAGGCGCGTCCGCATCCCATGGCGAAGAGCGTGTCGCCGGCGAAGAGCAGCGCCTCGTCGGGCGCGTGATAGACCACGTGGCCGGACGTGTGGCCCGGCGTCTCGATCACGTCGAGCGCGATGGAGCCCACATGCACGCGCTCGCCCTCGCGCACATAAAGATCAGCGCCTTCGATGCGGGCCTTGTCGGCGAGCGGGGCGACCACGCGCACGCCCGGAAGGGCCGCGCGCACCTGCGCGATCCCGCCGATATGGTCCTTGTGATGGTGGGTGACGAGAATGTCGGTGAGGCGCCAGCCTGTCTGCGCCAGCGCCGCAAGCGCGGGGCCGGCTTCGGGAACGTCGATGGCCGCGGTGGCTCCCGTGGCGGGGTCGTGCAGCAGCGCGCCATAATTGTCCTGCAGGCATGGAAACTGGTGGATCTGCGCTGGCATCTGTCCTCCTCGCGAGCGCTCAGACGCTACAGAACGCGCCAAAGCCGGTCAAACGAAGGCGGGCGCGCATTGCTTGGGACGGCCCTGCGGGGATAAACTCGCGCCATGGCCGTGGACGTGATCGACCTGCGCAGTTTCTACGCATCGCCGCTGGGCGAGACGGCGGAGCGTTGCGTCGCGCGCGCGCTTTCCGAGCGCTGGTCCTCTTGCGCGGGGCTCACCCTTCTGGGCATGGGCTACGCCCTGCCTTACCTCGACGCCCTGCGGGAGAAGGCGGCGCAGACGCACGCCTTCATGCCCGCTGATCAGGGCGCCGAGCCATGGCCCGCCGAAGGCCCCAGCCTGAGCGCGCCAGTCGATCCCTGCGCCCTGCCGCTGCCGGATTCCTCGATGGATCGAATCCTTGTGGTTCATGCGCTTGAACATGCGAGCCACCCGCGCGACATGCTCGCGGAATTGTGGCGCGTGCTCGCGCCCAGCGGGCGGCTCATCCTCGTGACGCCGAACCGCGCCGGCGTCTGGGCGCGTTTCGATCACACGCCTTTCGGCCATGGCGAGCCTTATTCGCGCAGTCAGCTGCGCGCGCTCATGCGTGAGGCCCTGTTCTCGCCGATCCACTGGGGCGAGGCGCTTTACGCGCCGCCTTCGGAGCGGCGCATCGCCATCCGCGCGGCGCCGACGATCGAGAAAGTGGGTCGCGCGCTGTCGCTTCCAGGCTATGGCCTGCATGTGGTGGAGGCGACCAAGCTGCTTTATCAGCCCGTCGCCTTCCGCCAGCCCGCGCGCCGCGTCATGCCGGCCTGGAAGCCCGCGCTCGCAGCGCCAGGCCGCCTCGCCGAGGGGCGCGCCGAAGGCGAGGGCCCTTTCAGTCCTGCGTGAGCGCGCCGGGCTCCGCGAGGCCGAAGCTTTCCGCAAGGAACGCGCCGCCCAACGCAAGCCCTTCGCCGTCGATTCCGTGGCCGAGCCCGCGCGCCACATGCGCCCTGCACGCGCCGCCCGCCTCCTCGATCGCCTGCGCGCTCGCATGCAGCGCGGCGACGGGGATCACGTCGTCGTGGGAGCCGTGGATCAGCATGATCGGCGGCCAGTTAGCGCGGGCGCGCCCGGCGGCCGCCTCCTTCAGCTTTTCAGGGCCCACGAGCGCGCCTGAATAGGCGAGGATCGCAGCGGGCGGGCGCGGACGGCGCAGGCCCACATGCAGCGCCATCATCGCGCCCTGGCTGAAGCCTGCCAGGGCGAGCGCGGAATCGTCGAGGCCGCGCGCGGCGAGCTGCGCGTCGAGAAAGGCGTCGAGAACGGGCGCGGCTGCGCAGGCGCCGCTCCAGCGTTCGTTCGGATTGCGGTCGGTGAGCCTGAACCATTGGCGCCCGGAGGGCATGTATTCGCATGGCTCGTGGGCGTCTGGCGCGAGGAAAGCCGTGTCGGGCAGGGCGCGCGCCCATTGCGCGCCCAGCGAGATCAGGTCGCTCCCGTCCGCGCCGTAGCCGTGCAGGACGACGACGAGGCGGCGCGTCGCGCCAGAGCGCGGCTCGAGCCGCGGACCGTCGAGGGACGGGATCATGCGTCTTTCTCCTTCGGCGCAGGGAGCGCGCCGGCGCCAGCAGGGCCATGGGGCGCGCGCCGCGTCAAGGCTGCGCCCGCGCGGCGCGGGCTCGCCCTCGCGTCCCCTTCGCCCTATGGTGAAGGGGATGAGCGGTCATTCCACGCCTGTGCTGCGTTTCGCGCCCTCGCCGAACGGGCGCCTGCATCTGGGCCACGCCTATTCGGCGCTGTTCAACGCCCGGCTCGCGCGCCAGCTGGGCGGGCGGCTGCTGCTGCGCATCGAGGACATCGACCCGCAGCGCACGCGCGCGGAATTCGTGGAGGCGATCTTCGAGGATCTGCGCTGGCTCGGCCTTTCGTGGGAAGAGCCGGTGCGCAGACAGTCGCAGCATTTCTCCGATTACGAACGCGCGCTGGAGCGGCTCGGCGAGGCGGGGCTCGTCTATCCCTGTTTCTGCACGCGGGGCCAGATCAGCGCCGCGGTCGCCGCGCGCGACGACTGGCCTCGCGATCCTGACGGGGCGCCGCTCTATCCGGGAACCTGCAAGCGCCTCGCGCCGCAAGAGCGCGCGCGCCGCATCGATTCAGGCCTGCATGCGGCGCTGCGTCTCGACATGTCCGCCGCGCTCCCTCTCGCGCAGGGCCGGATCGGCTGGCGCGAATATGGCGAAGGCGCGCAGCCGCGCGACGTCACAGCCGAACCGGCCTTGTGGGGCGACGCAGCGCTCGCGCGCAAGGACGTGCCTACGAGCTATCACCTCGCGGTCGTCGTGGACGACGCCTTGCAGGGCGTGAGCGACGTCGCGCGCGGCATGGATCTGTTCAACGCCACCTCGCTGCATCGCCTGTTGCAGGATCTCCTCGACCTTCCGGCGCCGCGCTATCGTCATCATCAGCTCGTGCCGGACGCGCAGGGGCGCAAATTGTCCAAGAGCGCCGGTTCGCCGACGCTGCGCGATCTGCGCGAGGCGGGGATGAGCGCCGCGCAGGTGCGCGCGCAATTGGGCTTTGCGGATTTGTTCTAGCGCTGGGCGAAACGCTGGGCGTTGGGCGCGCGGGAGATGAGATCGTCGATGCGCTCGCGCTCGCGGCGGAATTCCGCGACCTGGCGGCCGCTCAGCTCGCGGGTGCGCGCGAGGCGGATGCGCAGCGGATCGACGAAATTGCCGTTGACGATCACTTCGTAGTGAAGGTGCGGGCCCGTCGACAGGCCGGTGGAGCCGAGGAAGCCCACCACCTGGCCTTGCCGCACGCGCACGCCTTCCGTGATGCCGCGCGCGAAGCCGGTCATGTGATTATAGGTGGTCACATAGCCGTTGGCGTGCTGGATCTCGACGCGGTTGCCGTAGCCGGACTCGCGCGCGGCCTTGATCACCACGCCATTGCCCGCCGACACGATGGGCGTGCCCACGGGCGCAGACCAGTCGACGCCGGTGTGCATGCGCATATAGCCCATGATGGGATGGCGGCGCATGCCGAAGCCCGAACGCTGTTCGCCAACCGCGATGGGCTTGCGGATAAGGAATTTGCGCGTCGAGCGGCCATTGGGATCGTAGAAGTCCATTACGCCGTCTTCCGGCGTCAGGTAGCGATAATAGCGGAAGGTCTCGCCGCGCGCGGTGATCGAGGCGTAGAGCAATTCGTAGCGGCCTTCGGCTTCCTCGTTCTCCTCATAGAACGCCTCGAAGGCGTCGCCGCCCACGACGGAGCGCTGGAAGTCCACGTCGTTTGCGAAAATGCGCACGAGGTCGTCGATCACCGCGCGCGGCATGTCCTGCTTGAGCGCTGTTTCGTAGAAACTGTTGTAGAGGCGCAGCGCGCCGGAATCCTCGTCATCCTCCTCGTCGTCGGGAACGGGCGCGCGGCGCGGCGCAGGCTGCTGGGCGTCGGCGCGCGCGACCTGCACATATTCGCCCGTGTCGGCGAGCGCGGCGATCGCCTCGAGCGCGTCCTCGTTATAGACGGCGACGCGGGCGATCTGCATGCGCGGGGCGCCGTTCTCCGGTTCGGTGAACAAAATGCGCAGGCGTTGGCCTTCCGCCACGCCGCGGCGCAGGCCGAGGGCGGCGACGATGCGGCGGATCTGTTCGCGATCCGCGCCGGCCTCGCGCAGCACGTCCTCGAGCGTCTCGCCGCGCCGCACGAGCGCGATGCGCTCTTCGGAATCCTTGCGCGCCTGCGGGTCGGCCTTCGGCGCGACGGTGACGTTCTCGGGCACCATGCGCACTTCGATCGAAGAGAAGGCGGTGGAGAAACGCGGGTCGGGGCCGTTGAGGGAGAGGGCGGTCTGGTCGGCGAGGCTCGCGCGGCTCGTGCGCATCAGCAGCAATTGCGGCGGCAGCGGCAAGGAGGAGCGCGCAGCGCCGCGCAGGACTGAGCGCACATGTTCGGCCACCTGCGCCTCAATTTCAGCATGGGTGAGGGTGAAGGCGTCCTCGAAGCGCGTCTCGGCGGCGAGGTCGCTGGAGGTGAAAGACACGTCGGCGTCCGCGCGCGACAGGTCGAGCTCAGCCGGCGCCTCCGTTTGCGAGGGGCCGCCGGCGAGCAGTTTGAGCGGATTGAAGGCCGGCACGTCGGAGGCGAAGCCGGTGGGCGCCATGGCCAGATTGGTCGCCACCTTGGTGAATGTGCGCGTGCGCACGATCTCGCGGTCGCCCGCGCGCACCGTGGTTGGGGTGCGGAACGTCTGGCGCGCGGCCACCATGTCCACGGGGCGCACCAGCCGGTCGCCGCGCCGCGCAGGCGCGCTCTCGCGGCTGGCGGCGGCGCGCTCGGGAATGGCGATCTCCGGCGCTTCGGGCGTCATCAGCGTGGGGTCGAGGGCGGCGAAGACGGAGGCGCCGATCAGGGCCGCGCCCGCAAGGCCGGTGAGGACCGTGCCGGAGAGCCAGCGCAGGGAGACCCGTCGCCGGTCCAGGTCAGTGTGTTCGACGCCGTCGACCTCGATCGGCGGCTCGACGCCAAGCTCGACCCGCTGGCCGCCGCGCTCAATGCCGCGTTCGAACGAACGCGCAGGCGCAGCCGACGTATAGGGGGTCGATCCAGCCAATCTTCCTCTCGCCTTCCCTGCGAAGCCCGGGTCCGGATCCGCCCGCCTCAAAGCCAATCACGCCTGCGGGGCCGTCCGGCTCGCGGCCCAAGGACGTGGGCTTGACGATGAGTCGGGCCGCCCCTGCGGGAGCGGGACTTTGGCGCTCCCGCCCCGGGTCGTCAATCCAGCCCGCCTCCGCCGCTCCGCCCATGTCAGGCGAGCCGCGGTCGCGGCCGGGATCGGGCTTCCAAGATGGGGCGCATCATGGCTCCTTTGTGGCGCAAGGGCGCGCAACGCACGCTTTTCCCCGTCGCTGGCCGGCTTTTAGCGCGGCTTCCGAAAAAAAATGAAAGAAAGTGACGGTTCGTGTTGACACCGCGCCGCGGCCCGACCTATAAACCGCCCACCGACGGCGACGCCGCCTTGTGCGGCGCTTTGAACTCGGTCTTCTCGAGCTTCTCGGGGCGTACACCACCTGAACGGTCGACTTCGGTCGCTCAGGTCGAAAACGGTTCGCCGTTTTCCGCTTCAGTCGTCGGGTCGCGCTGTTTGACATTTGAATCGGAAGAAAGAGAGACGTGGACGGCGGATGTCCTTGCGGCTCAGGCTTTAGGGCTTGGGCGAACGAGACATCTGACGGTCACGTATCAAGTACACCAGCGGGAGCGTCGTGAGACGTTTTCGCGTGTGCTT
>Ga0315907_10005099_pt1 | contig 14467 bp, 18 predicted proteins | sample LakEriMetagenome_3_FD_203525 | JGI IMG/M metagenome (GOLD analysis project Ga0315907, IMG submission 203525) | Freshwater fungal communities from buoy surface, Lake Erie, Ohio, United States - Buoy 12 MA123 | ecosystem: Environmental > Aquatic > Freshwater > Lake > Lake biofilm | place: USA...
TGCAGCGCGCTGGAAGTCCTCCTCGTAGATCTGTTTCAGCGCGCCTGTGCGATCCGGGGCGTACTTCAAGGACAGCATATAGGCAAGCCCTGATGCCAAACACGGCAGGAAGCGGAAGTTCACGTCAGCCGTATTGCTGTAGCCCCCAGCATCTTGAATGCGACGGATGCGGTAGTACACGAAGGTGTAGACCTGATCCGCTGCGGGGTACAGAAACACCTTAGTCGGGTTGGCTCGCTGAACGTAGTACTGTGCCGGACGCGCCTGTGTCAGCTTGTCCGGCAGATCCAGATAGTCCTCGCGGCTGATACGATCGATGGTGATGTCCGTCTGCTGTCCCTGCTGCGTCAATCGAATGACGGCAGACAGGACGTTCACCGTGTCCGTCGGCAGCGTCAGCTCACGGCTGCCCTGCACCAGCGCGTACGTGGCCTCCTCGATGGTCCACAGGTTGAGGCCCCTGTTTGCCCAGTCGAGGAATAGCAGATTCAGGGAACGACGGGCAGACGAAAGCTGGTAGCCTGCGGTCATCCGCATGCCACAGCGCTCAAACGCCTCCTCAACAAGATCGTCTATGCTGAGGTTGAAATCCGTCGTTCCTGAAGTAGCCATCAGTCACACGCCATGCCGCCTTTGCGGTACTTCCTGACCATGCCGCCGCCCATCTTGCCCATCGCCATCTTCTTGTGCTGATTGATAGCCATGCCGCCTTTTTTCATCATGACGGGACCCGTCTTCTTGCTGGTCTCGGAGACCATGCGGTTCTTGGGGCCCTTCTCAACGCAGCCGCCGCCTTTGGTAGCGGCACCCATTCCACGTCCAGCCATTTTACTTACCTCTCGTCTTCATAGCGCGGCCTTTAACGTCCGCAGTTTTACGTTTCACAGCACGGCCCATGCTATCGGAGGCCATGCCACCTTTTTTCATGCCCGTCGCCTTTTTGTGCGCCGAATCCTTCATCACACTGCCATCAGGCATGCGATGATAGCCTTTCTTTACTGCGCCGCCGCTCTTCATCTTGCCGACGCCATCAGCAGCAAAGGCCGGAACCTTCTTGCCGTCCTTCTCGACCATCTTCATTTTGCTCTTCATCACTTGCTCCTGTAGCTACGCACTTTGCTTGCGATTTTTTTAGGCTGCTTGGAGAACTGCTTTCCCTTGCGCGTGTCTTCTCGTTTCTTGCGAGAGCTGGCCGCGTACTCTGCAGGGGTCAGTGCCTTGATCGCGGCCTCTGGCAGGTAGCGCTCCCCGGTCTTACTTGACGGCTTGCCGGACTTGGTACGCCACTTCTGGTCCGTCCACTTCTTCAGGGACTCTTGAGGCTTTTTCACTCAAAGTCCTCTTTACTCAACCCCGCCTCTTCAAACGCCAAGTCATTCAGCTCTTCTTCAGTGCCACAGGTACATGGACCTTCATCGTGGATTGCACACACGGACGCATGCCCGTTTATCATTGGGTAGACAGGGACGTTTGACAAATCTCTTTTCGGCCCGTCTTTGATACGAAACGCTTCAATGTCAATCACGATAGCCTCCTCCGGCTTCCTTGTACTTTTTGGCCAGCAGCTGCGCCTTACGTGCGCTCCACTGTCCTGCGCGGGTGCCCTGAACAGCTTGACCCTTGATCTGGTTGAACAGGCGTTCCCGAAGTGCCGGCTTTGTGTAATTACCCGCAGCGTTGACACCTGACTTCTTGGGAGCGGCCTTTTTCATCAGCACTTCCACCTGCGTCGTGCCTGCCGAAGCCGGCTGTTGGGATCCTTCGCTGCCTCTGGGAACTGCTTCATCTGGCCGGCCGAGCGCGCGCAAAACGACTTGCGGCGCTTGGCGCGAGCAGGGGAGGGCTTGTCCTCGGTCACCGCTGTCTTGAGCTTGCTGCCGGGGTTGGCGCGGCGGTATGCCGCCACGCCCTTCTCCGTCATGCCCGCGCCAGACTTGGTCGGGCGGAAATTACCGCTCTTGACCGAGGTCTTGATGCCCATGCCCTTGCTCTTGGTCGCCATCAGGCAGCCGCTCCACCTTCAAACAACAGGGTCACACTGGTCACTTCAGCACTGCTGACATCAATGTACACCCCGCTCTCGAACAAGATGCCCATGTCCGGAATGATGATGTCGTACGCCCCGGCAGCTGCCGGAGTCGTAACTGTCATCTTGCCCGTGCCTGCTGACGTGGTGCCGTCTTTCAAGACGAAAGACGCTGCCGTGTTGGTGCAGGTGAAGTACACCCCCACCACCCGAGTGCGCCCAACCACAGCAGACGCATCTGCTGTCTTGGTCACCGATTGGATATTACTGAAGCTCATGGCTCCCCCTTACTGGTCAGCAAAGGTCGGTGCAGTAGTGCTCACGACAGTGCCGTAGACCTGATAGGTCGTTGCGCTGGTGCCGACAAACGTGATGTTCATGGCAGCAGGCAGATTGACCTGCAGCTTGCTGTTGGAGTTGCCATCGGAGAACACCACAGACGGTTGCGACGAGGTGTCCGTGTCAAAGAAGGTTACACCGCCCACGAAATACAGCAGGTCCGAACCAGTGGTGAAGATGGCATCGTGGCCATCAGCTGCGCCGCCGCCGTAGATAAAGTTGAATACAGCTCCAGCTACCGGAGTAGGCAGGGTGTAAGTGCGGTCAGCAGAAACGTCGGCAACGATGTTAATGACGCCAGAATTGGCAGCCGTGGTGATCGTAGTGTTTGCGTTGGGCAGTGCAACCGGAGCCAGACCCGCGTTGCTCAGTACCGTAACAGTGCCGGTGGTCGAGTCAATCGAGATGCTCTGGAAGCCATTCTGCGACCGGACGGGACCCGAAAAGGTGGTATTAGCCATTGCATATTCCTCTCATGCGAGTTTGAGGCGGCAGTCTGCATGAAGTCGGCCCGGGCCGTCTGCCACCCAGAATGTTCCGGGGTTTTTCAAACTATACAGCAATCCCCAGAAAAAAAAAGGGGGACCGAAGTCCCCCTCTTTCTGTACCCCTTACGGGGTGCCGGGCGAGCCAAAGATGCCGCGCGGATCGCTGAAGCCAAAGCTGTAGCGCTCACGGGCCTTGTAGCGGACGTTGCCGGTATCGAAGTCACCTTCAAAGCCGGTTTTGATCGCTACACGCTGGAACATCTTCATGCCGTTCGGAGCATCGGTGATGATGAAGAAGGCATCCGGGTCAGTCAGGTAATGGTTGACCGAATAGCCCTGCGGGATCATCCCCATGTTGCGGATGGCGTTGATGTCGTTATCTGCAGTGCCAACGCGGAGCGTGGACTTCAGAATACGATCAGCAGTGAACTGCAGCTCCTTCGGGATGATGAGCTTCAGGCCCTGCACTGCGATCTTCAGGCCACGTTCATCGGTGAACGCGGCGATGTCGATCAGAGCCTGCTCCAAGGAGGTTTCTGACAGGTCGGCAGAAACAGACAGCTCGTTGCGCAGATCCGGACCACTCAGCGTGGGGTGGTCAGTGGCGCAGAGCGGCTTGCCGTCGCCACCCGTGGAGGTGGTGAAAGCACCGTTCAGGATTGCAGCGCCTTTGATCTGCTTGGTCTGCGCCATCGAACGAGCCAGTGCCTTGGTGTAGCGGGCGGAGAGACGGTCATAGAGGTTGTCCTCTACGGCCTCTTCAGTCAGCGAGAACGCCAGTGCGATGGTCTCGTGCGTGTAGCGAGCGGTGTAGACTTCCTGTGCATCGTCGTATGCAACGCCGGCACCTTCAGTCTTCACGGGAGCCTCACCAAAACCAGACAGCATTACCTCTTCTTCAAACGCACGGTCAGAGGTCTCGATGTCGTAGATTTCGGCGTGCTCGTTTTCGTAGCTGTTGTACTCCATGCCGAACAGGGCGTTCAGGCCGGGCTCCAGCTCTTTAACAAGTTGAGCGCGTGAAATAGCCATGGTTAGCTCCTATTACGGCGCTGTATTGGCAACGCCGGTGCTGCCATACAGGTGAGTGTTGATTTTAACCACAACGTCGACGTGATTTACAGCACGCTCGTTGCTGGGGCTGTTATAGAAACCCACGATTTTCAACACCAGTGTTGCGGTGTTGGCAATAGTGGAAGAATCCAACTCGGTGCCGGATACGCCTGTGGTGGAGCTGCCTGCTGTATAGGCGATCTTGGCGTTCAAGCCAACGTCTGCCTGTACAACGTCTTCATCCGCCTGAATGAGGAACAGCTGATTCGGGTCATCGACCACGTCAGCGGTAATAACGCCGGACGTGATGTTGACGGAACCCGGATAGAAGTTCTTCCAAGTAGGCTTGCCCGTGGTGGGATCGGTGTAGTTGCAGCCGTTAAATACGCCGAGCGCTGCAGTATGCAGCGTGTCGTCATATTTTACGACGTAACCGCCGGAGAGAGTGACGAGGTCACCTTGGTAAATCGCACCAGACTGGTTGTCAGCGATCTCATAGCCGTACTGCTTCTGAGCGCCAGTGGCGGAGAGGTTACCAAGCGGACGCAGGCCAAATGCTTTGTCTACGTTTGCCATGATAGCGTTCCTTTATTTAATCGTTGGTCCCATCACGGGGGCCACCGATAGTGGTTTTAGAGTGCCGTTCGGGAGCATTGATCCGCATAGAAGAATGACTGTTATGCTTCAGCAAATCGTTGTCCGCAGCTCGTATCTGATCATGGGTACGCTTTTGATAATGCGCTCTACGCTCTTCCGCTGTTTCTTCGGGGATTCTGGCAAGGACCATGTCGCCTACTCCAATCACGCCAGCATGCTTGCCGTCCTCGACAGAGCTGCCCTGAAACTCAGGGTACTCGTCGGCTCTGACCAGTTCATAGCCTTCGCGCAATTTTCCGGAGACATTCATCCTGTCATCATGCCCAGCGACTTCTCGCCGGATCCAGCGGTGCCTGTATCCATCTGGCGCAGGGGGTGCGTCCAGACGGGAAGGCGGTGCCCATGGCTTACGACGCGCGGCTTTTTCGCGAGATTCGCTACCGCGAGGAGTACGAGTAAGTTTCGGTACTGAAATGTCATTGTCGCTCATGTGATCACCTTTTCACGTATTTGGCATATTCTTCAAGCGGGACCCCTAGTTTCTTCGCAATTGCAACCTCACTAGGTTTCAACCTGATCATGCGGCGCGCGGTAGAGTTAACCCCGGATGACCGGGTAGCAGGAGCGACCGTTGACGCGGATCGGGCGCTTCTGTTGGTTTGTGGCGCAGCCTCTTCTTGGGGGTTTTGTGCCCCTTGAAAGCGCTGCGGAAATAAATTACGCATCCTACGATTGATCTCATCATAGTACTCATCCGAAGATGGGTCAAATCCTTCATTTTTGACCAGTTCGACATGGATGCCCCGGACGGTATTGGTCATTACGATGTCTTTCCCAAACCAAGGGTTCTGCTCCGCCCATTCTTCCGCCTTCACGTCTACCCGCGCCGGCATGCGCTGAACAGGCTGCGGGGCGGCGGCTTGCGGTTGAACAACGGGCTGTTCCTTGGCCTGTCTCTCCGTCTCAAGCAGCTTCTGCTGCTCCCACAGTGCAGTGGTGAGCCGCTGCTGGGCTTCGGTTTCCGTGTCGATGTCATTCTCTTCACGGGCCCGCTTGATGACGTTTTTGAGCGCCATGATCTGGGTGTCCAATCGGCCTCTGGCCTCACCCATTCTGGCGACATTGGTCTGGTTGTAGCGCTGCTGCAGCTCTTCGTTGCTCTTTTGCACACTTCGAGCGTACTCGATTGCCGCTTCTTCACGACGCTGATGTTCGCGTAGCCGAGCCGTCAGCTTGTCGATGCGCTTTTTGACCTTCTCTGAATACTGATCCAAGTCCTCGGCGTCAGGCGCATCATGTCGACCAGCTTGAGCATGGGGCTCTTCCTGTTCGACCTGAAGATCCTCTTGCTTGACGACAGATGCCTTGCTGCCGTCCTGATCCATCATGACAGTGGCTTCTTCTTCGTCTTCGCCGATGTTGAATTGAAGTTCGTATTGATCGTCAGCCATTGTTTTCTCCTCACATATGCAAGATGTCTTCAGGGTCGTTTACTACCCCAAGAATCTCGTCGTCGTTAAGAAGACGGATCTCTCCGCCGTCGATTTGAATCCGCGAGCCTGCGTACCGGCCAAAGATTACCCAGTCACCCGTCTTGCACCACGGGCCGTTCGGGAACTTGCTTTCGTCTGCATAGGCCAGCTCGCCCATCCGCAACACGTACCCAACGTTGGTCGCAAGCTGGGTGCGCTTCTGTGTCTCGTCAGATAACAGAATGCCTCCCTTGGATGTCTTGCTGCCACGATAGGGAAGAATGGCCAATCGCCAACCTGTGGGCTTGGGGATCATGTCGAAAACGGATCCCTGAAGCGCTGCTTCATCGACTTTTCCGTCTTCTGTGATGGCTTGCTCAAGGGAGGGGCGCACGACAGCAGGCTGCTGTTGCTGTTCCTGCCACTTCTGCTCAAGCGCTGTCAGTTTTCTTTCTGTCTCCATGGGGGCTCCTTTTGGTTGGTTACTCTTCGGCATGTTTCTTGAGCCGCTGTCGAATAATGTCCTCCGACAGTCGAATACCTTCCAGTCGCCCCATGAGGAAGCGATATCGCTCCATGTCAGGCAGCGTGCCACTCAACACGAGTGACTCGGTGTCCTTCTCAAGTAGTTTGATATCGCGGAGCACGCGCTCTGCAAAGTCAAGCATGGTTATTACCCATGAGGCAGACAGTTTGTAGCCACTGTCTGGAAGGCTTTTTAATAAATCTTGACGGGGCGGTTGCCGTCGCGTTTCTTAACGATCATTACGGGACCACCATCCTTCATGTTGCGTGATTTTCCCGCACTTTTCAATGCAATAGCAACTGCTTGTTTCTGTGCAGCCTTCTTGCTCTTGGGAGCGCTTGTTCCGATGGTGCCCTTCTTCTCGAAGGAACCCATCATCTCGCCGATGTTCTTGCTGATGGTCTTCTGGCTTTTGCCCTTCTTCAACGGCATGTGCTTACCCTCGCGGTGCATAGATTCTTTCGCGTGCCACCTCGGTACGCTGCGCTGCGATCTTCTCTTGCGACTCAATGCGCGCGTCGTTGGCTTGGGCGTTTTCCTGTATACGCATCTGCTCGTTGGCCAAGGCCTGCTGCTTGAGCTGGGCGTCCTGTGCGTCTTTTGCTGCGCGCTGTTGCAGCTCCTGCTGCTTGAGCTGAACCACTGGATCTACCGGGGCCTGACCCTGACCAGAGAGCTCGTTCTGCAACTGCTTAACCTCCATCATGTACTGCGCAACCTTGAGGGCAACCAACGCCTCGCGCTGCATGCTGGAGATCATCTTGTCCGGATCCACGCCATACTGCGCAAACAGCTCGGCTTCGGCGTCTTCCTCGGCCTTGATCTTGATGTGGTCGAGGACGTGCTTCTGCAGCTCGCTGGCGGCCAACGGATTGGCCTGAATCAGGGGCGACATGCCCATCATCAAGTGCGAAGCAATGTGAGCGTCGTGCTGCTGGCCTGCGAATACCTTCAGCTGCTTGTTGTCCACCGCGTCGATGTTCTCGCTGGCGGGGTCTTTCGGCATCTGGTTGGTCTGAACCTTCAGGATGCCGTCGATGTCCCTGACATTCAGCGCCGCATACACCCGGTAGTACGCCTCGTACATGTTGTGCATGTTCGGGGCGCTTTGTGCAAGCTGCAGCTGGGTCTGCGCCAGTGCGATACGCTGTGCAGCGGAGAAGATATTCGGATCGGCGACCGGCAACACGGAAACCATGTTGTCGAAGTCGCACTTCTTGACGCAGCGCGATGCGCCGGGGACATCATACGGATATTCATCGGGCAGGAACTCGCCGAAGCCCGCGAACAGCATCTCGAACTCTTGCGTCTGCGAGTAGTACAGGCGCTTGTGGATGGCGGACATCACCATCGAGCCTCGTTCCAACAGTGCGACGGTCGTTCCCACCGCAGCCTGCTGATTCCCGTCGCCTACCTGCATGTCTGCGGTGCTTGCCAAGCGCTTCCCGGCGTCTACCGTAAAGCCCAGCAACGCGAACAGCGTCTGGCTCGGTTCTTTGTAGGGCAGCGGCAGCAAACTGCTGCTCAACTCGGCGCCGCCCGCATCAATATCTCGCCACTCGCCGGGCTGGATCGGGTTACTGTCGTCCGCGATGCGGGCGCCCTTCGCTTTAAAGCCCGCCGGCAGGTTTGCGAGCGTTCCAGCATCCAAAAGTTGACGCAATGCGCTCGTGGCGGCCTTGGAAAGGTTGCCGATCAGGTGAACAAAGCCCAAACCGTATGCGCCGGGGCCCTCTACAAGTATGTAGTGGACAAAAAACTCGCGACGCAGCTTCAGGGGGTCGTTTTCAACCCAGTTTCTGCGCACTCCGACCACTTTTCCGCCGGTTTCGTCCAGTGTGACGACGTAGGGGAGCTTGATTCCGGTCGGTTCGCCCTTCTCATCCACGTCCTCGAAGCCCGGAATGTCCAAATCGACCTGAAATTCAAGCAAGGACAGCTCTTCTGGGGCGTTTGTCGCCTGAACTCCCGTGATTCGATCGACGGTGGCGCCAATTTGGTCGTTTGTGAGGCCCGCATTGTCCGGAGTGATGTTGAGATCGAGGTATTCACCCGCAAAAACGCGCTTTTTGAACTCGTTCGCGTCCATGGCGATGCGGTGCGTGAGTCTCCGGCACTCGGAAATCACACTCGAACCGTGGTACGGGATGTACAAGTCGTCCGGAAGCACCAGTCTGCTGACCATTCGGCCGCGCTGGGTGTCGTAGTAGACCTTCTTGAAGGTGGATCCACCGTATCCGGTGTAGAAAAGCAGCTGATCGAACTCCGGCGTGTACTCCTTCATCACCGTCGTGATCTGGTAATTCATGAAATCCTGCACGCGGGAGGCCTGTTGGACCTTGTCCAAGGTCTCCTTGCCCATGGTCTGTGTGCGAACAGGGCCGCCAGCCGGCATCAGCTCCTTGAAGGCCTGTGCTTGGAACTGAACAATCGCCTCAGTGAGCATCGGATGCACCGCACCAGATGCTCCACGGAAGGGCTGGGTGCGCTCCTGCATGCGAAGACCAAGCAATTCCAGCCCCTTGGCATACATGTCCTCCCACTCAGAGCGCGAAGACTTGTCGGCCTCGAAGAACTCCAGCAGCTCAAGCGAGATGCGGCTGAGATCCTGCTCGTCAATGTCGCCCGCGATGTTCGCGTAGAAGTCCCTTTCTTCTTCGGGACCCTCAATCTCAATCTCAACCTCGTCATCATCGATGACGACTTCAATCTCGGGGGCGTCGTCCGTGTCTCCCATGATAAGGATGCCTTCGGACTCGGGCGCTAGATTGACGGCTTTATCGATAGGCATCGTGTCACCTTAAAAGTATTTCCGGTTGTCGTTGGTCACGCGCTCTACGTTGCCGCCTTTCTTGAAATAGCGGGGGCCCTCCGGGGTATTGACCTCGTGCTCGGGGCTCTCAACGGGGCGCGTCACGGGCTTTTTGGCAAGGACCAAGGGGCCTACCTGAATAACCTGTTCGGCAGATGCTACGGGCATTCCGTCTGATTTTCTATAGAAATAGCTGTGACGGAAGGGGTTCATGCCAACTTCCGCCCAATCTGCGGCATCCGGAGCCTTGCCGCTCAGGATGTCACGGGCCTGCTGGGCCACCGCCTGCGGATCGCGATTTTCCCAGCTTCCGTACATGCGCGCGATTGTTCCCTTTGCGGATTTCCCCGTCGCAATGTTCAGGGCGGCCTTCGCCGACGACATGAAGTCTACGTTGTTGATGACCGCAGCCTGTCCATAACCAATGGCAGGGCCCCCGGCCTTGCTACCATCGTGCAGAGAGACCACCCACGTGTCGTACTTTTCGTAGGCCGGGATGTCTAGTCGTGACGCCACGGGCGTCCCATCGGGGAGATCGACGTTGACGCCGACAATGCCGGCAGACTTCTCAGCGTTTTTGCCCAGTGCCATCGCGATCTCTTCGACCGTGGGCATCTTCTGCACAGCAGCCAGCGGCTTGATCGGCTGATACTGCTGGACCGTGCGCTGATACTCTTCGGTGGAGATCTTGCCTTCGCGCAGTGCTTCAGCGGCCTGTTGCACCTGTGGGACTTTTTCTTGGCGCATGCCTTCGCGGGAGCTGCGCCACTCCTCCATTCTTTGGGGAGTGATGTCCAGCTGCGTGAGTGCGTCTTCGAGAGACCCTCTAGGTTTTACCGTATTCCCTTGGGCGGCTCCTTGCCCAGATTCCTCATTGAGCGGGCGATCGCTGCTCGCATCTGCTCCTGACGCGCCTTCCGACGCGCCTCCAGATCCAGACCTTCTTGGATCTCCCCCTGTTTTGTACCCGCGATAGACTGATTCACTGATTTCTCCACTATCATACGCATTCTCCAATCTGGTCATCACTCGTTCTGCAGTAGTATCATAATCAAAAGTAGATATTTTGTCAACTGTAGTAAGGAATTGTTCCCCTGCATTGCCATTGTTGTCCCATATCTGTATGTCCACGCGGGGATTGTCTCCCAGCTGCTCGTAGATCTTTTGAATTGACCGGCGGCTGGCCGCATGCATGTCCAAGAAGTCCTTTACTGGTATCGTCCTTCCAGACCCAGTATTTTGCTCCATAGACATGGAACGCTTCAGCGCCAGATCAAAGGCCTTAACCGGATCACGGTCTATGTAGACAATCGAAACATCTTTGGTCGGATCTTCCAACACGCGGTTTACATCGCGGACTACCCTATCTGGCTTGCCCATGGTGCCGTCTACAACGGCCTGCGCCGAACTTTCCACCTCGTCGCTAACCGCAGCAGATTTACCTGATGCCGGCCCGCCTCCAGTAAATAGCCACGTTCCCTCCTGCCCCCGTGTTCTCTCCAACAGTCGAGTGAAATAGGCCCTGTTTAGCTCACTAGCAGGCTCATGCACGTTGGAAGCCAGCGCACGGTTTTCACGGTATTCCGGGCTCAATTCTCGGAACAGATCGGTGTCGATAACCTTGCCGTTTTTAGTCGCGGGGATCCGAGCATAGGCGCTCATCGCCCCCTCAACGTCCGAAACTATTTCCCGGTTAAACAGTTCTCCCACTGGGTTGTTCTGCATCCGGGGTGTCTGCGAAACCGTAACGCCCCTATACCCCCCGATATCTGCGGGTTCGGGCAAATTTGCAATCCTATCGGCAAACGCCGATGTTGCCAAAATACCCGTGGGTTGCTGTGACAGAGGCTCCTGCGTTGAGGCGCTGGGAGATAGCCTGTTCAGCTCTTCCGTCTGCATCCTCACCGCATCGTCATAGTCCTTTGCGTAAGGCACGTTGATGTCTTCCCCAAAATACTTGGGATCGTGGACAAAGAACATGATGTCAGGCTCGCCGTTGTTGTAGGCACGGAACACGTCCTTGTTCCAATTTGGCGGAGCAAACTGATCGTTCCAAGGTATGCGCGCTACTGGACGGAACCCAACGCGCTGATAAATGTCAGGCAGATAGGTATCGAAGGCATCCAACTTGCGCCCACCTGCCTGAACTGCCGCTTGCATCATTGCATAGCTGCTGCCTCTAGTTTCGCTGGGGGAGGCAAACACGGAAACGATGTCGCCATCGGGCTTGATAGCAAATCCGCTACCTGCGTCAGTCCTGAAAAGCCTGTAGTTCGCAAGCTCCTCCGGCGACTTTATCTCGACTTGAGGGGCGGTTCTGTTCTGCCCCATTATCGTTTGCATGTCGTTCACAAACGATGTTGCCGTGGTGGACGGCACCTGTCGGATGGCAGGGACACCGAGGCCCGCGCTCTGATACATCGTTCGCGCGGTGGCATCCGGAGAGAATGTCAGAAGCCCATCTCGTCCATCTGTTGAGACAGCTCCTCGCGTGTAAGGCCCGGTCTCTTCGCCAAGATTACGTCCATCAGCTCGTCCCTGAACCCCACGCTCTGAGGTTGCGAGGGCGAGGCGGTCTCTGCGGAAGTCTGAGAGGAACTGGGCGCGTCGCTCAGAAACGGTGCCCCGACCTTCAAAATCCCGAGCATCGCCTGATCTAAGGCTTCCATCTGGGTTTGCGTTTTCAAATTGTCTTGCGGCTTCATCGAGCTTTCTCCTGTCTACGCCGGGTTGTTCAAACCAAGGCCTGTCTGTGGATTCGGATATCTTGAACCCTTTGGGGATTATGCCATTTTTCTTGTCTCGGATAAAGGCCTCAAACTCCTTCTGCCGCGTGGGCGTCATCCGAACGATTTCCCCGGTAGACAGTGGGTACTCCACGATCGGGCCGTTGATGGCCTGCCGGTACGTCATGTTCGAGGAAAGCGTGTTGCGCTTGCCTTCGGTCACGCCGTATCCAATCGGATTGCCGCCGCGCACTGCCTGCAGCGTGCTGTGCGATACCGGCTGGTTGCCTGCGATCAGCCACGTCTCCCAGTGCATGCGGCCCAAGGAAGCATCTTGAGGCCTGCCCACCATGGCATACGCCTTCTGGACGGTGTCCGACAGGCCGTTTTCCAGCATCTCGGTCACCATCAGGCCCCTCGGCCCGGTGAGGATCGTGTTCAGGCCGCCGCCCTCAAGGCCGTCATAGATATTGGCACCGCCATACGTGCCATCATCCCAGAGGTGCCGGGACTGGATTCGATCCATCACCAGCAGGTCGTCCTTGCCCGCGACCAGCCCGATAAACGAGACCACCTTGTTGTCGATCCCCGGATTGTTAGTCATCTGGTAGAACGAGCGCCGGAAGTCCTGCCCCGTTCTCCGAGGATCCGACAGGATGTTGTGCAGTTGCGTCAGGGGTGACGGGCCGCCATCCGTGCTCTGCCCAAGCTGGTACAACAGATTGCCCGCCGCGTTGGCGTTCATCGTGACCTGCTTGCCCGGGGACCCCTCTGGGATCGATCGCGCAACCATCTGCTTCCACGAATCGAGGTCGGCCTCGGTAAACTCTCCTCGCGCGGCCTTATCGATAAAGGGCCCGGCCCCCTGCATCACGTCGAGGAACGCACCTTCCTGCTGCGCGGGCCCCGCGCCACGGGACAGGATCCCCCACAGGAACAACCGGCCCGTCGTTTCCGGGGGCGCGATGCGGGAGTTGTAGATGTTCTTGATGGAATTGACGTAGCCAAAGCCCTCGTCAACGGCTGCCTTCAGGTCGGGCGTCAACCTGTCCAGCATGCCGGCCAGCCGTGCTGGGTCCTGACGATAAATCAACGCCTGCCGGGGAGGTGCCGGCAGATACTTTCCACCAAAGCCTGCCGCCTGCGCGTCCATCCAACGCTGCGAGGTGGCCAGCGGGTCTGGATAGGTATTTTCAATGGCATCGATATTACTGAGCGTCGTCTCTTTGTTGTTGGGCGTGAAGCTCTGCACCACCTTGAACGCAGGCGCCGCATTGGTTCCCGGGACCAGCAGCTGCGGATCCAAGGAATGGCCCTTGGCCTCTGCAGAGGGGGCAGAGAGCGCAGCTTCGATCGGGGCGGCGGGCGTCTCTTGAGGTGTCAGGGTCTCGTCCAACATTTCACGCGCGGTTTTTTCAGCATCAGGGGCCGCCGCCATCGCCTCGTCGCCTTCTGTCATGCGGACGGCAGGCGCAGCCACAGCGGGCGTGGTCGGCAACTCGCTCGCGCCTGTTTGAAGCGGCAGCTCATTCAACATGGCCCTTGCATCGCCCGGAGGAACATCAACAATGTTGCTCATCGCCGAGCGCTTGGCACCACGAGCACCTATCCCGCCAAACGGGACCGCCCCAGCCGCCGCCATTGCAGCAAGCTGCCGATAGCGATCCGCAAGTGCCGTATCCCCGGCCGCCGCTGCCTCGTTGGCCATGTTGGAAAGCTCACGGGACTCCATGGCAGAACGAATCTCACCCACTATCGGCGCCATGTCCAAGGTAAAGCCTACCGGATCCTGCTTAAAGCCCTCATACAGGCCGCCAGCCAGCGCGCTTACGTCCTCTCCAAAAGCAGCCAGCGGACGCTCACTCTGTGCAATTCCCCTGCCGTACTCATACACGCTTCCGGGGATCTGCGTGGCACCAGAAAACAGGTTGCGCAGCATTGACGCACTTTCAGTTGACGCGGCCGCCTCTCGCTGTGCCGCCAGTTGCGCGGCGCGGGCCATGCGGGGAGAGGGTGCGGAAGTGGGCTGATTGCCGATGGCCAGCATCTGCTGGGCCAGCAGCTCTGCCTGCGCCTGCTTGATCTTGTCGTCTAGTGCCATGCCCGTTCCCCGTTGTTCTCAACGCGCCCTTACCGGCTTTTTAGTCGTTCTAGCATGCCTCGCGCTGATGTCGCTTCCCCGCCGTCGGCAAAGGTCGGCAACGTCCGAAGGTCAATCGGCTGTATGCCCCCGGCAATCTCAGAGTAACCCGTAACACCGCCAACGGGCGCAGCGCCTTGAGCCGTGGTCCCCGGTGCCTGTGTCGCGGCTCCCGGTGCCTGCGTCGAGGCCCACGAGCCAAACGCCGACTGGAAGGCCGCCGGGTCAAACGCGGCGCCCGCCCCGAACTCGCCAGAGCGCAGCCGGTTGCGCCACGAGTAGAAGTTG
>Ga0315907_10005101_pt1 | contig 14458 bp, 16 predicted proteins | sample LakEriMetagenome_3_FD_203525 | JGI IMG/M metagenome (GOLD analysis project Ga0315907, IMG submission 203525) | Freshwater fungal communities from buoy surface, Lake Erie, Ohio, United States - Buoy 12 MA123 | ecosystem: Environmental > Aquatic > Freshwater > Lake > Lake biofilm | place: USA...
CTTGAAGGCAGGGCTATGGTTCCGGCGGGGTCGTCTCGTCATGGTGTCTCCTGTTCACGGCATCATGCCGCTCTCAGGCAGAAAATACACTTATCCCAGATGTGCAGATTCCCCGAGCCAGCTCTGAAAAAACCTGAAAATCATAAGGCTCGCCCGCTTTCCTTGGGGTCCGCTCATCCCAAATCTTGCAGAAGATTAGCTTGTCGAGCTCATCAAATGCCTCTGACGGGTTCCGTTTGCCACCCGCCCAAAGTGCATCATGCGCCTGTTTGAATTTACGGGTGAGTTCGTTTTCCTCGACAATTTCTAATTCAAAACCTTCTTTACCACCCTTTGTATACTTGGCGCGTGATGCTTCTTTCTGATCTATCCGTGGTAAATCCGCAAGACGATTTTTGATACGCTCTGCACCGCCATAGCCCGAAACCTTAAAGTAGTCGTTTCGAATACCCGACGTCATCCAAAGAAAGTCAGCGCCTAACGAGTTAGCATAACCAAAACCCTGTTCGACTGCTTGATCAAGCTCGCCTTGGCTTGCTTCTTCGCGTTTGCATTCAACGACAATGTACGGCCACTTCTTTGCCTTATCTTTGAAGACGACGATATCAGAATGTATATTGGGGACACGGTGGGGAACCGTGAATTCGATTTCGATCTGTTCTCGCGAATACCCATAGTCCTGAATCAAGGAGATATAAGCTCTGGCTCGAATAAACTCTTCCGGATCGCTTAAGCGATATTTCTTGTTAAGCGCCAAGTATACCAAATTCTTTTCTTCCTGATCCAAAACGATAATGCCATCGCGCAGTGCGGAGTCACATTCTCGCTTAAACCTGTCGAGCATCTCTTCCCTTGTCATACGTGTTCATTCCCCTTGAAGATTTCAGTCACTGGAAAACCACCGCATTAAAGTCGTCACCATACAATTTGAGGTCTGACAACGAGATAGATAGCGGAATACCCGACCACAAGTCACATAAATTATGCTGCATCGCGGACCGCATCAAGCAATGCCGCGGACTGTTTAGGGCTTAGGGCGGTTCCGCTCCATGAGGAGGGCGGCTTATCGCCGGCCGCAATGGCATAATGGGAGGAATATAGGTACCCGGCCTTTGATGTTGGCAAAAGTGGCTGGGAGAGACGTTTGAGTGTTATTCCTGGCATCAAACCCAGCAGGCGGCACCAGTTTCGCCGCAGCGTATGCGTCTCCATGGTTTTCCACCTAAGTTCCAAATAGCCACTCGCATATGAATCTAGGACAAGGTCATTTTTTGCTCCCGCCACCCCACCAACACCCCCTCCAGCAACTCCGGCAGCGTCACCCCCTCCGGCTGCCGCCCGTCCAGGATCGCCTCGACCATTCCCGGCCCCGCCTTATCAATCGCGGCGGCGCCGCACCGGGGCAACCCAATCGCGCGGCGGGGCACCTGGCAGCGCCTGCTCGCGCTGGGCGATGGCCGTGTCGGGGGCGTTTGTGAACACGCCATTCACGCCGTTGCGGAACATCGTCGCGTGCAGGTCGGGATTGGCGTTGGATAGCGTATAAACATGCACGAACAACCCCGCCTCGCGCAGCCTTTGCAGGCAATCCGCATCAGCTTGGGCAGCCTGGGTGCCGACGCCATCAGCGCGCGCGGCAATCGCCGGGATATCGGCCCTGGCCGGGCATTGCGCGGAAAGCTGCACCACCGGCAGCGATGACTGGCGCGAGAGGTAGGCCACCACCTCACTATCGAAAGACTGAAGAATCACATTGCCGCGGCGGCCGTCGAACAGCCTGCCATGGCGGGGATGAGCGAGCTCGGCCAGCATCGCATCCGCCAGAGCGCGGTTGTAGCTGTTGAGGCCTTGGCCGATGGTCTTCACCTCTGGATAGACACCCACGATGCGCCCGGTGGATGCGTGGAGCGCGCGCAGTTCGTCCAGCACCTCGGCGAAGCTCGGCACGCGCAAGCCTACCGGACCGGCCGCGGGTGGCGCATAGGCCGCGCCCCCGCGAGAGATCGCCTGAAGGCCCTGTAGCTGTCTGAATGTGATTTGGTCGATGTTGCTCGGCAGGGTGGGGTGGGATGCGATATTCGTGGTCGCGCCGAGCGCGCGGTCATGGCGCGCTACCGCGATGCCATCGGCGGTCATCAGCAGGTCGGGTTCGATGAAATCGGCGCCCTGCCGGATAGCAAGGCGATAGGCCTCCATCGTGTGTTCGGGCAAATATTGGCTGGCACCGCGATGGGCGATGACCAGCGGGCGCTCTCTGGCTGATTGGGCCACAGCGTTGCACGTGAGCGCGATTACCAGAGCCAGGGTGAGACTGGAGAGATGAGACGGCATGGCGCTTTCTATGCTCTGTTCCGGTCCTTGGCGTTGATGAGAAGCCTAGCCCGGCGGCTGCGCCCGAGACAATTGCTGCCGCGCGTCGTCGGGCCGCCGATAAGCGGCGCTGGTCACGGCAGTGGGCAGCCTGTCTGTTGTATCCATTCCACAGGAAACGGCTCCAACAGCCCCGGCAGCGTCACCCCCTTCGGCTGCCGCCCGTCCAGGATCGCCTCAACCATTTCAGGCGCCAGCAACGTCAGCCGCAGCACCCGCGAGACGTAGGACGGGTTGATTTTCTCGGCGGCCGCCAATTCGTTGATGGTGGCAAAGGCCCCGGATTCCAGCATCCCCCGCCACCGAAATGCCCGGGCCACGGCCTTGATCAGGGTGATATCCTGCTGGGCCTCCAGCGCCATGACGCCGTTCGTGACCATGGTCTTTCGCCCGCCGCGCAGCTTTATTTGGAGCGGTATGACCACGGTCAGGGTCTGCGCTGCCTCACTCATGCTGCCACCCCCTGGGCGGTAAGGTCGCGGACCAGGCCGCCAAGCCCGTCCAGCCGCAACCGAACCGCAGCCCCCTCAGCCCGGACATCGACCCGTTCCACCAGCAGCCGCACGATGCGGGTTCGCTCGGCCGGGAATAGCTCGTCCCACAGGGGCTCTATCCGTTCCATCGCCAGCCGCACCTCCTGCTCCGTAACCTCCGGCGCCATGCCTCGTGCCGCCCGCCAGGTGCCGACCAGCATTTCGGGCTGGCGCAGCAGGCCGCGCAGCTGCGCGATCACGATGCCCTCAATTTCGCCGGCAGAGATGCGCGCAATGGCCGGCCCGTCCGCAGCGCTGCCCTTCAGCACCGACTGGCTGACATAGTAGCGGTATCGCTGGCCGCGCCGGCCCCGCGTATGCGTGGGCGACATGGCCCGCCCATCGCTGTCAAAGATCAACCCACGCAGCAAAGCAGGAGTCTGGCAGCGCGTCCGGTTGGCGCGTGTTCGCGGGCTGATGGTCAGTAATGCATGGGCGGCGTTCCACAGCGCTTGCGGCACGATGGCGGCATGCTCGCCGGGATGCGACTTCCCCTTGTGCATCGCCTCGCCCAGATAGGTGCGGTTGCTGAGCACGCGATAGACGTCGCTTTTTGTGAAGGGGCGGCCGCGTTTCGTGGTGGCGCCCTCGGCGCGCAATGTCTGCACCAGCTTCGTGCCGGATTCCGTCTGAGCAAAACCCTCAAAGATGCGCCGCACCAGCGCGGCTTCGGCTTCGTTCACGATCAGCCTGCGGTCCCGCGCGTCATAACCAAGCGGCACAAAGCCACCCATCCAGATGCCGCGCGCCCGCGAGGCCGCCACCTTGTCGCGAATGCGCTCCCCGATCACTTCCCGTTCGAATTGCGCAAAGCTGAGCAGGATGTTCAGCGTGAGGCGCCCCATGCTGGTGGTCGTGTTAAAGGACTGCGTGACGGAAACAAACGTCACGTTATTCGCGTCGAAAACCTCCACTAGCTTGGCGAAATCCATCAGCGCGCGCGACAGGCGGTCGATCTTATAGACTACGACAACATCAATCAGGCCGCGCTCGATATCGGCGAGCAGGCGTTTCAGCGCTGGCCGTTCCAGCGTGCCGCCGGAAACACCGCCATCATCGTAGCGGTCGGCCACCAATACCCAGCCTTCGGAACGCTGGCTGGCGATATAGGCCTCACACGCCTCGCGCTGCGCATCGAGGGAGTTGAATTCCATATCGAGCCCTTCTTCGCTCGACTTGCGCGTATAGACGGCGGCGCGGATTTTCTTGACCGTGGCCGGCATGGTGGCGTCGGCGGTGAGTTTGCGCTTCATGCCGAACCTCTCTTGTTTTTCAGGCCAAAGAACACCCACCCATTCCAGCGCGTGCCGGTGATGGCGCGCGCGATGGCGGAGAGCGATTGATAAGGCCGGCCCTGATAGTCATAACCATCCTGCAACACCGTGACAGTGTGCTCGACACCCTGGAATTCACGGATCAACCTAGTGCCGGCGATTGGCTTATCGTCGCCACGGATACGGCGCACTGCCACTTTGCCGCCGTCGAATTGCTCGCCCAGCTTCTCAAGCCGTGCAAGGGTTTCAGGCTTCAGACCGCCATAGGCCAGTTCCTGAATGCGATAGCCCAGCCGGCTTTCAAGGAAGCGCCGATTATAGGGCGGTGGCTCCTTGCCAAAGAGATCGCGCCATTGCTGCTTCAATTCGGGCGTCGCGGTGGTTTTGAGCGCCGCCAGCCGACCGAGCACATCGGCTTGCGGAATGGCGGGGATGCTCAGCGTCGGCGTGCTGCCGGCTTTTGATTTGGCAGTGCGTTTCATGCGTTTCTCCGGTTAGTCCGGTTCGCATCACGGCGCTGGGGTGCCGGAAAGTGTAGTCGAATTTCTCCACTTGCTGCTGGCACTGGTGCTTCTCGCGCGGCAGCGCGGCTGCGCAGCCGCAGCAGGCCGCGGGCGAGGATGTCGCAGACCTCGCGGAGGTGCGCTGGAAGGTGGGGATTCGCATGTGGCAGGGGCATCGCGGCTCCGCGTGGATTTCCTGCCATGTAATTACGTAAATCGGGCCGGGTTTTTCTCACGGCCTCGTTTGGCGTGGCTCAGGCCGCCTTGTCCTGTGCCTCCGGTCCAAAGATGGTCCAGAATTTCCTGAGGCGCCGCTTGAGGGTGCTTTCATCCGGCACGCGGCCGCCCTTGGCGATGTACCAACCCTGGATGTGGCGAATGAGCGCCCCAAAGGATGGCCGCACACCGTCAAAATAGACCATGTTGGGCGCTTCTGCGCCGGCTTCATGAATCAACTGGCCATGGGGGGAATAGAGGCTGCGGACGGAAATGATGGCGAAACGGGCAACAGGAATTTGGTCGTTTCGCAGGAAGCGCGACACACCGAGCGCGCACAACTGCGATCTATCCGCTGCTGCGGTAGGCCAGCCTCCGCCGGGCTGGCGCCTCCAGATGAATTCGCACCTGCACCCAGTCCATCGCCATTCCCCATGCCCCAACGCCAGAATCCTGGACATTTCGCGATCGGAAAGATAGGCGCCTCGCCACCGCTCCTAAACTGTTTCCATGTCACCATCGTTCATGAGAACCGCGATCAGCCCTTGTTCGATCATATTCTCCCGAAAGCCGTGTGTTTCGAGTTTGCTTAAAAATACGATGGATAATCCGCGTTAAGCTGGGCTCAACCGCGTTCGAGCGAAGCTGATTTACCTCGTTTGTATCATTGTGACTTTAACTGCCAAGGGTTCCAGCGCTATTGGACTTGCCGATGGCCGATGTAGCTTCCCTCCGGTCCTGCCATTTTCGCAACCTTCAGGACCTTGCGAAACGCCACGCCGACTATCGTAAGGACGATACAGCAAAATCTGACTTGACAAACTACGCTTGCCTCCGGATGCTAAACGATACTGGCATCGTGCCGGTCAACTCTGGAGGAAGCTTGCATGGCCTGGAAGACCCCAAAAATCGTCGAAGTTTCGCTCGCGAGCGAAATCAACTGCTACGCCTGCGCCGAAATCGGCTGAAGTTACTGCCCGGAGCGCTCCTTCATTGCTCCGGGTGATCATACTCGGCGCCGGCGCCGGGGGCGGGTTTCCGCAATGGAATTCCGCCGGCCCCGGCTGCCAGAGAGGCCGCGCGGGAGACCCCGCCGCACCACCGCGCAGCCAGGCGAGCATCGCCGCGTCCGTGGATGGTGAGAAGTGGCTGCTGGTCAACGCTAGCCCCGATTTGCGCCAGCAGATCGCAGCAACCCCGGCACTGCACCCGCGCCCTGATAGGCTGCGCAATTCCCCAATCCAGGCAGTACTGCTGACAGGTGCCGAGGTAGATACGATCGCTGGGCTTTTGCATCTGCGCGAAGGCCATCGCTTTAGCCTGCACGGCGCGCCGCAAAGCCTTGCGGTTTTGGATCAGAACCCGATCTTTCGCGCGCTCAACCCCGCCAATGTCACGCGCCATGCCATCACGCTTGATCAACCCTTCAGCCTGCTTGGGATCAGCGTCACCGCCTATGCCGTGCCGGGCAAGGTGCCGCTGTTCGCCGAAGGAAGCGCGGAACCCGCTATCGCCACGGATGGCGAAGCGCTTGGCTTGGCGCTTTCCGCCGGCGGCGGCACGCTGCATTATATTCCGGGCTGCGCCATGATGACCACACCACTCAGCGCCCGCCTCACCGGCGCGGCCTGCGTGATGTTCGATGGCACGCTGTTCACGGATGATGAAATGATCCGCCTTGGCGCGGGACCAAAAACCGGCCGCCGCATGGGGCATATGCCAATGACCGGCAGCGGTTCCACGCTGCAAGCCTTCGCTGATATTCCTGTTGAACGCAGGATTTTTGTGCATATCAACAATACCAACCCCGCCCTTTTGGCCGATAGCCCGGAACGCGCCACGCTCACCGCCGCCGGCTGGGAAGTGGCCGAAGATGGTATGGAGCTTTGCCTGTGAGCCTGATGTCACCCGATGCGCTGGAAGCGGCGCTGCGCGCGATTGGTGAGGAACGCTATCACATCCATCACCCGTTTCATCATTTGCTGCATGGCGGCAAGCTGACCAAGGCGCAGGTGCAGGCCTGGGCGCTTAATCGCTACTATTATCAGGCTTCAATACCGGCCAAGGATGCATCGCTGCTCGCGCGGCTACCCACGCCTGATCTGCGCCGCGAATGGCGCCGGCGCCTGGTGGATCATGATGGTGATGGCACGCATCCGGGCGGGGTGGAACGCTGGCTTGCCTTGACCGATGGGCTTGGGCTTGACCGCGCCTATGTGGTTTCACTGCAAGGGCTGCTGCCGGCGACACGTTTTGCCGTGGATGCCTATGTCCGTTTCGTACGCGAAAAATCCCTGCTGGAAGCAATAGCCTCCTCACTCACAGAAATGTTCTCGCCGGATATCATTTCCCAGCGTGTCTCTGGCATGTTGCGCAATTATGACTTCGTCACTGCGGAGACACTCGCCTATTTCACCCCGCGCCTGACCCAGGCACCGCAGGATGTTGCCTTCGCGCTTTCCTATGTGAAGCAATATGCGGATACGGCGGAAAAGCAGGAACAGGTGCTGGCGGCACTCCGTTTCAAATGCGATCTGCTTTGGGTACAATTGGATGCGCTGCATTTTGCGTATGTCGCACCTGGCCTGCCGCCGCCCGGGGCCTTTCGCCCATGATCCCGCGCTTCGCCCCAGGTGTCAGGCTGCATCATGACAAGGCGCGGGCGCGCTGGGTGGTCATGGCGCCGGAGCGCATGTTCATCCCGGATGAGACCGCGCTTGAAGTGCTGCAACTGGTGGATGGCGCGCGTGATTTGGACGCCATTGTTGATGCGCTGGTCGCCAAATTCGAAGTACCTCGCGATGTGATCGCCGCCGATGTGCACGCCATGGTGGAAGATTTGACCAATCGCGGTGCGCTGCAGGCATGAATGCGCCGCTGGCCATATTGGCGGAGCTCACGCATCGCTGCCCGCTGCGCTGCCCCTATTGCTCCAACCCGCTTGAACTCACACGCGCTTCCGGCGAACTCACCACCGCCGAATGGGCCAATGTTTTCGCGCAAGCCGCTGAACTTGGCTGCCTGCAAGCGCATCTTTCGGGCGGCGAGCCGACCGCACGGCGCGATATTGTGGAGATCACCGCTGCCGCGCGTGATGCCGGGCTTTATACCAACCTGATTACTGCCGGCGTGCTGCTGGATGCGCCCCTTCTCGCGCGGCTGAAAGCTGCGGGCCTCGATCACGTGCAGCTTTCTATCCAGGATGCCGAGGCTGAGGGGGCGGAACGTATCGGCGGCATGAAGGGCGCCCATGTGCGCAAGCAGGCAGCGGCGCGGCTGGTGCGCGAAGCGGGTATGCCGCTGACGCTCAACGCCGTGGTGCATCGGCAGAATCTCCATAACCTGCCAGCGATGATTGACCTAGCAATCGCCTGGGATGCGGCGCGGTTAGAAGTGGCGCATGTACAATACTACGGCTGGGCGCTAGAAAATCGCGCCACACTTATGCCCACGCGCACACAACTGGATGAGGCGACGCGCATTGTCGAAGCAGCGCGCGCGCACCATAAGGGGCGCATGGTGATTGATTATGTCGTGCCGGATTATTACGCGGCGCGGCCCAAACCCTGTATGGGCGGTTGGGGCAATCGCTTCCTTGCCGTCTCTCCTGCCGGCAATGTGCTGCCCTGCCATGCGGCGGAATCCATCACCGGTATGGTCTTCCCTAATATCCGCAGCACCAGCCTGCGCGCCGCCTGGGAGGATAGCGAAGCCTTCAACCGCTTTCGCGGCACAGGCTGGATGTCAAAGCCCTGCCAGGGTTGTGAACATGCCGAACGGGATTTTGGTGGCTGTCGCTGCCAGGCCTTTGCGCTGATCGGCGATGCCGCCGCGACCGACCCGGCCTGCGCGCTGTCACCGCATCACACGGTGCTTGCTTCCGCCATCGCCGAAGCAGGCGAAGCTGACTTCACTTACCGGGAATTCTCTGCCGCTCAATCCTGATGCGCAAGGTAATGCGCCAGCGCGGCGATATCCGCATCTGATAGCCCCTGCACCGCGCCATTCATTTGCGTATCAATACCAACGCGATTGCCATCACGATATTCAGTCATGGTATGCGCCAGAAAGGCTTCATGCTGATGGGTCAGACGCGGCATTTGCGCGCGCCCGATGTAATTCGGCAAATGACAAACGCCACAATTGCGCGCTGCTGAAATCGCCTGGCCGCGCGCCATCAGCGCCGCATCGCGCGGGCTGCGGTCCTCAGGCGGGGCGGATGGCAGGCTCGCGAAATAGGCCGCCACCGCTTCAACATCAGTATCGCTTAGCTTTTCGGTTGGGGCCTGCATCGCCGGCACTTGGCGAATGCCTTCCCGAAACAGGATCATTTGCAGGGTGATGAAACCCGCCTGCTGGCCAGCCAGGCGCGGAAGTTCGGCCACACCGCTTTTACCATCCATGCCATGGCAGGCGGCGCAGCGTTCCGCGGCAACCACCGCCCCGCGCGCGGGATCAGCAGCGCCAGCCGGCAAGGAAAAGGCGGCGGCCGCAAGGACCGCCGCAAGTGCCATACTCAGTTTCACCGGCGATAGGTGATGCGATAAATCGCACCCATCTGCTCACCCGCGACCAACAGGGACCCGTCGCGCATCACATGAACATCCACGGGCCGGTCATGGAAGCGCTGATTGGCATCGTCGCGGAAGCCGGTCAGGAATTCCTCAACGCGGGTCACATTGCCCTGCGCATCTGCATGCGCCACCACAACATCATAACCGCTCAGCTTGTCACGGTTCCAGGAACCGCGGCGCGCGATGAAGGCCTGATTGCGATATTGCTCGGGGAACATGGTTCCCGTGTAGAAGCGCATGCCGAGTGCTGCGGTATGCGGGCCAAGCAAAGCAGCAGGCTTCACGAAGCTTCCGCAATTACGCCCAGCATTGAATTGAGGGTCAGGATCACCGGCGGTGCAGAAAGGAAAGCCATGATCTTCCCCGGGCTGGCGCACGCGGTGCAGCGTATCATTCGGCCATTCATTGCCGGCCCAGTCGCGGCCATTATTCGTGGCCCAAAGCTCCCGCGTGATCGGGTGATGCGCCATGCCGACACTGTTGCGCACACCGCGCGCTTCAATCCGCCGCCCGCTGCCATCCGGGTTGAAGGACACGAGCAACGCGAATTTATCCCGATCAAATTCGCAGACATTGCAGTTCACACCGACATTTGTGTAAATTCGTCCATCCGGGCCAAGCGAGGCGAATTTCCAGTGGTGATTACCACCATGTTCCTGTTCGGTCGGCAGAGCGAAGGCCGCAGTCAATTCAACTGGGGCCGGCACATTATCGAGATTGGCTTCAATATTGTCATAACGCAGCACGCGATTGGCCGCGAGGACATAGAGACTGTCACCAATCATCACCAACCCATTGGGCTGCACCAGACGCTCAGCGATGATGCGTGTACGGGTGGTGCCATCCGGATTGCGGCTAATAGCATAAACGCGGCCAATGGCGCGCGTGCCGGCAAACACCGTACCGCGCGGGCCTTCCGCCATCATGCGCGCGCCGGGAATGCCATGGGCAAAAACCTCGGCCTGGAAGCCTGGCGGCAGGCGAATGGCGCCCACCGGCACTTCCGCCAGGGGGGTGACGGTCAGGCGCGGCGCGTGTGGCGCCAGCGTTGACCCTTCCGGTCGGCCCACCGCCCAGCCGGGCACGGGCGCCTGCTGCGCCAAGGCCGGCGCGGCCAGCATCACTGCTGTCAGGCCCATTACAAGCTTTTTCATCATGATCTTTCTCCTCCCCAAGCCCCGCAGGGCGCTGGCGATGATGGAAGGCTGAAATGCATCGCTCCGCAGGAGTTAAAGCGTGTTTTTCATGCCGGCACGGCCCAAATTTCCGCCACGCGCAGCCGCGCGCGACATATCCGCGACCTTTTTCCAGCACCATTATGCCGTCCTCCCGCGTCGTGACGGCTTCGATTGGCCACCTGCGCGGTAGGTGCGGCTCACAACGAAAAGCCAGGGTGACATCATTGCAGTCGAACCTGCCAATAAGTTGAAAGGGTGGTTGCCGGATTTTCTTTACTAATTGCTCATTCATTGGTAACGATTAGTGTCGGAGTTGCGTACATTCGCCCCGCAATGGTGAAGCGGTCGAGTGAAGGTGGCTCCGGACGGGCGTCGGCACAAAGAAAGATCGGCGTCTGCCACATAAATTTGGAGGGATTGACCATGAGATGGAATCCGCCCGGAGCGCTTACGAGCGCATTTCTGGCTGCCTTGGCTTTAGCTTCACCCGCCGCCGTGCAGGCTCAGGGCGGACCGAACCTGACCAGTACCACCGTCGTGCAGGGTCGGGAGTTCGTATGGGACATGGCATTCCTGCCGGACGGGACCATGTTCTTTACCGAAAAATGTCGCGGCCTTTCGGTACGCCTGCCTTCCGGCAGCACTAATGCGCTGCTCGGCATCGGCGGCTCACAAGGTTACGCCGACACCGCCGCGGACCTTTTCTGCGACGGCCAGGCGGGGCTGAGCGGCGTGGCGATTGACCCGAACTTCGCGCAGAACCGCTTCATCTATATCTACTCGGCATCCCGGATGACGGCGCCCGGCACCAACCGCGTGCTGCGACTGACGGTCAATGCCGACCTCACCCGCGTCAGCAACCGGACGGATATTGTCACGGACATCGCCTATAAGCCGCGGCCCAGTAACCATCCCTTCGGCGATTCGGGCGCGCATAATGGCGGGCGGCTTCGTTTCGGGCCAAGCGATGGTTTCCTTTATGTGACAACCGGCGACACCCACAACGGACCCGGGCCGCAGAGCCCGACGGTTATTGCCGGCAAGGTGCTGCGGATTGACCGCGACGGGCGGGCTGCGCCTGGGAACAACGCGCCGGCGGGCTTCGACGCGCGCGTGCTTACCTATGGGCACCGCAACCCGCAGGGCATCTGCTTCCGCCCCTCCGATAATCGCCCCTTCACCGCCGAGCATGGCCCCTGGCATTCCGATGAGGTGACAGCGCTGGTGGCCGGCGGCAATGGTGGCTGGGATCCACGCCCGAATGTCAACGGGCGCGGTGACTGCCCGGACGGCTATTGCGGCTATATGCCCAACCAAATGGGCGCCACCCCTCCCGCCGAGCGTTCGGCCTTCATGCCAATGACCGATCTTCGCGCTTACCCCAACGCGATGCGACCGGCCTGGGTGAATGACGGCCTCTCGCAGGGCATGTCCTCCTGCACCTTCCTTAATGGTGCGCAATGGGGTGCCTGGAATGGGCGGATGGCCGTGACTTATCTTGGTATCGGGATCCATGGGACGCCGGTGGGCAACCGCATTGATATCCTGGATATTTCTGCCGACGGCCAGACTTCAACCCGGACTAGCGTCCCGCTGCCGATGCCTGCGGGGCGCTTCCGCTCCGCAGTGCAAGGGCCGGATGGCCACCTGTACCTAGGTACGGATACAGGCGAGATTTTCCGTCTCAGCCCGAATTAATCCCTGTCAGCAACCGGCTGTTGGATGCGTGAGCGCATCCCGCAGTCGGCGGTGACACTCTCTTTTCGTCGCGGACCCCTTGCGCAAGCAGCTTTGTCTTCTTCCCGACAGTATCAACATGGAATGCAAACGCAACGGTCCTTTTCCTTGAACACCTGGCACGCCGTTCATTCACATGGCGGTCGAACCAGGCACCATATCATGAAGGTAACATCAATGATCGCGTTACGTCATGTTGTCGTTTTCCTTGGTGTACTAGCGACATCCTCGCCGGCTTTGGCAAGTGCCGAACTGGCAAGGGCCAAGAATTGTGTCGCATGCCATCATGCTGAGCGCCGGATGATTGGCCCAGCCTATTCCTTGATTGCTGCCCGGTATGCGAATGATGCTGCCGCCGTCGGTACGCTTGCCGCACGCATCATTGCGGGTGGCGGCGGAAACTGGGGGCAAATGCCGATGCCCGCACAAGCGAACCTATCGCAGGAAGAAGCCGAAGCACTGGCCACGTGGATCCTATCACTTCGGTAGAAGCATTTTCATGCCAAGTGGAAAAACGCGGCTGGCTGGAAAAGGCGACCAAAGGATTATTGGGGGGTTCCCGTGAACCAAAGTCACCGGAGACGGCTCCGGTGGTGGCATCCATGCTGAGCTTTCCCGATCCGGAAATGCTCCGCGCACCACCGGCCATGGCATCGGTTACCTAATTGACGCTACCGTCCAGATCGATGGCAGGGATCGGGCCATTGACCCAAGCACCGCAATCACCAAGCCAAGGAGCGGCACCGCCACTTTGACAAGCTGCGCGACAAGCTCTCGCGCTGGAATTGGCTGGCGTTGTGGGAGCGGCACCGTCGGAACCGAGCTAGACCACATCATGCTAAGCACGAGAAAGTAAATGCGGAATGATGTCCCCAAGCGTGCCCTAAGCGCAGATTACCCTGCGGGCCACGCCCCAGTCATAGCCTGCGCGCAGCATGGATATCGCCTTTATTCGTGCCATTGCGACGGTGCTGACGGGCTCCAGCGCCTCCGTCATGACCGAGGGGCGCGATGATGATGAATGGCGCAAGCGCCTCACCGCGAAACTCCGGCAACTGCCGGTATTGCTGCTGATCGATAACCTGCGCCAGGAACTCGATAGCGCAGCCTTGGCCGCCGCATTGACCGCACCGGCCTGGGAGGACCGCATCCTTGGTGTCTCGGACATTATCCGGCTGCCCGTGCGCTGCACCTGGGTGGCCACCGGAAACAACCCAGCCGTCTCACATGAAATCGCCCGACGCTTGGTGCGCATCCGCCTCGATGCCCGCAGCGACCAACCCTGGCGCCGCGAGGGCTTTCGCCATCCCGATCTGATGATCTGGGTGCGCGCCAATCGCGCACGGCTTGTGGCGGCTTGCCTGACCCTTTGCCAGGCCTGGGCCAGCGCCGGCAGGCCGCCCGCTGCGCGCAGCCTGGGCAGCTTCGAGACATGGAGCCAGACCCTGGGCGGCATCCTGCACGTGGCCGGCGTGCCGGGCTTTCTGGGCAACCTGGATGAGGTGATGGAGGCATCGGATAGCGAGGGCGGCAGCTGGCGCGCCTTTATCCAGCTTTGGTGGGACCGCTTTGGCAGCGCCGAGGTGAGCGTCAGCGATTTGATTGGCTTCGCGAAAGATGCGGAGGCCAGCCTGCCCATCAACGCGAAGAACGACCATGGCCTGAAGGTCGCCCTCGGGGCTGCCTTTACCAAGCTCCGCGACCGTGCCTTCCGGACCAGCGATCGGCTTGTGCATCTTCGGCAGGGAAAACTGCTGCACAATTCACAGCGCTGGCGCCTCGCCCCGGCCGAGGATGCGCCCGTGAATGGGGGTCTTGGGGGTCTTATGGGGGTCTCTGATCTGAAGACCCCCATAGCTGGATCCCAGGAAATCCGCGGGTTTGACGGGTCTTGGGGGTCTTGGGGGTCTACTTCCATACCCTACACGCGCGCGCACACGCGTATAAATAAAAGAGAAGTCGAAAAAGACCCCCAAGACCCCCAAGACCCCCAAAGCGTAGAAAATTCAGATGGTTACGAGTGGGGGTCTTCCGAAGAGAGACCCCCACAGACCCCCAAAGACCCCCCTTGGC
>Ga0315907_10005102_pt1 | contig 14458 bp, 13 predicted proteins | sample LakEriMetagenome_3_FD_203525 | JGI IMG/M metagenome (GOLD analysis project Ga0315907, IMG submission 203525) | Freshwater fungal communities from buoy surface, Lake Erie, Ohio, United States - Buoy 12 MA123 | ecosystem: Environmental > Aquatic > Freshwater > Lake > Lake biofilm | place: USA...
AGCCAATGTAGTGATGTTCGGAATTCCTGGTGAAAAGAAATCTACACTGCAGGAAATGCGTGATAAGTTAGCTTTATATAAAGAAATTGGCCACAAGGAATTACGGGAGAATCTTAGTTATTTTCTTGCTGAGATCACTCCTGTGGCAGATGAAGTAGGCATAAAGTTGGCCATCCATCCAGATGATCCTCCATATGATATTTTAGGTTTACCCAGGATCGTACGTAATATATCCGATTACGAATACATCCTGCAATCAGTTCCTGCTGAAAGTAATGGTGCTTGTTTTTGTACCGGATCATTAGGGGCATCTTTTGAGAATGATCTTCCTGAGATGGCCCGAAGAATTGGTGATAAAATTCACTTCATCCATCTTAGAAATGTAAAGAAAGATGCTGCAGGCAATTTTTATGAGGATGATCATTTAGGTGGCGATGTAGATATGTATTCAGTAGTAAAAGAGCTGCTTATCATTCAACAACGAAAGAATGAATCCATTCCATTCCGTCCGGATCATGGCCATCAGATGTTGGATGATCTGAATAAAGTAACCAACCCGGGGTACTCATGCATCGGTCGTTTGAGAGGGCTCGCAGAACTTAGAGGACTAGAACTGGGTATCCGGAAAGCGAATGGTTGGGAATAAACCTTTTGTAGCTAGTAGCTCTACTTAAGTACCTTCAACGTACATTCAAATTTTATTGATTTGGCAGGCGTTTGCTGATCGGGTTGTTTTATTCGGCTCATCAATATTTCACCGGCAGCTCTTCCAATACTGGTACATTCTTCCTCAAGAGAAGCTATGGGTGGGTTATCTAGATATTTCAGCATAGGATGATTTCCAAATCCAATAAATTCAATTTTTCTATTCTTCTTTGGCATTTGTTTTAAATGATGCATTGCATCCAACGCTATTTGATCTTTGAAGGCAATGATAGCCGTTGGAGCAGCTCTCAATTGTAACAATTTTTCTAAAGCTGTGGTCGTACTATTTGTTGTAAGATCTGATGAATACAATAGGCTTTTATCAAATGGAATCTTATGCATTTTCAAACCATCCATATACCCCTGGCTTCTTTCCTTTGTAGTTAATAATCCCGGAGGGCCCATAATATGACCAATTCTGCGATGACCTCGATCAACAAGGAAAGATACAGCATCGATTGTACCCTTATAAACATTACTGGTTACATTGAAGCAAGGCAAATTCGCTGGTCTTCGTACAAAATAAACCACAGGAATTCCCATATCCTCAAGTTTTTTAAAATGAGAAATGTCCGTAGTGTTTTTGGTAATGGATACGATTAGCCCATCAATCCTGTTCTTACTCATCATTTCGCAGATCTCGATCTCTCGTTGAACATCGTCGTAATGCTGCGTAACTATGGCTTTATATGAATTTTCCATAGCATATTCTTCTACTCCGCTTGCAGCTCTGGTATAAAACTGATCCAGTAAATTGGGAATGATAACGCCAATGCTAAAACTACGTTTGCTTTTGAAGGAAATTGCGGTTTGGTCTGGTGTGAAGTTTAGTTTTTTCGCCAGTTCTTTTACCCGATCTTTTGTCATTTTACTGATCGATGGGTAATCATTCAATGCTTTAGACACCGTTGAAGGTGACATATGTAGCATTTTAGCCAGATCCTTAAGTTTATATTGAGTGCTCATCCCAGATCAAGATAAGTAGAAATAATTAATCCGAATAGATTATGCGCCCTTTTTCTACAATCAGTTTTTTATTAATTATCTCTGGGATCTCTGCATCATAATGGGATACATAGATCAGTGTTTTGTCGAATGTGTGACATATGGTATCGACAACCTTTAAAAATTCTTTTGTAGCCTCATCATCCAGACCTTGGCAGGGTTCATCAAATACTAATAAAGGTGGATTCTTCACCAGTGCTCTAGCAAGTAATATTTTTCGCTGTTCACCATCTGATAAGCTATGAAACATTCTATGTTTGAAGGGTTCTAACTTTAAAACATCTATCCATGTATTTACTATCCTGATTTGCCTTTCGGATAATTTTCTAAACAAACCCATAGTATCAAAAAGTCCGGATGCAATCAGATCAAAGGCGTTTGATCCCACTTCAATATAATGATGTAATTCCGGGGAAACGAATCCTATTTTCTGTTTGATATCCCAGATACTTTCGCCATTTCCTTTTCGTTTATCAAAAAGATATATTTCTTGAGAGAAAGCCTGAGGATTGTCGCCATTAATAAGCGAAAGGATAGTTGACTTACCTGAACCGTTATGGCCACTTAGATTCCATCTTTCTCCTTTTTGAACTTTCCAGTTTAGTTTATCTAAAATTATTTTGTCGCCGTATTGAATGGAAGTATTGATCATATTTACAGCGTATTGAAAAGGTTCTTCAGGAAAATATGAATCGATCTGTTTGATTGCGTCTATGTCAATGGACAAATATTCACGTTGTTCTGGGACATAATACTCAACGGGTTTGATCTCCGTTAATTTACCAGAATGTAATTTGGCATAATGGGTAACTGCTTTTGGGAGCTTGGAATTTCCTGTTACTATTAAAAGAGGCAATCCTTGTTTGCGTAATTTCAGTAATAATTCTTCTAGCTGGTTACGGGCATTACTATCCAATCCGGTGAATGGAGAGTCGAGTAGTAGTGCGTCTGGATCCTTTAATAGCGCTTTTACGATCTGTAATCGCTTATGTTCTCCATTAGATAGTGATAAAAGTTTAGATTTTTTACATTCGTATAATCCAATATCATGTAAGTACATATCGACCTTTGTTGTCTCAGCATGAATAGATGATAATTCTTCCTCGACGGTAAGCGAGTCCTCTGAATCAGCGGAATTAAAACGTTGCTGGTAGTAAAAAGAGGAAAGATTTGATCGATTAGTAAAGTAATGTTGTCGGCTAATATAACCGATTTGAGATCTTGGTTCTGTTAACGTAATTATACCATGATGGAATAGCGTTCCTTTGATCGATTTGAGTAGGGTGGTTTTGCCCGATCCTGTTCCTCCGATTACGGCAAGACACATCCCTTTTTTCCAATCAAAACTGATATTATCGAGTATTTTTTTTCCTCCAAGTGAGACGGAAAGATTATGTATTTCAGCAAATGGTAACATGATCGTCTATCTAAATTAAATCAATTCATTCATCTGCCAATCTGCAAATCCTCTAAATTTGTATCATGCCGAAGCGTCTTAGTGAAATGCCTGTTTCTTTTTTAGATTTTATCAACGCGATAGAAGGCGATACGGATTTTAGTCAAGTTTTCCGTAGAAGTAGAAAATTTGTACAAGAGGCTGAATCGGCAGGATATAATCGATATTGGTTTTCTGAGCAACAATATCAAGTAGGTTCAACTCCTTCCGTTTCCCCGGTATTATTAGGATTTATGGCTGAAGCCAGTTCACGTATTCGTTTGGGTACTTGCGGAATGAAATCTTCCCATGCTACTCCTTATTATATCGCTGAACAATATGGGACATTAGATGCGCTTTATTCCGCGCGTTTTGATATTGCCTTGGAAATTGAGATGATTGGAGGTCCTGAAAAAAATACAGCATTACACAACATTTCATCAGATCTTTCTTCTTTTTCAAAGGATGATATCGAATTCCTTCATGACCTAAATAGCCGGTATCAGATTTCGGGAATCAAGAACATAGCTGTTCATCAATCATTTTATCCAGTTTGGATATTTGGTTCTAGTATATACAGTGCTCAATTAGCCGGGAGGTTAGGGTTACCCTACGCTTTTGCTGCTCATTTTGCTCCGGCATTATTGATGGATGCGCTAGAAATATACAGAGAATCATTTATTCCCTCACAAAATTTAAGTGATCCTTATTCTATGGCATGTGTACATGTTATATATAATGAAGACGAACTCCAAGCGGAGTATCTGGCCAGTTCATTATATCAAATGGTTCAGGATATGATCCATAATCAACACAGACCATTGCAACCACCCATTCAATCTATAGATGAACGCATTACTGAGCAGGATATGATGGAAATTCGTAAGCGGCTTTGGTATTCATTCTTTGGTAATAAATTTTCTTTAGAGCAATCATTGCAATCTTTTGTCAATCAAACGGGTGTAGATGAAATCATAATATCATCCACTTTATTTGATGAAGAAGAAAAATCTTCAACTATTCGTGAAGTAGCTTCTTTGTTCAAAAAATCTTAACTATTGTTCGGTTTTATTCTAGCTCGGCAAAATGTTATGTCAGCAATGAAAAAATCATTGTAATCCCGAAAAGAGTTCTTAGGTTTATACAAATTCCCTTATGCGACGTTCATTTTATATTATTTTTTTCAATTTATGTCTCTCTGCATCTGCACAGGATCTTCAGTATGTGTTCAAGCCCGGTGATAATGCATACAAATGTTTTCGCATTCCAGCTATCGTTAGAACTAATAGCGGTACTTTACTGGCTTTTGCAGAAGCGAGAAAAAATGGCTGTGGCGATACCGGTGATATAGATTTGGTAATGCGACGTTCGGTTGATAATGGTAAAACCTGGTCAGCTATTCAAATAGTATGGAATGATGGAGGGAATACCTGTGGCAATCCTGCACCTGTTGTAGATAAGCGAACGGGTAAAATATTACTACTCTCTACATGGAATCTAGGGACTGATCATGAATCCATGATCATCAATCAGACCAGTAAAGATACCCGCCGAATTTTTTTATTTTCATCTTCAGATGATGGTGCTACATGGTCATCAGCGAGAGAAATTACCACGGACGTTAAATTAAAGGATTGGACATGGTATGCTACTGGACCTGTAAATGGAGTACAAGTACAGAATGGAAAATTTAAAAATCGGTTGATCATTCCTTGTGACCATATTGAAGCGGGAACCAAAAAATATTATTCTCATACGATCCATTCTGATGATGGAGGGGAAACCTGGAAGCTAGGAGGGAGTACACCAACGGATCAAGTGAATGAATCTACTGTTGCCGAAATAAAAAAGGGTAGGTTATTACTGAATATGCGAAACTATAATCAGTTAAGGGTGCGACAAACATCAATCAGTAGTGACGGGGGAGAAACCTGGTCTGCATTGAGGCCTGACACATCATTAATAGAGCCTATTTGTCAGGCAAGTTTATTGCGACTAGAAAATAAAAAAAAGACAATACTTGCTTTTTCAAATCCTGCTCATGCAAAACAACGAGTTGGGATGACGGTGAGACTATCATACGATCAGGGGAAAACATGGGCAAGAGAAAAGGTATTATGGGAAGGACCTTCTGCGTATTCTAATTTGGTGTTGTTATCAGATGGAAGGTTGGCTTGTCTTTTTGAAGGAGGTGTAAAAACTGCTTATGAGGGGATTGCATTTAGTATAGTACTATTGGCTACTGGCCTATGACTATCTTTGTTGGTTTACCCGCCTTCTTACTCATTTCAATGGAGTGTTTTGTTCCTTTGGATTTACCATCCCAGAATGCTACGCATAGATCACAGTCTTCTATAATTTTTTTATTACGTTTCGGGCCGGCAGCTCGTCCATATTTACCCCATTCTGGCTTATGGATGGTGATCGGGACGTTATGATTTTTTGCCCATTGTTCTGCAAGGGTATCAGCACCTTGGGCACCACCTGAAATAATTTCTGTGATGGGTTCTTGAAGTGTAGATAAGGTTTCTTCCAGTATCTCGTAATTGTTAAAATCACGACTGCCTACAATGGCTATCTTCATTTTTATGCTATAGTGGATCAGCTAAACACACTTTACTAACCTCAGCGGTACAAAGTTCTGTTAAAAGTGCGACAAATAATGACGCTAAATCACAGTCCCGATGCGGTTCACCTTTTTTTAACGTCTTCTTTGTAATTGACGACATATTTTGACGCTTAGTTAATTTAGATTTGCTTTTCAATTATTTACTATGAAGTATGCGCCCATGCAGATTGCCAATGACAGTGTTTTTGGGGATTACCGATATTTGGATCCGTTGAAGCTTTACATGTCTTATTATTCAATGGTTCCATCTACTATTCAATCGAACCATCTTAGTGTTGATGCGGTATTGAATTATATGGATAAACATTTTGATGGTCAGATCAGCAATATGCATTCTCGTGAATATGCTACTGTTACATTTAAAATGGTGCGTAATGTAGTGGTATATGTGTTGAGTAATCAGGTCATGGTATATGTGGAGACAGATCATTTTGTGAAGATTTTATATACGTCTGAGCAGGAAGAATTTTCTCGCGACTTACTCAAGACGCTTTCTAAGTTTAAGCGTAAAAAGGAAAAAAATTCTAAAATTTCAATGGTTACTTCGGGTCCTCATGGATTGGATACCACTGATCTTACCATTCCCAAGCCCAAACTTAGTTTCTCTACACATTACAATGAGGATCTCAAGCCGACACATGATACCATCATGTCCTTTATTAAGCATAAGCAACAAAGTGGTTTGGTTTTACTCCATGGTGAGCCAGGTACTGGAAAGTCAACCTATATCCGTTATCTTATCCGATCTACGGATAAGAAAATTATTTTTCTCCCTCCTGGCTTGGCAGGGAATTTGGATGCTCCTTCTTTTACCAGTTTTTTGATTGAAAATGCGAATACTGTTTTTGTTATTGAAGATGCAGAAGAATTGATCACATCAAGGGAGTCTGGAAGGAATTCATCTATCTCCATGATACTTAATCTTACTGATGGATTGCTTGGTGAAAGTTTGGGTATTAAGATCATTGCTACTTTTAATACCGATATCAGAAAAATTGATAAAGCATTATTGCGGAAGGGTAGATTGATTGCCTTATATGAGTTTAAGAAGTTGGAAACGGAAAGATCAAAGATTCTTCTTTCCACTTTGGGTCATAAAGATGTTCAGATCAATCATAGTTTATCGTTAGCGGAGATCTATAATTATGGTCAGGCGGACATACTGATTGATCCTCCTCGTCCACAGATCGGATTTCTCGCAAATGCGGTGTAACTTGTAGTTTATGGCAAAGGAAATTTATCTCGCCCGGTATATGCATATTATCAGTCGGCTTGAAAAAGGACCGGCAAGTTTTGAGCAAATTCGGGATTATTTAGAGCAGGCCTCTGAAATTGATGGTAGAGATTATTCTATTTCCATTAGAACCTTACAGCGGGATATTCGGGATATTTATTCTCAATTAAATATTGAGATCACCAACGACAAAAAAGGGGATCGTTGTTATCGTATTGTAGATCGAAATGAGACCATAGGATTTGGGGCCAGGATGCTGGAATCCTATCAGATCATTCATGCTATAAATACTTCCTATGATTTTCAGGATGTTGTTTTTCTGGAGAATCGTCAGCCAAAAGGGCTGGAACATTTTCATTCCCTGCTTCATGCCATCCGAAATAAGCGAGTAACCGAAATTATTCATCAGAAATATTCAGATACGGAATCCACTACTCGTATTATTCATCCTTTAGCTTTAAAAGAGGCATTGGGACGATGGTATATAATTGCCATTGATACCCGGGATAATAAATTGAAAACATTTGGATTGGATCGTATTTCAGATGTCTTTGTTCAAAAGACAAGGTACCGGGAAAAATATGATATTAACCTTAGAGATAAGTATAGGGAAAGTTTTGGCATACTTACCCACGATAAATTGAAGATCCAACAGGTTATACTTCGGTTTAGTTACGAGCAGGGACAATATGTAAAAACATATCCATTGCATAATTCTCAACGAGTGATAAAAGAGGATAAGCAATATGTGTTGATCGAGTTGAATATATATGTTACATACGATTTCTTAAAAGAGCTATTATCCTTTGGGCATGAATTACAGGTGATAGAACCTTTATCGCTCAAACAGGATATTCAAAAGATCATGCAAAAAGCTTTAGAGCAATATAAACAGAAGTGATGTTTCACTATTTTATAAAAAACCCACGAATATTGGTGGGTTTTTTATAAGTCTGGCGGAGGAGAAGGGATTCGAACCCTTGATACGGTTTCCCGTATACACACTTTCCAGGCGTGCCAGTTCAACCACTCCTGCACTCCTCCGAGTGGGGGGCAAATGTAAGTAAAATACCTATATATTCTTCTCTAAAATCGCGAACTCCAACGGCCTCACATGCTTGCCTGTAAAATTTTCCTGAAAAGGTACACGCTCCCCTGTGTCCTCAAAACCTTTTCGCTTATACCAAGAGATCAATTCATCTCGAACCGATATCACATACATGTAAATAGAACTACAGTCCTGATAAGTGGCATACTCCTCCGCGGCTTTCATGAGTTCTCCCCCAATACCTCTGGCCTGTAATTCTGGTTCAACGGCAAACATCCCTAAATATATCCGCCGACTTTGTTTTTTTAAATTCATACAGCCTGATAACTCACCACCATCATGCGTATAGACCAAAAAAACACTGCCTTCTTCTTCCATGACACCCCTCACATCATCTTCATTACTTCGTATCTCCCCACTAATGAGATCGGCTTCTGTAGTCCATCCTTTTCGGGACTTTTCTCCTCTATAACCCATATTCAATAGCTCTACTATCCTCAAAATATCTTTTTTGGTGGCTATATTGATCCGCTCATTTCTAAAATTCATGAAGGTAAATTTCCGATTACAATGTTACTTATTACCATCCGACTAGCAAACTCAGAATTTCATATATTTAATATATGCTTGCTGATTATATCATCATTGGTGCCGGCTCAGCCGGCTGCGTACTGGCTAATCGCCTTTCACAAAACCCTAAAAATAGGGTGATCCTTTTAGAGGCCGGTTCTCCGGATAAAAAAACAGAAATACATATTCCTGGTGCTTATGGAAATTTGCATCGAACCCCTGTTGATTGGCAATTTTGGACAGAGCCTCAGCAACATGTTGATAACCGAAAACTCTATCTGCCTCGAGGTAAAGTATTAGGAGGATCAAGCAGTACTAACGCCATGGCATATGTACGTGGAAATAAAAAAGACTTTGACGACTGGGCCGCAATGGGAAATGATGGATGGAGTTATAATGATGTATTGCCATATTTTAGAAAATCGGAACATAATGTAGATTTTCAAAATGAATATCATAGTCAGCATGGGCCACTCCATATTCAGTATGGGGAATCGCCTTCAGAACTTTCACCAATATTTATTCAAGGATGTACGCAATCCGGTATCCATCTTAATAAAGATTATAATGGTCAGGAGCAGTTGGGTTGCCATATGCTACAGTTCACCATTAAAGAGGGAAGACGTCAAAGTACAGCAGCTGCATTTTTAAAACCTGTTTTAAATCGTACTAACCTGGAAGTATATACCAATTCGCAAGTGACAAAAATTGTTGTAGAAAATGAACGGGCAGTAGCAGTAGAATATATTCGAAACGGAAAAAAAGAGCGAATCAACGTATCAAAAGAAATAATTCTATCTGCCGGAACTTTTCAATCTCCTCACATTTTGATGTTGTCCGGAATTGGAGATAGAAATGAGCTTTTGCGACATCATATTTCAGTAGTTCATCATTTACCAGGCGTTGGTAAGAATTTACATGATCATATTTGGAGTGGTGTTAGCGGTTCAACTCAACTTTCTTCTGGGAATTCACTACTTAAACCCTGGCCAAAAACAAAGGCTATACTTCAATATCTTTTTCAGCGATCTGGTCCATTATGTAATAGTCCGCTTGAAGCAAATGCGTTTTGGTCTTCAACAAATGATCGTCATCCCAATATTCAATTCCATTTTGTTCCGTTGGGTATAGCGCCAGATTACTCTACCGATATCTATGATCTGAGTACGTACCGACGAACGGATGGATTTGGGATTTTATCCATACTATTAAAACCAAAAAGTAGAGGATATGTTACTCTACAATCGAATGACCCTTTCGCACATCCTGTTATCCAACCGAATTTTTTAGAACATAGTGAGGATCTTGATCTGTTAATTCAGGGAATGCGGAAAGCATTGGAAATTGCTTCTGCTATGGCTGATCACTGTACTATTGAAGTTCCCACAAGAGATGCCAGCGATGAACAGATCATTGATCATATCAAAAAATCACTTGAAACATTGTATCACCCAGTTGGTACTTGTAAAATGGGTAATGACGATTGGGCGGTTGTAGATACGAAATTAAAGGTAAAGGGGATAAGGGGATTACGAGTTGCCGACGCTTCTGTTATGCCTGTCATAACGAGTGGAAATACAAATGCAGCAACTATTATGATAGGCGAGAAAGCCGCAGATATGATCTTACACGAATCAGCTGAAACAAATTAAATACTTTCCATTTGATCCGGAATAATTCGATCCAAATTCTCAGGTTCATGATTTTTCCAATCGGCATCATATTTCACAAACCAGGAAAGCCATAAACTCCTGGATAATCGCATTAGTAAAGGCTGAAAAATAATTAAAAGGACTGCATTACTACCTAACCAATAAAAGAATCTATTGTCTTCTGTTGAGAATCCAATAAGTACCCACCAGGCTATAAATGTTGTAACACTTAAAGCTACAGTCAACGCATAACTCACATATCCGGTACCATAATAAAACCCTACTTCAATCTCCGTTGGTTGTCCACATACTGGACAGGCAGGATTCATTTTTACTGTATTCTTTAGATTATATGGATTGGAAGAGGCAAATATCTTACCAGAACGGCAACGCGGACATCGATTATTGAGGGTACTCAGTAGATAATTAGGTTTTTTACTCATGTCTTATTTATTCAAAAGCCTGCATTAATGTTTCCATCTTCATGCTTCTGGAACCCTTTATTAGAAACATACCATTTGTGATCGATTTTGATTTCAACCATTCCATCGCTGTATTTGAATCGGGTAAAAACAGAAAATGATGATCGACTTTAGAAAAATCACCACCTACCAGTAATACTCCGGCCCAAGTATATTGTTTAAGAAGATTCACGATACCCTGATGCTCTGCTATACTTTCTTCACCAAGTTCCATCATACCACCAATACATACATATTTGGATGGATTAGGCTGTTTGGCAAAGTTCTCTATTGCCGCTCTCATGCTGGTAGGGTTAGCATTATAAGCATCTAGTACAAATGTATTTCCGTTTCTGCTGATTAACTGAGACCTACTATTGTTGGGAAAGTAGTTTTCAATGGCTTGTCTGATCTTTTCTTCCGGTACATTGAAGTATTGTCCAATGGCGACAGCAGCCAGAACATTCGGCAAATTATAATCTCCTACTAAATTCGTATTTAGAGATCCGATTTTGCTACCGCTTGTTAATTCTATCTGTAGAAAAGGCTCACTACTATTAACCTTTCCGGTTATATCCGCATTTTTCAAGCCATAGGTAATGATCTTGGAGATCCCTGTACACATCGAATGAAAATAATCGTAATCCCACATCACAAAGGCAGTTCCTCCATTAAGGCGTAAATGATCGAATAATTCACCTTTCCCTTTTCGGACACCTTCGATACCACCAAAGCCTTCTAAATGTGCTTTACCACAATTGGTGATCAATCCATAATTTGGTAAGGTATAGGCACAATACGATGCAATTTCTTTTTGATGATTGGCTCCCATCTCGATTACGGCTATTTCAGCATCAGCAGGAATAGATAAAATGGTTAGTGGTACGCCAATGTGGTTATTTAAGTTTCCTAGTGTAGTACTCGTTTTAAAATGCGTTGCTAATACCGCCGATACCAATTCTTTTGTAGTCGTTTTTCCGTTACTTCCGGTAATAGCTAAAAAAGGTATATTGAATTGTTTACGATGGTGTAGTGCTAGATTCTGTAACGTTGTTAAGGCATCCTCCACCAAAACGATCCGATCATCTTTAATTTCCTGATCTTCATCTATAATAACAGCAGAAGCCCCCATTGCTAAAGCTTTTGCTGCAAATGTGTTACCATTGAAGTTTGGACCTTTTAATGCAAAATAGATTTCACCCTCTTTTAATCTTCTTGTATCCGTTTGAACATGGGGATGTTTCAGGTATATCTTATAAAGATTTTCGATCATATACAAATATACTATACCGCAATCAAGCAGCGAACCTAAGACCTTTATAAACTAATTAAACAAAAAGCCTGGCGGTAGCCAGGCTTCTAAAAAATTATGTGATGTGTGTTAATTTGATTTGCGTGAATTCTGGCGCCGCTTACCGAAGTGTTGACCAGTTTTAAAGCCATTTCCTTCCTGCGCTCCAAGCCAATCCATAGCACAACGAAACCCAATCGTTGAGCTTGATTGATCTTCTTCAAGGTGTCGACGTGTTCCAGGACTGAGCCAGTATGAAATATCGTCCCAGCTCCCACCTTTATACACTCTTGACTTATCACTTATCAGTGTATTTTTACCATAGCTATATGAAGCTCGAGATTTAGGGTCACCATCATTATAATTTCTAGCGTCACCGGTTTGGTAGTTTCTACGATTTTGGACGGCTGAATCTTTTACTGTAACGTATTTAGGGTCTCCAATACCTAAAGAGTCTTGAACATATTTACCATCTTTATTAAAAAGTTCCTTGAAAACATTACCTCTATATGGGTTTAATTCATCTAATTCCATAACTGGACGATATAAGTCAGCAACCCACTCATTAACATTACCTGACATATTATACAATCCAAGGCCATTAGGTAAAAAGGCTTCGACAGGGCCGGTGTACGCAGCATTATCATTCAGTCCACCCTGAACGCCCATATAGTCACCCGTTCCTCTTTTGAAATTTGCCATATATTTTCCCTGCCATGTCCCACTTCGACTATCACGGAGTCCATTAACATTGGTATTCCAACTATATACTTGCCTGTCCATTAACAATTCCTCACCTCGTTTTCCTTCCTTTGTTTTTATTCGCGGGTTTTGGGCAATCAATCCATAAGCGGCAAATTCCCATTCTGCCTCTGTAGGCAAACGGTAGTTTGGAAGTAAGATACCATCTTCAATTTTAACAAACAGCCGCGTCTCTCCTTTTGAGTCTAAAAACCCATTTTTTTTAAATTTTGATTCTTTATCCGGAGTAAATTGTTTACCAATCCCAAGCAAATACGATTTAGTTGAGAATTGTTCCTGAGCGTCTTGTTTAATTTCCTGTATTTGTTCTTTATCAAAAAATCCTTTTTGAACCATAATAAGTTCATTTACTCTATTCGTTCTCCATAAACAGAAATCATTTGCCTGTCTCCAGGTTACTCCAACAACAGGATAATAATTAAATGATGGATGACGAAAATAATAGTCAACATATGGTTCATTAGCGGATAATTCTGAACGCCATACAAGGGTGTCAGGCAATGCTCCAAGTCTAATTGAATTTAGTTTACCATTAGAGGAATCTGGAAAAACATTTTCTAACCAATATAAATACTCACGATAATGTACGTTAGCAACTTCAGTTCGATCAATCAAAAATGAGGTAACAGTCTTTCTACGCGGTATATTATCCCAATTACCTAAGACATCCTCATCAGTAGCTCCCATTATAAACGTTCCACCCTGAACAAAAACAAGCCCAGGACCAGTTCGCTGATCTTTTTCTTTGGAAACATTATATGAACCCATTTTTTTGTCATTATAGTTCCACCCAGTTACCTTAGATTTTTCTACTTTTTTTAACTTATTACAAGAAGAGAAAACGGCTATTACCGCTAGCAGAACAAAAAGCCCATTTACGTTTGATCTTTGCATTTTACTTGATTTAACTAACGAAAACGAGAAAATTGACCAAAAGGTGTATGCTCGTTTTACGATGGTTTTAAATATACAATGCGAATTTATAGGATTTATATCATCAACTGCCTCATCCAACCCTATATAAAATGTTTATAAACTGCTAATTTTGAGTTAATGCGTTCATTTTTCGCTGTTCTGATTACTTTTTTCTGCCTTTTGGGGACTTTATCATTAAAATCCCAGATCCGAACGTATGCCCCCACATCTATATTGGCAGAGGGTGCCTGGTACAAGATCTCCGTTTCTTCACAAGGGGTGTACAAAGTGGATGGTAATATGCTATCGAAAATGGGTATATCTCTGCCATTTCCTTCTGCGCAACTCCGTTTATTTGGAAATGGTGGTAAAATGTTACCGGAAGCTAATTCAAAAATTCGGCCAGATGATCTTAAAGAAAATGCTATAATTATGGAGGATGGTGGTGATGGATTGTTTGGACTTCAAGATCATTTTATCTTTTATGCGCCTGGGCCGAATGCATGGAATTGGGACTCTTTAGCGAGGCGATATGTATTTCAAAAAAATATTTACTCAGATAGTGCATGGTATTTTATAAACATAGGAAGTCAGGGTAAAAGAGTTACATCTGCTCCAGTTGTATTAGCATCACAGATCAATACTGAAGTGGATGCTGTTTATGCTTATGAACTTGATGAAACGAATTTTCTTCAGAGTGGTAAGGAATGGTATGGTGAAGAGTTCGGAACTGGTTTTGGAAGAACAACGA
>Ga0315907_10005105_pt1 | contig 14446 bp, 8 predicted proteins | sample LakEriMetagenome_3_FD_203525 | JGI IMG/M metagenome (GOLD analysis project Ga0315907, IMG submission 203525) | Freshwater fungal communities from buoy surface, Lake Erie, Ohio, United States - Buoy 12 MA123 | ecosystem: Environmental > Aquatic > Freshwater > Lake > Lake biofilm | place: USA...
GCCAAGACGCGATGATAGACCTTTTGAAAAACGTGATTCCGATCGCCCAAGACGTTTCGACGACAAACCATCGGATAATAAATTCGGTGATCGTCCGCCAAGACGCGATGATAGACCGTTTGAGAAACGTGATGGAGAAGGTTCGTTCGTTCGTAAAGGAAAATTTGGAGACCGTCCAGCACCAAGACCTCGTTCTGGTGAAGATAAGGATTGGTCGAAACCCATGGAGCAACCCGAATTCCTGAAAGGAAAACGTTCAACTCCTTATAGAACAAAGAAAGTGTACGTTCCAACGTTGGAAGACAAAGACGGAAAAATCCGATTGAATAAATACATCTCCAATGCAGGGATTTGCTCTCGAAGAGAAGCGGACGACATGATTAAAAGTGGTGTAATTAAGGTGAATGGGAAGATTGTGACCGAGTTGGGAACACGTGTAAGTCCGGATGATAAAATTCAATACGGCGATGAAACGCTGAACAAAGAAGTAAAGCGTTACCTGCTTTTGAATAAACCCAAAGATACCATCACTACAGCAAACGATCCTGAAGGCAGAAAAACAGTGATGGAACTTGTGAAAAGTGCATGTAAAGAACGTCTTTACCCAGTTGGTCGTTTGGATAGAACTACAACAGGCTTGCTTTTGATGACCAATGACGGAGATTTAGCGAAGAAACTTACCCATCCTAGTTATGAAGTAAAGAAGATTTATCAAGTAACGCTCGATAAAAATCTGAAAGCGGTTGATATGAAGCGGATTTTGGATGGATTAACACTGGAAGATGGATTGGCCGAAGTGGATGAGATCGCTTATGTGGGAGAAGGTGCAGATAAATCGGAAGTAGGAATTGCCATCCACTCTGGGAAAAATAGAATTGTACGACGTATTTTTGAACACCTTGGATACGAAGTGGTGAAACTCGATCGCACTTTCTTTGCTGGGCTAACCAAAAAAGATTTGCCTCGTGGGAAATTTCGTTTCCTAACCGAAAAAGAATTAATAATGCTCCGCATGAGCTAAGAATCGAATTGAATATGGCATTAGTAGGAAAAGCTATAAAACGCGCACTTACTCTGCAGAAAACTCTTCGCAGGGTGCGTCGCCGTCAAAGTCCGGAAAAAAAGCAGGAAAAAACATTCTTGAAACTACTCCGCAAAGCTCAAAACACGGCACTTGGTCGTGCTTATGAATTTGATGAGATTTTACGGGCAGACAATCCTTATGCTTTGTTTCGGAAGAATGTTCCCCTATTCCATTACGATTCTATTCATGATTCCTGGTGGCATCGGGCGCTCGAAGGTGAGGAAGATGTGGCATGGCCAGGCAAAGTGCAGTATTTTGCTTTGAGTTCTGGAACATCCGGAGCACCGAGTAAAAAAATACCTGTAACACAAGCCATGATTCGCAGCATGCGGAGAACAAGTGTTCGTCAAATTCTATCGCTTGCCTATTACGACCTTCCTCCAGAGCTATTCGAAAAAGGAATTTTCATGCTTGGAGGATCCACCGATCTTCAGTGGAAATCGAGTTATTATGAGGGCGATTTAAGTGGCATCAACGGCACACAAATTCCGTTCTGGTTTCAAGCACATTACAAACCAGGTAAACGCATTGCTATGGAACGCGACTGGGATGCAAAGCTCGAAGAAATAGTTCTTGCCGCAAAAGATTGGGATATCGGCATTGTAGTAGGTGTTCCTGCCTGGATTCAGATTGTCATTGAGCGCATTATTGAGCATTATAAAGTTTCTTCAATTCATGATATCTGGCCCAACCTGAGTATTTATGTGCATGGTGGTGTGTATTTCGAACCCTATAAAAAGAGTTTCGAAAAACTGATGTCGCGACCATTAATTTATATTGAAACATATCTTGCATCCGAAGGATTCATTGCTTACCAAAGCAGCGAAGTTCATGGGGCCATGGAATTGGTTTTAAACAATGGAATCTTCTTCGAATTCATTCCATTCAACGATAAAAACTTCGATCAAGATGGAATGCCGCTCGAAAACGCTGAGGTTTTAACCTTAGAGCATGTTAAAGAAGGAATCGATTATGCTTTACTCATCACCACCTGCGCAGGTTGTTGGCGTTACATGATTGGCGATACCATTCGTTTTACCAACCTCGACAATTCCGAAATTATCATTACAGGTAGAACCAAACATTTTTTGAGTATTTGTGGCGAGCACCTGAGCGTCGACAATATGAATCAAGCGGTGATGAAAGCGGGAAATCTTTTTGGAATTAGCATTCCGGAATTTTGTGTTGCCGGTGAAATTGATGATTCAGGCTTCCGACACAAATGGTATGTCGGAACCGACGATGAGGTTGATGCCGATGCATTTCGACTTCAACTCGATGAAGAACTTAAGGCATTAAACGATGATTATGTTGTTGAACGCCGTTCTGCATTAAAGGAAATGCGCTTGGAAGTGTTGCCATTGAATTTGTTTTACGATTGGATGCGCTACATTGGCAAAGAAGGTGGCCAAAACAAATTTCCTCGGGTATTGAAAAAAGAGCAATTGGCAAACTGGGAAGCTTTTATTCAAGGAAGTAAAGTGTAATGGGAAGTGCTATCTGGAATGGATTCATCATGGGACTTGGCTTAAGCTTTTCGTTTGGGCCCGTTTTCTTTATGCTAATCCAAACCAGTATCGATAAAGGCTGGAAAGAATCGCTCATTTTTGATGCGGGGGTTCTTCTCAGCGACTTTATCATCATTGCAGCGGCCATGCTCATTATTTTCACTTTGGGAGTGGATGTTGATTTTAGCAATCCGCGTATTCAGTTTTGGTCGGCAATAATTGGGGCAATTATATTAATTGTGTTTGGACTCATTCTCCTTCTGAATCCTAAAAAAGAAAGTAGACCAATTGAAGTCTCCGAGTTAAAATCAGTTGCAAAACTCAATCATACTGGATTGTTTTTCAAAGGACTTGGCATTAATTTCCTAAACCCATCGGTATTCTTGATTTGGTTTGGATCTGTTCCTGCTGTTGCAGGAAGTTTTGGAGGAAACATGCGATTAATTCTCGCCTTTTTCTCAAGCACAATGATTTCCTATTTCATCATTGATCTTGGGAAAATATACGCCGCCAAAAAATTAAAACGCTTTCTTACTCCAAAAGCCATTACAAACTTCCATCGTATTTCGGGAGCTCTATTTATTGCTATTGCCGTTTGGCTTTTGTATCGTCATTTTAGTCATACTTAAAACTGAGATAAATCAGATTTTTGGGTGAGAGTCGTCATTGGGGTATTTCTAATCCTAATCGAATTTTACATCAACAAATTAGATGATTTATGAAAACCGTTTTATTGACCGAACAACACGTTGCTTATCGCGAATACTTAAATCGTTTGGCTTTTTACAAAGACGAACTAAAGATTATGCAAAAGCGCATTGGAGAAATTGCTGCACTTAATACAAAATCGGAAGTGTTGGCACAGGTGGAACATTTTCAGAATGCGTTAATCATTCAAAAAAACCACATTGATCGTTTGCGACATGATATCGACAAACAAGAGGATGAATTGGTGAAGTTAGCTACCAAAAACCCCATTGCTTCCGATCATCGTCGAGTGGAATTCCATCCTAAACTTAAGGAGAAAGTTGAAACATTTGAGAAAATATTCAATGAACTTCGACATGAACTAATTCACTGGCTTACCAAAGTGATGTAGGAAATTAAAACGCATTTTTCAATTGACGTACAAATGTGTGGATATCTTCCTCACTAGAAAATAAACCTAAGCTTAACCTAACCGCTTCGAATGCTTGCTCCTCGTTTAAACCCATTGCCATTGCTACATGCGAAGGCCTTGGTTCAGATGATGAGCAAGCCGATCCGGTTGAAAATGCGAAGTACGGGAGTTTCGAAATTAGGAGTGAGGATTGAATCCCTTTGATTCGGAAAAATGATGTGTTGCTTAGCCGACTTGCATCATCTGCAAGAATATGAACATCAAAGTTTTTGCGCAATTCACTCTCCAGTAAATCGCGCAATTGCATCGTTTTCACTCTATACATTTCTAAGTTCTGAGAAGCTAACTCGGCGGCTTTTCCCATCCCCACAATTGCGGGAACATTGAGCGTTCCTGATCTTCGCTTCCCTTCCTGTCCGCCACCATGCATCAGTGGTTCCATTGTAACACGAGGATTTTTTCTTCGCATGAACAGGGCTCCGCAACCCTTGGGTCCGTAAAATTTATGTGCAGATAATGCCAGAACATCTACTCCCAATTCATCAATATCCACGTTTATTTTTCCGCAGGCCTGCGTTGCATCACAGATCGTTAAAACTCCATTCGCTCTGGCTATAGAGGTTATTTCACTCATCGGAAAAATCACTCCACTTTCATTGTTTGCCAACATCACTGCAATGAAAACCGTATCAGATCGAATTGCATTTTGAAGCAAATCCAAATCGGGTAAACCATCGGTTTTTACAGGCAAAAGCTCTATTTCCCATCCGAGACTTGAAAGGTATTTTAGCGATTCCAAGACGGCAGAATGCTCTGTTTCAAACGAAATGATATGCTTCCCCTTGCTTACATAGCGCGCTGCAATTCCCTTGATTGCCATATTCAGCGACTCGGTTGCTCCCGAAGTAAACGTTATTTCGGAGGGCGAGGCGGCTATCAATTTAGCAACCTGCTCACGAGCTAATTCAAGGGCTTCGGAAGCTTGCCATCCAAAAGAATGTATGCTCGAGGCATTTCCAAATTGCACGTTGAAATAGGGCAACATACTTTCTAACACTTCCGGATTAACAGGTGTTGTTGCATTATAATCGAAATAAACCGTTTTATTAAGCATAGATTTTCTCGTTCAGCCAGCGGTAATAATGAATGATTTCATCTTCGGATGTATGTTCTTTTAATTCGGCTAACAATTGATCTATCTCGGTTCGAATTGATTTGTCTCTTAACCCTCCATGAAGCTCCAAGGAACGATTTACAAGGTGAAACATGGTTGCTTCCCGACTGCTCGATTGCAAAGTAAACTCCTCTAAAAACTCTTTTAATATTTGATCATAGCGGTACTTCCAAAAATCGGTATCGCCCAACTCATATCGAATAAGTAACTCTGCAAGAGCAATTTTAAATCGCAAAGATTTATCGGCCTTTTTATAACTATCGAGCAGAAATAATTTGGTAAGATTCTTAATCGACAGACTGTATTTTTTCAAATCAAAATAACTCGTAGCGAGATTCAAATAAATGAAGAGTTCGTAAAAAGGCATCTTCTTCACATTGGGTTTTAGCTGCATCTCTTTTAACAATTCAATAGCCTTGGGAATATCGGAAGTACTGTAATTATTCACCAATGCATTGTAGTAAAAGATCTCGTATTTCTCGAAAAACAAACCATTAAACTCTTGCATCGATTCGAATAACTTTTCAGCAAATGCCAATGATTCCTGAACTTTCCCATTCTTGAATAAGGTATTCACAATATACGTTAGCAACTGAAGTTTAGTGTCGTGGTTGTTTTTATTGAAAACATGATCGTTCAAAAATTCATTCCAAATCTGAAGTAAATACACCTCCAAATTTTGGTAATCATGTCGTTGAAGTAATAATTGACTAACCAAACCATATAATTTGATGCGAAATCGAGGTGATGCTAATACCACTTTTTCATCGGCAAATTGCTTGGTCACATTTTCGAGAATTTGTAAAAACGAGAATTCCTGGCTACCGAAATTCTGAGTCACTTTTAATCGGTACGATACAACTGCAAGCACATCGTCTAATTGCCGAATTCTTGCCAATGCCAAAGAATTCTCTTTCCGAAGAGTAATATAGGTTTCCGGATCAATGTTCAATAAAGTATGCGACAACAGAATATATTCCCCATAGATGCTATCCAAAAGCTCGTGATTCTCGATACGCTTTGCTTTTTGTTCCGCCTTTTTCAAGAAACTAAGGGCAATTTGATGTTGACTTTTAGAACAATAAATCCGAACCAAAGAAAGAAGTTGAAAAAGCTGCAAGACCTCGTCATCATTATTATGCTGGAGCACCAAGGATTTATTTAAATCGTCAATCAAGCGATTTTTCAGTCGGTAAAATGCATTTTTATCTCCGTTGCCATAAAGCTTTTGAACAATTTTATTTTCATCATTCTTCTCAGGATTCTTTCTGATGAAATCGAGAAGAGCGATATCTTTTCGCTCAGCTTCAGACCCCTGGCGATGTGCGAAGATTTTAAAAAAACGAATCTCCTCTTTGCTTAATCCATCTACAATTTGATAAAATACATCCATAATTAATGTCCGCTGAATGAGTAAGAACATGGCAAGTTTAATAAAAATCCTTGACGCTTTTCATTACTTTTGATTGCAGTTAAAGTTTATGCGGATGCACAGCCCATTTTCGAAAATAGTTAGACCAATCAGAACCCAATTATCCTCAATAGGTTCGAAGGTGTTTTTATTGGTGATTTTGATGTATGCTCAGACAGGAAAAGGGCAATCCATCAGCATCTCTAACTTTAATATGCCCGATACTGTCTATCAGAATTCGGCTGCAGATGTTCAGTTCACTATTCAAAACACGAGCGACTCATTAAACATCCTAGGTAACCTCAAATTAAATTTCAGAAACGAAACATTAAACAATCAATCGGAAGCGCTTGGAGGTTTTAATGCGATACAATTTATTGCTCCTCTTCAAACCAGAACATTCAATACTATCGTACCGATAACGCCTCAGTATTTTTTAGAAGGTGGAAATACCGTTGTTATCTGGCCTTCGTTTGTTGGTCAACCCGTTGCAGCCGAAGATTCGATTCGATTTAACGTATTTGTTTTTAACACCATTGGATTTAATTCCATCAACGAAAATCAAACTTCTGCATACAGCATTCAAAATCCAACGGGAAGGATATTACACATTCGAGCTCTTGGAAATTCAAAATTGCCCAAGCAAATATGCATCCGTAATATGCAAGGAATATCCTTGTTAATTGCAGAACTTCATGGCAATGAACAGATCGATTTATCGAATATTGCACCAGGTATTTACGTACTCGAAATGCAGCTCGATGATGGCAGAAATTTTAGTCAAAGAATTGTTCGAATTGCCGATTGATTTTTAGCAACAATTCCTCAAATTGCGTGTTTGGGACAAGGTATTCTTCGAGTACTTTTGCAAAAAAACAAACGCATGATTTCGCACTCCGATTCTATACTTTATTGCAACAGCTTAACTACCTATAAACGTTTCAAGACGCGCGAAGTCATGATTGGCGATTTGGCCCTTGGCGGCGATAATCCCATCCGTCTGCAATCCATGACAACAACCGACACCATGGATACTGCTGGAACGGTGGCGCAAAGTATACGCATGATTGAAGCGGGATGCGAGCTTGTTCGTATTACAGCACCCAGTATTAAAGAAGCGCAAAACTTAGAAAATATCCGCAAGGAATTGCGAAATCGCGGATACAATACTCCTTTAGTCGCGGATATTCATTTTACGCCCAATGCAGCCGAATTAGCCGCTCGAATAGTAGAAAAAGTACGTATCAATCCGGGAAATTACGCCGATAAAAAGAAGTTTGAGCATATCGATTATACGGATTTTGCATACGAAGCTGAACTCGATCGAATTCGAGAACGTTTCACGCCCTTGGTGAAAATTTGCAAGGAATACGGCACCGCCATGCGCATTGGAACTAACCATGGCTCTTTGTCCGACCGCATTATGAGTCGCTACGGCGATAGTCCGCTGGGAATGGTGGAATCGGCCATGGAGTTTTTGATGATTGCCGAGGAAAATAATTTCTACAACCTCGTTTTGTCAATGAAATCGTCGAACACGCAAGTTATGGTGCAAGCGTATCGACTTTTGGTGAGTAAAATGATTGAAAAGGGGATGAATTACCCGCTGCATTTGGGAGTTACCGAAGCTGGCGAAGGGGAAGATGGTCGAATTAAATCGGCAGTTGGAATTGGGACGCTTCTCGAAGATGGCTTGGGAGATACCATTCGTGTTTCATTAACGGAAGAACCCGAGTATGAAATTCCTGTTGCCAAAGCACTTGTAGATAGATATAAGCACCGCGAAAACCATTCTCCAATTCCGGAAATTGCCAAGTATCCAATCGATCCATATAATTACTCCCGAAAAAAAGCAAGTGAGGTAAATAACCTGGGTGGAGAAAATGCACCTCGAATAATTCTCGACTTTAGTCAAATAAATCTCGATAATCCGGCTGTTTTATATCGTGCGGGTTATGCATACTCGGTTCCGCTCGACAAATGGAACCTCAGCGATCTCGCCTGCGATTACATATACACGGGCAAGCAAATTCCTACATTTGAAATTCCTGGAACACTTGGATTAATTGTCGATGTAACTTCATGGGAATCCAATCGTTTCAACCATTTCCCCTTGCTTAGTAGCAATGAATACATTGAAAAAAATCTTGATAATTCGCAATTGAAGTTTGTTACGCTTCAGCTTTCGAAAATGAATGCTGAAATGATTGCGAAGCTTAAAAATGACCAAAATGCGGTGTTGGTTATATCAACAGAAAATACGCATGCAATGCCCGAAATACGAAGGTTTTTTGTATTGTGCATGGAACACGGAATTACAAACCCGATTGTTGTCAAACGAAATTACAACCTTTCTGATTTATCCGAATTTCAAATAAATGCAGCCAGTGATATTGGAGGATTATTGATTGATGGTTTGGGAGATGGCATCTGGCTAAGTAACGAAAATGATAGTCCGTCCATTAAACATGTTAACCAAACAGCATTCGGAATTCTTCAAGCGGCTCGTGTTCGAATCTCAAAAACAGAGTACATTTCTTGTCCATCGTGTGGCCGCACATTATTTGACCTACAAGAAACAACGGCTAAAATCCGCAAACGTACAGATCATCTCAAAGGCTTAAAAATTGGCATCATGGGATGTATTGTAAATGGACCTGGCGAAATGGCTGATGCCGACTTTGGATATGTTGGAACCGGAATCGGAAAAATTACCTTATACAAAGGCAAAGACGTTGTGAAGCGCAATGTATCTTCCGAATTAGCCGTTGACGAGCTAATACAACTTATAAAAGATAATGGGAAGTGGGTTGAGATGCCCATTTAGTCAATTATCTTCACCGTAAAACGATAGAACAAAATCCATTTCGTTCGTTTTCTTACACAAGAATTTGCGCTTCAGGATTTTGCAAACCCTTGATAAGTATGCGTTTTGTTAAGGAGGCTGCCTAATTTAATTGCTTAACGAGGAATTTCTTTCATTGGTAAGAAGAGCAATCAATACTGCGTCTATTTGCGCAACTTAAAAGATGTTTAAAGGGTAATAAGGGGGAATGATAATCACATTATCTGAAACCTGAATTATGAAACTACTTTACTCATTGCTCAAAGTGAAAAGCCGCAGTTTGGCTTCACTAACATTATTCTTCTTGTTAACGGCAACATTAAACGCAACCTCTTATGTATGGAACGGCTCTGTTTCAACGCAATGGGGCGATGCCGCTAACTGGACGCCAGCAGGAGTTCCTGATATTGGTGACGATGTTACCATTAGTAATCAAACTAACAACCCGGTATTCGAAGAAATTTCCGGGCTAAACAATTTCACCTTAAACTCGGGAACGCTCAATTTATCGGCATTTACCATTGTATTATATGGTACCGCCACGTTCAACGGAGGAACCATTTCGAACGGGAACATTGCATTTGTTTCAGGTTCGAACGCCAATTTTAATGGAACAGCTATTAGTTGTGGTGTAACAGGCACATTAAGCGATGTCTACTTTAATGGAAGCACATTCGATAATGCTGTTTCGTTAACACGTTCTAGTACAAACGATGTAGTGTGTGATGGAGGTAACACGTTTAAATCAACCTTCAGTTTAACAAATTCAGGAACTGGAGCTATTACTTTTTCAAATGTTTCTGCCGATATCTACCAATCACTTGCAACGTTTAGTTCAACAAACACAGGACTTATTTTACTTGCATATACCGCATCGGGAACTCAATTTCAAGGAGGCCTTCAATTTAATTCGAGTGGAACAAGCTTAGGTATTCGCTTAGGACAAAACGGCGGCACCTCAACACTCAACAGTGGTCAAACGCTTAGTATTGGAGGAAGTGGCTTTGCTGTGGGTGATTTGCGATTGAAAAACTTAACACAAGCTGGATCTACAGCTCAATCATTAACTCTATCAGGAACCGCTTCTTTGTATATTGAATCGGGTTGTACATTCAATGCGGGTGTTACATTTTCTTCTCCTCACGTGTATTTAAATGGAGCAACATTCGAAGGTACTACTTCAATCTCGAAAACAAGCAATGGGAATAATCAAAGTTCAGGTGGGAACACATTTAATGGAGCAACTACCATTAGAAGCACAGGAAGTGGCGATTTTATTTTAGGTGTATCAAACCCGGATAGCTTTAACTCAACTTCTATTTTCACGAACTCTGGTAGCGGGACACTTTTTGTAGCACATGTTGCTTCAGGAACCTCATTCGCAAACAATATCCAGGTAAATTCAACAGGATCAAGTAAGGGTATTCGTTTTGGTCAAACAGGTGGAACAGCTTCTCTCGCAAATGGCAGGACAATTACCGTAGGTGGAACAGGATTTACTGCGGGAAGTTTACGTTTAAGAAATTTCACCCAAACAGGCTCAACTGCTCAGAGTTTAAACATTACCTCAGGAACAGCTGCTCTTTACCTCGAAACAGGAACTACATTCAATGGGGCTGTTAACTTTACATTTCCTCAATTGTTTTTGAGTGGAACCACTTTCGCAAATACCGCTTCACTTACGAAAGGAGGCGCAACCGACAATTCTGGAACTGGAGGAAACACATTCTCTTCAACAACTTCAATCAGCAATAGTGGATCAGGTAGATTAACCCTCGGGACAAATAACCCTGACACATTCGAAGATGATCTCACCTTAACAAGTTCGGGCAGTTCTGCTATTCAATTGGCACATACAGCTGCAGGGAATGTGTTTAATGGCAATATCATCATCAATTCAACAGGCTCTAGTTCGGGTGTAAAATTTGGACAAAATGGTGGCACATCTGTTCTTGCAGACACCAAAACAATCACCATTGGCGGCTCCGGATTTAGCAATGGCGATTTGGCTTTAAAAGGATTAACCCAGACAGGAGCTACTTCACAAAGCATCACCGAACTTTCTGGTTCGTCGAGTCTGCTTTTAGAAACAGGGACCGTTTTCAATGGAGATGTTACATTTTCAAGCCCTCGCTTATTTTTAAATGGTGCCACATTCAATAGTATCGCGTCGTTTTCAAAGAATAGCTCACAAGCAGATGTAAGCGAAGGTGGAAATACATTCAATGCCAATGTCGAGATATTCAATACTGCCGATGGGGAAATGCTTTTGGGAAATTCAAATCCAGATGTATTCAACGGCAATTTGATTCTCGAAAATTCAGGAAGCGATGTTATAAATCTTGCTTATGGCTCGACGGGGAATTTATTTAATGGCAACATTGTGTTAAATTCAACTGGAAGTGCTGCAGGTATTCGATTCGGTCAAAATGCAGGAACATCAATACTTGCAACTGGAAAAACATTAAGCATTGGTGCATCAGGATTTACTTCTGGAGATTTACGATTAGCCTACTTTGTACAAAATGGTTCTACAAGTCAATCATTGACAACTTTCGGTACCGATGTTGAACTTTACCTCTCGGAAGGTTCCGAATTTAATGGCAGCACCGCATTTACGTGTCCCAATGTTTATTTGGATGGTACAACATTTAACAATAGCACAACCATTGTAAAAACAGGATCAGGGTTCAATCTTTCGAACGGAGGAAATATTTTTGGAGGTGTAACAAGTATTTCAAATACAGGAACAGGGTCATTTATCTTGGCAGGTTCAGTGGCTGACACATACAATGAGAATGTTACTTTTCTTCAAACAAATGCATATACTCTCTATCCAGCTTACAATGTAAACAGCAATTTCAAGAAAAACATCTCCACTATTGGCTCTAACACGGCGGTTGTATTTGGCAGCAATGGCGGTCGAGTTACGTTTAACGGAACAACAGCACAATCAATTAATGGCGATGCTGCAAAAATGCCAGATTTCGTCAATCTAACTTTAAACAATAGCGCGAACAACGTTAGTTTGAACGTCCCTATTCTGGTTTCAAATAATTTAACCTTGTCGAATGGGAATTTAATAAGTAATTTAATCAACTTAGTTAAATTAATGGACAATGCAACTGTAACAGGCGTTTCAAATAGCAGTTATGTAGATGGCCCTGTTCGCAAAGAAGGAAATGACGCCTTCACTTTCCCTATCGGGAAAAGCGGGTATTATCGTCCAATTGGAATTTCAGCACCTTCAAACACGGGAGATCATTTTACTGCTGAGTTTAACTTAGCCGACTCTGATGGCATCTATTCACACTCTTCAAAAGATGTTTCCCTCGACCACTTGAGCCGTTGCGAATTTTGGATATTAAATCGCACAGCAGGTTCTTCAAGTGTATCGGTTACAATGACTTGGAATGGAACTAGCTGCGGAGTTTCTGCATTAAGCGATTTACGTGTAGTTCGCTGGGATGGATCTACATGGAAAGATCATGGAAATGGAGGTACAACAGGAAATACAAGTGTTGGATCTATCGTTTCAGGAAGCACAATTAGCAGCTTTAGTCCATTCACTTTAGGATCTATTACAACCGAAAATCCTCTTCCAATTCAATTAATTAATTTCAGTGCGACTCCTTCAAACAATTATGTTCACCTAAATTGGACTACCGCTTCCGAAACAAACAACGATTATTTTACAATCGAATCGAGTAATGATGCTGTTAATTTCAAAGAAGTATCTCGCTTGTCGGGAGCTGGCAACAGCAATTCCATTCTTACATACAGCAGTGTAGATACGAATCCTTATTCGGGCGTTTCGTACTACCGTTTAAAGCAAGTTGACTACGATGGTAACTTCGTTTATTCCGATTTGGAAGTGGTAAATATGAATGTGCTTTCTGAAGTTGATATGGTTGTTAGTCCTAATCCAGTTATTGGCTCCTTAGATATCCGACTCGATTCAGATAATTTTGCAAATCCTACGATTGAGGTTCGCGATGTGCAAGGAAGAATTCTACTTACAAAGAAAAATCTAAGTATGAGTATAGGCAAACCGCTCAATGTAGATTTAAGTGAACTTCCGCAAGGCTTGTATTTTATTCAAGCAAGCGAGAATGGAAAATCAATCAGCAAGCGTATCGTGAAAAACTAAAGGAATTAATTACTCATAAAAAAAGGGTGCTTGAATCAAGCACCCTTTTTTTGTTAAATATGTATCGCTCTATTTCCAGTTGCGGCGAGAGCGGCTTCTCGGGTAGATTCCGAAAAAGTAGGATGTGCATGACTAATGCGTGCAATATCTTCGGCGGAAGCACGGAACTCCATGGCAACAACGGCTTCGGCAATCATGTCAGCTGCACGAGGACCGATAATATGAACTCCTAAAATCTCATCTGTTTCGGCATCGGCAAGCATCTTAACCAATCCGTCTGTATCCATACTTGCACGCGCTCTTCCTGAAGCTTTAAAAGGGAAACTTCCCGTTTTGTAAGCTCGTTTATCGGCCTTTAATTGCTCCTCTGTATAACCAACACTTGCTACTTCTGGCCAAGTATAAACAACATTCGGAATCAATAAATGATTGATGTGTGGCTTCTGTCCGGCAATCCACTCAGCTACAAATGTCCCTTCTTCTTCTGCCTTATGCGCCAACATTGCTCCTCGCACCACATCACCAATTGCATAAATGTTCGAAACCGCTGTCTGACAATGTTCGTTAACAGGTATCTTTCCACGTTCGTCGGCTGCAAGTCCTGCATTTTCCAAACCTAGAGAATCAGTAAACGGTCTTCTTCCTGTCGAAACCAAAACAACATCTCCTTTCAATTCAAGTGGAGCACCATCTTTCAACGCTTCGGCTGTAACAGTAACATTCTTCCCTTTGGTGATTGTTCCGGTTACTTTGTGTTGCAAATAAAACTTAAAGCCCAATTTCGAAAGTACCTTCTGAAGTTCTTTGCGCATGGTGCCATCAAATGCACCGCAAATTGTATCGGTATATTCAACCACCGAAACCTCTGCTCCCAAACGTGCATAAACAGAACCCATTTCCATTCCAATAACACCACCTCCAATAATGATGAGATGCTTGGGAACTTCTTTTAAATTCAAGGCTTCTGTTGAAGAAATAACGCGTTTTTTATCTATCACTACACCCGGAACTGACGATGGTTTAGATCCAGTAGCAATAATGATGTGTTTCGCTTGAACATCAACTGTAGATTTATCTTCTTTAGAAATACGAACGGTTGTAGCATTTACAAATGATCCATGCCCGTGTAAAACCGTTACCTTATTTTTCTTCAT
>Ga0315907_10005108_pt1 | contig 14444 bp, 14 predicted proteins | sample LakEriMetagenome_3_FD_203525 | JGI IMG/M metagenome (GOLD analysis project Ga0315907, IMG submission 203525) | Freshwater fungal communities from buoy surface, Lake Erie, Ohio, United States - Buoy 12 MA123 | ecosystem: Environmental > Aquatic > Freshwater > Lake > Lake biofilm | place: USA...
CTAATATTTGTCTGGAGATTAAGGTTAGATTAAATGTTTTTCCAGGAATCTAAAGATGAAAGCTATTATTCAGTAAAGAATTGTTAAAAAACTTCATGTTTTTAAGGTTTTAAAACTATTAGGATTTACCCAAAAGGACGAAATGTAGGGGCAATTCATGAATTGCCCCTACGATAAAATGTGGGTTTTAAGACATTTTTGCGTAAGTCCTAACTATGTGTTTTTGTGGATATAGCTCTCTTCTATCAATCACAATATAAAAGAGTGATTCCACGCATTCGACAGTAACAATACAAATCGTTTATTTCAGAAAGAATCAATTACTTAGTCTATCCATTCATTTTCTAATTTTTCATCCCTGAACAAAATTTGATCGAAGCCTTCATCGAGTCTTGGTGGATGATAGGACAAGGTACGATACATCTCTACTACAACATCCTCAGGAACTATGCGATCGCGCATGTCATTTCGTGATAAGCAAATCCAGAGCGGCACATCTAGCCAAATCCCTGTGATTGGCTTAAATCCGTGATCTTTAGCAAGGTCAATAATATTTTTACGATATTCGCGTTTATAGTTTGTGGCATCATATATTACAGATTGTCGTGATTTCGCTGCATTTGCAAATGCTTCTTGCACCTGCGCCCAAATTTCTGTCCAGTCTCCCTGTATTTCTGCTGATCCATAGAGTGATGCTCGAATCAGATCGGGGCTGATTAGCTGGGTTTGCCCATAGGTGAGGCTGCTACTATTCTGATGAGAAGTCTGATTAGAAGCACGCAACATCTTCTCAGCGAGGCTAGATTTGCCACTCGCAGGTATGCCAATCAGGATAATTACACTTGCCATGCGATCTCGACGAAACGTTCAATAGTTACTAAATCAAGTCTTTACTAACTATAGCAACCTTAAAAACAACTCCTAGATAAACCTTAATTAACCTGAAATATGTCCACACTTTACGATTTCAAGATCACCAATATTGACGGTCAAACAGTCGATCTCGCTCAGTACAAAGGCAAAGTCGCCTTAGTTGTTAACGTTGCCTCCAAATGTGGCTACACCAAGCAATACAAAGGACTAGAATCTCTTTATCGTGAATACAAAGACAAAGGATTCGAGATTCTTGGCTTTCCTAGCAACGATTTTGGCGCACAGGAACCTGGTACTGAGGCAGAAATCAAGAGTTTCTGCTCGCTCACCTATGATGTCACCTTTGATATGTTTAGCAAGGTGAAGGTACGCGGCAGCAGTATTGCCGATACTTATCAGTACTTGACTGAGACCACAGGTAGCCAAGTGCAGTGGAACTTCAATAAGTTTCTAGTCGATAAAGAAGGTAAAGTCGTGAAATACTACCCTTCCAGCGTTGCGCCTGAAGATGCAGGACTGCGTAAAGATATCGAAGCACTCTTGGGCTAAATTTTAAATAAAGGGTGGTGCGGAGCACCACCCTTTATTTTTGTGAAGTGTTTAAGCTCACACATCAATGACATATACTTCGATAATCTAGTAGTTACAGCGCTTTGAGCCTAACTAAAACCTAATATATTTTTTAAAAGTGTTGCAAAGGAACACGTCTAATAAAATATCCTGTGGTTCTTGTGATAGCAAATCGCTGCAAGTGATTTTACGCCAGCCGACATCTTTGCTCTTATGACCACACACAAAAAAGATTTATCCCAAAAAGATTTAGAAGCTCCCACGATCGAAACTACTACTATTGAGTCGGCAGAAAACTCAGAATCTATGCCAGAAGCAATTGCCCCCCAAGATGAAAAGTCTGTTGATCGTGCCATGTATTTTTTTAATCGTGAACTAAGCTGGGTTGCTTTTAATAAGAGAGTTTTAAGCGAAGGGATTGACTCACGCACATCATTGCTAGAGCGAGCTAAATTCTTTGCAATTTTTAGCACTAACCTTGATGAGTTTTTTATGGTTAGAGTGGCTAGGGTAAAGAAAAAGTTTGCTGAGCGGATGGATATTATCTCCGATGATGGGCTTAACCCAGAAAAGCAGTTGCAAGCAATTCGCGAGGCTCTTGTGCCATTGGTTGCGATGCAACATGAATTTTTTGAGAATACATTGCGTCCAGAATTACATAATCATGGAGTGAAGCTCCTTGACTACAAGAATATCGATAAGAAACATCAGCGATATCTCAAAGCCTATTTCCAAGACAAGTTATTTCCTGTTCTCACCCCACTAGCCGTCGATCCTGCGCATCCATTTCCCTACATTTCTAATCTCAGTCTCAATTTGGTGGTGATCGTGCGCGATCGCGACACTAAGGAAAAGAACTTTGCACGAGTAAAAGTGCCAAATGTATTACCACGCTTTGTAAAAATTCCTGAAACCGACGATCATACTTTTGTACCTTTGGAACAGGTCATCGCCCATAACCTTGATGCGTTATTCCCTGGCATGGAGATTATCAGTTATTATCCATTTCGGATTACCCGTGATGCAGAACTAGACATCGAAGAAGAAGAAGCAGATGACTTGATTTCGGCTCTGCAAGAAGAACTACGCAAACAAAAGTTCGGCTCAGTTGTGCGGATGGAAATCGCTAGCGATATCCCGCCAGAAATCCGTAAGGAGTTGATTGAGCAATTAGGTATTACTGAGACTGATGTGTATGATATTCCTGGGCTAATTGGTTTGGGAGGTCTCATGGCGATTGCTTTTTTGCCAATGCCTGAGCATCAGGATAAGCCATGGAAATCGGTAACTCATCCACGATTGAAACAAGGGGATGAAGATGGCAAGAATATTTTTGATGTCATTAGCGAAGGTGATTTTTTAGTTCATCATCCCTATCAATCTTTCACCACAACAGTACAGCGATTTATCGAAGAGGCGGCAAATGATGACAATGTACTTGCGATCAAACAAACCCTATATCGCACATCTGGAGATTCACCAATTGTCCATGCGCTGATTCGGGCGGCGGAGAATGGCAAGCAGGTAGCAGTTTTAGTGGAGCTAAAAGCACGATTTGATGAGGCGAATAACATTCTCTGGGCGAAGAAGCTAGAAAATGCGGGAGTGCATGTGGTTTATGGACTAAAGAATCTCAAAACCCATACTAAAACTGCTCTGGTGGTGAGACAGGAAGGCGATCGCTTAGTTCGCTATGTTCATATTGGTACTGGCAACTACAACCCAAAAACGGCGAGATTTTATAGCGATCTTGGTATTTTTAGCTGCAATGATAACTTGGGTGCAGATTTGACTGATTTGTTTAATTATCTGACTGGTTATTCCCGTCAGCGTGACTATCGCAAGCTCCTAGTAGCACCTGTGAATATGCGCGAGAAATTCTTAAAACTGATTCATCGCGAAATTGAACATCAAAAGCAGGGCTATCCTTCCTACATCATTGCTAAGATGAACTCATTGGTTGATCCTGAGATAATCTCGGCTCTGTATGAGGCTTCGCAAGTTGGAGTAAATATTGATTTGATTATTCGAGGTATTTGCTGTGTTCGCCCTAAGGTGAAGGGACTGAGCGATCGCATCAGGGTAATCAGTGTGATCGGTCGCTTCTTGGAACATTCACGCATCTTTTACTTTAGTAATGGCGGCGAAGAGCAGGTATATATCGGTAGTGCTGACTGGATGCCGCGTAATCTTGATGCGCGGGTTGAGGTGATTACCCCTGTTGAGGAAGGATCTCTAATCAAAGAACTTAAGCAGATTCTAGAAATTATCTTAGCCGATAATCGTCAAGCTTGGGATCTTAAAGCAGATGGAACTTATATTCAGAGATTCCCCAAGGATGGAGAGCCAGAAATGAGTTCCCAAAAGCACTTCATGTCTCAAGGGCGACCCGAATTCGCATAATAAAAAAGCTCCCTTTGGGAGCTTTTTTATTATGCGAATTCCTTTGGTTTTACACCTAATTTTTGGAACATCTCCGCATCATCTTGCCAATCTGGATTCGCAGTCGTGAGGAGCTTCTGACTAGAGAAGATCGAATTTGCGCCTGCGAGGAAGCAGAGAGCTTGATCGGAAACACTGAGCCGATCGCGTCCTGCGGAAAGTCTCACAACTGCTTTGGGCATCAAAATCCTTGCGGCGGCAACCATCCGTACTAGCACCAAAGGATCGATCGCTTCAATGTCACCAAATGGAGTTCCCGCAACTGGAGATAATGCGTTAATTGGAACTGACTCAGGTTGTGGCGTGAGATTTGCTAATGTGTGCAAAAGATCGATGCGATCGCTGTCAGTTTCGCCCATTCCGACGATACCGCCACAACAAACTTGAATACCTGCTTCGGAAACATGCTGAATTGTTTCGAGGCGATCGCGATAGGTGCGAGTCGTGATAATTTCAGGATAGAAACTTTCGGAAGTATCAAGATTATGGTTATAGGCTGTTAAGCCCGCTTTGGCTAAGCGCTGAGCTTGATCTGGGCGCAACATTCCCATCGTTACACAGGCTTCCATTTCCATCCCTGCTACGGCTTCGACCATTTGCAAAACCCGTTCAAACTCTTCCCCATCAGGTGCATTGCGCCATGCTGCTCCCATACAAAATCTGGTCGCGCCATGCTTTTTCGCTTCTTTTGCTTGGCTAATCACCTCATCTAGTGGCAACAGGGGATAAGTCTCAACTCCTGTCGGATAGCGAGCACTTTGAGGACAATATTTACAATCTTCAGGACAACGCCCTGATTTTATATTCGATAGAGTGCACATCTGTACAGCATCAGTTTGATGATATTGCCGATGTACTGATTGCGCCTCAAAAACCAGAGACAACAAGGGTTTATTATAAATTTCGGTTACAGATTCAAGGGAAATCAAAAGAGTATTTATGCTTACGACATAATGATAGAGATCGTCATTGTACTGTGAAGGAATACCCCTTGAGAGAGCGATCGCAATACTTCTTTATGTAAGAGTGTGCCCCTCTGGGGCACACTCTCCTGTACTTTAAGCACTTAAAACTGGTTTACAAGCCTCTATTGTCTGTTCATAATAATTTTGCAATTGACGTGTGGCTGCATCCCAGCTCCACTTTTCAGCTTCTAGACGGGCTTCGATGCACATATATTCATTACGATTTTGCAAAAGATTTTGAGTTGCCAAAGTCAAGCCATTGCTGTCATTAGGCTCAAATAAATAGCCATTAATGCCATTGGTGACAATGTCAGGAATCCCACCTGAATTTGCGGCAACAACTGGACAACCAGCCGCCATAGCTTCAAGCAGAACTAAGCCCAGAGTCTCAGTGCGCGATGGGAATAAAAAGGCATCACTAGAGGCAAAAGCTGCGGCAAGATCATCACCACGTAAATAGCCCACAAAATTGGTTTTAGTATCTGCAAAAATCTTCTCCAGTTCTTGCCGATAGGGACCATTTCCCACTAGAGCAAGGCGGCTATTGGGGATTGCTTCTAGTACTGGCAAAATTTGCTGAATCTCTTTCTCGGCAGAGAGTCTACCAACGTACAGAAATAGAATCTCTTCAGGATGCCCTTGGGTAAGGCGCGATCGCATTTCGGCACTTTTAAATCTTGGATGAAACTGTACCGTATCGACACCACGCTGCCAAAGATCGAGCCGCTCCACACCATGTGATCGCAGTTCATCGATCATCACTGTCGAAGTACAAAGATTAAGTGCTGCTTGATTGTGAGTGTTTTTGACCAATTCCCACATTACGCCCTCAAGGAACCCCAATCCATAATGCTGCAAATATTGGGGTAAATGCGTATGATAGGAAGCCATAAGCGGATAGTTCATCGATTTGGCATAATATAGCCCCGCCATGCCCAAAATTGCGGGATTCACAATATGCACAATATCGGGGTTAAATCTCTCAAGCGCATTACCGATTGAAGGGCGTGGTAAGGCTACTTTTAGTTCTGGATATAGGGGGAAGTCAAAGGCTGATACACCATAAATCTCTGCCCCACAATATTCTTTAAGCCCACCATCGGGCGAAAACACCAATACTTGGTTACCGAGCTTGACCAGATATTCGACGGTATATTTGAGGCGAGTGACGATGCCATCAATTTTTGGCAAAAATGTCTCGGTAAATATGGCGATACGCATAGTGATAACTGTACGGAATCGTTGGCTATGGGCTGACAGCATCATACTATGGTAGGTAATCTCCTATACAAATAAAAAGTCAAATCCTCACAGATGGGTTAATTGTGTAAAGGAAAGTTTACTTAATGCCGACTTGCGCGATCGCGATCATCATCAACAGGCGATCGCGATTGTTTCCTACCTCTGACCGCAGGCACAATGCAATAAGTACAGGTTTCGTTGCATCCACAAATAATATTCACCCATGAAGGTGTTTAACCGAGACGAAATTATTGCTGTTCTACTCTAATATTTTTCAGCATGGATTGTAAGATTTGCTATGTGTTGGAACAATCAGCGATCTTGTAAACCATAATGTTTTTGGGTTAGCAGAAATTTATGTGATTTATTTGATTGAGGTGATAGCATGAAAATCATTAAATGATTTAGACAAGCCCAGCAATCATCATGCTTTACAAAATTCCACTATTATTAATTCCTCAGCCAAAAGTTGGGTTTACGGTAACTTCTCCTCTCTTGCCCGAATTAATAACTGAAGGGGAATCTATTGATGAGGTTTTAGTCAATGTTAGAGATGCCTTTGAAGCGATTCGTGAACTCTATGAAGATTTGGGCAAAAAAGATTCCTTTATGATCTTTAATTAAAATATAGTTTTCCTACTGCCAAGTTAGCTCAACTTCTAGCCATAATAAAAATTAGGAACAATAGCTTTGACTGATAAGAAAGAAGAAAATACAGTTCAAGAAGAAATTGCTTACCAAAGCATGGCTGAGTTTCTCGAAAGCACTCCGCCAAATCAGTCTGTCCACATATCAGATTTAGTGGATTCTGACTATAGGGTTATGTACTCTTCCAATGCAACAATAATGAACAAACCAGAAATCCAATTACATTGCTCTCACGAATCCTGTAATGGTAATAGGTTCTTTAGATGTATCTCTACTGAAAGAATATATCTGGATACTGAAAAATACAGTCATTTTTACTTAACTTATAGATGTTCTAATTGTCAAAAGAACAAAAAAATATTTTCTCTAGCGGCTAAGGTTGATGCTGACGGAAGCTCTTGTGGTGAATGCTATAAATATGGTGAATTACCTATTTACGGACCACCAGTTCCCTCTAGACTTATTAAACTTATTGGACAAGATCGAGAAGAATTTTTAAAAGGGAGGAGGTGTGAGAATCAAGGATTAGGAATAGGTGCTTTTGTTTACTATCGCAGAGTTGTTGAGAATCAAAAAAATAGAATAATTGGGGAGATTGTAAAAGTCTCAGAAAGAATTGGTGCGCCAGAAGACAAAATCAAACCATTGAGAGATGCCATTAAAGAAACGCAATTTAGCAAGGCTCTAGAAATGGCGAAAGATGCTATGCCTGAGAGTCTACTAATTAATGGGCATAGCCCGATTTTACTTTTACACAGTGCCTTGAGTGAAGGTGTACATGCGCTGACTGATGAACAATGCTTGGAATTAGCAAGTAGCATTCGTGTAGTACTAGGTGAACTCTCGGAAAGATTATCACAAGCCCTAAAAGACGAGCTTGAATTAACAAGGGCGTTGTCTACATTAATGCACCATAAAAAGGCTAACAAGTAGCTTAATTGTTATCTTACTTATAATTCCTATCCTTAATCAATTTCCAAGAGTTTTAAAACCGAGGTAAAAAGTATGGAGAGCATAAGTTGGGAACAAATCAAATCTAAGTACAAGCTAGGTGAGTTTTTACAAGAGAAAGTTGAGTTTCATGCGCCATTTGGAATTTTTGTAAAAATTGATGAATCTTCAGTTAAAGGCTTAATTTAAATTCCAGATTTTTTAGATGAGGGTGCAATGAGTACAGAAATGTATCCTGAAATTGGTACAAGAATAGGAGCAATAGTTGTTGGATATAACGAAAACAATTGTCGCGAGATATATTTCAACGCTAAACCTAGTGTTCTACACAAATCACTCTTACCCTTGAGGATTCCTGCTTTGACGAAGTAAGTCTATATTGCTGGATTTGTTGATGATAGGTGTGAAGCGATCGCATTACATCGACCTGATATTTTGTGGGACTGAATGCGCATGACGAGATCGCAAATCATCAATGATTATTCGGGTTGCATTAGACAAAAAATTATTTAGAAGTAATTTGACAAAAAAATTGACTTTAGAGATAATTGTTGTAAAGTGACTTTCGATCCACTAGCATGGATAGATATTATTTGATCGTGACAAGTTAGAAATGATTTCACCTTTGGTGAAGTTACCTATAAGAGAACTATTTAGAGGTTATTGAAGGAGTTCCATCTAATGTCAATACATATAAGTTGTCAGTGTGGAGAATCTTACGACTTAAAAGATGAATATGCAGGAAGAACACTTAAATGTTCCAAATGTGGCGCAAGTCTTCAGGTTGTCAGTGAGCAAGGTATTCGTGAAAACAATCATTCATCTGATTCAGCTTTTAACCGAGATAAGTTTCTTCTTCGTCAAAAACTTTTGGCTATTTCTGAAAAGTATGATGTTTGTGACGAGCAAGCAAATCCTATTCTCTATGTCGAGCGCCCTGCCCATCTACTGAGAAACTTGGGAGCAGCCCTAGCAGGGATAATTGCTGGAATTGCTTTTGTCATCTTTATAGCCATGATTTTTCGTGCTGTCCCTGAACAGCTAAAGGGATTTCTCATAGTGTTTGCAATATTTGGTTGGCTAGCAGTGACATTTGTCGTTAGCATCTTGCTTTATAAAAAGCGAAATGTCACTATTTATCGCGATAAAAGTAAGCAAGATCCAATTTTGAAAATTTTACAAGATAAGAAAGTGGAAATCTTGACAGCAACTTTTACATTGAGAGATACCAATGGTGACTTAGCCAGGTTTCGCAAGAATTATTTATATGATATCTTTCGCAAACGTTGGAACTGTTATGCCCCGAATGGTTCTCTAATCTGCGTTGCCAAGGAAGACTCACTTATTTTGTCACTGCTTCGACGTTTTTTAGGTACATTTTTTGGTCTACTCCGAACTAACTTCATCATCGTGCAAGGCGATAGCGATCGGGTTATTGGTGAATTCAATCGTAATTTTACGATCCTAGATCGTTATGTGCTAGATATGAGTGCTGACCAGCAACACATCCTAGATCGAAGAATTGCGATCGCGATAGGCATTATTCTTGATACTGGCGAACGACGATAAAAAGTTGCAAATTAAACCCCATGACAACGGAACCAAATCCATCTCCAGATCCCAACTTTAATGAGGAGTTTTCTTCTGAAGAAGAACCTCTTTTAATTACCGATGAAATGTTAACCGCTCATCCAGAAAGAGGCAGAGCTGACTTTGAAAGTGGAATGTCTAGCTTTCCACCATTAACTCTAATATTAATTGCCTCAAATATTGCAGTATTTGTGTGGCAAATTAATACTGGTTCACTATTGAGTAAGGATGCAATCATTGCATCTGGAGCATTAGAAAGATCGCATCTATTCCGAGGTGAATTGTGGCGACTATTCAGTCCAATGTTCCTACATGGAAGTTTAGACCATTTGATTGGCAACTGTTTTGCTCTGTATGTAATGGGAATCGCCTGCGAACATGCGCTTAGATTCAAACAGTTTGGAATTGTCTACTTTTTTAGTGGCTTTTGTGGTTCTTTACTTAGTGTTATGGTGCAGCCAGGTCCATCTGTGGGTGCATCTGGAGCGATCTTTGGACTAATGGCATTCATCGTTATATTTTTGTATAAGTATCAAAAATCTTTTTTTATTAGAGATCGTCGAATTGGTTTTGTTATAGCAGCTTGGGGACTTTTGACAATTGTGTTTGGGTTTCTCTCCCCATATATTGATAATTTTGCTCACATTGGTGGAGCAATTGGTGGGGCAATTGCTATTCTATTCCAAAAACCTTTTCTGTTAACTAAAGTACATCGCTCTTAAAAAATTCGGTCTATTTATACAAAAACACAAAATGGCGTAGCCATTTTGTGTTTTTAAAACCCTTATAGGGTTTGGTTTTTAATTCGATGATCGCGATCGCGCTTTTCTTTGAAAGTATAAAAAGACAAAAACAACTCAACCTAAAAACAACTTATAGACTGGATTTTGGCTCTCATCCCAATAGCGATAGCCGAGAGTATCGAGAAAAGCTTGCCACTCTTCCATCTCTGACGGAGGTACTTGCACACCGACAACAATCCTTCCATAATCCGCGCCATTATTACGATAATGGAACAAACTAATATTCCAATTTGGACTCATCGAGCTGACAAACTTCATCAACGCACCTGGACGCTCAGGAAACTCAAAACGATAGAGAAGCTCATTATGAGCAAGAGGCGATCGCCCTCCGACCATATGTCGTAGATGTAACTTCGTGAGTTCATCATCGGTAATCTCGATCGCAGTAAATCCATTCTCAGCAAAAGTGGTTGCGAGATTTGCCGCATCAGCACGATTGACGATCTGAACACCGACAAAAATATGCGCAATTTCTTGATCGGCAATCCGATAACTAAACTCAGTTAGGTTTCGCCGACCCATTAATTCGCAAAACTTTCGCAAACTGCCAGCATGTTCAGGAATCGTCGCTGCAAAAATCGCCTCGCGATGTTCGCCTAGTTCCGCACGCTCAGCAACAAATCGCAGACGATCAAAGTTCATATTTGCACCACAGGCGATCGCAACTAGCGTCTGTCCTTCGATTCCTTCACGTTCGACATATGCCTTGGCTCCTGCGATCGCCAAAGCGCCAGCGGGTTCTAAAATCGAGCGCGTATCCTCAAAAACATCCTTAATCGCCGCGCAAGTATTATCAGTATCGACTAGCAAAATCTCATCGACATATTTTTGACAGAGTCGAAAAGTCTCTTGACCAACTTCACGCACTGCCACACCATCGGCAAATAGACCAACTTGATCGAGGCGCACTCGATGTCCAGCCTGTAGCGATCGGGACATTGCATCAGAGTCAACTGGTTCTACGCCGATGATTTTAATCTCAGGACGTAATCGTTTTACATAGGCTGCTATGCCTGAGATCAGTCCACCACCACCGATCGCTATAAAAATTGCATGGATTGGTTTCTGATATTGGCGCAAAATCTCCATGCCAATCGTTCCCTGTCCTGCAATGACATCAGGATCATCAAAGGGATGGATAAAGGTAAGATTCTTCTCTGCTTCCAATTGCCTCGCATGGGCATAGGCATCATCATAGGTATCGCCATGCAAGACCACTTCACCACCACGCATTTTCACAGCGTTCACTTTCACCAGTGGCGTAGTCACAGGCATGACAATAATTGCTTTTGTCCCTAACTCGCGAGCGCTAAGGGCAACTCCCTGAGCATGGTTTCCCGCCGATGCGGCAATCACACCATGAGCAAGTAATTCAGGAGATAATTGCGCCATTTTGTTATAAGCACCACGCAATTTAAAAGAGAAGACTGATTGCATATCTTCTCTTTTTAACAGCAACCGATTATTCAATCGCGCTGATAGATTAGGGGCAAATTCTAATGGGGTTTCTTGCGCGACATCGTACACGCGAGCTTTGAGGATACGTTCTAAATAGTCAGTCTGCACAACGCTATCAACTTAATTATTAATTTTTATAGGTTGCTACGCTATGAGAGACTGCAAACTATAAAAATTGGTTTAGTGAGCTATAATTCTACTCTTTTTCTTGTGTCTTTAATCAGAAACTTGCCTCAAAAAAGCAAAGCGCCTGTTTAGTGGGCGCTTTGCTTTTTTGAGTAAGGGACTCATCCTCAAGAACGAACCTCTGAAAAAATCTTGTTGAGAATATCTTGAGCACCCTTATCCTTGAGTTGATGGGCTAGCTCTAGACCGATCGCGTCAGGTTTGGTTAAGTCCCCAGTGACTTCTCCTTTGATTAGAGTTTTACCATCAAGGCTAGCAACAATTCCTTTTAATGTGAGCTGGTCAGCATTAATGGAAGTATTCACCCCAATAGGAACTTGGCATCCACCTTCAAGTTCGCGCAAGAATGAACGCTCTGCGAGACAGCGTTGAGTGGTGGGATAGTGGCTGATTGGCGCAAATAAAGCAAGGATTTCTGGATCTTCAGCACGACATTCGATACCTAAAGCACCTTGTCCGACTGCATGAAGAGAAATCTCTGCATCGATGATCTCATGAACGCGATCGCCCATTCCTAGACGTTGCAAGCCTGCGGCGGCAAGAATTAGTGCATCATATTCACCAGAATCTAGCTTTTGCAGACGAGTATTGAGATTCCCGCGTACATCCTTAAAGGTAAGGTGAGGATAGTAATGGCGCAACTGAGCTAAGCGACGCAGTGAAGACGTACCAACGACAGTACCTGATGGCAAAGTTTCGAGGGTTTTATCCTTGAGCTTTTCATGAACAACCAACGCATCAGCAGGATTTTCACGCTCAGTTACAGCCCCAAGCATTAGCCCTTCAGGCAAATTTGTGGGTAGATCTTTGAGGCTATGCACTGCTAAGTCTGACTGCTTAGACAGCATTGAGACTTCTAATTCTTTGGTAAATAAGCCCTTGTCGCCGATTTTAGCAAGAGGAACATCAAGAATTTTGTCACCCTGTGTGCTCATGGTGACGACATCAAACTGGAGATTAGGATGTGCTTTGCTTAGTTCAGCCTGTATCCAATGGGTTTGTACCAGTGCTAGCTGACTTTTGCGAGAACTAATGCGAACTGTGGAGGATGCGACCATAGGACAAACTAAATAATATGAAAAACAATAAAAAACAACAGAATTTAAAGATGAGTAGGGGTGGCGCGTAGCGCTAACCAAACTTAATTAAAAGCACTATTTTCTATTCAAACAGGTTTTGCGGCTATTTCTATGCGATCGCCTAAATTTAAAGTGTAAAGAATTCTTACAGGTCAAAGCTCAGCTAGATCTAGTGGCTTGTAATTAAAATTCGCTAATATAACTTGATGCGAACTGACACAATATTTTTTCACCTATTTCAAACCTTTGATAGTTTGCTGTTTGAATTGGTGGGATTACCGCTTTGCTGTACAAGTTTCCCCAAATGAGTCGAGAGGAGGTTGAGGCGATGTTTACGTTAGGTGATCTCAAGAAAACAAGAGTTTATCGGGATGCGCTCCAAGAAGGTCAGCGACTCGGTGAGCAGCGTGGTGAGCAACGTGGTGAGCAGCGTGGCAAGCTTGAGGGTGAAAAGATCGGGGCGCAGCGCGGTCAAGTTTTGGGACTAAAGCAGGGGCTAAAGCAGTTTGCGGTAAAGTTGCTGACGAGGAAGTTTGGTAAGGTGTCGCTGAAGACGTTTAAGCGGTTGGATAAGTTGTCGGCGGAGCAGTTGGAGGAGTTGGCGGAGGCGGTGTTGGATTTTGAGAAGGTGGCGGATTTGGAGGAATGGCTGAAAAGTAAAAAGTAAAAAGGCAAAAGTAAAAAATTTGTAGAGGTTAAGCATTTGCGCCACAATATTCAAACTCCTCACAAAAAATCTGGATCGCGAAAAATGCTCAACCCTCTTTGCTCTCGCCGATCGCTTGTGGCTGCGTTGTGAGGTTTGGGCGAAGCATTACCGTTTTGAGGTTGTGGTGAAATGCCTAAATGGTGGCGGTAATGCTTCGCCCCTAAGGGATTTTTTGGTATCTGAATGAATGTTTAAAAAAATCGGGGAGATGGGTACACAAGAAAATTTAGTGATATATTGGCTGTGCGGATCGTAGGGTTTGGGATGTAATCGCGCCCGAAAGTCACAAAACTCGACCACTTTTTCCTTTTGCCTTTCTACTTTTTCCTTGTCAGATTATGGAGTCTGGTATGCAGAATCGCAAGAAATTATCGAAAATTGCTCACTTTTGTCTTTTACTTTTTTCCCTTTGCCTTTTTGGCGGGTCTGTGCAGGTGACGGTGAGTGAGGTGCCATATGTAAAGCCGCGAACAACTTCAGACCAAAAAGCAGAAGCAGATCGGCTATTAGAGCAAGGAAATCAGCAATATGCAACCAGTCAATTTCAGTCAGCTTTGCAATCATGGCAACAAGCATTAATCGTCTATCAACAAATCAAAGATCGCAAGGGTGAATCAGTCTCATTGATTGGTCTGGGGAATGCCTACGAAAGTCTTGGACAATACCAAAAAGCGATTGATTTCTTTCAGCAGTCCTTAGCTATCACAAAGCAAATCAAGGATCTTAATGGTGAATCAAATTCGCTGATTGGTTTGGGCAATGCCTACTACAGACTCGGACAATACCAAAGGGCAATTAATTTCTTTCAACAGTCGCTAGCTATCACAAAGCAAATCAAGGATCTTAATGGTGAATCAGCTTCGCTCAATAATCTGGGCAATGCCTACTACAGACTCGGACAATACCAAAGGGCAATTAATTTCTTTCA
>Ga0315907_10005110_pt1 | contig 14436 bp, 10 predicted proteins | sample LakEriMetagenome_3_FD_203525 | JGI IMG/M metagenome (GOLD analysis project Ga0315907, IMG submission 203525) | Freshwater fungal communities from buoy surface, Lake Erie, Ohio, United States - Buoy 12 MA123 | ecosystem: Environmental > Aquatic > Freshwater > Lake > Lake biofilm | place: USA...
CTCTTTTGGACATTGTCAAAGCGGTCTTGGGTGACGCCAGCATCACTTTTTCAGATAAAACATCCGGCACCTATACCGCCTTGGATTATTGTGTTCAGTACGACGAGACCGATTTCGACTTCATCTCCAGACTCATGGAGCATGCTGGGATTTTTTACTACTTCACCTTCACCAGCAGTGGGCATACCATGGTGTTGGGAGACGCCTCTTCTGCGCACATCAGCTGCGCTGGATCCAGTGCCTTGCGATTTTTCCCGCGCACGGGTCAAACCAATCCCATCGACACCGTATACCGATTCGAATATGAAAAACGAGTTGCCCTCAAGTCGGCCACGGTGTCTGATTACGACTTCATCAAACCAGCCACCTCTTTGAGCGGTAACAATGCCGCCACCTCGGGAAGTGGGGCCATTTATGAATTTGGGACTGGCAGTTTGGCTGCCAGCGAAAGCACGGCCAAAGCAAAAATTCGCGTCGAGGCAGCACAAGTCACGTCCACCTTGCTGCGTGGTGACAGTTTTGCCTATGGCCTGAATGCCGGGACCAGTTTCACGCTGTCAGAGCACTTCATCTCATCTCTGAATGTGTTGCATGTGGTCAGACGTGTGCAACACACGGCCCGTGATGATTTGTACAGCAACTCCTTTGAAGCGTTTCCGGCAGCAACTGCATTTCGCCCACCCATGGCGACACCTTTGCCCAGGGCCATGGGCAGCGAAACTGCCAAAGTGGTTGGGCCCAGTGGCGAGGAAATATGGACCGATCAATATGGCCGAATCAAGGTCCAGTTTCCTTGGGACCGGGACGGCAAAGGCGACGATAAAAGTTCTTGCTGGATTCGGGTTTCCCAGTCACTGGCGGGTGTGGGGTTTGGCGCTTTGTTTTTGCCCCGCATTGGCCAGGAAGTGGTGGTCAGTTATTTGAACGGAGACCCCAGTCGACCGTTGGTCACGGGGTGTGTGTACAACGGCACCAACACCACGCCTGTCAAATTACCGGACCATCAAACCCAAAGCACCATCGCCACATGGTCATCCAAGCAGGGAACGGCAGGAAACATCGTCAGGTTTGAGGACAAGAAAGACGCGGAGCAGCTTTATTTCCATGCGCAGAAAGATCTGTTGACCGAAATCGAAAATGCGTTGACCACCACGGTCAAAGCTGGGGCTGAGATTCACACCCTTGAAAAGGGCGACCGCACAGTTGATGTCCAAACAGGTAAAGAAATTCACAACGTCAAGGGCACCAGGACTTTGGACATCACCGGCGACGAAACACACAAAAACGGCGCTAAATTTACCCAGAACGTGAAGGGCGATTTTGAATTGGTGGTTGATGGCAAGCTGACCATCACGGTCACTGGAGCGGTGGAGATCAAATCCAGTGCCAATGTTTTGCTGGACGCTGGTGCTTCAATGACCAGCAAAGCGGCACAAGCCTTGACCCAACAGGCTGGAACGGCGTTGACCAACAAAGCGGGCACAGAGTTGACCAACCAGGCTGGAACCAATTTGGTGAACAAAGCCGGTGTCAATCTCACCAATCAAGCTTCAGTCCAACTGGAAAACAAAGGGGCCATGATTGTGAGCAAAGCCGATGCCATGCACAACGTGGAAGCTGGTGCAATGCTGACCCTCAAGGGCGCGTTGACACAAATCAACTGATGGATCGCCAAGCCATGAATCAGAATTCCCCCACATTTCCCATGAGTGCGATAGCTGCACCATTGGAATGGGAGAATTTTGAAAATCTTCACCCGGATGGTTCCTTGTTTCGCCAAGGGACAATGAAAGATGGCCAATTGGATGGCTTGCTCAGAGAGTTTGATGCAGAGGGCACGTGCCGCTTGATATCCAATTTCAAAGGCGGTTTGCTTGATGGATTGACGCAAATTTTTGATTCGGCGGGCCTTCCGATTCAAAAGGCGCACTACAAAGCGGGTGTGTCAGAGGGCGTCATGGAGATTTTTGCCAGGGGCAAGTGTGTCCTCCAGCAAACTTACGCTGCGGGGGTGGCTTCCGGGACTTGTAAAACCTTTGATGCGGCCGGCCTGGTCAGCACATTGCTGAGCTATGTCGATGGAGAAATCGAAGGCCCTGCAACGTTTTATTTTGAAGGGCGGTTGATCCGTGAGTCGACGTATCAAAAAGGACTGTTGCACGGTGTATCCATTGATTACGACCGAGATGGCAAATGCGTTCAAAAAGCCACTTACAAGGACAACCAGTTAGAGGGCCCCTTGCTGCGCTATTGGCCCAATGGAAAGATCATGGAAGAGCTGCACTACAAGGCTGGTGTACCGCTGGGCTTGCCCCAACGGTTTGACGCCAAGGGCAAGGAGGTGGAGCCTGAGCAAGGAACCGCTTCTATATTGCGTCGACTTGAAACCATGGTCAGGGGGCAGTGATGGGCAATCAAGTTTGCATGGGTGCCATGCTCAAGTGCAGTTTTGGCGTGGCACCTGGAACTCTGATGGTATTACCCACCAATTTGGTGATGACCAAAGTCCCAGATGCCAACATCATGGACAACAAGCCAATGTTGAACATCATGCCCTTTGGCATGTGCCAATCCATGGCCAACCCGATGGTGATTGCCGCGACTGCAGCGGCACTGGGCGTGTTGACGCCCATGCCCTGCATTCCCATGACCATGGCGCCATGGGTTCCCGGGTCGCCGACCCAACTGCTTGGCAAGATGCCCACCCTCAATGATGCATCCAAATTGATGTGCATGTGGGGTGGCGTGATTGAAATCAGCATGCCAGGCCAATTCACGGTCACCGTGAAATAGGATTTTGAAATGGAATACCACTTCAGTGTGACTCGGCGCATGTTGACCTTGTTTTTGTTGTGCAGTTGTCTGCTGGTCGCCTGTGTTTTTTTCTTGGGCTTTGAGTTTGGCAAAAAAATAAGTTTCAAGCCTGAGAACGGTTTGCGGGATTTAAAAACCGAGATCAACCAAAAAATTCAGCAAGAGGCGCCATCGGTGTCAGCTTTGAAGGGGCTTGTCGAAACACCAGTCCCAGTGGTCGACAAAAAGTTGCCTTGATATGGGGAGCACCATGTTGAAAACGAATAGAAGAACCTTTTTAGACCGCTGGGGGCGATGGGCCTTGTCAGCTGGTGCTGGCACATGGGTTTTTCCGGTTCAAGGAGCGACACCCAAGAGGCAGGATAACCCCAGCGCCACTGAGGCATTGAGCCATGCATCGGAGTTCCAAGGGCTCTTGAGCAAAGGTGAGTTGGTCGTTGGCTTTGTCAGAGAGGACGATCTACCCTTTTTTTATGAAAAGGCTGGTGAGACCTTGGGTTTAGAGGTTGAGTTGGCCAAGCGGTTTGCAAAGTCCTTGAACTTGAAACTCCGGGTGGACAGAACCGCCACCACCTATCAGGAGATTGTTGATTGGGTGGCCGACAAGAAAATTCACATTGGTTTTCACTCAACGCCGACTTTCAAGCGGGTGCAAAAGGTTTCTTTCAGCGAAGCATATGCGAAATTGCCGCACTCCTTGGTGGTGAACCGAGTGGAAATGGCGAAGTTAAGCAACGGCGTCGGCATTGAAAAGCTATTGCGATCCTATTCAGGAAGCATGGGTATTCTGGCCAACTCAGCTTGGGATGAATTTGCCAAATCCAATTTTCCCAACGCAAAAGTCATTGGTTTCTCCAACTGGGATGGCGTGACCAATGCGGTGCTTTCTGGGCGCGTTGTTTGTGGGTATCGAAACGAGTTTTACACCCGACAAATCCTCAAAACAAATCCCAGTCGCGCTTTATCTTTGAGGATCGTTAGCTTCAATGATCTGAGCCATGATTTGTCATGCGCAGTGAGTCACGAAAACAAAGTGCTCAAGGAACTGCTCAATGAATTTGTATCCCATCGATCTGGTCAATTGCAACTGGACCAAATGTTGCGGGCCCTCGCGTGATGTCAAGCATGGCGCCCACCTCTGTTTCTCAGCGCTTGGTTTGGCTTCAGTCTCCAGGCGTGCTGATCCTGGCACTGGTGTTGGGTGTGCTTTTTGGAATTTTTGCGCCGCATCGAATGTTGGCCCTGGATGTCTTGGCCGATGTTTATTTGAATCTCTTACAAATTTTGGTTGTTCCCCTCATTCTTTGTTCGATTATTTTGAACATTCAAGGCATGTTCAAGGAACGCACCTACACCAGAACCAGTTTGCGCGCCATGTCGGGCCTGTTTTTGATGGCGCTATTGCCTGCCCTGCTAGGTATGGTTGTCGCGCAACTGCTGAACCCCGGAGCAGGCATCACCACAGAAAATTTATGGCGCATCGAAAAAGTTTTGGGCGGTCAAAACATTGACCAAGTCAGTCGCATCAATTTGTTTTCTGATGCGATGGACACCCAAGCCTCAGCCATCGATGGACTGATCAATGCATTTTTACCAAACAACATCTTCCTGGCTTTGGCCCAGGGAGATGAAATAAAAATTGCTGTTTTTGCCATCATGTTTGGTTTTGCTGTGTCTGTTATCAACTCCCGATTGAAAGACGACTTCAATCAATCGTTGGAAGCGGTCATTTCTGCCTGCTTCAAAATCAGTCACCTCTGCAGTTTTGCCCTGCCGTTGGTGATTTTTATTGTTGCATCCCAAATATGCTCGCAGGTAGGCTCGGATGCCTTGGTGGTGATGGCCCATTTTTTAATTACCTTTTTAACAGTGACATTTTTGCTGTGCCTCATTTCATTTGTGATTTTGAAATTCCGTTCTGATGCAAGTGGCTTTGGTGTGCTTTCTTCTTTGCTGCCAACCCTCAGAATTTCGTTGGCCTCTGGCGAGCATTCGTCGGTGTGCATTCCCCAAATGATCGACACCTTGTCCGCTCGGTTGGGTTTTAGCCAAGAGAAGGTGGCGTTTCTGGTCCCCTTGGCCACTGTCTTTGTTCGGTCAGCGCCCATCATGTATTTCGCCGTTGCCACTGTTTTTGTGGCGCAAATATACGGGCATCCCATTACCCACACTGAATGGCTTCTCATACTCGGCTTGTCTGTCGCGCAAGGCTTTGCCTCGGTGGGTCTGCAAGGTGCCAACAAGTTGGCGCTTTTGGCTGTGATTTGCAATCCATTGGGCTTGCCCACCGAGGCCATCATCCTGTTGTTATTGGCCATTGAGCCCATTTGCGCATTTCTCAGCGGTTTGACCATGACAATGTCGCAATGTGCTTATGTGGCAATCATTTCGAACAAACCGGTTCGATTGTGACGATGATGTCCATGAACCACCGATCCACTTGGATTCAGAATCCATGGCTTTTCATAGGTCTTCCAGCGTTGGGTGCAGGTTTGGCCTGGTTCATGCCGTCTGCTGCCACGTGGTTTAACCCCCTGCTGAAAATATACGTTGACTTGCTCAATTTGTTTGTGTTGCCCTTGATTTTGTTGGCCATTGTCTTTGGGCTGGCCAATTTTTCCAGGCTGCCTGATTCACCCATGCGATTTTTCATCGCCGTTTCTTTGGGCTTTGCTGGGCTTGTGACCTGTGGTTTGGTGGCGGTGATGGTGGGTGCCATGTTCTCGCCAGGGGCAGGCTTGACTGAATTGAACCATTGGAACCTGGGGCGCTTATATGTGAACCAAGAAGCCCACCTCGCATTGCCTTTGTTTGAAGCATCGACCGATACCCGCAACGACCTCGGCTATGCATTGATTCCCAATAATCTGTTTCATGCATTTGCCAACGAGTCCATGGGTTTTGCCATGGTGGGTGCCTTGATTTTTGGATGGGGATTTGCGCTATTGCCCACCAAGGTCTGCAAACCACTGTTTGACAGGCTAGAGCTGATTTATTTGGCCCTTGAAACTTTGATCACGACCATCAATAAATGGCTTCCATTGGTGGCTTTTTCCTACGCTGTCAATTTGGTGGCCGGTGTTGGGCCAGGTGGGCTGGGGTTGATTCCAGAATTCATGATGCCCTTCGTGATGTCGGTGTTGCTGTCTGGCGGTTTTTTTCTTTGGCTCATTTCATGGTCGGCAGGGACTTCTTTTTCCAAAACCTTGGGCGCATTGAAGGAGTCCTTGTTGATCAGTTTTCTGGCCAGAAATGCCGCTGCCAGTGTGCCCAGTGTGATTCATTGCTTGTGTGACATCTTTGGATTTCGCAGGGCCATGGTGAAGTTCATGGCCCCCCTATTTCCTTTTTTCTTTCATGCGGGCGAGGTCATTTTTCTTACTTTGCTGGCCATGTTTGTTGCCAATTTTTACCAAGTTCCATTGGCTGTTTGGGATCATTTGCAAATACTTGTGTTGTCGATTTTCTGCGCCTTGGCTTCTCGTGCCATGGTGGGCAGTGGCACCCTCATCATGGCGGGGTATATGAACCAATTCTTTCAGTTGCCTTTTGAAGCCGTTTTGCCTGCTTTTGTGATCATTGATGTGGTGGTTTCAGGCTTTAAAAGCGTGCTTTCTGTGTTGCTCTCATGTGCCGTGATTTCAATCGTCTCCAAAGGCCTCACACCGGAAATAGGCGCAGAAGACGCACCAGTGGATTCGCTGCCTAAAAGTTCGCCCGTGTTTTTTACCGTTCGCACAAGCACCTTCATCATGTTGGCTGCCATGGTGCTGGCTTTGTTGGTCACAGTGTTCTCCATGGGTCTTGGCTTGGGTGCGAGGTGGCAGCATGGGATTGCATTTTTCTGAACCCACCGCATTTTTTGAGCCTGATATTCAACCTTAACTGAGTAATTTAAGTGCACGATATTTATTGGTTTTTATCGCTGATTAGGATAGACTAGAGAGGCATGTTGTACAAATTTTCATTCTCTTTTTTGGGGCTTTATCGCTGCTTCAAATCTTGCCTGCTGTGTGGTGCATGGCTTGCGATGATGGGTTGTTCGGTGCTGTCTTCATCCAAGGTCGATCCAAGTCTGGCTGGTCCCAAGTCTTTTTCACCCAAATGGCCTGGCTTGGTGCTGAGCGCCGCCAACGATGTCAATGCCAACAGTGCCGTTGCAATTGACATCGTTTTTGCTGGCACGCTGGAGGTCCAAACCATCGTTCAAAACATGAGCGCAGGGAAATGGTTTTCAACCCGAGATGGCACGATGCGTACTTTTTCGGAAAGCTTGAAAGTGATTTCCCTGGAGTTGGTTCCAGGACAAACAGTCATGCTCAATAAAAATGACTATGCGAAATTGATGTCGACAGGTGTTTTTGTTTTCGCCAATTATTCAACCCCTGGCGAACATAAAAGTTGGTTACCTCTTGACGAATCTGGCCATGTCATCACTTTGGAAAATCAAACTTTCAAAGTGGCCTCGGTCGTTAAAAAGCTTTAAACACGACACCCTGAACCATGACAGTACCTGCGCCACTTCCCCACATTCAATGGCATGAAGGCATGCTGCTGTCGCCGCAGCATTTCCAACAAGAATCGGCACGCACCGATAACCTGGTGGCATGGCAGTCGCTGAATGCCAATGCATTGGCTTGGGGCGTCAAGCATTTTGATATCGATGACAGCTTATTGGCGAATGGTGTGCTGCGCGTGAATTCCCTCGTCGCTGTTTTTTCAGACGGAACGCCATTCGTTTACAACGCAGAAAACGACGCTGGACCTGCATTGGAAATTGATCTTTCGCAATGGGAGTCCATCCTCAGCGCGGGCGAACTGAATGTTTATTTGGCCTTGGGTGTTCACCGCGCTTTGAATTCACCGGGTCAGATCAGTCGTTTCCAAGGTATTGACGCGCCAGCGGTGAACGATGAAATTTCTGAGGCCCTTCCCATCGATTTGCCGCGCATGAACATCAAAGGCATGCTGATGGCGGGCGATCGCCCGTCCTCCATTTACCGTTCCATGCGCTTGCTGTGCGTTCGCAAAGACAATGAAGTCTTCAACCTGGCTCCCACACTGCCGCCCCTGTTGAGCTTGTCTGCGGAGCACCCCATTTGGCAAAGCGTCACCCACATCATCACGCAGTTGCGAATCAAAGCATTGTTCTTAGCCAAGCTGACCAGTTCGCCGTCATCTCGCTTGGAGGAGAGGTTGGATGCACTGGAGCAGCGCCACAAGCTCTCTGCTTTGGTTCAAGCCTTGGCTGGATTGCAAGCTGTCTTGACCGCGCCAGAGGTGCCTCCGTTTCTCCTCTACACATCTCTTTGCCAGCAGTTGGGTGTGTTGAGCACCCTGCGACCAGGTGCCGTTCCGATACAGGTGCCACGCTGGCATCACGATGACCCTTTGGTTTCTTTTGAACCCGTGCTGGCAGAAATTGAAGATTTGATGGCTGAAGTCAGTCAAGACTGGCGCCCCGTTGTATTTGGTTTCGATGGCAATGTCTTTTCCTTGCCAGGTGATCGTTTGCCCAAGGCCACTCATTTTTACGTTGGATTGCGTGGCCAATCTGATGCGGAATTGACCCATTGGATGAATGGCGCGGTGATTGGATCTCAAACGGTGTGGACATTGTTGAGTGACCGCCGCGTGTTGGGGGTATCCCGCAAAAAAGCAGATCAAGTCGAAGAATTGGGTTTGCGTGCCAGCTCTGGTTACACCATTTTTTCTGTGGAGCTCAGAGAGAGTTTTATTGTGACGGATCAACCCTTGTTGATCAGCAATGTCAACGAGGCGAATTTGATCCCCAGGCCGCGAGAAATTGTGTTGTTTGAGAAAGCCGTTAAATAAATTTTTGCAGCCGAACAGGCGTCCACATGCTCACCTCTTCCGTCACATTGCAGCAAACATCCCATGCCGCGCAAATCGCTGGTGGTGAGGATCTATCGTCGGCCCAATTTCGCGATTTTTTCCAGGTTTTGCACCGTGCCTCTCAACTCATCAAGCGCGTGGGTGAGGGCGAAGCGCCTGGTGCGGCACAGACCCTGAGCAAAGATTTGTTGCAGCTCATTGAATTGCAAACCCTGGAAGCGCGGCGACATGGTGGTTCTGCCGCGATGGAGCATGAGTCTCAAGCGCGCTACCTCAAGGCCGTTTTGGCGGATGAAATTTTGTTGAATTCTGACTGGGCAGGGCGCGAACACTGGCGTCACGAATTGTTGGAGGCAAAACTCTTTAAATCCAGTCATGCGGGTGAGCAGGTTTTCTTTCAAATCGAACAATTGCTTTCGGCCAGAGAGCCTTCGCAACGCCCCCTGGCAAAGCTGTATTTATATGTGATCTCTTTGGGGTTCAAAGGGCAGTTTCGTGGCGACGCGGATTTGGACAAAATTGCCAACTATCGACACGATTTGTTTCAATTCATATACCAGCGATCCGCTGAATTGTCGGGCGCAGAAAGGCGTTTGTCAGAGGCGCCATACGAGAGCACGCTGTCACATTTTGCATCCCGTCGACTTCCAAAGATCAGCCGGTGGTGGATTAAATTGGGTTTGATTTTTGCTGCCATGCTGGTGTTGTCAGAACTCGTTTGGCTGTGGCAATCATGGCCCGTTAGAAAATCCTTGGACGTCACAGTGGGGAGCTCATCGCAAACCCTGATGTCTTCGCAGCACAGAGTGCCAGCATGCTGAATTTTCTGTCCGAAAACATGGTCGTTTTGACACTTTCGGCCTTGGCCTTGGTCATCCTGTTGGCGATCGTGTTTTTGCTCAAAGTGGCCATCAAGCACGGCAACCAAGCCACTGCTGGTGCCTTGCCCGCATCTGCGACCCCAACCATTCAAATCAGTTCGCTCAAGCAGTCGTTTCGCCGCGCCGTTGAGTTGATTGAAAACAATTTGGCTGAAAGGTCTGAGCGATACAACTTGTCTTGGACCTTGGTGATCAACGGTGTCGGCACTGAGGATTTACCTGTGTCAGCCAGCGGTCTGCAGAGTGCCCTGAGCAGTGACTCTGCCATTGCAGCTTCGGTCGATGGTGTAGGCTGGGGTTTTTATGACAAGGGCGTGGCTGTTCAGTTGCAAGCCAGTCAGTTGGGAGACCCCGATAACAAGAGCGCCCAGGGCGTGTGGGATGAGTTTCTGAGTTTATGTCGGTCCTACAGGCCGGACAGACCGTTCGACTCCATTGTTTTCACCCTGCCTGCGGCGTCGCTCCTGGACTCTGGCCCTGAGGGCATGGCTTCTCTCTTGGCCATGGCCAAAGGATTGAGCCGGCGTTTGTGGTTGGCACAACACCGATTTGCACTGCAGTTTCCGGTCTACATCGTTGTCAGTGGGTGCGAAAAGATTCCTGGGTTTTCGCGGTTTTCTTCGGCATTGCCTTCGCCCATGCGGCGCAGTATCTTGGGGTGGTCGTCCCCTAATGATCTTTCTGCTCCGTTTCAGGAAAGATGGATCGATCAGGGCATGGATGAGATCACGATGACTCTGTCTGAAGCCTGCACGGAGCTCAGCGCTTTAGAACTGCCTGACAGGGACTGTGCAGAGTATTTCTTGCTGCCCTCAGAAGTCAACAAGTTGCGGCAGGGGCTGCGTGCTTTCATGGATGAGTTGATGCGCCCGAGCGCATACCACGATCCATTTTTGCTCAGGGGTTTTTATCTGACGGGTGACAGCAGTGAGTCGGCTGTATTGCTCGCCAACAACCATGCGCCCTATGCATTGGCAGAGCAAGACAACCTCTATCAGGTCAGAAATGCCCAGCAACCTGCATTTTTAAGAGACCTATTTGAGAAAAAAATATTTCCCGAAATTGGTCTGGTTCGATCGTCACGCACCCAAAAAATGCGCAGACCCGCCGTTCACACAGCAGTTCGCTGGGGAACGGGCGGCTTCGTGGCGGTTTGGTTGCTTGCCCTTGGGCTGGCATCTTTAAAAATCAATTACGTGGCCGGTGAATTGGTGGTGGTGATTGAACAATTCAACCAAGAAACCAGGGATGCTTTGCGCCGAAGTCGTGATGAAACTTTTGACATAGAAAAAAGCAAAGATCGTGCATTGCGCGCTTTGCGCTTGTTGGATTCTTTGAATGCGGGCGCTTTGTGGGCCTTGCCCATGCCAGGGTCCTGGTCGTATGTGGATGACTTGAATTCAAAGGTTCAAAATCGCATTGCCGATGGTTTTGCAAAAACAGCATTCGACCCCATTCGAATCAGCCTCAACTCGGCTGTGGCAGACATGACGGGTGCATCCATCGACAGCACCAATGGTTCTTTGTTGACGGGCACCAGCTGTGGCTTACCGAAGTCCTGGTTGGATAGGGCCACAGCCAATGGACAGCGCGATTTGGAAGTGGATGAGCAAGCCGAATTTGTCTTGTTGGAGCAATATGTCAGGCGAGCCGAAGAGCTGCAAAGAGCCGTGATGGCATTGGCACGCTTGACCGATAAAACCCATGCCGCCCACGGCGAGGATCTGCGACTGTTGGTCAAGGTGCTGATGGGTGTCGAGCTGAATGGCAACACCGGGCAAATTGCTGAAATTTTTCGCAAAAGCGCACCCAGCGGTGGCATGGTTGATTTGACCGCCATGCGCCAAGCTTCAGCTTGTGCATTTGGTTTGATGTTTGATGAATTGACCCAAGCGACTTTGTCGAAAAATCATCTCTTGTACGTCGAGTCGCGTTATTCAGAGCTGATTGCGCAGGTCAGTACGGAGACCACATCATCCTTTGATGGCACCTTGGGTATTCAAGCTTGGGATGAGTTGTCCTTGCAGTTGCGCGATCAAGCCAGTTTTTTGCAGGCAGGCAAGGGTGTCTGGATTCAACGTCGTTCGCCGGAATTTGGGGCCAATTTCGACAAACTCATGCAAGTCGCCAAGGCCAACTCCTTGTTAGGACCTGATGTCACCGATGCAGCCCTGAAGCGACTCAAGCTTTCATTTACCAAATTCCTGGCCGACTGGGACAGCATTGGCAGCGAAAATGCCACCTCCTTGGTCGGCATGTTGGATTGGAACGACAAAGACAATCGATGGGTGTTCAATGCGGAAAGGCAGGCTTTGTCGGATGCATTGGTCAAGATGCTGGCCTTGCCCTATGTGAAAAACAACTCGCCCAAAAAATTGACCGAAGCGAATGGCGCCTCTGTGAGTTGGGATCGCCAACGGCTGGACCAGGCATTGGCTTATGGAGATATCAAGAGAACCTTGGAAAATGATCTCCTGCTGAAATTTCCTGCGCAGCTGAAGCCACAGGCCACGCGATTTTTGTATGGTGCACTGACCTCCAAGGTTCTAGAGTCGACTTCCCAAGCCATGTTGACCACTTCGAGGCCAGTTCAGCAGGTTTCATTGACCGAGTCAGATCAGCCCAGATTGGCCCGACTGGTTGCGTTGCTCAACGAATTGGGCGCTTCAGATGCGGCTGCGACGCTCAAAAACATCATCTCGCGCGACATCATGACCCGGTTGAGATTGCTGGATGATGCATTTGTTCAGGCCAATTTGTTTCTGCCCAGAGATCCGGAGTTCAAAGCTTGGTCCGGTGCTGGAAGTCCTTTGGTTCATGTTTATGAGGCTTCGGATGCAGCTGGTCTTGCTGCATATGTGGCCCAACAGGTGGCGTACATCGAAAACGCAACCAAAGAAGCCGAGCCCCTGTTGCAAATTTTGAGCAGTCTTCAGCCCAATCATCCATTGGTCCAGAAATGGGTGGGCTTGAGCGCTGATGTGGCCCGAAGCAAACTGAAAAGTCCAACCAGTTCATTGGGCGGCTTGGTTCAATTCTTGCAGAGCAATGGCAGCGAGTTGGAGTTTGCCAACTGCATCGAACGGCTGTCCAAAGTCAGCACGGCGAGACGAAACTATGACATGTTTGCCGATCGATTGCAGGCCTTGCAATCGGGCTTGTTGAACCGATGCGCTGTTCTCAAAGACCAAGAGCGCAGGCAAATTTGGACCCAATTCTCCAATGCTTTTAACCGCGATTTGTCGGGTCGGTGGCCTTTCAAATCTCCCCCCGTCATGGGCACCCAGTCATCGGGTGGCAATGCGCTGCGGTTGGAGTCGCCCCCTGCGGACATGGATGATGTCGCCACATCCTTGACCCAGTTCGACCGCGTCCACAAAACCATGGCGGAAGCGTCTTCACCGTCCGTTGGCACCAAGTCATCAATAGGCTACCCACCGCACATCAAAAAGTTTGAAGAGCAATTCCTGCGGGTGCGCCAATTGTTGGCGCCGTTGTTCCCGCTGGAGCCTGGCTCAGCGGCTGGCTACGATGTCAGTGTGGATTTCAGGGCCAATCTAAGTGATGAAAAAGAGGGTGGCCGAATCATTGATTGGTCTGTTTCCTCGGGCAATCAGATTTTGCGCCTCAAAGACTCTGGCAAGACACTGTATTGGGAGCCAGGGTTGCCCATCGTGGTGTCTTTGCGCATTGCCAAAGACAGCCCGCTCAAACCCAGAGCCGATGCCAAACAGGCGCACATGTCGATAGAGGAAAAAACGGTGAGCTACCGATTCAACGACCCTTGGGCGTTGTTCAGTATTTTGGCGGCCCATAAAGAGGCCGAGCGCAATGCCCGTGCGGATGGCCGTGTGCAGATTTTGCGGTTTGAATTTCCTTTGCAGCCACAGTCCGAGGATGGAAAAAACAGCGGCACTGATACCCAAGCCCGAGTCTTTCTTCGAATGGGAATCAGCCCTGTGGGCAAAAAAACATTGTTGGCATGGCCTTCTTCCTTTCCCACCAAAGCGCCTGAATGGTGAATGCCTTGATATCTTGTTTATGAGCACAGATCTTTTATTCAAACTGGGGGAAGTTCTGCTGCCCATGGGTGAACAGTCGCCTTGTGGGCCTTCGCTGCGGTATGAGCCCATCTATACGGACATCCGGCTGGCCCGTGAGGAAGACGACCCCCATTTGCCCATGCGCCAATGGGAGCGTCCACTGAAAAAGGCCGATTGGCTGTATATCGAAAAGCAATGCTTTGAGGCCTTGACCCAAAAAACCAAAGACCTGCAGTTGGTGGCGTGGTTGACCGAGGCTTGGATGCGTTTGCACGGACTGCAAGGACTGGCTTGTGGCCTCAAACTCATGCACGAATTGTCTGTTGCGTTTTGGCAAGAAATTCATCCTCAGATTGCAGAAGACGATGCCGAGGCCCGTAAATCGCCCTTTGAGTGGATGAGTGAATCACTGACCGTCAGCTTGAAGATTCATGTGGTGATGATGACCATCTTGGAGCGCAGCCCATCCAAGATCACCCTGGTTGAGTGGGATCGTTTGACCGCAGAGGATGTCCACGCCCAGGATATTTTGCAACCCAAAAAAGAAAATGTGCCCGCTGAACTTCAACTGGAGCCGATCAGCCGCTCCGAGCTGTTGGCATTGGCACAAAGTTCTGTGCATGCCAAATCTTTGCGCTTGCAATTGTCCCAGGTGCGTGAATGCATACAGACCGTGCAACATTTGCAAAAGTTGTTGGATGAGAAACTGGCCATGGATGCGCCCAATTTGAGCAAACTGATGTTGTGCTTGACGGCCTTTGACCGCACGCTGGCTGCGCTCACGCCTGATCTTGGCAATGCCCAAACATCAATAGAAGCTCAGTCGGTATCGACATGGGAAG
>Ga0315907_10005114_pt1 | contig 14433 bp, 13 predicted proteins | sample LakEriMetagenome_3_FD_203525 | JGI IMG/M metagenome (GOLD analysis project Ga0315907, IMG submission 203525) | Freshwater fungal communities from buoy surface, Lake Erie, Ohio, United States - Buoy 12 MA123 | ecosystem: Environmental > Aquatic > Freshwater > Lake > Lake biofilm | place: USA...
CCGACCGTGCCCGTCGTTTGCGGCGCGCCGCTCTGTGGCGATGCGCCGCCCGCTCCTGGGGGCGCGGCTGGAGGAGTGGGCGATTGCGCGAGCGCGACGCCAACGCCGGCCGCCAGCGCTGCGCCAGCGACGCCGCTGATGATTTTATTGCGCATAATGAACTCCCTTGCTCGCAGCCCCGAAGGGCTCGATGCAGGGAAAGTCGCGGCGTGCGCTGCGGTTCCGGCCTGCGTCTGCGCCGGCGGCTAATCGAGCCCCGAGAGCTTGCGCGCACGCTCCACGATCGCGGGCGGAGTCTTCAGCGCGTCCGCGATGGCGCGCTCAATGTCTTCCCCGCTCACGGGCTCAATGGCGATTTGCACCTGTTTGGCTTCCGCCTGCAGCGCAGGGTCCGCCAGCGCCTCGTTATAGGCGCGGCGCAGAAGCGCGACGTTCTCTTTCGAGACGCCGGGCGGCGCGACCACGGGCCATGCGATGAGCGAGTCGAGAACAAGCAGGCGCATCGCCGCCTTGTCCTCCTCCTTCTGCAAGACGTCGAGGATGAGGGGCACGTTCGGAATCGCGGGATTCTTGCGCAGGCCGAATTGCAGCAGAATGTTGATGCGGTCGTCCTTCACCCAATCCGGCTTCTGGCTGAAGATGGAGCTGTAGCCCCAGCCGCACACCGCATCGAGCTCGCCGCGCTCCATGGCGAGATGAATGTCGGGCAGGCCGCGATAGCCGGTGATCACCTTGATCTTCGTGCCCATGAGGTCGTTGAGCGCCTGCGCGTAGGTGAAGGTGCGCGAACCGCGCCCGGTCGATCCGGCGGCCAGAGGCGTGTCGATCGCCTGTTCGATGCGCGAGACGCCCTTCGTCTTCATGGCGACGCAGGTGTAGGTCTCCGAGGAGGACGTGCCGATCCAGTGGAAGCGCGCGGGATCGTATTTCGCCTCCGGGTTTCGGAACATGGGCTCGAGAATGAGCCCGCCGCCGATGGCGCCGATGGTGGAGCCGTCCGCAGGCGCGACATTGAACAGGTAGTTCGCCGCAAGAATGCTGCCTGCGCCCGGCATGACCTTGACGACGGCGGGCGGATTGCCCGGCATCTTGCGGCCCATGTGGCGCGAGAGCAGCATGGACATGCTGTGGTAGACGCCGCCCGCGCCGAAGCCCACGACGATGTTCAGCTCCTTTGGCGGCTGGCTCGCGCCCTGAGCGAGCGCGACCGAAGGCGCCAGAGCTGCGCTCGCCATGGCTGCGCATGCGCCCGCCGTGAATCCAAACCAGCCCTTCGCCATGCAAGCGTCTCCCCTGAGAAATCTTATGGCGCGATCTTGCGCGACGCGCGGCAAAGCGCAAGAGCGCCCCTTAAAGCGGAACTTTCGATCCTGCGACCGCGCGCACAAAACTGTGCGCAGCGGCGCTGGATGTCACGCCCCCACGATCGAGGGGCGCTGCGCGAGCCGCGCGAAATAAGCGGCCGTGCGTGGGTAGGCGGCGCGCCAGTCGAAGCCCGGCTGGGTGCGATCCATATAGGTGAGCGCGCTGTAGCAGGCTGCGTCGCCGAGCGTGAAGGCGCCCCCGTGGACGAAGTCGCCCTTGCCCAGCGCCTCTTCGATGCGCCGCAGGCCGCCGTCAATCTTCTTGCGCTGCTTGGCGTGGAATTCGGGACCCTTGCGCTTTTCCGCGGGCTCGCGCTCCTCGTGCGCAATGGCGACGGCCGCATCCGTCACCCCGTCGCCCAGCGCCTCCCATTGCTTGACGGCGATGCGCGCCTCGAAGCTCGTGGGGATCAGCGTCGGCGCGCCATTCATTCCGTCCACATATTCCGCGATCACGGGCGAATCGAACACGACCGTTCCATCGTCGCGAATGAGGGTGGGAATTTTCGACAGGGGATTCGCCGCGCCCACGGCGGGGTCGCCGGCGCTCACCTCGATGTATTCATAAGCGAGCCCCTTCTCCCGCAGGGCGATGATCACCTTGCGCACATAAGGACTACGTGGATTGCCGAGCAGTTTCATCTTCGCCCCCTTCATTGACCGCGCAACGCAACCACCTCCGCACGCTCTTTCGCGCGGGGGATGACGGCGCTGCCGGATGCGTAAACGGTTTCGTCGCCATAGGCCGCGCGCCGGCTGCGGAAGATCGGCGAGGCCAGCGAGCCAAGCTCAATCTTCGCGAAGCGGGCGGCGGCGTCGCGGCCGCTGAAATGCTGGTGAAACGACATGCTGGGAAGGCCGATCAGCACGCCCCGGCGCCATTCCGTGCGCGTCAGCGGGCCGCTGTCGGCATCGAAGGAAAGCGTGAAGCCTTCGCCGGAGAGGCACAGAAGATGCGCGCCCTGCATCTGGCGGCGCGCCAGAGTCGCGATTCCCGCCGGTGTTTCCCGAAGATCGCAGCCGATCGAACCCGCAGCGAGGCAGAGCGCTGCGCTCGCGCCTTCTTCGTCGCGTTCGAGCGGCAGGCCGCGCGCCGGCGCGTACAGGCCCGCCTGCACGGCCTCTTGCTGGCGCTGCGCGAAGCCCGCGCCATTGGCGAAGAGGAAAGCCTCATTGCGGTAGAGGCCCATCAGATAGCGAAGATCATTGAGGCTCGCGAGGCGCGCAGGCGCTTCGGGCGCCGCCATATGCACGCAGGTCGCATTGATCGGCGGCGCAAACATGTCGCCCGCCCGCCAGGCGATCTCGACGCTGCGTCCATCCGAGAGCGTGCACAGCGTGCGCCCGGCGCCCGAAAGCACATGGATGCATTCCTCATAAACCTTGCGCGTGGGCGCGCTCGATTGGCCCGCGTCGAGTTCAAACACGAAGCAGGTAAGAAAATCGCAGCGACCGTCCACGTGGCACGCTGCGCCGCGCATGCCGAAGCGCCGCCAGGGCGCGAGGGCGACGGCGTTCAGGTCAAGCGCGCGCCCCGTGTGAACGGGCACGCCCTCCGCCGCGATCCAGTCTTGATAGGGGTCGACGAGATATTTCTTCGCTTCCAGCGCCTGCGCGCGCAGGTCCGTCGTGTCCGCGCTCATGCCTTGCTCTTTCCGGTGAAGCGGGTTTCGTCGATGAAGGCGCCCATGCGCGATTGCACGCCATTGCGCGCGATCTCCTCCAGCCAGATCGCATGCACGCGCGGATCCTGGTCTTCATACTCCACCTGCGCGCCGCCTTGCTTGACGTCCTTGTCGACGCCCACGTCCCAGATCTCCCGCTTCATGGAGAGCAGCGGATAGCGCACGGTGCCGATTTGCAGCGCGAGATAGCGTGAGGGATGGTCGGCCACATTGAAGTGCTGGTGGAACATGGAATCGGGCGGGCAATAGACGCAGCCATGCTCCCAGTCCACGCGCGTGAAGTCCTGATCCTCCTCGCGCCAGAGCAGCGAATATCCCTTGCCGGTCACGGCGAAGACGCACACGCCGTCGAAATGCCGATGCCCCTTCTTGTAGGTGCCCACGGGCATTTCGGATGAATGCGCGCCGATCGTGTTCTCCGTCAGCATGAAGCGCAGATTGGATCCGCCGGCGCCGCGCTGCGACCATTGCTTGAGCTCGAAGCCGGAGAGATCGGAGACGAAATTGGTCTCCCATTGGTGCCGACCGGGCGAAATCGAGATGAACTCGCCTTCGCCCACGAAATAATCCGGCCGGCCAGCGCGCTGGGGAAAGGGCACAGGACAATCGAAAATGAAATCCTCGTCGCGGAAGCGACTCATGACGAAGACCATGTTGTTGACGGAGGCGAAGCGCGCAGGCTCGCGGCCGGACGCGTTGAAATGCTGATGGCGCGCGTTCAGCGGAATCGAGAACAGGCTTTTCGGGCCCCATTCGAAACTGTGCTTCGTCCCGTCCTCCAGCTCCACCGTCGTAGAGCCATGGCCGGAGATGACGTAGATCACCTCCTCGCAGATATGGCGCAGCGGCGTTGACTTGCCGCCCGGCGGCAGCTCCATTGCGAAGATGGAGATGTAATCGTCGCGGCCCTTGAGGTGGCACAGCGCGCCATTCATGCCGTAGCGCGCCCAGGGCTTGACCGGAACCTTGCGGATGTCGATTCCGAAATCCTCGACGATGGGCACGCCCTGCGCGTTCGCCCATGCGAGATAAGGATCGGGAAGTTTTGCGCGTTGGATCATGTGCCCGGCCTCTAGCGCAACGCCGCGGTGACGCGCGCGATGGTTTTCTGATCGACGGAATAGGCCTTGCGCACCAGCTCCGTCAGCTCCTGCGGGGGGACGATGTTCACGTTGAGCATCTGCTTTTGCGCTTCCTCGCGCGCCTGCGCGTCGCCCAGCGTGTCGACGAAAGCCTTGCGCAGCGCGCTCGCGCGCTCCGCCGGCAGGTCCGGCGGGGCCACGACCGGGCGCCCCATTTGCGCGCGGTAGAGGAACAGCTCCATAGCGCGCCGGTCCTCGTCGTCGCGCGCGAGGTCGCCGAGCGTGGGCACGTCGGGCATGCGCGGGTCGGGCGTCATCGTGCCTTGCAGAAAGATCTTGCGCGAGCCATTGGCGAAATTGGGCTCGCGCGCGGCCGTGTCGTAGCTGATGAACGTGGCGTGCACTTCATTGCGCTCGACGGCGAGGTTCATATCGCGCGAGCCGGGATAGCCGGAGACGACGCGGATGTTCAGGTTGAAAAGGTTCTTGAGCACGTTGGGATAGGTGTAGCTGTCGGCGCCGGAGCCTGTGGCGGCGACGATCAGCTCCTGCGTGCGCATCTCACGCGCATGTTTGAGCGGCGCGTCTGCGCGAATGTATCCGACGATCACGTCCCGGTCAGGGCTGCCGATATAGGTGAACTTCAGCGGGTCGAACTGCGCGCTCTTGTTGCCGAGCATGGGCTCGAAAGGCACGCCGCGGTTGATCATGCCAAGCACCGTGCCATCCTTGGGCGCGGTGTTGTAGATCTGGTTGGCGGCGACGAGGCTGCCGGCGCCGGGCATGTTCTGCGGCGTGACGACCGGCTGGCCGGGGAGGAAGCGCCCCATGTGCCGCGCGATCAGGCGCGCCCACAGGTCGTCGGATCCGCCGACGCTGTAGCCGATGAGGATCGTGACGGTCTTGCCCTTGTAGAATCCCTCCGCGCCCTGCGCGAAAGCCGTGTTAGGCGCGAAAAGGGCGAGCGTGGCGAGCCCTGCAACGATTGACGGCAATCGAAAGCGCATCCTGATCCTCCCGGCTGCGTCTCTGGGGACGCTGTAACCCTATTGTCACGCCAGCGCACGGCCGGTCAAGCGCGGCCGCGCAATTGCGCCGCGCCCCCTTTTCATACTAGCTTCGCGCAAACATTCGAAACATGGAGGGAATGATGGCCAAGGGTTTTGAGGATCATTGCTGGAACGACATCATCGACGACGAGATCCGCGAAATCTATTCGGCCTATCACCGCGAAATCTTTGTCGGGCCCAAGCCCGCGGTGCTGGCGATCGACCTTTACAACAAGGCCTATCTCGGCGGAAACCGCCCGGTGCGCGAGGTGAACCGCGAGTTCTCCGGCTCTTGCGGCGAGAACGCCTGGCGCGCCGTAGCGCCCACGCAGGCGCTGTTCGCCGCCGCGCGCGCCGCGGGCGTGCCGGTGATCTACTCCACCCGCCACGCGGACACGTCCGGCGTCCATTCCACCAATCGCCAGATGAAGGGCGAGACGGAGGATCTGTATCACATCAAGGCCGAGCTCGCGCCGCATCCGGGCGAGCTGGTCATCTATAAGGAGCGCGCGTCGGCCTTCTTCGGCACGCCGCTGGTCGCGCATCTGCGCCGCATGGGCGTCGAGAGCCTGATCATCTGCGGCGAATCGACGTCCGGCTGCGTGCGCGCCTCCACCGTAGACGCCTATTCCTATGGCTTCCACAACGTGCTCGTGGAGGAATGCACCTATGATCGCTCGATGCTGAGCCACAAGGTCAATCTCTTCGACCTTCATCACAAATACGCTGACGTGATGCATGTCGCCGATGTGGTCGCCCATCTCAACGGCCTGCCGCGCAAGGGCTGAAGGCCGCCCGGGCGGCGCCTCGGAACGCACAAGCCGATTGCGCCGCCGGCGGACTCGGCCTAACCTTTTCCCCTGAAAGCTCCGCCGCCAGAGCGGGGCCCTCAGGAGGATGCCGCCATGGGCCAACCCGTTCTCAGCCGCCCCGCGACGCGCGCAGGCATGAAGGCCATTCCGCTGAAGGGCGGCTGCGGCGCGATGATCGAGGGCGTCGATCTGACGCGCGACATCACGCAGGAGGAATTCGATTTCGTCCAGCAGGCCTGGAATGAAAATCTTGTGCTTGTGTTCCGTGGGCAGAACATCGACGAGGACGCCCAATTGCGTTTCGCAGAACGTTTCGGTCCGCTGGGCGACCGCAAAGTGGCGCCGGGCGTGCTGCGCGAACGCGCGGAAGGCGTGAAACAGGTCAATCCGAAGATTCTCCTCGTGAGCAACATCAAGGAGGATGGCAAGCCGATCGGCGCCTTCGGAGACGGAGAGATGTGGTTCCACATCGATTCCGGTTATTCGGCGAAGCCCTATCGCTACACGTTCATCTATGGCGTCACGCTTCCCTCCACGGGTGGCAACACGCTCTTCTCGAACATGTACAAGGCCGCCGAGGCCGTCCCCGCGAAGCTGCGTGAACGGCTGAAGGGCCGCAAGGCGCTCCACATCCACGAATACAAGCGCGCCGAGCGCGTCGATCTGGCGGGCGACATTTCGGGCGTGCCGCATTTCTGGCATCCGGTCTTCATCCGCCATCCGCTCACCGGGCGCGAGAGCCTGTTCGTGGACCGGCTGATGACGCAAGCCATCGAGGGCCTTGAGCCCGCCGAGAGCGAGGACGTCCTCGCGCAGCTCTATGAGATCGGCGAGCGCAAGGAGTTCATCTACGAACATGAATGGACGCTGGGCGATTTCGTGATGTGGGACAATCTCGCCACCATCCATGCGCGCACGTGGTTTCCGCCGGAGGAGCAGCGCCTGCTGCGCCGCTGCACGGTGGAAGGCGTGCCGGTGTCCGGCTGAGGGAGGAAGGAACATGACGCAACGCATGCCCGCGGTGCAGGCTTTCATCGACGATCTGCGCGCCATCTGGGCGAGCGAGCCTGACATGGGAACGCGCATGGAGCGCGCGCGCCCGCTGATGGAGAAGCTCGTGCGGAACCCCGAGCTTCAGGCGCGCTCCGCCGAATGGCCTTCCACCGAAGGGCGCAAGAACCTGCTCATCTATGTGGACGAGGAGCACGAATTCGCGATCAACGCGGTGGTGCGCGTGCCCGGCCGCAAGGGCAGCGTGCACGATCACGCCCACGCCTGGGTGCTTTACGGCGTGTTGCATGGCACGGAGTCGCTGGAGCGCTATGAGCGCGTCGACGACCGCAGCCGCGAGGACTTCGCGCAGGTGCGCATGACCTCCGTGAGCGTGGGAACGCCCGGCAAAGTCGATCTCGTGCCGCCTTTCGACATTCACGCCGAACAGGGCGGGCCGACGCGCTCCGTCGCCATGATCCTGCGCAGCACGAAGCTCGGCTCGATCACCCAGCGCCAGTACGATCCCGTCACCGGCGCCGTGCGCGCGGGCCCCGGCCCGACGCAGATTCCGTTCGAACTCACCGCCTGATGGAGGCGCCGTCCGCGCAGCCCGCCGCAAGAGCCGGGCGCGCGGCGATGGAAAGGGAGGGACATATGCGTGCGCATATCGCAGCGTTGTCGCTGGCTTGCGCCTTCGGGCTTGCGGGCCCGGCGCTCGCGCAGGAGGCGAAGCCGGTCAACATCGTCGTCGGCTTCTCGCCCGGCGGCGGATACGACGCTTACGCGCGGCTCCTGTCGCGCCATTACGGGCGTCATCTTCCCGGCGCGCCGAAAGTGATCGTGCAGAACATGCCGGGCGCCTCGAGCCTCAAGGCGGTCACATGGCTCAACAGCGGCGCGCCGACGGACGGCAGCGTCATCACCGCTTTCAATCCGGGCCTGCTGACGGATTCCATCCTGAGCGCGGAGAAGACGCGCGTCGTCTTCACCGATTTCGCATGGGTCGGCAGCATCTCGCGCGATTACCGCGTGTGCTACGCGTGGGCTGCGAGCGGCGTGCAGAACATCGATGACTGGCGCAAGCGCGATGCGGTGAACATGGGCTCGCCTGCGGCTGGCTCATCCTCCTACATCAACGGGGCGATCCTGAAATCGCTTCTGGGCGTGAAGGTGCGCCATGTGCTGGGCTATCCGGGCAGCGCGGAAGAGCGGCTCGCCATCGAGCGCGGCGAACTTGACGGGGGCTGCGGCGCCTGGAGCAGCAATCCGCCGGAATGGGTGCGCCAGCGCAAGATCAACCCCATCGTCTCCTTCACGGCGCCGCCGATTCCCAATCTCGACCGGCCTGTCGCCTTCGTGCGCGACCTCGTGAAGACCGACGAGGAGCGCGCACTGATCGACGTGCTGATCGCGCCCGACGCGGTGGGTCGGCCCTATATCGCGGCGAAGACGATCCCCGCCGAAAGGCTCGCCGTGCTGCGCAAGGCCTTCGACGCGACCATGGCCGACGCCGAGTTCAACGCCGAAGCTGTCAAGCTCGACCTCACGGTGAGCCCCATGACGGGGCAGGAGTCGGAGGCGCAGGTCGCCGCGCTCTACAAGGCCAGTCCGCAGACGCTGCAGGCGATCGCCGCGATGGTGCGCAATTAGCGCGCCGCGGCGGGGGGCATGAAAGCTTGAGGGGAGCGGATTGGCTGGGGGACCTGGATTCGAACCAAGATTAACGGAGTCAGAGTCCGCTGTTCTACCGTTGAACTATCCCCCAAGAAGCGCCCAAGATCAGGTGTTTGAGACCCGGCGCCTGCTTGGAACGGAAGAGCGCGCTAGAGCATTCGCGCGCCCGTCCGACCGGCGTGCTGGTGTTTAGGCGGGCCCTTTTCGCCTGTCAACAGCCGGCCGCGGAGCGGCGTGTCCTTTCGGCGCTATTGGCGCCACGCCCGGCGCATGCTTACATTTCCTTGAACAGCGCCCGGCTTCCGCCGGCTGCGCCATGGAGCTTTCATTGTCGAGGCATGGGACCGGCGCCGTCGCGGCCGGGGCCGCCGGCGGGTCCGCCGGCCCGCCGCCGAGCGCCCCTGAGCCCCGGGTTCAGAGCGCGGCTGAGGCGTCTGCGGCGGCCCGTCGGCCGCTGGAGACCTACGCCGCGCTTGACCTGGGCACCAACAATTGCCGCCTGCTGATCGCCCGCCCCACGCATGAGGGGTTTCGGGTGGTGGACGCCTTTTCGCGCATCGTGCGGCTTGGCGAAGGCCTCGCCCATTCCGGCCGGCTGAGCGAGGGCGCCATCCAGCGCACGCTTGGCGCGCTCGCGGTCTGCCGTGACAAGATGCGCGCCAAGAGCGTCACCCGCGCCCGGCTCATCGCCACGGAAGCCTGCCGGGCGGCCAGCAACGGCGGCGACTTCCTCGCCCGCGTGAGCGGGGAGGTGGGCATGGACCTTGAGGTCGTGGACCGGGAGACGGAGGCGCATCTGGCCGCCGCCGGCTGCGCGGCGCTGGCCGACCGCGAGGCGCGCTCGCTTGTTCTGTTCGACATCGGCGGCGGCTCCACGGAGATCGTCTGGCTTGCGGGCGCGCAGGCCGGCCCATCGCTGCGCGAGCGCGTGCGCGCCTGGACGTCGCTGCAGATGGGCGTGGTGACGCTGGCCGAAAAATTCGGCGGCCACGAGGTGGACGACGCGGATTTCGAGGCGATGGTGGACCATGTCTCGGAGGCGCTTGCGCCCTTCGTCGCGCAGACGGCGCGGGAGGAGCGCTGCGATCGTTTTCATCTGCTCGGCACGTCGGGCACGGTGACTACACTCGCGGGCGTCCATCTGGGCCTGTTGCGTTACGACAGGCGGCGCGTCGACGGATTGTGGATGGGCGACGGCGACGTGCGCGCGACGGTGGCGGCGCTGCGCCGCATGAGCTTCGCCCAGCGCGCAGCAAATGGATGCATCGGGCAGGAGCGCGCGGATCTCGTGCTTGCGGGTTGCGCGATCCTCGAGGCGATCCATCGCGCCTTTCCTTCGCCGCGCATCCGCATCGCGGATCGTGGTTTGCGCGAAGGCATTCTGGTGCAATTGATGAGCGCTGACGGCGTATGGCGCCATGAAGCGTCGCGCGATATCGCGCCTTGAGGTTGGTGAAATGAGTGGAGCCAAGGGCGGCGGCGGCGTAAGCGGGCGCGAGGGCGGACGTTCCCTCAAGGTGCGCGTGAAAACGGCGGGCAAGCGCACGCTGTCTTCGAAGATATGGCTGGAGCGCCAGCTCAACGATCCCTTCGTCGCGCGCGCGCGGCAGGAGGGCTGGCGCTCGCGCGCCGTCTACAAGCTCATGGAGCTCGACGAGCGCTACAAGCTCTTCAAACAGGGTCAGAACGTCGTCGATCTGGGCGCGGCGCCCGGCGGCTGGGCGCAATATGTCGCCAAGAAGGTGCAGTCGGCCGAGGGCAGGGGCCGGGTGATCGGCATCGATCTGCTGGAGATCGAAACCCTTCCCGGCGTCGATTTCGAGGTGATGGACTTCCTTGAGCCCTCAGCGCCGGAGCGGCTGCGCGCGAAACTGGGCGGCGGGCTCGCCCACGCCGTCATCTCCGACATGGCGGCGAACACGACCGGCCACAAGAAGACCGATCACCTGCGCATCATCCACCTCGCCGAGCTCGCCGCCGAATTCGCGCGCGAGGTCACCGCGCCCGGCGGCTTCTTCGTCGCCAAGGTTTTTCAGGGCGGCTCCGAGAACGATCTGCTCTCCGCCCTCAAGCGCGATTACCAGACCGTGCGCCATGTGAAGCCGAAGGCGAGCCGCGCGGATTCGTCCGAGCTCTATGTGCTCGCCACCGGTTTTCGCGGCGCGCCTGCCGACGATGAGCGCGATTGAGGCGCCCGCACCGCGTCAGCGTTGCAGCGTCGTGCGCACTTTCTCCACCACGTCCCTGGGTGTGGCATAGAGCCGCGCGATCAGCTTCTCCACGTCCTCGCCGGTCGTGGGCGTGATCTCGATGCGCATTTTCTGCGCTTCCGCCAGCAGTTCGGCATCGGCGAGCGCGGCGAGGAACGCCTTGCGCAGCGCGGCCACGCGATCCTTGGGCACTTCGGCGGCCACCACATAGGGGCGGCCGAGCACGTTTTGCGAATAGAACAATTCGAGCGCCTGACGGTCCGCGTCGTTTTTCGCCATCGCGCCCGTCACCGGCACGCCGAGCGCATTGAGGCGCGCCTCGCCCGTCATGTCTTCTTGCGCGACGACGAGGAATTGCTTCGTCTCGAGCAGGTTTGGATATTGCACCGACAGCGTGGACCAGGCGAGGCCGCAGGCGCCCTGCACCTCGCCGCGCTCCATGGCGAGCGTGACCTCGCGCGAGCCCTTGTAGCCGCGCACGATCTTGAACTTCATGTCGAGGAAGCTCTGCGCGACAAGCGGGAAGTCCACGTTCGTGCCGCCCTCCGCCGTGGCGCCGAGGATCATCTCGACGTCGCGCGCCTGCGCGAATGTCTTGGCGGGCGCGTCGGGCCGGAAGGCGCAGGCGTAAACCTCGCGGCTCGCGGAGCCGAGGTTCTGGAACTTGCTGGGATCGTGCTTGATGCGCCCTGCGTCGCCAAGCAGCGGCTCCAGAAGGGCGCTCGCGTAGATCGCGCCGATCTGCGTTCCGTCCTTCGGCAGGACGGTGGCGAGCTGGGCGGCGGCGGCGTTGCTGCTCGCGCCGGGCAGGTTGGAGGGCGTCACCGACGGCGCGCCGGGAATGTGGCGCCCGATGTGACGCGCAACGAGCCTGCCATAGGTGTCGTAGCCGCCGCCCGGCGCCGCGCCGATGACGATGGTCACGGTCTTGCCCTTGTAGAAAGCCTCCGCGTCCTGCGCGTGGGCGGGCGCATGCAGCGCGCCCATCAGCGGCGCAAGGAGCGACAGTGGTGCGGCGAGAGTCGCGGCGACGGACGATGCGCGCGCGAAGGTGCGAATGGACAAAGGCGCCTCCCTGAATAGTCGCCCTATTCTAGCACGTCGCGCGCGCGCGCCAAACCGGCGCGCTATTTCACGAGCTGGACGTTGAGGATCGCGGTGCGCCCGGCCTGCGCTTCGGTGAGCGCGCGCGCGAAGGCGGGCTCCAGCTCCGCAAGCCGCGCGACCTTCTCGCCCGCCATGCCGAAACTGCGACCGAGTTCGTGATAGTCCGGGCCTTCGATTTCGACGCCATGGTGGAAGCGCGTCGAATCCGCCGCGCCGCCCGCATAATAGAGAACATGCCCCTTGCGCATCGCCTCGTAGCGACGGTTGTCGCACACGACGATCACGATCGGCAGACCATGCGCCTTGGAGGCGCCGAGCGCCTGCACGATGGGATTGTAGAGGAAGGATCCGTCGCCGACGAAAAGCACTACGGGACGCTCCGGCGCGGCGAGCTTCGCGCCCAGCGCCGCCGCGACGCCCTGTCCCAGCGCGCCGCCCGTCACGCGAAAGAAACTGCGCGGCGCGTTCAGCGGCAGGTGCGGGCGCATCACGGGCATGTGCGTGATCGTCTCATCGCAGACGATGGCGTCCTGCGGCAGCAGTTTCGCCGCGACCGCGGCGAGCGCCACGGCGTCGATCGCCTCGCCTGCGAGCGCTTGCGCGCGTTGCGCGGCGAGCCTTGCGCGCAGATCCTGCGAGGACGCGCTCCAGCGCGCGCGTCGCGCGGCGATCTTGTCCGCATCCTGCGGAGCGGGCCGGGCTGCGGCGAGCAGCGCGCGCAGCGCCGCCGCGCAATCACCCTCCAGATAGCGGTCGGCATGCAGCGCCTGATAGGCGAGATGATGTTTGTGCGGATATTCGCCCACATAGACGATGGCGCCCGTCCCCGGCCGCCGCGAGGGCGGATTGAAAGGCGTGCGCGCGTTCACGAGCAGGATCAGGTCCGAATCCTCGCACGCTGCGAGATCGTTGTAGCCCTGCCACATCGGATGATCGTGGGGGAAGTTCGCAAAATAGCTGGAGCGCGCGTTGATCACCGGCAGGGCGAGCGCGTCGGCGAGCGCGACGAGCGCCTCGAAGGCGGCCGGGTCGCGCCCCGCCGTTTCGGTGACGATGACGGGATTGCGCGCCGTGCGCAGGAGATCCGCGACGGCGGCCACGTCGGCGTCGAGCGCTTGCGTGCGCGGAGCGGGCGCGATCTTCGCGAGCGCGTCGGGCCGGCGCCATTCATGCAGCATGGCCTCCATGGCGACGTTCACATAGACAGGCCCTTGCGGCGTGCGCTGGGCCATTTCGCCGCTGCGCACGATGGTGTGGTAGAGCGTCGCGTGGGAGGCGACCTGCGTTGCGTATTTCACCACCGGCGCGATGAAGCGATGGGCGCCGCCCTCGCTGACGCCGGCGTAGAATTGCGGCTCTATGGCGATGTCGGGATCATCGCCGAACGTCACCGACTCGCCCGACAGGACGAGCATCGGCGCCTCGACCTTGTCCGCGCTCATGATCGCCATGGCGCCATGCATGAGCCCGACGCCCGCGTGCAGGAGGACGGCCTGCATCCGGCCCGTATAGGCCGTGTAGCCGAGCGCCATGTCGACCGCGACGTTCTCATGCCAGCAGTCGAGAAAGGCGGGGCCGGGCCGGCCCTCGATCGTCTGGCGCGACATCGCCTCCCACACCGGGCTCCATTCGGAGCCGGGCGAGGAGAACACATAATCCACGCCCATGTTGCGGAAGGCCTCGACGATGGCTTCCCCGCCGTCGACATGGTTTTTCATGCGGGCCTCCCTGCGTGGTTTCGGCGGGCGCCCTCCCGCAAGGGTCAGGCGGCCTGCGCGAAGGGCGAGGCTTTCACCTCATGGGCCTGCAGCGCGGGCAGCACGTCGCGCGCGAAGCGGCGGATCTGCTCCATGAACATGCCATGCGGCATGGCGCCCCGGTTCATGCTGACGATCACGGTGCCGGCGCCCGCGCGTTCCGCCGCGCCGATCAGTTTCGCGATCACCTCGTCGGGCTCGCCCCACGGCATGTTCTGCGCCTGACGCTCCACGTCGGCCAGCGTCATGCCGCGATATTCGGCGCGAGCGCGTTCTGAGGCTTTCATGTTCTCCTGACGCACGTAGTCGTTCGCGCGCTCGCTCACATAGCCCGAGCCCAGCTGCTTGCTGTTCTCGGTGAAATTGCCGTGGCTGAAGAGCGTCTGGTTGAAATAGAGCCAGTAGGGCGCGTTCTGGCTGATCGCCTGCGCCTTGCTGTCGGCCACGAAGACGTTCGCGGGGATCGAGATATGGCCGGGCGTCAGCCTGTGGCCATTCTGGGCGAGGCATTTCGCATAGAGGCTGATGGCGTCGTGGCGCAGCCCTTCGGTGGAGGCGCCCGGCGTGATGGGAATGTCGCGCGCCGCCGCCCATTCGATCGACTCGCGGCTACCCGTCACGGGAATCCAGACCGGCGGGCCGGGCTGCTGATAGGGGCGCGGCCAGATCGAGATATTATCGTAGGAGTGGAACTTGCCCA